>Ga0181594_10004394_pt1 | contig 12549 bp, 12 predicted proteins | sample 071ome_18_FD_145603 | JGI IMG/M metagenome (GOLD analysis project Ga0181594, IMG submission 145603) | Coastal salt marsh microbial communities from the Groves Creek Marsh, Skidaway Island, Georgia - 071413BT metaG (spades assembly) | ecosystem: Environmental > Aquatic > Marine > Intertidal zone... | reverse complement strand
TGGCGTGGGTCCGCGATGGACTGCAGCGGCTGTCGCCGAGCTTGTGGCCGACGCCTAGGGTGGCGTCGTGCTCATACTCGGGATCGACACCTCGACGGCCGCGACATCGGTTGGTCTCGTCGCAGATGCCGGAGCACTGGCGAGTGCCGAGCACGTCGACGCCCGGCATCATGCGGAGGTCCTTCCCCGACTAGTACGCGCGGTACTCGATGAATCCGGTGTCGGAGTCGATGATCTGGACATGATCGGCTGTGGAGCCGGACCTGGACCCTTCACCGGGCTTCGCGTGGGGATCACCTTCGCGCGCGCCATGGCTCAGGCACTCCAGATCCCGGTCGTCGGCGTGTGCAGCCTGGATGCACTCGCGACCGAGGTTGCTGACGGCACTGAGATGACCGCGCTCGTGCGCGTGCGGCGCGCCGAATTTGCGTGGGCCTCATACGACACCGAGGCACGACGCACCGCTGGGCCGCTTGTGAGTAGAGACGTCGAACTGGCGCCGCGCGGCACCACCGTCGGCGACGATGCGCGATTCGATATCGAGCGAAGACCGTCCGGGGCCGGTGTCGCTGCCCTCGTACATTCCCGCCTTACCGCGGGTGAGGCGATTCCCACGGATCGGGAGTGGCCGGAGGATCCAGCCGAAGGGGATGGCGCGCAGACCGCGGATGCCCTGACGCAGTTGAGCAGCGCTGGGCAGGTTCTCCTGCCGGCTCTGCCGCTCTACCTACGCCGCCCCGATGCGGTGCCGACGGCGGAGCGGTAATGCACACGCGTCCGATGCGCTGGTGGGACATTGCCGCGCTGCACCCCGTCGAAGAGGAACTCTTCGGACCTACCGCGTGGTCACCCGCGCAGTTCTGGAGCGAGTTGGCCCAGCCGAACAGGACCTACCGGGTGGCGGAGGATGCCGAGGGAATCGTGGGCTACGCCGGCTTGATGAGCGTGCCGCCAACCGCAGATGTGCAGACCGTGGCGGTGTCGGGGGGTGCGCAGCGCCGCGGCATCGGGCGCGCCCTGCTGACCGAACTCCTCGATGCGGCGCGTCGTACCGGCTGCACGGAGATGCTGCTCGAGGTGCACGCCGACAATGACGCCGCCGTTGCCCTCTACATCGTCGAAGGCTTCGAAGTCATCGCTCGACGTACCGACTACTACGGCGCCGGAGCAGATGCCCTCATCATGCGACGGAGGCCGCTATGAGCGACGAGCCGCTGGTCCTCGGCATTGAGACCTCATGCGATGAGACCGGCGTCGCGGTCGTACGCGGAACGACGCTGCTGTCGGACGTGGTCGCATCCAGCGTTGATGAGCACGAACGGTTCGGCGGAGTCGTGCCCGAGGTGGCGAGTCGTGCGCACCTGGAGGCCATGTCTCCCACGGTCGATCGTGCGCTCAGCGAGGCAGGCGTCACGCTTCGCGACCTCGACGCTATCGCGGTGACGTCCGGACCGGGCCTTGTCGGCGCCTTGCTCGTCGGGGTGAGCGCGGCCGAGGGGCTCGCTTTGGCCGCCGACCGTCCTCTTTACGGTGTGAATCATCTGGCCGCTCATGTCGCCGTGGGCCGATTGGTCGATGGCGACCCCCCCGAACCGGCCATCGCGCTCCTGGTCTCGGGCGGCCACAGTTCGCTGCTCCGTGTCGACGATGTCACGGCTGATATCACGCCGCTGGGCACGACCCTGGACGATGCCGCAGGAGAGGCCTTCGACAAGGTCGCTCGACTGCTGAACCTTCCCTTCCCCGGCGGGCCCCACATCGATCGGATCGCGCGTGATGGCGACGCCGGAGCAATCGACTTCCCGCGGGGCCTCACATCGGCACGCGACGATGAGCGCCACCGGCACGATTTCTCCTTCTCCGGGCTCAAGACTGCCGTCGTGCGATGGATCGAGGCCTGCCGGCGCGAGGGCCGGGACGTACCCGTGGCGGACGTCGCGGCCTCGTTCCAGGAGGCGGTCGTCGACGTGCTGACCCGCAAGGCGGTGCGAGCGTGCCGCGAGCAGGGCATCGAGACCCTCATCCTCGGGGGCGGCGTCGCGGCGAATTCCCGACTACGGGTCCTGGCGGCCGAGCGGGCCGAGGGCCTGGACCTGCGTATCCCGCCGGCCCGGCTGTGCACCGATAACGGCGCGATGGTCGCTGCTCTGGGCTCTGCGCTAGTGGCGCACGGCCGCGTCCCGTCTGCTCCTGGAGTGGGGGCCGATTCCTCGCTCCCGGTAGACATGGTGCAGATGGGCGGGCCGTCGTAGTCGGCTTCCCGGCGTTCACGCAGGTACCCTGGTCGGATGCGCCATGGACGCCGCGAGAGCGATCCCCGTGGTCGGGGGAGCCGTGAAGGGGGATCGGTTCTTCCCGCTTTCGCGATTGTCGCTGCTCTCGTGCTCTCCGGTGTGACCGGATATGTCGTGGGAGGCGCCACCGGTGCCCCATCGGCGGACGCCGCGCAGGCTGCTCCCATGGCTCCATCAGCCGCACCGACGACCCCCGAGCCGGTCGCGGCCCCGAGCACTCCGGCCCCACTGCCGACGCAGAGTTCCGACACCACGTCGATGGACATGGGGGGAGCGATGGGCAGCGACATGGCAGCGCAGACCGAGACCCTCGCCGAGGGCCAATCCGGACGCAGCGATGCCAACCTGTCCTCAGACGAGGTCGAGGTGCTGAACTGGGTGGAGACCGAGGATCCCGTCTTCTTCATCACCATCGACGACGGACTCGATCAGTCCCAGGCCGTCCGCGACTTCATCGACGCCAATCAGATCCCGGTGACGGCGTTCCTCACCGAGTACGCGGTTCGCGATCACACGGAGTACTTCGAAGCGGTGACGGCGTATGGCGGCTCGATTCAGAACCACTCCATGGTTCACGGGGCGTTCAACGATCCAGAGACCGATGTCCAGTGGGAGATCTGCGAGACCCAGGATCGCTTCGAGAGCCAGTTCGGCTATCGGCCCTGGATGCTTCGTCCACCCTACGGTGCTGGACCCAAAGATCCGCAGGTGCTGCAGTATGCCGAGGAGTGCGGCATCAACCGCATCGTGCTGTGGAACGTGCTGGTCACCAACGACAACCAGGTCGAGTACTGGGATGCGCCGCTGCGACCGGGCGACATCGTCCTTTTCCACTTCGTGGATGGCCTCGAAGTAGGTCTGGAAAAGATCCTCGAGCTCGGCAGGCAGCAGGGGCTGACCCCCGCGCCGCTCGAGAACTACATCTAGCCGATGGACTTCGCCGCTCTGCTCGAGGATGCGCCTTCGGTCATCGACGGTGGGCTCGCGACTCAGCTCGAGGCGCGCGGTCACCTCCTCAACGACACGCTGTGGTCAGCGCGGATCCTCGCTGACGATCCGGATGAGGTGCTCGCCGTCCACGAGTCGTACGTTCGAGCAGGGGCGAGTGTCGTCGTGACGGCGAGCTACCAGGTCTCCAGGGCCGGATTCGCCGCCACGGGTCGCAGCGCGCAGGAGGCGGACGAGGCCCTGCGCACCAGCATCGGGGTAGCCCGGCGGGCCGTGCGTGATAGCGAGGTTCTGGTCGCCGCGAGCGTGGGTCCCTACGGCGCCATCCTCCACGACGGCAGCGAGTATCGAGGCCGCTACGGCATCAGTCGCGATCGACTCGTCGATTTCCATGCTGAGCGAGTCGCCGTGCTCGCGGATGCGCAACCCGATGTTTTCGCCGTGGAGACCATCCCTGATCTCGACGAGGTCGAGGTGCTCGTCGAGGTCCTGTCGGAGTATCCCGACATGCCGGCGTGGCTCACCATGACCTGCTCAGATTCTGACCTGACTTCGGCCGGCCAGCCGATCGCCGATCTGGTCGACCTGGTGCGCGGCGCACCCTCGATCAAGGCTGTGGGTGTCAACTGCACGCCGCCGGAGCACGTCGAGGGAATCCTTACTCGCCTGAGCGAGGCGGGAGCCGACGCGCTCGTCGCCTATCCCAACGCCGGCCAAGCGTGGTCCCCGGAAACGGGTTGGTCAGGCACGGGCTCGACCGTGGACGGCGACCTCGTCTCCCGCTGGCGCGCTGTCCCCGGCCTGGCCCTCGTCGGAGGCTGCTGCGGCATCGGGCCGGCAGACATCGCGGGCATCGCTCGCTCGCTCTCCCGCTAGCTGCGGGCAGTGACGACCTTCGTGGCCGACCACGCGCTGGCGGTCTGGGGTGCCCGAGCACGCACGCGAACGTCGTACTTCGTGCCAGGAATGCCGCGGAACGTCGTGCGCCGGCTCTGCACGCGGTCCACCGTCTTCCAGGAGCCACCGCGGGGACGGATTTGCACGACGTAGTCGGTCACGATCATCTGCGGCGGCGCATTCCACGTGATCTTGATCTTGCCGCTCGCGACGGCGCGGGCGCGCTTCAGACGAGGACCTTGGAGGTCGAGCGACAGCTGGGCTAGGTCGCCGTCGCGATCCTTCCAGGCCACACTGGGAGTCACGTCAGCGATCACTGCGGGGCCGTAGTAGGAGAACCCGAGGCCGGCCGGCCGCTGGAGCATCCAGGAGTCCCCCTTCGGGTACCAGGTGCGAGCCATGATCTCCCCACCGTTGGCCCGCTTCCAACTGATGACGGCGCCGGTCCCCGTGGCCCGGAGCGATGTGGTGACCGAGCCGTCGGTGTCGTAGATGACCGCCGCAGGGTCGGCGGCTCCTGACGCCACGACCGAGCCGAGAATGGATGACCTATTGAAACTTTCATCGACGGCCGTGAGAAAAGCGACCTTCTCCTGCGAAGCCCACGCGGCATCGAGGTCCTCGAGGCTTGTTCCTTGCTCGCCTATGAGGAGCGTGTCCGTCGTCGGCGCCAACTGATTTCCGCGGATCTTCCTCGCGTACCACTCGCTCCGGCGGTTCTGCATCCACGTGACGACGGCTGTCGTGCCGTCCTCGGCAGCGTCGGTCCCGCCCGCGGCGGTCACTGTGCGCCCAGAGATGGAATTTACGCCCGCATTGACCTGAGTGGTGGGGCCCCATGTACTCAGAAGCGGTGTCAGGAACGCCACTTTCGCCTTGCCTGCGGGGTCACTGCACCAGGCGAGACCCACGAAGTTCCCGCTGGAGAAGAGGGTCACGGCGTAGGGGCGCTCCACGTCGGCAGGATTCGGTCGCGCTTCGCTTGCTCCATCGTGCACTCTCCACACCCCCAGCGAGGTGTCGGGAGTGTCAGCACGCACGCGCCACGATGCGGCGACGTATGCGATGCGGCGGTGTTGAAGCAACGACATCGAATTGACGGCGTAGTTCAGGCTCAACTCGATGGGGGAGCTCCATGTCCCTTCGATGCGCTGTACGACCCGCAGGCGGGTGGTGTCGATGAGATTCCCCTCGGTCCAGGCGATGGTCACGGTGCCGTCCTCGGCGACCACGGAGGCGATTCGCTGCACGCTCCCGCTCACCGGTGTGATCGGCTCCGCTGCCCGCCACCCCTTCTTGCGCGACGTGACCGCCACGAGTACGCCGTCGTCGGCGTAGAACAGGGTTCGTACCCCGTCGATGGCGATCCCGCTGAGCGCCGAGCCGCTCGCCGCACTGTCCGGCACGGGTTGCGGGCGCCAGTCTGCCGCGTGCGAGACCCCACTGAGCAGGGCCGCGGCAGTGATGAGGGCCGCTGCTGCGCTGATGAGGGAACGTCCTGGATTCATGTGCGCGAAACCTCCTTGGGCTCCCCCGAGGCTACGTGCTAGCACGGGGTCTTGCTTCCCCAAGCGGGGATCAAGGGTCGCGGTCCCTGGCCAGCCCGCCCTGATTGGCACTCGAATTGACGGAGTGCTAATCGAGCCCTAATCTGATACCTAGCACTCGGGACTGGTGACTGCTAGTTCACTCCGGCAGCCACCGGCCCTGAGAGTGGGGACTTCGGTCCCCTGGGTCGAACCGGCACCGCGACGACGGGGCGACTCGATCACCCATCCATTCAACTCGGAGGACATCACCGTGTCGGTCTCCATCAAGCCGCTCGAGGACCGCATCCTCGTGCAGACTCTCGACGCCGAGCAGACCACGGCCTCTGGCCTGGTCATTCCCGACACCGCGAAGGAGAAGCCCCAGGAGGGCAAGGTTCTCGCGGTGGGCCCGGGCCGCTTCGACGAGGACGGCGACAAGCGAATCCCGCTCGACATCAAGGTCGGCGACGTTGTCATCTACTCGAAGTACGGCGGCACCGAGGTCAAGTACAACAACGAGGAGTACCTCATCCTCTCGGCCCGCGACGTGCTCGCGGTCGTCGAGAAGTAGGACTCCAAGCCCGACGTGCTGGTCCGGCCGGTTCCGCATCGAGCGGGGCCGGCCGGACCGCCGGGGCTCTACTGAACTTTTCGTCACTTCTGTAAGCAAAGGACCCCCATGCCCAAGATCCTGGAATTCGACGAGGACGCTCGGCGCAGCCTCGAGCGCGGCGTCAACGCCCTGGCCGACACCGTCAAGGTGACCCTCGGCCCGCGTGGACGCAACGTCGTCATCGACAAGAAGTGGGGCTCGCCCACCATCACCAACGACGGCGTGACGATCGCGCGCGAGATCGAGCTCGAGGATCCCTACGAGAACCTCGGCGCCCAGCTCGTGAAGGAGGTGGCGACCAAGACCAACGACATCGCTGGCGACGGCACCACCACCGCCACCGTCCTCGCTCAGGCCATGGTCAAGGAAGGCCTACGGCAGGTCGCCGCGGGCGCCAACCCGATGGCCCTCAAGCGCGGCATGGACGCCGCGGTCTCCGCTATGAGCGATGCGCTCGATGGCGCCGCCCGCGAGGTCGAGGGCCGCGATGAGATCGCCCAGGTCGCCACCATCTCCTCCCAGGACGCCGAGGTCGGCTCCCTCATCGCCGATGCGTTCGACAAGGTGGGCAAGGACGGCGTCATCAGCGTCGAGGAGTCCTCGGTCGCCGAGATGGGTCTGGAGTTCACCGAGGGCATGCAGTTCGACAAGGGCTACATCTCGCCCTACTTCGTCACTGACTCCGAGCGTATGGAAGCCGTGCTGGAGGATCCGAACATCCTGCTGGTGCAGGGCAAGGTCTCCGCGGTCGCTGAGCTCCTCCCGGTGCTTGAGAAGGTCGCTCAGACCGGCAAGCCACTGCTCATCATCGCCGAAGATGTCGAGGGTGAGGCACTGTCGACGCTCGTCGTCAACCGCATTCGCGGTACCTTCGCCTCCTGCGCCGTCAAGGCTCCGGCCTTCGGTGACCGCCGTAAGGCGATCCTGCAGGACATCGCGATCCTCACCGGCGCCCAGGTCGTCGCACCCGAGGTCGGGCTCAAGCTCGACCAGGTGGGACTCGACGTGCTCGGTCATGCCCGCCGCGTCGTCGTCACCAAGGACGACACCACCATCGTCGACGGCGGCGGTGAGCACCAGGCCGTGGAAGACCGCATTGCTCAGCTCCGCCAGGAGATCGAGCGCACCGACTCGGACTGGGATCGCGAGAAGCTCCAGGAGCGACTCGCCAAGCTCTCCGGCGGTGTCGTCGTCATCAAGGTCGGCGCGCACACCGAGGTCGAACTCAAGGAGAAGAAGCACCGTGTCGAGGATGCCGTCTCGGCAACCCGCGCGGCCATCGAGGAAGGCATCGTCGCCGGTGGCGGGACCGCTCTGGTCCACGCTGCGAAGGCGGTGGCCGATGGCCTCGGTCGCACAGGCGATGAGGCAACCGGTGTGACGGTCGTCGCTAAGGCGGCGGTCGAGCCACTGCGCTGGATCGCTGAGAACGCCGGTGACCAGGGCTACGTCGTGGTCAGCAAGGTTTCCGAAATGCCGAGCGGCCAGGGTCTGAATGCCGCCACGGGCGTCTACGAGGATCTCCTCGCCGCGGGCGTGATCGACCCGGTCAAGGTGACCAAGTCCGCCCTGTCGAACGCCTCATCCATCGCGGGCATGCTCCTCACGACGGAGGTCCTCGTCGTGGACAAGCCCGAGGAGGAGGACGACGCCGAGCATGGCCACGGCCACTCGCACCACGGGCACAGTCACTAGGAAGCCAGCCACCAGGAACTTGGCCACGAGGGACGTCAAGACCGCCTGACATCGAGAAGGGCCTGCCGCGCACTTGCGGGCAGGCCCTTTCTCATGCCGCAAGCCGGCACACGAGCCCGGACGTCAAAAGACCCCACCCGGATCGCGGGTGAGGTCTCCTGGACTGTGGGGGCCAGCGACTAGCCAGCCTGAGCGAAGCGGCGACGTGAGCGAAACGCTTCGCGCTCATCCTCGGTCAGGCCGCCCCACACCCCGTAGGGCTCGCGGACGGCGAGGGCGTGGGTCGCGCACTGGGCAATGACGGGGCAGGAGGCGCAGACGGCCTTGGCGGCCCGCTCGCGAGCCTCGCGGGCGGCTCCGCGCTCACCTTCGGGATGGAAGAACGTGTCAGGGTCCTCGCCGCGGCAGGCGCCGCGCAACTGCCAGTCCCAGATGTCGGCGTTCGGGCCGGGGAGCCGGGAAACATCAGCCATGGGGTCCTCCAACGGTGTTGTTGGGATAAACCTAGAACCGCGCCAAAACTTGGTCAAGACATTTACTTGAACAATTTATGAATCGTTTTGATCGGTATTGCCCATGGGTCAAAAAGTGACCATTTTGGGCGATTCGCCGGACGACCTGGATGACGGGGGCACGAAGTACGCGCGCTTGACGACAACCCACAAGGGTGTGAGCGGTCGTGGCAGGGGGATGCCGGCTGAGTCCTGTCAAGATGCGGCCTGGCCGGAGTGGACCAAAATGAGCGGCATGAGCAGCGGTCCGGAGAGCAGCGGCGCGGCCGCCATGCCCGGCTTGACGGTGGCTGCGGTCGCCCGACGCCTGGGCGTGGCGCCGGCGACGCTACGGACATGGGACCGCCGATACGGAGTGGGCCCCAGCCAGCACTCGGCCGGCTCGCATCGACGCTACTCACCCGATGACATTGCTCGGCTGGAGCGCATGCGACGTCTGATGCTCGGTGGCGTTCCGCTTGCCGAGGCTGCGCGAGCCGCATTGGGTGGCGGCGCTGATGAAGCGGAAGAGTCCGGCGCGGTTGCCCAGATCACGGGCGCCGAAATCAGCCGTCCGGGCGGGGGCCAGGTCGTCCCCATCCCCGGCGGTACGCCGAACGCGCGTGGGCTTGCCCGCGCTGCCATTGCACTCGACGGTGCGGGATGCCGTGCAATCGTGGCCGAAACGCTGGATCGTCGCGGCGTGGTGTGGACGTGGGATCACCTCCTGGCGCCCGTGCTGGTCGGCGTTGGCCGCAAGTGGGAGCAGTCCAATAAGGGCATTGAAGTCGAGCATGTGCTGTCCGAATCCATCACCTACGAGCTCGCCAACCGCGTCGCACGCGCCCAGGCTTCCTCGCCCGCATCGGTGCTCCTGTGCGCCGCGCCAGATGAGACGCACGTACTTCCGCTCTGGGCGGTTGCTGCTGGACTCGCGGAGCGTCACGTGACCGTCCACATGCTCGGTGGGCGCATGCCGGTCGACGCGATCTCCGCTGCCATTCGACGCATCGGGCCGGCCGGCGTACTCATCTGGGCGCAGTTGAGCCAACACGGTGATCCGGCGTTCGTCGATGACCTTCCCGACGTCAGGCCCGAACCGCAGGTCATGCTCGCCGGGCCCGGTTGGTGGCCGGGTGACTTCGGGCGTGCGCGCCGGGTGTCGGATCTCACCGAGGCTGTCACCGGACTCGCGCGAGCCGCCGGCGCCTGACCCCGCCTTTTCGTCCAACCTCCCGCTGCCGTCGCTATGCGCGCGATGCGCTCGCGGTAACTGCAAGGAAGACGAGAACACCTCGGGATAGGACAAGTGATTGAGGTAAGACAATGGCGCGGTGACTGTTTGGACAGATGCGGTCGAGCTCGGCGCGCAGGGCCGCTACGCCCAGGCGCGGGAGGTGCTCTCGCGGATTCGCCAGTCAGAACCCGCGGGCTCACTGGCCCTCTCGACCCGGGCAAGCCATGCACGCCAGGTCGGCGCTGACGGCGCCGATTGGGATCGGCAGGCTCTTGCTTGCGCCGCAGACCCCGAGTCCACCGCCGATGCGCTCATCGGGTTGGCCGCCGATGCGGTGGCCAACGGCGATGCCGCGGAAGCAGAGCAGATGCTCGGACGCGCGGCCGAGGTCATCGAGGGGACGTCCGGCCTGGACGAGATGTGGCGCCCGCTGACGCGCTGGCACTGGGTCAGTGCGGAGCGGGCCTTGCTTGCCGGTGATCCAGCGACGGCGTACATCGAGGCGCGAGCGGCACGGCGATCCTGTACGGGTCGTTCGATCCGGCATGAGACGAAGTCAGCCATCATCGCCATGGCCACGGGAGACGAATTCGCCCTCGGGCGGGCGCAGACGGTCATGGATGTGCTGCGCGCGCACCGCTGGGCGACCCTCCAATGGCCTCTGGCGCTGGTCCTCGACGACGCGCGAGCCCAGCACGCCGTACCGGCCGACGTCCTTCAGCGCGCCTGGAGTTCCGCAGAGGAGGCGGTGGAGTTCATCGCGGGGAAGCTGCCGCAGGATCTGCAGCAGGACTGGGCCCATCATCCGGGGGTACGCCGCATCCGGTCCGGCCGGTAGCCTGACGCCATGGCTGGATCCCCCTCCTCGATCCCCGAGCCCTTTGCCTACCTCGGCCTGACGTTCGACGACGTACTCCTCCTACCGGCGGAGTCCGACGTGGTCCCCAGCGAGGTCGACACCAGCAGTCGGCTCTCCCGCAATATCAGCGTGCGTGTGCCGCTGCTGTCGAGCGCGATGGACACCGTGACCGAAGGCCGCATGGCCATTGCTATGGCGCGCCAGGGTGGCGTAGGCATCCTCCATCGCAATCTGTCCATCGAGGACCAGGCCGGTCAGGTTGACATGGTCAAGCGGTCCGAGGCCGGCATGGTCGGCAACCCGATCACCTGCGGTCCGCGGGACACGCTCGCGGACGTCGACGGCCTGTGCGCGCGCTACCGCATCAGCGGCGTCCCAGTCGTTGACGACAGTGGCGTCCTGCTCGGGATCGTGACCAACCGCGACATGCGCTTCGAGGACGACATGAGCCGTCCCGTGAGCGAGGTCATGACGGCTATGCCGCTCGTGACCGCGCCCGTGGGAGTTGATCCCGAAGACGCGCTACGCCTGCTGGCGCAGCACAAGGTCGAGAAGTTGCCGCTGGTCCATGCGGACGGACGGCTTGGCGGGCTCTTCACCGTCAAGGATTTCGTCAAGTCCGACAAGTATCCGCTGGCGACCAAGGACGCCGACGGGCGGCTGGTCGTGGGCGCCGCTGTCGGTGTCGGCGAAGACGCCGAGAAGCGCGGGCGCGCCCTGATCGAGGCTGGGGTCGATCTACTCGTCGTCGATACTGCTCACGGGCATTCCCGGGCCGTTGCCGACATGGTCGCGCTGCTCAAGGCCAACACGACCGTCGATGTCGTCGGCGGCAATGTCGCGACTCGTGAGGGCGCGCAGGCACTGATCGACGCGGGTGCCGATGGCATAAAGGTCGGTGTCGGACCGGGGTCCATCTGTACGACGCGTGTGGTCGCGGGAGTCGGCGTTCCGCAGGTATCAGCGATTTACGAGGCAGCACTCGCTGCGCGGCCGGCCGGCGTGCCGGTGATCGGTGACGGTGGTGTGCAGTTCTCGGGCGATATTGCCAAGGCCCTGGTGGCCGGAGCAGACGCCGTCATGCTCGGCAGTCTGCTGGCCGGCTGCGAAGAAGCGCCCGGCGACGTGGTCTTCGTCAATGGCAAGCAGTTCAAGGCCTATCGCGGGATGGGCTCGCTCGGTGCGATGCAGTCTCGCGGGCAGGCGAGGTCGTACTCGAAGGATCGCTACTTCCAGGACGACGTTCTCAGCGATGACAAGCTCGTGCCGGAGGGCATCGAAGGGATGGTGCCCTACCGCGGCCCGCTCGCCGTGGTCGCCCATCAGTTGATCGGGGGCCTGCGCGCCTCCATGGGCTACTCGGGTGCCTCTACCATCCAGCAGTTGCATGAGAAGGGGCGCTTCGTGCGCATCACGGCGGCGGGGCTGAAGGAAAGCCATCCGCACGACGTCGTCATGACCGTCGAAGCGCCCAACTACCACTCGCGTTAGGACCTACGTCGTGGCAGAGATCGAGATCGGCCGAGGCAAGCGCGGTCGCGTCGCCTATTCATTCGACGAGGTGGCCGTCGCTCCGAGCCGCCGTACACGTGACGCCGATGAGGTGTCGACGGTTTGGCAGATTGACGCATATCGGTTCGAGGCGCCCATCCTCGCGGCACCGATGGATTCGGTGGTCTCGCCGAGCAGCGCGGTGACCCTGGGCGGCTTGGGTATTCCCGCGGTGCTCAATCTCGATGGATTGTGGACGCGCTACGCCGACCCGACATCGTTGCTGGAGCAGATCGCGCAGCTTCCTGACGACGAGGCGATTCCCTTCTTGCAGCGGACCTATCACGAACGCCAGGTCGACCCGGACCTGGTGCGTGAGCGCATCGCGCAGATTCGCGATGCCGGAGTCACGGTGGCGGTCGGCGTCTCACCCCAGTCCGCGGCCACGCTCGCGCCGGTGGCGGCTGCGGCCGGCACTGATCTGCTGGTCATTCG
>Ga0181594_10004389_pt1 | contig 12552 bp, 5 predicted proteins | sample 071ome_18_FD_145603 | JGI IMG/M metagenome (GOLD analysis project Ga0181594, IMG submission 145603) | Coastal salt marsh microbial communities from the Groves Creek Marsh, Skidaway Island, Georgia - 071413BT metaG (spades assembly) | ecosystem: Environmental > Aquatic > Marine > Intertidal zone... | reverse complement strand
ACCTCCGGACTCTCGGGTCGCTCCGCGCGCACGGCATCCGGAAACACCAGCGCGAGCTCGTCGGCCGTCTCGCGGGTACGCGCAGTCGGCGTGCTGACGATGGCGACCGGAACGACGCCTTGCGCCTCGAGCCACAGCGCCGCCTCTCGGGCCATCCGGCGTCCCTGGCTGGTCAGGGACGGGTCGGACTCGCCCTTCCGTCGCTCGCCATGTCGGATGAAGACGGTGCGCATCGGCTCTCGGGATCGTGCTGGGAAGCTGCTAACCGGGATGCTGCTCCGGCGCGCGTGCTCGCTGATGCTGGAGTCATCGGCTATGGAAGCCGCCCTCGGGAGGGCTGGATGCAGGATCTTCGCTCACAGCTCATCGCGCAGCTCGGTGTCACGCCGCCGCCCGACGAGCCGCCGGCCGCGTCGGACGCGGTCGACCCGCTCGGCGCCAACGCGCATCTCGAGAGTACCTGGGTCGTTATGCTCCATGGCGTGCTTCCGGTCGGCGGTGTCGCAGCGTTGCCGTGGGACGCGAAGCTGGCGCGCTGTCAGCAGGCGACTGCGCAGGCACTCAAGGCGCTGAAGAAGGCCGGACGGGGGCGGGACGCCAGGGCGCTCGCGAAGGCTCGGGACGAGTACCTTGCCCGCAGGGAGAAGCTGGCCTGGGGCAGGGTGAAGGCCCGCTTCCAGGAGGCGGGTGCCTCCGACAAGGCATACCGGGGGCTCAAGCAGGGCGATGCCGATCCGGAGCGTGTCCTCCGGCACCTCGACAAGGTGTCGGACGGGGAGCTCGCGGCCGCTGGCGCACGACGCCTCCGGGAGCTTCTCGGCCAGTGACGGCGCGGGCAGATTCGCAGCCATCAATCGTGTATTCGGGCGCGCTGGACCTCCCCCTGGCTGGGTATGGACATCGCAGGTGATTGAAATCATGGGAGATCTGGGGTTGGCACACCCCTTGCTCCAACGGTCCTCGTCCCATGGAGGGACGCGTCCACAAGGAGGACCGTGATGTTCCGACCCAGCACCACCCGCGCCGCTCTCGTCCTGCTCACCCTCGCCGGCTGTGGGGGGCCGGTCCCGGACGCCACCCTCGCGCAGGAGGCGGACCCGCTCACCCTGTCCCACCAGACGCTGCCCTCGGCGGAGGGGACCCTCCCGTCCACCGAGCTGCCGCTGGGTGCGTTCTCCGAGGAATCGCCCGAGCTCATGGTGGCTGAGGGCCCCGGGCTCCCGGTGGTCCCGGACCGGGTCCCGACCGAGCCGGAGGGCGTCCTGATCACGATCCGGACCGGGGAGAACCTCGTCGGGATCGCCAGCGTGGCGGGGCTCTCCGTGGAAGACCTCGTGGAGGCCAACGGCATCGATGCCCGGCATGCGCTGCGGCCCGGTCAGGAGCTGAGGATCCCGCTGGATGACGACCTGGCCCACGCCTTCGCAGAGGCCCGGGACTTCGCCCGAGCAGACCGGCTGGACCGGTACATGGCGGGCCGTGGCGGGCTCGTCGGGGTGGAGTCGCACGCGGTGCGGACCGGGGAGACGGCGTGGGGCATCGCGCGGGAGCAGGCCGGAGTGCCGGTCTGGGTCCTCACGGCCTTCAACCCGGACACCGGACTGGACAGTCTCGGGATCGGACAGCGGGTGAAGGTCCCGGTGTTCGCGGACTCCGTCGCCTCGATCGACGAGGCGTCGTCGGAGGACGAGACCGGGGCGGCCGCCTTGCCGGCATCGGGGCGTACCCCGACGGAGCCGGCGGCCCGCGAGTAGCCGGCCCCGTGCTCGTGACGGCCTGGCGCCGGGTGTGTGCGTGCACCCGGCGCTTCGGGCGTTGCGGGCCGAGCCACGCAGGTGTCGGGCTCAACCCCCAGGGCAGGTGTCGGACCCTGTGAAGCCATCGAGGTTGGCCGCGGCGCCGCAGACCGCGGGGCTGCGTCCGAAGCAGGCCTCGCAGGCGCAGAAGCGGTCGACGTCGGTGTCGTCGGGGCTCCCGCCGCAGGTAGGCGTTCGCGCCCAGAGCTGGGACTGCAGTCCCGCCGGGTCGATGGTCCACCGCCGCACGCCTCCGTTCTCGTCGAGGGTCGTCAGGGTCCCGCCATCGAGGCTCAGGTGCACGGTCGGCCCGTCGCGCTCCGGCGCAGCGCGGGTGCGCAGGACCGGCTCGGCGAGCGTGGCGCTTCGCCACACCTGGACCTCGACCCGACCCCGGGTCATCAAGGTGCTGCCGTCCTGCGACAGGCGACAGCGCCTCGGCGGGGGCTCTACCTCACCGAGGCGCTCGATCCTGTTGGCCTCCCGGTCCCATCGAACGACTTCTCCGACCTGGGAGATCGCCCCGACCCAGCGGCCGTCGTTGGATGCACAGGTCGCGATCACCGCGAGGTTGAACGCGCGGGTCTCCGTGCCGTCGGGTGCCTGGATCAGGCCGTCCCGGGTGCCGGTGAAGCCCTGGACGGGGCCCTCGATGTCTGGGGCCTGCGCGGTTTCCGGCGGGCGGCTCGGGTCATCGAGTGGAACCCTCACCCAGCCTCGGGGCTCCAGGAATGCGAGGCGGTACCGTCCATCCTCGCTCAGGGCGAGCTGCACCGCGCCGACGAGGGTCCTTGGCAGGGGCAGGAAGCGAGCGGGCTGAGGGTCCCGGTTGGACCAGACCCGCACGGTCTGGTCCGCCGCTGCGGTTGCGAGCCAGCGACCGTCCGGCGAGGTGCGGAGGGTGGTCACGCGACCGCGATGGCCGCGGAGGACACGGAGGACCCTTCCATCGCGGCGGTCGAGCTCCTCGACTCGTCCGTCCTCTCGTCCGCGGACCAGCCGGTCGCGGGTCTCGTCGAGGAGGAGCGCGGTCGCGGCGACCCGGAGCGAGTCCGTCTCGAACTGCTCGGTCCGGAGGTCCACCGAGAGGGTCCGGGTGTGGTGGGTGCCTGCGTCCCGGTGGGTGTAGTCGACGAGCACGTGGCGGCCGATGGGGCTGAAGATGGCCGTGTGGACCTGCACCGGAGTCGGAGTGCGCGTGACGCCTCGCATGTGGGTGAGGTCGGTGAGCCGAAGCCGCCCGTCGCCGACACTCAGCAGGTGGCTGCCCTCCCGGTTGATCGCGATGTCGGTCACCCCGGGATGACGGATCCGGGCCGGGTCCGGCAGCTCGCTGTTCCAGAGGTGGAGGCGCCCGTCGCGGCTCGCGATGGCCCACCGGGTGCCGTCCTCGTCGATCGCGGCTGCCGTGGGCGCACCCGGTGGGAGCCCTTCCTCCCCGGGAAGCACACCCGCTCCGACCGTCGCGCCACCCTGGTCGATGATCGTCCAGCCCGACTCCGTGGCGACCAGCACATGCGAGCCCGTGCGACTGATGGACACGGCCGCTGCGACGCCGGCAGTCTCGGCGGGACTCCACAGGCGGCGGGGGGTCCGGTCTGACGGATCCCACTCGAGCACGGTCCCCGTCCTGGTCACGAGGAGCACGGCTGCACCGTCAGGACGGAACGCAGCGTCGATGATGCCGAGGCTCGCGACCCCCTCGGCGCGGGCCAGCGGGGTCGTGTCATCGTCGAGCGACCAGATGGTCGGGACGCCGCCCGCCAGGGTCAGCAGCCGCGTCCCGTCCGGCGAGAACCACAGCGCGTCGACGGGACCGTCCAGCCCCCGCAGCACGGCGTGGCTGAGGGTCTCCTGCAGGGTGGTGTTGGCGAGGCGTGTCCAGGTGGGGAGGTCCCGGGCCGAGGCAGCAGCGCGCAGCAGTGCGGCGGTGCGGGTGGGGTCCTCGCGGATGTCGGAAGCGGCCCCGAGCGCAGCGTCGGCGTCCCGTCGTGCCTCGCGGGCCTCGTGCCCCCAGAGGAGGACACCCACCGCGACGACCAGCGCGAGGACGCTGACCACGACGAAGGGCCACGCGGGCAGGCTCCGTGACGGCCTCTGGGCTGCCGGCACCGCTGTCGCACTGGCCACTACGGCTCCAGCTGCGGGAGCGGCGACGGGCGGTACATCCGACGGCGCGTACAGCCGGGGCCATGCCGCTGCCAGCTGGTCGTGGGCGAGCGTGAGTCCCTGCCCCTCGGGGCCGTCCTCGTCCCGGAGGAGGCCACCCTCCACCAGGTGGGCCACCACCGCGTCGTGATGGCGAGCGTCGTCGTGGTCTCCTCGGGGACGGAGCCGGGCCCTGGGCTCCCATCGTGCGTGCGGGGGACCCGCGCTGCCGCCCGCGACGGCCAGGGTGCGGAGGACCCGGAGGGCCTCGGGTCGCCGTGCGGGTGGCAGCCCCTCGAGGACGTGGTCTGCGAGTGTGGCGATGGCGTGTGCCGGGTCCCCGATGGCCTGCCAGCTGGCGGAGGTGAGGGACCGGCCGACGCGCGAGGACCACAGGCGCGCTGTCACGGCGGCGAGGTGGGGGAGCGCGGGGCGGAGCCCCGAGACCGCCCCGGCGATCCGGTGGGCGAGGTCCGGTTCCAGCACGAGCCCACCCGCCGCGGCCGGCCCCTCGAGCATCTCGCGGAGCGCTCGGGGACCCGGGTCCCGGACCACCAGCTGGTGCGCTTCCGCCAGTGCGACGGCGTCGAGGCGGGTCCCGGTGTCGTCGATCACCAGCTCCCCACAGCGCCCGAGGGCCTCGATGCGGATGCACAGCAGGACGGTCGTGCGGCTCCGCGGGACACTCGCCGCGCGCCAGAGCGCCTGGACAAGGCGCTGCTGTGTGGCCCTGGGGAGATCGAAGACCGCCTCGAAGGGATCGACCACCACGAGGCGCTCCATCCCCGCAGGCACGGGGGTCCCGATGGCGGCACCGAGTCGGGCCTCGACGTCCCCGGTCGGGTGGAGGGTCTCGAGGTCCCAGGCGCCCTGGGCAGAGAGTCGTGGCAGCAGACCGGCCTGGATCAGTGAGGTCTTTCCGGTGCCGGAGGCGCCGGCCAGCACGAAGAACCGGGGCGCTCCGCTCTCACTCAGTGTCTCCATCTGTTCGTGGAGCGTGTCCAGGGTCTCGCTTCGCCCTGTGAACGTGCGTGCATGCTCCGGACCCAGAGGAGCGAGTCCGGGCCAGGGGCGCCGCAGGAGCGGGCGCATCGTGGAATGGTCGTCGTCTGCGAGGAGACACAACGCGTCCTGGTCCCGTGCGTCTTCCGGGGCACCGAGCGCCGCACGTGCGGCCTCCACCGCGCCCTCCGCGCCATCGACTCCGGCCAGCAGGCCTGCGGTGAGCCCACCGAGTGCGCGGGCCGAGCCCTGCCGACTCAGGGGCATCCGGGTGCCGAGCACGGCGGGTACGCCCGCCTGATGCAGCGCCAGCGCAGCGGCGAGGCTGCGCCAGGACTCGGGCGGTGGAGGGTCGTCCGCGATCAGGCACAGCGCCACGAAGCGCACCATGTCGGAGTGGGGCGCGAGGGCCCGCGCGAGGGCCTCCGGGTCGACCGCGACCGGCCCGGTCAGACCGGGTGCGGTGTCGAGGACCAGCCCCATCCGCCCGTCCGGCAGTGGTGCGGTCCGACAGACGAGTGCGAGCGCCCGGATCGGCTTGCCGTGCTCGCGCGCCTGGCGCAGCCACCGACCGAGGCCCTCGAGGGAGGCATCACGGAGCACGTCGGTGAACGGATGGAAGGTGCCGCCGGAGACAGCGCTGGCCTGCTGCATCGCCTCGATGTGGGCTGCCTCGGAGACCCGCCCCCCGGCTCCGGACCACGCGAGTCCGATGCGGCCCTCGGAGCGCGCAGACTCGCTGTCGTCCAGCGGTGGGAGCACGCCCGGCCAGCTCCTCCGGATGCGGACGCCGGGGAGCGCCGAGAGCCGGGTCCGGCCCGCAGGGAGCAGCGACCACGGCAGTGCCAGGATCTCGGGCGCGTCGGACACGATGGAGAGGTGGACGGGTCGCTGGGCCTCTGCTGCCGCCCGGACGGAACCCGTCGCGAGCGGAAGGCCCACCTGCGACAGGAACCCGCCCACCCAGGCTCCGGCCCGCTCGACGCGGGCCTCGGATGGGAAGGCAAGGTCCCTGAGCAGCTTGTCGACACCGTCGTTCCACGTCAGCACGATCTCGGAGTCGCGTGTCCGGCCGTCGGACTCGAGGCGTACCGAGTACGGCTGGGGACCCGTCGCGAACGCGAGCGGACGCACGGCGGGACCGGGCCGTCGGATCGTGATGCGGAGATGCAGCGGTTCCATCGGCGCGGCCCTTATCGTCCCCAGACAAGCTCGAGCCCGGCCGGGGCCTCATTCTGCGGCACGTGGAGGTACCGGTCGGAGCGCGGCTCCCAGCTCACGGCCCCGGAGGGGTCGAGAACCACCAGCTTGAAGGCGGCGACCTCGCCCGCGGGCAGCTCGAGCGTCAGCGTGGCGCTGCCGTCCGCCGAGACCGCAACCGATGGGGCGTCGGAGGGGGTCCATGCGCCGAGCTCGGGCGCGCTGCCCACGACCCGGAGTTCGCCCTCGGGCACGTCTGTCAGCCGCAGGTGAACCGAGGTCGGCTGCCGCTCACCCAGGAGCGAGGCCCAGGGTGGCGGTTCGTCCGAAGGCCACCGGAGCCGGTCTACGTGGACGTGGAGGCCTGCGCCGTTCTCGCTACCGGCCGGGCCGCCGGTCTGGCGGGTCGCCTCGCCGCGGGCGATGCCGGGGCTCGCAGCCCAGGCTGGGAGGCTGGGTGCAGACGTGGGCAGCCCGCGCCACGCCCGGAGCACCACGGCCTCGTCGTCGAGGAGCTGGGTGACGACGATTCTGTCGTCGTCGAAGGACAGCACGCGGGAGCGTCCGGCCCGGCTAGCCGGGGTGTCGCGTCGGATCGCCATCGCGCGTCGGACCCCTGCCCGCCGGTCTCCCTCGAGGGCGCCGAGGCGTCCCCACGGCATGTCCCGCCGGTTGTCGGGCTCCTCGCCGCCCTCCAGTCCGAGCTCGGTCCCCCAGGTCAGGGTGGGCGTGCCGCGGACGTTCATCAGGAAGGTGAACGCGGCGTCGACCCGCCAGCCTTCGCCTCCGCACTCGTGGAGGATCCTCGGCAGATCGTGGTTGTCGAGGAAGGTAACCAGCTGCTGGGGATCTCCGATGAGGCGGTCCGCAGAGAGGACGGACGCGATGCGGCCCATCGAGGCGTCCTTGCAGAACGCGTCGACCATGGCGTAGCGGAGGGGGAAGTCGAAGACCGCGTCGAAGCCGCCGGTCGACAGGGTCCGGGCGAGGCGGGTCGCATCCCCCTCGAAGTCCTCGCCGACCGTCCAGAACCCGGTTCGCCGTTCGTCGAGGGCACGGTTCATGTCGGCGAGGAAGTCCAGCGGCATGTGTCGGACGGCGTCCACCCGGAAGCCGTCCGCGTCGGCCTTCTCGATCCACTCGAGGGACGCTTCGCGCAGCCAGGCGGCGACCTCGGGGCGTTCCTGCGCGAGGTCTGGGAGTCCGTGGACGTCTCCCTCGACGACATCGATCGGGTCGTTCCAGTCCTGGATGTCGCCGCGGTCGTGGAACCAGTCCGGGTGCGCGGTCCGGATGGGTGCCTCGTAGTCGGTGTGGTTCCAGACCATGTCGAGCACGAGGCGCATGTCCCTGCGGTGCAGCTCGCGGCTCAGCTCGCGGAGCTCGGCCGCGGTGCCGAAGCGGGGCTCCACCGTGGTCAGGTCCCTCACCCAGTACCCGTGGAAGGCGCCCCACTCTCCGACCTTCTCCGTCCGCATCTCGAAGATCGGAGAGAGCCAGAGGGTCGTGACGCCGAGGTCGAGGAGGTAGTCGAGCTTCTCCTGGACGCCAGCGAGGTCGCCGCCGTGGAACCCGTGGGGGTCGCTACGGTCGACCTCCCCGTCGTTGGTCGGATCGCCGTTGAAGAAGCGGTCGACCATCACGAAGTAGACGAGGTGTGCCCGGTCCACATCGGCGGCGCGGTTCGGGGCCGCTCGAGGCTCCGCCGGAGCGGCTTCGGGCGCTGGCGTCGTGGCTGCGGGCGGCACGGGGTCAGCCGGGGGCGCGCCACTCGTCCCAGGGGGCGGTGTGGGGGCTGGCCCATCGGCTGGGGCCGAGACCGGCTCCTCCGCGACCGCCTCTGGCACTGGCGGAACGACCGCTGACAGGGGAGGTGGCGCCTTCGGGCCGCATGCTGCGAGGGCGACGAGCATGGTGTGGGTCCTTGCCCACTGCGGGCAGCGACGATGCATCAGCGGACCTCCGGAGTCGCGACCCGGGGCGTAACCTCTCGACTGGATGCGGGTTGGCTGCGGGGCGGGGGGGCCCGGGTTCGGGGCGACGCGGTAGGCTGGGTTCGATGCCGTGGATCTTCACGCATTGGTCGCGGACGGCCGATGTCGCCTCGGACCTCGACGCCCTACACTGGGGCTGTGTCGGAGTGTCCATGTCCCGCCTGTCTCTCGTCGCTCTCCTGTCTGCATCGACCATCCTGGCGTCCGCCTGCTTCCCCCGGGAGCTCGTGGAGGAGAAGGAGGACGAGGACGGACTCGACGTGGACCCCGGCGCGGACGGAGACGCGGACACCGACACCGACACCGACGCGGATGGAGACACGGACACCGACGGCGACACCGACGCGGACGGAGACACCGACACCGACGCGGACGGAGACACCGACACCGACACCGACACCGACACGCCCCTGCCGCTCGAGCTCGACACAGTGTCCCCATCCCACGGCACCGACGCGGGCGGGCTCCAGGTCGCGCTGCAGGGCTCCTTCCCCGATGGGACGACCGTCCGAATGGACGGGCGGGACGCTACCATCGTGTCCAACACGGGCAGCCGCATCCTGGTGTCGACCCCTGCGGGGATGTCGCCGGGCCTCGTCGACGTGGAGGTCTTCTCCGAGGACCAGACCGACCGCCTCAACGAGTCCTTCCGGGTCTGGGAGGACGGCACGGGGCTCGCGGGCGCGGTGGGTGAGCTCTACTGGACGGAGCAGGTCGGCTCCTACTGGAGCTCCTCGACGAACGTCTCGTATGGAAGTGCCTCCTTCGTGCCTGTCGAGCCGGTGGACTTCCACTACCAGGACCTGTTCTCGCCGACGATGGACTCCTGCCGGCCGGGGTCGTACTCCTGGGGTGGGAGCTTCGATCGGATCGATCCCGAGCTCGCCTCGGTGTCGCTGGCGGCGCCGGGAGCCGGGAGTCTCGACCTGGACTGGGACAGCGAGGCCGAGGGCTTCTACAACGACGACATCGGGTCTGGGGACTGGGTCCCGAGCTCCACCTTCGAGCTGGAGGTCCCCGCGGGGGGTGTCCTGCCCGAGGGGGGCGTGCTGGATGTGGTGCGGAGCGGGACGGTCCCGGTCGTGACTGCGCCTGCGATCGCAGGGAGCGGCGTCCCGTACATCGAGGAGGACCCGATCTTCGAGTGGACCCCCACGGGGTCCGACTGGATCCTGATCCAGCTCTTCGTCCGCAATGCTTCGAATGACGCCTATGAGGACAGCATGTACTGCGTCGTCGAGGATGACGGGTACTACCGTGCGGACAGCGGTCAGCTGTCCGACTGGCCCGGAGGCCGACAGGCCGACATCTACCTCTACGGCGTGATGGAGTCGGGAGGGATCCTGCCTTGGAACAACGCCGAGTCGAGGGTCGTCGGCGCGAGCGGTGTCTACGGCGCTGGGATCATCGTCGACTGATCCCGAGCGGCTGCTGCGCGGAGCTCGCCGGCGGGTTCACCCAGGCCCCGGGACCCGCACGCGGCTCCGGCCCTCTCCCTGGGGCTCGACGAGGATCTTCGAGGGGATGGCGTCCTGCAGTCCCACGACATGGCTGATGATGCCGATCTGCCGGCCGGATGCCTGCAGCTGCTGCAGCGCGGCCATCGCGATGTCCAGGGTCGCTCGGTCCAGGGTCCCGAAGCCCTCGTCCAGCAGGAGGGTCTCGACCGGCATGTCCTGGGTTCGGAGGTCCGAGAGACCGAGAGCCAGGGCGAGTGAGACGAGGAAGGACTCGCCGCCAGAGAGGGTCTTGAGGGAACGGGGCTGCCCTGGACGCCATGTGTCCTCGACGTGGAAGATCAGTGTGGGCAGGTTGTTCTCATCCCGCTTGACGCGCAGCCGGTAGCGCTCGTTCAGGCGAAGGAGGTGGACGTTCGCCGCCTGGAGGAGCTGGTCGAGGTTCAGGGCCTGGGCAAAGAGTCGGAAGGCCTTCCCGTCGCCCGACCCGATCAGCTGGTGGAGGCGTCGCCAGACATCCGACTGCCGTCGGGCGGCCTCGAGGGCGGACCGGGCTGCAGCGAGGGCTGCTCGGCCGGTCTCCGCCTGCTTCCGCACCGCCTCGGCGTCGGTGAGCGTGGCCTGGGCTGTGGCCCGCTCGCGCTGCTCCACCGTCTCCTTCTCGGCGAGATCGGTGTCCGTCGCGTCCGCTGGGAGGTCCTCCGGGCGTCCGCTGTCGTGGCTCGTGCGCTGCGCTGCCAGCTCCGTCTCCGTTGCCTCGACTGCACTCGTGCGGCTCCGCAGGTCCTCTCGGATGCCGACGAGTTCCTGGCGTCTCTCGTCCTCGATCCAGCATGCCATCAGGGCTGTGACACTGGCGATTCCGAGCTCCTTGAGGGCCGCATCCCGAGTGCGCTCGGCCTCGGTCTGGGAGTTGGCGGCCCGCTCGACGTCCTGTGCCCGGGACGTGGCGAGGTCGTGGATGCGGGTGTGCTCGCCTCGTGCACTGCGGGCGGACGCCTCTGCCCCGGTCGCGCTCGTACGGGCAGCGGCGAGTCGGCGTCGCTGGTCTTCCCGGAGCACCGCTGACGCGCTGCTGGCGGCAGGGCGGGGGGGACTGCCTTCTCCGTCGAGCGCGGCGGCCGTGGACCACGCGCGTTCGAGGTCTGCCCGTGCCGCTCGGGCCGCACTGAGCGTCCGGTCCCGTTCCTTCGCGGCGAGAATGGCCGTCTCCCGCGCTGTCCGGGCTGCTTCGCGGTGGTCCGTGGCTCGCGTGGCTGCGGCCGTGACCGCGTCGGTGGCTCGCGCCGCGGCCTCCCGTGCTGCGCGGAGAGCCTCGTCTGCAGCGTCGAGCGTGGCGACCCGTGCAGCAGCCTGGGCGATGGCCTCGTCGAGGTCCGTGCTGGGAAGTCCGTGGGACTCGAGCGATGCAGCGAGGTCTGCTGCCGTCTGCTCCTGCTCCCGGGACGCGTCAGCCAGTGCCTTGCGACGGGTGGCGAGGGCCTGGGTCCGTGCATCGAGGGCCGAGCGACGGCGGTCCAGCTCCGCGGCCTGCGCCGTTGCAGACTGTCGGGTCGCCTCGAGGTCTGCCATGGCCCGGGTCTCGGCCTCGAGCAGGGAATCGGCCTCCGTCTCCAGCTCCCGCGCCGCCGTTGCATCCTGCGTTGCGGCCTCGAGGGCGTCCTCCACCGAGGCGGTGGGAGAGGCCTCCGGGAGACCCGCTGCGAGGCAGGCCTGCCGCGCTGCATCGGCGGCAGCGTCCAGGGAGGTCTGGGCTTCCTCCAGGCGTTGAGCGGCCCCAGCGAGGTCGGCTGCCTGTCGGGCCCGCTCTGCCTGCGCCTTCGAGAGCGCCTCCTGCGCGGCATCGTGCTGCGTCTGGGCTTCCTGGTGCCGGGTCTCGGCCTCGGCGGCGGTCTCTTCGATGGCAGCTGCCTCGCCGCGCGCGGTCGGATCCTCGTGGAAGGGGTGGGTCTCGCTTCCGCAGAGGGGGCACGGGTCGCCCGGCGACAAGGACTCCCGCTCCTCGCGAAGGGCGAGGATCCGACGGAGGGGAGCCACGGCAGCCTCGGTCAGGGCGACCGTCTGCCGTGCGGCATCCAGCGCGTCTGCCTGACGTTGCTGGGCTGCGACGGCATTGTCATGGACGACCTTCTGGTCGTGGAGGGCCGATGACCGCTCGTCGCGGATGCGGGTGGCTGCGTCCACGGCTCGGACCCGCTCGAGGGCTCGTGCCACGCGTTCGCGCTGGTCGGAGGCCGCCTCTCTTGCGGTTCGAAGCCGGGCCCGGACCTGCGGTGCGGGCTGGTCTCCGAGCGCCTGCTCCCGGGCCGTCTGGGCGGAGGCGGCCGCAGACCCTGCCGCCGCGATGGCCGGACCGGTGTCTCGCGCGTGGTCGGCGGTGTCTGCGGCAAGCGCCGTCTGGTCCGCCTCGAGCGCGGTCTGCTCCTTCTGGATTGCATCGGCCTGTTCGGTCGTGCTCCGACGGCGCTCCGTGAGTGCCGCGTGCTGGGTCTGGAGACCGGGCAGGGCGTCCCGGAGCGTGCTGGTGCCGGCGTGGCGGTCGCGCTTGACCTGTGCCGTGGTGGCCGCGGCTGCTGCCTGTGCCTCCAGCGCGCGCGCGGCTGCAAGTTCGCCGTCCAGCTTCGTGGCTGCGGCCTCTGCGGCGTTGGCCTCGTTGTCGCGGGTAGCGGCAGCAAGCTTCGCCGTGTTGGCCTCGGCCTCGGCAGATTCCGTCTCTCGCAGGGGGGCATCCATCGCCTCGGTGGCGGACGCGACGGCCTCGAGTGCGTCCGATGCCCGGACGGCAACGTTCTCGGCACGCTCTGCAGCCTGAAGCAGCGCGGGGAGACGCTGGGCCAGGGCTGCCCGCTCCGCCTCCAGCCGGGCGTGCGTGGCCCTGGCCTCCCCGGCCATGCGCTCGGCCTCGAAGGCGTTCGCACAGCGCTCGTGCTCGGCGAGGCGGGTGAGATCGGCTGC
>Ga0181594_10004387_pt1 | contig 12553 bp, 13 predicted proteins | sample 071ome_18_FD_145603 | JGI IMG/M metagenome (GOLD analysis project Ga0181594, IMG submission 145603) | Coastal salt marsh microbial communities from the Groves Creek Marsh, Skidaway Island, Georgia - 071413BT metaG (spades assembly) | ecosystem: Environmental > Aquatic > Marine > Intertidal zone... | reverse complement strand
GCCAAGGGCGCGGGCATACTTACGGAAAACCGCTTTCCACCATGCGACGCTATCTGGAGGACATGGATCGCGCGCGGGCGCACCTTCTAGGGGAAGACCCACCGCTGGTGATAGGCGCCATGGGCTGGAAGATGATCGAACTTGCGGGCGAGCGCACTGAAGGCGCGCACCCTTTTAACTCCCCACCTGAGCACACCCGGCGCGCGAGAGAGATCCTGGGGCCAGACAAATGGCTGTGCACCGCGCAGCACGTCTGCTGGACCAAGGACGCAGCAACCGCGCGCGCGGCCGCGCGCAAAGCTCTCGAGTTCTACTTCGTCACCCCGAACCATTACCGGAACTGGTTGCGACTCGGCTATACCACGGATGATCTGGAAAACGGCGGCAGCGACCGCCTGCTCGACGCGCTCGTGGCGTGGGGCACGGAAACCCAGATCCGCGACCGCATTCAACAGCATTTTGATGCGGGCGCGACACAGGTCATCATCAACACCATCAAACCGCAGCCGGCGGATGCGGTGCTGAAAGTGACCGCTGCCGGTGTTAACTACCAGTCTCTTCCCGATTGGGAAGCGCTGGAAGCCTTGTGTCCCGGAGGGACGCCAGGTCGCTCACCCATACAGGAGCACGCTGCGCTCACGTAAACGTGCCTCACCAGCCACCTACATGAGGGAGCGTATGATCAGAGCGTCAAGGACCCGCCGGAGGGGGTGCTATGGAGATCGATGAGCCCGACACACTTGGCGACGGCGGTGCGTGGGGGCAACGCCGCAATAATCTGCGACACGAAGTCAGCATACCGGCTCGCATCGTCGACAGCCGTGGTCGCAGCATGAACTGCGTCATTCAGGACGTGAGCAGCACCGGCGCCTCGTTGGCAGTACAGTTCCGTGAACCCGTTCCCGGACGTCCTTCGCTGCAGAAAGACTCAGAGGCAACACTGGTTTTTCACCCCGAACCGGAGGACGCCCCTGACGACACAGTTGAAATCCAGGTCCGCGTCGTGTGGCGCGCGCCGGTGGCCGCCGGTCTGGAGTTTGCGGGCCTGACCGATGCGGCCCTGACCGATCTGAAACAGCTCGTCGATCAGGCTGTACGCGACAGACTGCTCGAAGCAGAAGCTGTGCGACGCGACCTGACGCCTCTGCAGCGTGAAATTCTCGAAGCCTGTCTGAATCAGCTGCGCGTCCTCTTGCCAAACCTCCTGTGGCAGCTGCGATCGGAGTTACCCAAACGCCTGCACGCGGAGGCACGCAATCTGCGTGGCGACAAGCTTCAGTCACTCGAACGGGCGCTCGGCAAATTCGAAAAAGAAATGATGACAATCAGCGACGAGCTCGAAGAGCAGTTCCTTCGGGGCTTTCTCGAAGCGGCCGAGCTCGACCGTACGCTGAGTATGACCACCGAACTCGCGCGCATGACCTGGCAGAGCGGGCCGCCGGGTCAGCCGGCATCGGGCATCAGCAAAGCGTTGCTGCAGAACTACGAAGCCCGGGTAGGCAGCATAGGCCACGCTATGGAAGCGCGGCTGAAGGGGTTCTACTTTGAATTGAGCGTGCGCCTCGCGAATGTTCTGGGGCACAAGCTTAGCGCCGAGCTCAACCCACTGGAGCCCATGACCGCCGCCCGCATCCTCTGGTACACGGTGGCGAATCGTTGCGCAGAGCGAGAGACATTAAAAGAACTGCAGGAAGTCATTTTGCACAACCTGGTCCCAGCGTTCGAAGGGATCTACCAGGGCCTCGACCGGGCGCTCGACGAACATCGGGTGAAACGGTTTTCCGATCTGATCTGACGATGGGCGCAGGCGGTTGCGCGTGCCGTCCGGCCGCGCGTTGGGGAAAGAGTCTGCTTACAGCAACGTGTCAAAGTGAGGCACGTTGTGCCGGTCCAGCACCTCGTCCAGCGCGTCGTAAAGCTCGTCCAGCAAAGGCGTGATGTCACGAAAAAGGACGCTCTGCAGCTCGCGTTTCACGCTCTTGTTATCGCAGTGCTCGACTACGCCCGACCAGAAAATGCGCGTCGCCGTCTTGGGCGTCAATGAGTTTGCGGACTCGTCCAGCGTGTGGCCCATCACGTTCGCCATACGGACACTCAGCTCGAAGAAGTGTTTCTTGAGCTTCTCATCGATGCGATGCGCCAGTCCCTCTAAGTTTCCGTCATAAGCTTCAGCGGGCTTGCGTCGCGGGCCGGCGCCAAGAATCGACGCCAGGCTCACCGTATCGGCGAGATCATCAAGTTTGAGCTCCTGGGTGACATCCAGATCAGCTGCCTCCTCAAAGCTTGCCAGGAACTCATTCTCGATCGTAGTTGAGATATCGAGCATTGCGCGCTCGAACGCTGCTATAGCAGACTGCAGCTCTAACTTAGCCTCATCGCCCGCCTGCTTCATCCTTTCCTTGAGTCGATTAATCAACTCAATGCGCATACTGTAGAGAATGTTCGGCAGTTTCTTGCGGACGGTGTCACGGCACGCCTGAAACACCTGCAACTGCCCTGAGCCGAGACGCTCCCTCGCAACAGCAACTGCTCCAATCCGATTTCGCACCGCGGCCTCGACGATGGCCTCGAGCCTGTCGCGTTGCGCTGGCGTCATGTCGCGGAAACGCACGCCACAGCTGACCACGGTGCGCCACATGATCTCGACCGCCAGCTCGAGCTCACGTTCCGCGCCTGCTTCGGCCTGCTCGTCCTCGAGCCACACGGTGGCAGACGTGCCTTTCTTCAGCGGCGTCTTGCCGATTTCAGGGGCAGACGCCTCAAGCTCCAGGCGCATGCCCGTCGCGCTGATGTTCAACGCTGTGCAATAGAGCTCCGAATTCTGATAGTCGACAATACGCCCGGGAACGCTAGTCTCGTGACGCATCGCGCGCCGTTGCTGACCCCACGCACCCGAGCTATCGGGGTCAATAAGTTGAGGAAGATCGTCTGCCATCCCTAGGCCTCGCTCGCCTGTTCACCTGTCGAAGGGCTTTCGAGTCCCAACTCGAAACCGATTTCTAAAGTAGGTGGTTAGTATATCGACGACATTTTGCTGCGACATCCCCGGACGGGCTGCGCGGTGCATGCCTCAGCGTCACCCACCGGCAGACAACATTTACCGAGCAAACCTGCAGGTCAGCGCTTCAGGTCCGGACCGAACTGCTGCTGCACCATGACCTCGATCAGATGCGGTCCCGGCTCGCGCATCGCGCGCCCGAACGCCTCATAGAACGCCCCGGTGGTTTCAACCCGACAGGCGCTCACGCCCATGCCCTGAGCCACCTGGCACCAGTCGATCTGCGGGCGTCCAAGATCCAGCATCGACAGCGTTTTTTCATTCGGCTCCCCGGCTTTCAACCGCGCGAGCTCAACGTTCAGGATCGCGTAGCTGCTGTTATTCAACAGCACCACAGTCACGTCGCAGCCCTCGCGCGCCATACTCCATAAGGCCTGAACGGTGTACATGCCGCTGCCATCCGCCTGGAACGCTACGACCTTTCTCTCAGGACACGCAACGCTCGCGCCGAAGCTGACCGGCAGTCCCTGCCCGATTGAACCGCCCGTGATCGCGAGCCAGTCATGGGCTGCGGCGCCCTGAGTGCGCAGAAAGAGCTCGAGGCCACAGGTTATGCCCTCGTCCGACACAATGGCGTTTTCAGGCAGCAACGCGCTTATCACATCGCCCACTGCGCCAGGGGTGAGGGCATCACCCGTTATTTCAGGTACCGAACGCTGCTGTGTGGTGAACGAAACCGGTGCATCAAGGCGATCAGCCACCTCGTTTATCGCCTTGACGATGTCGTCATCCACCCCGGCCAACTTCAGAACCCGGCATTCCGGAGGCGCCAGCAGGCTGGCCACGCCGGGGTAGGCAAAGAAGGCCACCGGTTCCTGTGCCCCAACCAGTACGATCTGCTCAAAGTCCTGCAGAAACTCGATAGCCTGTTCAGCAAAGTACGGGATACGGGTCAGGGGAACCCGCCCCGCCCCACGCTCCAGCCGTGACGGGAAAGTCTCACACAGCAGCGAGGCACCGGTACGGGCATTCAGCCGCCCAGCCGCTATCAGCGCCGGCTCGCGCAACGCGCCTGCCCCCAGCACCAGAGCAGTCCGCCGTCCGTTGCTCAGGCCCGATACCACTTCATCAATGGTGGATCCGGGTACCGTCGTCAACGGTTCGGGGGTCAGGCGATCGAATGATTGCTCGGCGTCTTCCCACGCGTGGTTCGCCGGCACTATCAGGGTCGCGATACGTCCCGCGCCACCACAGGCCGCCTGCACCGCCTCTGCGCCCGCGGCCGCAAGATCCTGAGCGGATTCGGAAACCCTGTACCAGTGGGAATGGAGACGAACATGACCAGGAACATCGGAAGTCAGTGGTGCGTCGTACTGGTGATGCCAGACCGCGTGGTCGCCAACAATGTTGACCACCGGCACATGGGCCTTGCGTGCGTTGTGCAGGTTAGCCATCGCGTTGGCATATCCAGGGCCGAGATGCAGCAACGTGATCGCGGGCTTACCGGACATTCTGGCGTAACCGTCAGCAGCACCGCTGACCACGCCTTCGAACAGACAAAGAATGGGACGCACGGCGTCTGACGCACCAATTGCGGTGACCAGATGCATCTCCGACGTGCCAGGGTTGGCGAAACAGACTTCCACGCCGGCATCGACAAGTGACTCGAGTAAGGCGTGCGCTCCGTTCATACCAATCCTTTAAAGATGCTTGAGGTGGATGTTCTGCAGTCCCGGTCAGCAGCTCCCGCTTAGGGAGCTCCGCTACGTGACTCTCGTAGGACTGCGCATGGGCCTTCAAACCGCGCAGACGCAGCGTCGAAGTGCGACCAGTCCCGTTCGGTGAGCTTCGCTATGTCCGCGGCGGCCACGGACATCAGGCGCTCGGCCTCTTCCCGACCAACCAGAGCGCTGCTCTGGTTCATCGCGTCCTCCCCAGCCCGATAAAGGGCGTCGTAATCAAGCAGAGGACGGACGTTGGCCGCATTGAAATAATAGGCAGCACAGCCAGCCAGCTGGCGGGCATCGTCATTCTCCGCTGCGCCGCATGGTCGAAAAACCACCGCGCTGCACAACAGGACGCATAGAGTAAACAACGGCTCGCGTCGGTGCGGCGCCGGCAGCCTGTTGCTCATATGCCAGCAGCAGCCGATCAGTCTTCCAGCCGGAAAGCCAGACGGCTTTCCTCACCGGACGCCAGCGCATTCGCATGCTCACGGTAGTTGAGCATCTCGAGCAGTCCCGTGCCTGCCGCCATCCGTCGACAAAGCTCAGCTTCTTTCCGCTCGATATCCCTGGCCAAAGGCACGAGTCGCTCAAACTCAAGTGCCGTTGCCACCAGGATTCCGTCGTCGTCAGCAACGACGATATCGCCCGGGAGTACGGAAACACCGCCGCAGCGTATTTCAATCTGGGTCTCGCGCAACGCCGTCGTGGTCGCTGAGCAAGGACAGAATCCTCGGGACCAGACGGGCAGTGACAGCGAGCCCACCGCTTTCGTGTCACGCACGAGCCCATCGATCACGAGTCCCGCCAGACCACGTCGCTGCGCCTCACGGCTGAACAACTCACCCACCACCGCCCGCGGACACTGCGCCGTATCGACAACAAGCACGTCCCCTGGTTCAGATTGATCCAGAGCCGTAATGACGGTCAGAAAGTCATGCCCGCAGCGCACCGTCCGCGCCGTGCCAACCATGCGTTGGCCGCCGGTAACAGGCCTCAGCCCGGCATCCATGACTCGAAGTCCCTTATCCGCATCCGCCAGCGCAGCCGTACTGATGCTGTTCAGCTCCTCTTTCAGCGCATCCTTCATGACGCATCTCCGCTTTCTCGCAGCTTGTTCAGCAGCTCCCGTCCGGCGCCGGCCAGCAGGGTCACATCGGCAGCGCTGCATAAAAGATTAAAGCCCTCCGCTGCGCGCGGCTGCACCAGCTCCGGGGTCACACCAAAAAAACCCAGCCGCCGGCCGCTTGCGAGGCAGGTATCGCGCACATGAGCGATCGCACCAACGACCTCAGGGTCATCCAGGCGGCCAGTCCGATTCATGCTCGCCGAAAGGTCGTATGGCCCAATGAGGACCGCGTCGATACCTTCCACCATGCAGATTGCTTCGATGTTTTTCACCGCCTCGTAGTGCTCTGCCTGAACAACAACCGTTGATCCGTCATTCGCGGCCGCCAGATAGTCGGCAAAACGCTGTCCATAGGCGCTGGCGCGATTCAGCCCGATGCCCCTGGCTCCTTGCGGCGGATACTTCGCGTATTCCACTATCCGCCGCGCCTGCTCTGCCGTGTTCACCTGCGGCACGATAATGCCGGCAGCGCCGGCGTCGAGCACCCGTTTGACGGCGATCTCTTCACCCACGGGCAAACGTACCAGGCAAGGGGTCTCACCTGCTGCCTGGACGACACGCTGGACGGCGTCCGGCAGCAATGGCGCGTGCTCGGTTTCGATAAAAAGCCAGTCAAAACCGAGGTGACACAGAACCTCCACCACTTCGGGGGAGTCGAGCGTCACCATAGTGCCGAACACTTGCTCGCCGGCCAGCAACCGCTGTCTGAATTCACTGTGCATAGAATCCTTTCCCTCGGAGAGCGGGTGCGGTCAACGGCGCTATCCCTTGATCTCGAATTGTTTTTCCCAGCTCAGGCCTTTCGAATCGGCCACTTCAGCACGCAGTGCCTTGTCTCCCTCAGCACGCATGAAAAAACGGAACACTGGATCCGCACTCACCGAGAACCCTGTCTCGGCGGTCATCAGCAGCGTGTCTCCGCGGAACAGTTTGATTGTCTTCACATAGTGCTCGGGACGGATCAGCTGAGTTCTCTGATCTTTCTGCATACCTGTGACATTCGGATGGCTGAGCATGAACTGACCGATCAGCAGGTCATTGTGGTCCGCGTCGCTCAGGGTGCGGAACTTCATGCCCCCGATGCGCTCCATAGCCGCCTGAAAATCTGCCGCCAGCGGTGCCGAACAGCCACCGGCAGCCTTCACAAAGTTCGTCACGAGATGATGTTCGCCATTGTTCAGGCGGGCGACTGCGCGGATGTTGGTGTACTTATCAACACGCACGCGGAGGGCCAGATCGGCGCGCCCCATCTCCGGCGTCAGCGTGAATTTCCCAACCAGCGGCTGGGGATTCTCTTCTACGAACACGAACAGCTTTTCGATATAGCGCTCTTCCGTCTGCGGGAAACCCGCCAGGATTGAGACCGGCGTGAATGCAGCATCTTCGGCCCGATAAGGCGTCTTCAGATCGATGACCGATCGTCCCTCGACCAGCTCCACGTCGGGAAAATACCTGGGCTTGAGCAGCGTTGCCCAGATGTCGATGGACGACTGCTGAGCCGAGGCCGTGCTGCCGGCCAACAGCCCCATCATCAACAGGATCGGTTTGCAGTAGCTCATGGTCTTCCTCCTGGTGCCCCTTAAAACGGGGCCGGTTCAAGCGCGGCTACGGTACACCTGTGCACAGTGCAGAGGCAAAACGGCGTCACTGCGCGCGAGTCGATTGCTCATGTAAAGTGTCGATAACCTGCATTTCCAAACGCCCGGACCTTCCCGAACCGGTCGACGCAACGCACACCGACGCCGGACATAACGCGACCAATCCGGGTCACAGAGACGCCCAGCCGGGCACCAAGCGCTATCGCGTCAGCTTCCCTCGCCGCCGGGATCGTGAAGGCCAGTTCGTAATCATCCCCACCAGTCGCTGCGTATTCCTGTGCCAGCTTGCTTTCGCAATAACGGCTGAGATGCTCTGACAACGGCAGGCTGTCGGGATCAATTTCCATTGCCACCTGGCTCTGCTCTGCGACGTGGTCAAGGTCAGCGAGAAGCCCGTCCGAGACGTCGATTGCCGCCGTGGCGATACCGAGCAGCGCGCAACCAAGTTCGACCCGCGCCTGCGGACGAAAGTAGCGCGCGCGCAGTTCAGGCTCTGCAGCGGAATCACCGCGGAGTGCCTCGAGCCCTGCGCGGGCGTCACCAAGAGTGCCTGATACAAAAACCAGATCGCCTGGCCGCGCGCCGCTGCGACACAGCGCGGCAGCGGGCACCGTGCCAACAAGCTGCAGAGTCAGCGTCAGCGGGCCGCGGGTCGTATCGCCACCAACGAGACTGACCCCGGCTTCACCAAGAGCGTTTTTGAGCCCGTCCGAGAAACACTGCAGCCAGGCGTGATCGGCCGCGGGTAAGGTCAACGCGAGGGTCGCAAAGCGCGGTCGTGCACCCATCGCGGCCATATCGCTCAGATTCACCGCACTCAGGCGATAACCGAGATCTCCCGGCGCAATGTCATGAGGGAAATGCACACCGGCTACCAGCGTATCGGTTGCCAGAGCGAGATTCTGATCTGCGGCTACGCGGACAAGCGCGGCATCGTCACCGATGCCCAGCAGTACGTCGGCAGCGTCGTTTTGGCTGGCAAAATAGCGGCCAATGAGCGCAAATTCATCCACCGAGCTACGCCCGTTATCTGACTGGCTCAGGCTCAGGATCTGGCTGCAATTTCGGGCCCGCGGAGTTCGCGCGCCAGACGATCAAGCACGCCGTTGACGTAGCGATGTCCTTCCACCGTACCAAACATTTTGCACAGTTCGACCCCTTCGTTGATCACCACACGATAGGGGATCCCCTGGCAGTGACGCATCTCGTAAGCACCTATCAGCAGAACCGCGCGCTCCACGGCATCCAGCCTATGCCATTCGCGGTCTATACAGACCTCAAGGTCTGAGCGCAGCGTTTCGAATGAACCCGTGACCTCCCGAACGAGCTCTTCGAAATAATCGAGATCCACACTGTCTATCTCGCGATCCGCGAGAAACTCAGCAACGATAGTGTCCGGCGCGTGAGCGGTCATAAGCCATTGGTAGAGGGCCTGCACGGCGCAGCGCCGTGCTTTGACTCGACCTCGCGGACCCGGACGGGACCCCATCTGCGATCAGATCTGACGCAGGACGCTGATCATTTCGATAGCGACGGCCGCCGCCTCGCCGCCTTTGTTACCGGCCTTGGTTCCCGCACGCTCAATTGCCTGCTCAATGCTATCCACGGTGAGCACCCCGAAGATCACAGGAACACCGGTATCCGTCGCAACGCTGGCCAGCCCGCGGGAACAGGCATTGGCTACCTGGTCGAAGTGCGGCGTCGAACCTCTAATCACTGCGCCCAGAGCAATCACGGCATCGTGCTTCCCGGAAGCTGCGAGTTTGCGCGCAGCGACCGCCAGCTCGAACGCGCCCGGCGTGCGGACGATGGTGACTTTACAGGGCACAGTTGCCTGGCGCTGCAGCGTATCGATACAGCCGGCCTCGAGCTGGTCGACGATAAAGCTGTTGAAGCGCGAACAGACCAGCGCGATGGACGCGGGCTCGGTCAGGATCGGCTTACCTTCGATCACGTTCAGATCATGCATTGGGCTTCCTCTCATCCATTCGTTTGAATGCCAGCCGCTCAAGGCCAGCGGCACGGCTTTACGCGGAATGCTCGCGCGCTGAACGCCGGAAATCCGGCTCGTAAGCGCTCAGTTCACGTACTCAAGAACTTCCAGGCCGAAACCAGAGATGGCATGGTACCTGCGCGGGTTGCTCATCACACGCATCTTACGCACACCCAGATCTGTGAGAATCTGCGCACCCAGGCCGATCTGCCGCCAGTCCATCGCATGTGCCTCGCGGCGCGGCGCGGCCTCATCCCCTTCGCAAGCGTAACGGTTCAGCTGACGCACGAGATCAACGCTGTCCAGCTGATTGTTCAGCACAACAACAACCCCCGCACCGGCGTCTGCAACACGCCGCAGAGCGTCCCGCAAAGGCCAGCCCGAGTCCTTGCGTACGCTGGCGGTAAGGTCCTCCAGCGGATTTGCGATATGAACGCGGACCAGCGTGGGGATTTCAGGGTCGATGGTTCCTCTGACCATTGCCATGTGCAGGTCACCGCGAATGGCGTCCCGGTAGGCGCTCACCTGGAAATCGCCGAATTCGGTAGGAACCAAAGCCTGTCCCGCGCACTCGACCGTTTTTTCATTCTCGATCCGGAAACGGATCAGATCGGCCACCGTACCGATTTTCAACCCGAGCTCCTGCGCCAGAATCTCGAGATCCGGGCGCCGCGCCATCGTGCCGTCATCTTTCAGTATCTCAACGATAACGGCGGACGGGTCGAGGCCTGCTGCACGCGCAAAATCGCAGCCGGCCTCCGTGTGACCCGCGCGCGTCAGCACACCGCCGGGCTGCGCCATCAACGGGAAAATATGCCCAGGCTGAACCAGGTCATTAGCCACTGCGTCCGTAGCGACCGCGGCCTGTACCGTCCGCGCGCGATCCGCGGCCGAGATCCCGGTGGTAACACCCACCGCCGCCTCGATAGAGACGGTGAAGTTAGTCCGATGGGTATACCGGGTGTCCTGCACCATCAGCGGAAGATTCAGCCGGCGGCAGCGCTCTTCGGTCAGCGTCAGGCAGATAAGTCCGCGGCCGTATCTGGCCATAAAGTTGATGTGCTCGGCGGTGCAGTGTTGTGCGGCCAGAATGAAATCGCCTTCGTTTTCCCGGTCCTCGTCGTCCATGACGATCACCATCTTTCCATCCCGGATATCGTCAATCAGTTCTTGGGCCGTATTGAGCTTCATATTGGCTGTCGCCTGCCTGCAGCTGAAAATAAATGGAGGCGGATTATAAACAGAGCCCCGAAAAACTGGCCCTGGACATCACGTCAACGACCGTCGTTCCCAGCAAAGCCCGCCGCAACCAGGGAAGAAAGGCTGATACCTGCACCCTCACGGCCGCCGCTGGTGAGCAACCGCTCGATGTAGCGAGCGATTAGATCCACCTCAATGTTCACCTCCGCACCTGCACCCAGAGCATTCAGGGTCGTGCGCTCGAGGGTGTGAGGAATGGTCAGGATCTCAAAACTATCCTGATGCGCCGCGTTAACCGTGAGACTGACACCGTCCACACACACCGATCCTTTGAACGCCAGATAGCGTGCCAGCGCCGCGGGGACGCCGATCGAGAAACGCACGTAATCATCGAGCGTGTCGCGCAGCAGCACCCGCCCGATACCGTCGACGTGGCCGCTGACAAGATGCCCTCCCAGGCGCTCATCGAGCCGTAGCGCTTTTTCCAGATTGACCGAGTCGCCGGAACCGCGCTGGCCCAGCGTTGTGCGCGCCAGCGTCTCCGAGGATACGTCTACCTCAAAGCGCCCAGGCTCCAGTGCGACCACGGTCAGACAGGGTCCGGACACCGCGATGGAATCTCCCAGCGCCACGTCGGTGAGATCGAGGTCGCCGGCATGGATCCGCAGGCGCATGGCGTCCCCGACCCGCTGCAGCTTTTCGATCCTCCCGACCGTCGCAACTATCCCGGTAAACATGTCTTGTTCTCCCATTCAGCGGCCCGCGGCCGCAGCGTCAGAGCAATATCCTCGTCCAGACGTCTGGTGTCGACGAGGTCCAGGGCAAAGGCATCTTTCAGGCGCTCCGGTGACGGCAACCGGAAAGCTCGTCGACCTTCCAGGCCCAGCAACCGAGGCGCGATGTACAACACCAGTTCATCGACCAATTGCGCTTCGAGAAACGCGCCCGCCAGCGTCGGCCCGGCTTCAACCAGCACATCGTTGCATTCGAGCGCGGCGAGGCGATGCAGCACAGCGGTCAGGTTCAGTCCGCGGGCGTCAGCGTCGACGACCTCGACCGTCGCGCCCTGGGAGCGTAGCCCCGCCGCTCGGGCGCCGGCATCGCTGGCGCAGAAGAGCAGTTTGCGTCCGGGCAGGGTGAACAGTCGGGACTTCTTGGGTACGCGCAACCGGGAGTCGAGGATCGCCAGGGCCGGCACTCGACCGCGCATCTCGAGCGCAGGGTCGCGCACGTTGAGCGACGGGTCATCTGCGACAACCGTGCCGGCTCCGGTGACAATCACGCAGGCTTCCGCCCGGAGACGCTGGACATCGCTGCGAGCACAGCTGCCGGTAATCCATTGACTCTCTCCTGACGCCAGGGCGACAGCACCGTCGAGACTCATTGCCAGCTTGACCCGGACGAACGGCATTTCGGTGCGCGCTCGCTTGAAAAATCCGGCATTCAGCGCCCAGGCCTCGGCGCTCCGCACGCCGCTCAGAACCTGTATTCCGGCCGCCTCCAGACACGCACGGCCACCGCCGGCCACCGCAGGATTAATGTCATCGTTGGCATAAACAACCCGCTTGATACCGGCCTCAATCAATGCCTCAGCGCACGGCCCGGTCCGACCATGATGATTGCAGGGTTCCAGGGTAACGAAAGCAGTTGCGCCGGCCGCTTCCCGATTGATGGACTCAAGCGCGGCAATCTCCGCATGAGGACCACCCGGCCGCGCGTGAAAGCCCCGCCCGATGATCTGCCCGTCCCGGACGATGACGCAGCCCACTGCCGGATTAGGGGAAACCGAGTAGCGCCCGCGGCGTGCCTCCTGGAGGGCCTCGTCCATGAAGCGGTCGTCTGTACCCGCAGATTCGTTCATAGCCATTCTCGGCAGAAGACCTGGCTGCTGTCAGCGGGGCTTTATTTCTT
>Ga0181594_10004386_pt1 | contig 12554 bp, 11 predicted proteins | sample 071ome_18_FD_145603 | JGI IMG/M metagenome (GOLD analysis project Ga0181594, IMG submission 145603) | Coastal salt marsh microbial communities from the Groves Creek Marsh, Skidaway Island, Georgia - 071413BT metaG (spades assembly) | ecosystem: Environmental > Aquatic > Marine > Intertidal zone... | reverse complement strand
ATTTGAGCGATGCCGAAGACATTCTCGAAGAAGAGGAAAGCTAACCCATGGCCAGTGCGATTTCAGCCAACCGCGCCGAACTGCTCGCGATCGCCAACTCGGTGGCGACCGAGAAGATGATCGACAAGGCGATCGTCATCGAGGCGATGGAAGAAGCGATCCAGAAGTCGGCCCGCAACCGCTATGGTGCGGAGAATGACATCCGCGCCAAGCTCGATCCCAAGACCGGCGACCTGCGTCTGTGGCGTGTGGTCGAGGTGGTCGAGGAGGTCGAAGACTATTTCAAGCAGGTGGATCTTAAGCAGGGCGAGAAGCTTCAACCCGGCGCCAAGCTCGGCGATTTCATTGTCGATCCGCTGCCGCCGGTCGACCTGGGACGCATCGATGCGCAGTCCGCCAAGCAGGTGATCTTCCAGAAGGTTCGCGACGCCGAGCGTGAGCGCCAGTACGAGGAATTCAAGGACCGCGGCGGCGAAGTCATCACCGGGGTCATCAAGTCGGTCGAATTCGGCCATGTCATCGTCAACCTCGGCCGAGCCGAGGGCGTGATCCGCCGCGATCAGCAGATTCCGCGCGAGGCCGCCCGCGTCGGCGAACGCATTCGTGCCTGGATCATGAAGGTCGAGCGGCAGAATCGCGGTCCTCAGATTTTCCTCAGCCGCGCCCATCCCGAATTCATGAAGAAGCTGTTCGCGCAGGAAGTGCCCGAAATCTACGACGGCATTATCGAAATCAAGGCTGCCGCCCGCGATCCGGGCAGCCGCGCCAAGATCGGCGTCATCAGCCACGACAACTCGATCGACCCGGTCGGCGCCTGCGTCGGCATGAAGGGCAGCCGTGTCCAGGCCGTGGTGCAGGAGCTGCAGGGCGAGAAGATCGACATCATTCCCTGGAGCGAGGATACCGCGACCTTCATCGTCAATGCGCTTCAGCCCGCAACGGTCAGCCGCGTCGTCATCGACGAGGAAGAAGGCCGTATCGAGGTGGTGGTGCCCGACGACCAGCTGTCGCTTGCGATTGGCCGTCGCGGCCAGAACGTGCGCCTCGCCAGCCAGCTTACCGGTTCGCAGATCGATATAATGACCGAGCAGGAAGCCTCCGACAAACGCCAGCGCGAATTCGCCGAACGCTCCAAGATGTTCGAGGACGAGCTCGACGTCGATGAGACGCTCTCGCAGCTACTGGTCGCCGAAGGCTTCACGGTGCTGGAGGAAGTGGCTTACATCGGCATGGAGGAACTCGCCTCGATCGAAGGCTTCGACGAGGAACTGGCCGAAGAGTTGCAAAGCCGCGCGGTCGAAGCGCTGGAGCGGCGCGATGCCGCCCACCGCGAGGAGCGCCGCGGCCTTGGCGTCGAGGATGCCCTTGCCGATATGCCGCACATTACCGAGGCGATGCTGGTTACGCTGGGCAAAGCTGGCATCAAGACGCTCGACGATCTGGCTGACCTTGCCACCGACGAACTCATCGCCCGCAAGCGGCCCGAACCGCGCCGCCGCGACAATTCGCCACTGCCCGCGCCGCGCCGTCCGCAGCGCGAAGAGGACAAGGGCGGCGTGCTCGGCGACTACGGCCTTAGCGAAGAGCAGGGCAACGAGATCATCATGGCTGCGCGCGCGCATTGGTTCGAAGACGAAGACCAGGGCGACGACAACGGGGAGGCCGCCGATGCGGACACTTCCCAATGAGCGCCTGAGGCAAGCCGACAGCGACGGCGGCCCGGAAAGGAAATGCATCCTTTCCGGCGACAAGGCTTCGCGTGAGGCGCTGCTGCGCCTTGCCGTTTCGCCTGAAGGTGCGGTGCTGCCCGATGTCCACGCGCGGGCACCGGGACGCGGGGCCTGGATCGGAGTGAACCGCGCCGACCTTGAAAAGGCACTCGCCGATGGCAAACTAAAAGGCGCGCTGATCCGCGCTTTCAAGGGCGCCGCCCTGGCAATTCCGGCCGACTTGCCGGATTTGATCGAAACGGCGCTGGTGCGCGCGCTCACCGACCGGCTGGGACTGGAGATGCGCGCGGGCAACCTGCTGGTCGGCTCCGCCCGGATCGCTGAACAGGCACGCGCCGGGCGAGTTGGCTGGCTGGGTCATGCCAGCGATGCGAGCGAAGACGGCAGTCGCAAGCTCGATCAGGCGTGGCGCGTGGGCTGTGAGGCAGAAGGCAGCGGCTTGGCCGGCGTGCGCTTGCCACTGGACCGGGCGGCGCTGTCTGTGGCATTGGGACGCGACAACGTCGTTCATCTGGCGCTGACCCAGGCTGCGGCGGCCGATCGTGTCGCCATGCTGGTTGCGCGCCTCCTCCTGTTTGAGGGGCAGGCGGACGCTGCGGGCACTATCTCCGAGAAGCGGGCGGACGCCAGTGGCGAGCCGCTTGCACCGAATGTGACGACAACGGCCTGCTCCGCGCAGGCGCATACGAATTGATACCGAAGGGCAAACTGGACCTATGAGCGAGACCGAAAACAAACCGACACGTGCCCGCAAACCGCTGGGGCTGAAGAAGTCGGTCGAAGCCGGTGAGGTCAAGCAGACCTTCAGCCACGGCCGCACCAACAAGGTTGTGGTCGAGGTCAAGCGCCGCAAGATCCTCAAGCCGGGCACCGAGCCGGCTGATGCCGCACCCGCCGTCGAGGAGGCTGCCCCACCGCCGCCGCCAAAGCCCAAGGCCGCGCCCAAGAAGCCCGCTGCGCCTGCCGAAACGCCGCAAGAGTGGGTCGCCCGCCTCCAGCGCGAGGCAGAGGAAGCCCGCCTGTCCGTTCTAGAAGAGGCCAACCGCCGCGAGGAAGAGGAAAAGAACCGCGCGGTCGAGGACGAGAAGCGCCGTGCCGAAGAGAACCGCAAGGCCGAGGAAGCTGCCGAAGCCGAGGCTGCAGCCGCGGCGGCTCGGGAAGCAGCCGAATCCGCTGTCGACGATGCCGATGTCCAGGCGCCCGACACTGCCGATCCCGGCAATGCCGCTCCTGCGCCTCGGCGGTTCACACCGGTTGCGCGTCCCGAACCCCGGCGCACCGAGAGCCCAGCCGCCAAGCGACCTGAGCCCGCACCTTCCAAGAAGCCCGAACGCGCGCCGCGCGGCGGAGAGCGGTCCGACCGCCGCCAATCGGGCAAGCTGACCGTTGCCCGGGCGCTCAACGAGGATGAGGGCGCCCGCGCACGCAGTCTCGCCGCGCTCAAGCGCGCCCGCGAGAAAGAGCGCCGCGCCCATTTCGCGGGTCAGTCCGCCCCCCGTGAAAAGCAGGTGCGCGACGTCATCGTGCCCGAGGCGATCACCGTGCAGGAGCTTGCCAACCGCATGGCCGAGAAAGGCGCGGACCTGGTCAAGGCGCTGTTCAACATGGGCATGATGGTCACGGTCAACCAGACCATCGACGCCGACACCGCCGAGCTGCTGGTCGAGGAATTTGGCCACAACATCAAGCGCGTCTCCGAAAGCGATATCGACCTGCGCGTGGAGGAAGACGTCGATCCGGAGGAAACGCTCAAGCCGCGCCCGCCGGTCGTCACCATCATGGGCCATGTCGATCACGGCAAGACCAGCCTGCTCGATGCCCTGCGCGGCACCGACGTCGTCAAGGGCGAAGCTGGCGGCATCACCCAGCACATCGGCGCCTACCAGGTTGTTACCAAGGACAAGCACAAGCTGACTTTCCTCGATACGCCGGGCCACGCCGCCTTCACCGAAATGCGCGCGCGCGGCGCCAATGTGACCGACATCGTCGTGCTGGTGGTCGCTGCCGACGACGGCATCATGCCGCAGACGATCGAGGCCATCAATCACACCAAGGCCGCAGAAGTGCCGATGATCGTCGCCATCAACAAGTGCGACAAGGACGACGCCAATCCCCAGAGGGTACGCGAGCGTCTGCTCGAACACGAAGTCATTGTCGAGGCAATGTCGGGCGACGTGCAGGACGTCGAGGTTTCGGCAACGACCGGCAAGGGCATCGACGAGCTCATCGAAAAGATCATGCTTCAGGCCGAACTGCTTGAACTCAAAGCCAATCCCGACCGCGACGCCGAAGCCACGGTAATCGAGGCCAAGCTCGACAAGGGCAAGGGGCCGCTGGCGACGGTGCTGGTCAATCGCGGCACGCTCAAGCGCGGCGACGTTTTCGTTGTCGGTACCGAGAGCGGACGCGTTCGCGCCCTGCTCGACGACAAGGGCAAGCAGGTGAAGGAAGCCGGTCCGTCGATGCCGGTCGAAGTGCTCGGCCTGGGCGGCGTGCCCAATTCGGGCGACCAGCTTACCGTGGTCGAGAACGAGCAGCGCGCGCGCGAGGTTGCCGAATACCGCCAGGAAAAGGCGACCGAGCAACGCACTGCCATGGCGCCTGCAAGTCTCGACACGATGTTCTCGGCGCTTGCCGACAAGCAGAACGTCATCGAATATCCGGTGCTTATCAAGGCCGACGTGCAAGGCTCGGTCGAGGCGATCAACAACGCGCTGCACAACCTCTCCAACGACGAGATCAAGGTGCGTATCCTGCATTCGGGCGTCGGCGCGATCACCGAGACCGACGTGACACTTGCCTCCGCATCGGGCGCGCCGATCATCGGCTTCAACGTGCGCCCCAATGCAAAGGCACGCGAGCAGATCGAGCAGAACAAGACGCGGATGATGTACTACGACGTCATCTATGAGCTGACCGAGGATATCTCGAAGGAGATGGTCGGCATCTGGGGGCCGGAAAAGGTCGAGAACGTGGTCGGCCGTGCCGAAGTCAAGCAGGTGTTCCCTGCCGGCAAGAAGGACAAGGCGGCGGGTCTGCTCGTTACCGAGGGCGCGATCCGCAAGGGCCTCCACGCGCGTCTCACCCGCGACGACGTCATCGTTTCGGCGACGACCATCGCTTCGCTGCGCCGCTTCAAGGACGATGTCGACGAGGTTCGTGCCGGGCTCGAATGCGGCGTGGTGCTGGAAGACACCAATGATATCAAGGCTGGCGACAGCCTCGAGGTTTTCGAAGTGGAGGAACGCGAACGGGTCCTGTGATCCATGCCGTCCGATGACTTTCCCGATGCCGGCGTTTTGCTGGGCAGGCCGGGAAAGCCGCTCGGATGGAGAAATCGCTTAGATTGGGGTTGCGCATCGGGCTGCTTGCCGGTTCTGGCCCTGATCGCCGTTTCAAGTTTCGTTTTCCTGCCGAGATGATCGATGACCCTCCCCGATAACCACAACGATCTGATCGAGGCGAAGATCGTCGATTACGATCCGGCGTCCATGACTGTAACCGCGAGCTACGTCGCGCCGCAGTGCCTTAGTTCGCCGCGCGGTTTCATGCAGGGCGGTTTTGTCGCAGGGTTTCTCGATCACGTCATGGGCGCGGCGCATTACCGGGCGAGCGACGAGCAGGCGAGCGGGCTCAATCTCGATCTCAACATGGTGCTCCTGCGCCCGGTCCACATTGGGCCGCTCAAGGGCAAGGGCTGGGTGGTCAAGATGGGCAAGCGTATCGTCTATCTTGCCGGGGAGTTGTATGACACGGATGGACAGCTGCTGGCCACCGCCACGTCGACCGCGATCCCCACGCCGGTTCCGGGACAGATTCAGGGAGACGGCTAATGGCACGCCAGACTCTCACCCCCGAGCAGCAATCGGTCCGCGTCCTCAAGGTCGGCGAGCGGGTGAGGCACTTGCTGTCCGAGCTGCTGACGCGGCAGGAAGCGCACGATGATACCCTTTCGGGCCAATCGGTCAGCGTCACCCAAGTACGCATGACACCCGATCTCAGGAACGCGACCGTCTTCGTGAATCCGCTGCTGGGCGCGCAAGAAGACGAGATCGTCACGGCGCTGCGCCAGAACACGGCCTTCTTCCAGCGCGAAGTGGCGAAACGCCTTGGCCTCAAGTTCGCGCCAAAGCTCAAATTCCGCGCCGACGAATCGTTTGACGAGGCCGACCGAATCGACAGACTGCTCTCCGATCCGCGGGTGACGCGCGATCTGGGAGAGCAAGACAATGGCTGACTTCATATTTCATCACGGCGGCGGGCAGGGCAGCTGGATCTGGGACGAGACGATCGCGGCGCTGAAGCGGCAGTCCGGCGGATCTGCGCGGTGCCTCGTGCTCGACGTGCCCGGTTGCGGCAAGAAGCGCGGGCGCGAAACGGCAGACATGACGTTCGACGACATCGTCTCCGAACTGGCGGCAGAAATTGCCGCTGCCGGGTTCGACAAGCCGCTGCTGGTCGGTCATTCGCAGGCGGGGCAGGTTCTGCCCAAGCTTGAGCTGGCCATGCCGGGAGCGTTCGCACGGCATGTCTATGTGAGCTGCATTGCCCACACTCCGGGCAACATGATCCAGGACGACATGGTCCTGCAAGTCGAGCAGGATCCCGATGGCCCGCTCGCTTCGGTATTCTTCGATCCTGATCTGCCCATGCGCGAGAAATTTCGCGTCATGTTCGTAAACGACATGACGCGCGCCGAGCAGGACGCTTTCCTCGACAAGCTCGAAAAGGACGACTGGCCGCCGATCGCCTACACCGAGACCAGGTGGTCCTGACCCCCCACTGGCAGCGCATTTTCGCCGAGCGGTTCCACTGCGACCGGACGGTCTATATCGACGCCGCCCATCAGGTTCAGAACACCCGGCCCGAGGCGCTCGCCGAAGTGTTGCTTGCCGAAGCCGCGCTTTAGTCCCACATCCGCGCCCATGAACGAAACCCTGTTCCTCGCGATCGTGCTGATTCCGAGCCTGATCGTCGCTATCGTCTTTCACGAGGTTGCGCATGGCTGGGTCGCGAACATGCTCGGCGATCCGACGGCTAAGGACCTGAAACGGCTGAGCCTCAATCCGCTGCGCCATGTCGATCCGGTCGGCACGGTGATCCTGCCGGGCATCCTCGCGATGACCGGCGCGCCGGTATTCGGCTGGGCCAAGCCGGTGCCCGTGAATTTCCGCCGACTTTACAATCCGCGCCGCGACATGATGGTCGTGGCGGCGGCAGGGCCCGGCACCAATATCGTCCTGGCGCTTATCGGCGCGGTTCTGGTGGGCATGCTGCTACCGGCCGATGCGCTGGCCGGTCAGCCACTCTCGATCTTGGGCTTCGCGCTGTTCATGTTCATCTCGATCAACCTGTTTCTCGCCTTGTTCAACCTGATCCCGCTGCCGCCGTTCGACGGATCGCACATCGTCGAGGGCTTGCTTCCGGAAGGTGGGCGGCGCGCCTATGCGAAGTTGCGACCGTTCGGGTTTCCGTTGCTGTTTCTGCTATTGCTGGTGATTCCCTGGCTGTTTCCGGGTCTCGGCATTGTCGAGCGGTTTGTCCTGCCGCCGTTCGAATGGGCGCAGGGCGAGTTCCTGAAGGTCGCGCACGCCATAGCGGGCGGTTAGGCGCCAGATGCCGCACGGCTGGATCATTCTCGACAAGCCGGTGGGGCTTGGTTCGACGCAGGCCGTGGCGGCTGTGAAGCGTAACCTGCGCGAGGCGGGCTATGGCAAGAAGGTCAAGGTCGGCCATGGCGGCACGCTCGACCCGCTGGCCAGCGGGGTTCTGCCGATTGCTATTGGCGAGGCGACCAAGCTGGCGGGTCGGATGCTCGACGCCAGCAAGGTCTATGAGTTCACGGTGACTTTCGGGACCGAGACCGACACGCTCGATCAGGAAGGCGCGGTCGTCGCGACCAGCGCGGTGCGTCCAACGCTTGCGCAGATCGAAGCAGTCCTCCCGCGTTTCACCGGCCAGATCGATCAGGTGCCCCCGGCCTTTTCAGCGCTGAAGGTGGACGGCAGGCGCGCCTATGACCGAGCGAGAGCGGGGGAGGCGATGGAGTTGAAGGCGCGGCGAGTGTCAATTCATGCGCTGGACATTGTCGCATGTGCTGAGCCTGACGCTGTCACTCTCCGCGCCCACGTATCCAAGGGCACTTACATACGCTCCCTGGCGCGGGATATTGCCCTTGACCTTGAAACCTGCGGCCATGTTACCCATTTGCGGCGCATCAAGGCCGGCCCGTTCACGCTTGAACAGGCGATTTCGCTGGACAAATTGAACGAAATCGGCAAGGGCGCGCGCCTTGAACCACTTCTCATGCCGCTGGAGGCAGGGCTGGACGACATCCCGGCTCTCGATCTCGATCCCGAAGCGGCAAGGGCGGTCCGACAGGGCCGGGTTCTATCGGGATTGTCCCAGACGGACGGTCAATACTGGGCAAGATCGGGCGCTGTCCCGGTCGCCCTGGTGGAACTGGCGGGTGGAGAAGCCCGCGTCGTCAGGGGTTTCAACCTACCCGATGTCGCGGAGTAATACGTAATATGTCGATTTCGGCAGAAAAGAAGCAGGAAGTCATTTCCGACAACGCCCGTGGCAAGGGCGACACCGGTAGCCCCGAAGTGCAGGTCGCGATCCTGACTGAACGGATCACCGCTCTGACCGAGCATTTCAAGGAGCACCACAAGGACAACCATTCGCGCCGTGGCCTGCTAGCCATGGTGAACAAGCGCCGCTCGCTCCTCGACTATCTCAAGAGGAAAGATGTGGAGCGCTACAACGCGCTGATCCAGAAGCTGGGTCTGCGTAAGTAAACAACTCGGGAAGCGGCCCCACTGCGGGCCGTTTTTCGCATCCGGGGCATCTAGAAAGAATCGCGCCCGGACTTTTGGCTTTCCTCGCAATCCGGCGAGGGGGCTTGGGGCAAAGAAAGGCCCCTACCGGACCGGGACGGACTACCCGGCAGAAAACCCCGCGAGGCAATAGGGCCTGCGGGTCTGAGGAAAACATCAATGTTTGACGTGAAAACCGTATCGATGGAGTGGGGCGGAAAGACCCTCACTCTGGAAACCGGGCGTATTGCCCGTCAGGCCGATGGCGCCGTGCTGGCGACCTACGGCGAAACCGTCGTGCTGTGCGCAGTCACCGCGGCGAAATCGGTCAGGGAAGGGCAGGACTTCTTCCCGCTGACCGTCCACTATCAGGAAAAGTTCTCATCCGCCGGCCGCATTCCGGGCGGCTTCTTCAAGCGCGAACGCGGCGCCACCGAAAAGGAAACGCTGACCAGTCGTCTGATCGACAGGCCGGTGCGTCCGCTGTTCCCCGAAGGGTTCTACAACGAGATCAACGTCATCTGCCAGGTCATGTCCTATGACGGCGAGACCGAGGCCGATATCGTCGCGATGATCGCCGCCTCTGCTGCACTGACCATTTCGGGCGTGCCCTTCATGGGCCCGATCGCTGGCTGCCGGGTCGGCCTGATCGAGGGCGAATATGTCCTCAATCCCAAGCAGGAAACCGCGCTTGAGGACGGCCGCCTCGACCTTGTCGTCGCCGCGACTCACGACGCGGTGATGATGGTCGAATCCGAAGCCAGGGAATTGACCGAAGACGAAATGCTCGGCGCCGTCATGTTTGCCCACGATGCGAACAAGCAGGTCGTCGAACTGATCATCAAGCTGGCCGAGCAGGCCGCGAAGGAGCCTTGGCAAATCGACATGTCGGACGACAAGTCGGCCATCAAGGAAAAGCTTCGCGGCATTATCGGCGACGACATCGCCGCCGCTTACAAGCTGACCGATAAGTCGGCGCGTTCCGATGCTCTCAATGCCGCTCGCGCCAAGGCCAAGGAAGCCTTCGCCGAGGAGGACGGTCAGACGCAGATGACTGCCGGCAAGGCGGTAAAGGCTCTGGAAGCCGATATCGTGCGCACCGCTATCCTCAAGGACGGCCAGCGGATCGACGGGCGCAAGCTCGATCAGGTCCGCCCGATCGATTCCATGGTCGGCTTCCTGCCGCGTACCCACGGTTCGGCGCTGTTCACCCGCGGTGAAACGCAGGCGATCTGCACGACCACGCTCGGCACCAAGGATTCCGAGCAGATGATCGATGGCCTCGAAGGGCTCAGCTATTCGAACTTCATGCTGCACTACAACTTCCCGCCCTATTCGGTCGGCGAAGTGGGCCGCTTCGGCGCGCCGGGCCGCCGCGAAATCGGCCACGGCAAGCTGGCATGGCGCGCGCTGCATCCGGTGCTGCCGTCGAAGGAAGATTTCCCCTACACCATCCGCATCCTGTCCGACATCACCGAGTCCAACGGCTCGTCCTCGATGGCGACGATCTGCGGCGGCTGCCTGTCGATGATGGATGCGGGCGTTCCGATCGAGCGCCCGGTGTCCGGCATTGCCATGGGCCTGATCCTGGAAGGCGACGAGTTCGCCGTCCTGTCCGACATTCTCGGTGACGAGGATCACCTCGGCGACATGGACTTCAAGGTTGCCGGCACGTCCGAAGGCATCACCACGATGCAGATGGACATCAAGGTGGCCGGGATCACCAAGGAGATCATGGGCAAGGCGCTGGAGCAGGCGAAAGCCGGGCGCGCGCACATCCTTGGTGAAATGCAGAAGGCTCTGGGTTCGGCCCGGACCGAACTCTCGGCGCACGCGCCGCGCATCGAGACGATGCAGATCGACAAGACGAAGATCCGCGACGTTATCGGCACGGGCGGCAAGGTGATCCGCGAGATCGTCGCCGAAACCGGCGCCAAGGTCGACATCGACGACGAGGGCGTGATCAAGATCTCGTCTTCGGACCTCGAGCAGATCGAAGCCGCGCGCAAGTGGATCGAAGGCATCGTAGAGGAAGCCGAAGTCGGCAAGATCTATACCGGCAAGGTCGTCAACATCGTCGATTTCGGCGCTTTCGTGAACTTCATGGGCGGCAAGGACGGCCTCGTCCACGTTTCCGAAATGAAGAATGAGCGGGTCGAGAAGGTGACCGATGTCGTTGCCGAAGGCGATGAGGTGAAGGTCAAGGTTCTCGAAATCGACAATCGCGGCAAGGTTCGCCTGTCGATGCGCGTCGTCGATCAGGAAACCGGCGAGGAGCTGGAAGATACGCGCCCGCCGCGTGAACCCAGAGGCGATCGCGGCGACCGTCGTGGCCCGCGCGGTGAACGTGGTGGACGTGGCGGCGGTCGTGACCGCGGCCCCAGAGGCGATCGTGGCCGAGGACGCGGCAGCGATGACGGTGGCGATCCCGATCATGTTCCGGCGTTTTTGAAGGACGACTAAACCGGTCGAACTTGGCTGAGAAAACGAATGGCCGCGGGGGCAACCTCGCGGCCTTTTGCTTATGGACGTGGCATCGGCGCGGGGTTGGCGCTAATCTGCCTACAAACCTGACCGGGAGAGAATCTCATGCGCGCCGCCGTCTACACCAGCAATCGGGAACCGCTAGCCCTGCGCGAAATCGAACGCCCGCATCCCGGCGCCGCCGAAGTCGGTCTGCGCGTCGCGCGGGTCGGCATCTGTGGCTCCGATCTTCATGTCAAGGAAGCGGGCAATTTCCCCGGCGGCATCGTCTTCGGGCACGAGTTCGCGGGCGTTATCGACGAACTCGGCGAGGGCGCGGGTGACTGGCAGATCGGTGACCGGGTGGTCTCGCTGCCGATCCATCATTGCGGTGAGTGCGAGGCCTGCCTGCAAGACAAGATCGGCCTGTGCGAGCAGATCGTGTTTACCGGTTTCTCGCACGATCACTCGGGCGGCTATGCCGAGCATACCGTCGTGCCGACCCATTCGCTGCACCGGGTCCCGGACGCGGTGAGCTTCGACAATGCCGCCATGGTCGAGCCGCTGTCCGTGTCGCGCCGGGCGGTGTCGCGCACGCCCATCGGCAAGGACAGCACAGTGCTGGTGATCGGCAGCGGCCCGATTGGCGCGGGCGTCGTGCAATTCGCGAAGATTGCCGGCGCCAGCAAGGTGATCGTCTCGGAAATGAGCGAGGAGCGCCGCGAACTGGCGCTCGCGATGGGCGCGGATGCGGCTATCGACCCGTCAGCCGAACCGCTTCTCGAAAGAATCGAGCAGATCGCCGGCAAACGTCCCGATGTCATTTTCGAATGCGTCGGCGTGCCCGGCCTCATTCAGCAGGCGATTAAGCTGGCCGCCTACGAGGCGACGATCATGGTTGTCGGGGTCTGCTTCGACCAGGATCACCTCTATCCCAACATGGCGGTGAAGCGCGAACTGACTATCGGCTTTTCAAACTGCTACATGCACGAGGATTTTGCCGCCGTGCTCGAGGCCATGGCGAGCGGCGTGCTCGATCCATCGGCCATGCACACCTCGACCATCGGTCTGGACGAAGTGCCCGAGGCTTTCGAAAACCTGATGACCACGAAAACGGGCTGCAAGACGCTGATCGATCCGTCGGGAGGTGCGCTCTAGCAAATCCCGGGGTCAGGACTCTAGACGACCAGGCGAGGCTGGCTCTCATCCTTGCGGGCCCGACGCTCCGCGCAAACCACCTGATTCTCGCCGGCCTGCTTGGCTGAATAGAGCGCCGCATCGGCCATCGGAATGACGTCGATAGGACTGCTGGCCGTTTCGGGTACCGTCGCAACGCCGATCGAGGCGGAGATCGGAATGCCATGCGCTTCGCTGAGCGATTCGATGCGTTGGCGCAGCGTTTCAGCCTTGAGTTCGGCATCGGCGAGGCCGCAACTTGGCAGGATGACGACGAGTTCCTCGCCGCCATAGCGGCTCACGACATCGGATGGACGCAATGCGGCAACGAGCTGGCTCGCGACTTCGCGCAGCACCGCGTCGCCTT
>Ga0181594_10004376_pt1 | contig 12569 bp, 12 predicted proteins | sample 071ome_18_FD_145603 | JGI IMG/M metagenome (GOLD analysis project Ga0181594, IMG submission 145603) | Coastal salt marsh microbial communities from the Groves Creek Marsh, Skidaway Island, Georgia - 071413BT metaG (spades assembly) | ecosystem: Environmental > Aquatic > Marine > Intertidal zone... | reverse complement strand
ATGGAAGCGCGGCCGCTTCAGACGACAGCGAGGCCGAAGAGCAGCAAGCCGCATCGCTGGTCGGCATGGCGGGGCTTGGATCGCATCGAGAAAAGATCAAGAAAATGGCGCTCGCGCTCGAAGGCGATGAAGCGCACAATCCGCTTGGCATGGCCGACGATCTTGTCGCCCAGGCGGCCTTCAATCCCGAATCGATCGACATCACGCGCTTCATGCCCGATGCGGCAGAATTTGCGAACGAGGCCCCGGAAATGCCGCAGACGGCAGATGCAGCCCCTGCCGAATTCGCCGACGATCCGGAGTTCCCCGTCGACAGGCCGGACAATGACGCTCACGAATTGGCACAGCGGTCCGAACCCATAGAATCGTTCGAACCCGCCGAGCCCTCGAAGCGCCTACAGCCCTTCGAGCCCGCAAAGCCGATCGAGTTCTCACCTCAGTCCGAATTCGCTCAGCCATCCGAACCCGCACAGGACATTGAGCCCGGACAGGGCACCGGACCCGCACAGCCCCTGGAGACGGAGCAGGATCCAGCCGGGATCGACGGCGACGCGCTTCCCAAGCACGTTGGCAACGATGACCTGTTCGTGCCTGACCCAGCCGAGGAGCTCGGTTCCGACGGCTACGGGGGCGCTGACCGCTGGCAACCGCCCGACTGGGCGACAGATGAGCACGCAGGTGCTTTCTCCCCGGCGCCAGAGGAGCCTGTGCAAGCCGAACCGAATCAATTCGTTCCGGTCGAGGAAGAGCAGGCAACCGACGTGCCTTTCGCCGAGCCTGCGTCCGAACGATTTGCGCCATGCCAGCCAGCGAGCCATTCGATCCGCGCGAGCATCCGTACCTCACCGGAGGAGGTGAGGCCCGATTCCGGCGGCGCGAGCCTGATCGCCCGCTTCATCCAATGGGTCACCAATTTGCTTGCTCGCCGTTGATGTAAAGGCGGGTTAGGCGTAACGCCGCTCTCCTATGAAGATTCACCCGCTGATCACATCAAGCGACGAACTCGCGGCGCTGTGTGAACGACTGTCCCGCGCGCAATTCGTTGCGGTCGACACCGAATTCATGCGCGAGAACACCTACTGGCCGGAGCTTTGCCTGGTCCAGGTCGCCGACGAGAACGAGGCGGCCGCGATCGACCCGCTCGCCGATGGCCTCGACATGACGCCCCTGCTCGATCTGCTGACCGACAACGAAGATGTGCTCAAGGTCTTCCACGCCGGCGGTCAGGACGTGGAAATCGTGTTCAACGCCACCGGGCGAACGCCGCATCCGATCTTCGACACCCAGATCGCGATGATGGCGATCAGCCAGTCAGAACAGATCGGCTATTCCAATCTGGTCGAGTCCTGGCTGGGCAAGACCATCGACAAGGGCGCGCGTTTCACTGACTGGTCACGCAGGCCGCTGACCGAGCGGCAGATCGAATATGCCATTGGCGACGTGACCTACCTGGCTGACGTATTTCCGCGTATCCTCAAGAAGCTGGTCAAGACCGGGCGCGGCGAATGGCTCAATGCCGAGATGGAGAAGCTCGCGGACCCGGACAACTACCGCAACGATCCCACCAGGGCTTGGATGCGGATCAAGGCGGCGGGCCGCAATCCGGCGATGTTGGGGCGGCTCAAGGCTCTGGCCCAATGGCGTGAACACGAAGCGCAGGACAAGAACATACCGCGCGGGCGCATCGTGCGCGACGAAACACTTGCAGACATTGCCGCCCATCCGCCGAAAAAGCAGGCCGATCTCGCCAAGGTGCGCGGCCTCTCACAGGGCTGGAAGGACAATGAAATCGGCAGGCGGCTGATGGATACGCTGGCCGCCGCCGGGCCGTTAGGCGATGACGAATTGCCGCCGCGCTCGCCGCGAGGTGCACCGCTGGGCAAGGAAGGCGCGCTGGTCGCCGACCTGTTGAAGCTGCTGCTGAAGATTCGCGCACGAGAGATCGACGTCGCCTCCCGGTTATTGGCGCGCAGCGACGAGCTGGAGCAGCTCGCCGCCGGCGTGCGCAAGGGGCTGCCGATGCTGGAGGGTTGGCGCTACGAGCAGTTCGGCCACGATGCGCTCGATCTGGTCGAGGGCAAACTCGCCTTCGGTGTGGTCGGCGGCAAGCTGAAGATGACGCATGTGGACGATGAAGAGGCTGAGAAAGCCAGCCCTGCCTAAGCCCGCGGGTCCTTGCCTGTCCTGGTCCACTGATAGAGTTCCATGACGCTGTAGTCCGGCAGTCCCCGGCGAATGAGCAGATCGCTCATGCTGCCAACCGGTTCGCGCGGATCACGATTGGCGACCACGTCCGCCCAATTTTCGAGGATCATGTCCGGGGTCACCTCTCCGTCCGGAGCTTGCCAGCCTTCGGTCGTCGCCAGCACCACGCGGGCATGCCGGCCGCCGCCAACTGGCAAAAAACCAGCTTCGGCTATCTTTAAAAAAGGTGAATATAGCGTTAGCCTTATCCGGTAAATTCTGGCCCATTCCCGATTTGGGACGCCTCTCCGGACAAGGATTACCTCGCGATCAGACAAGCATTTCCAGCGCCGGTCCCTGCCCGAGGAAAGCCGCCGGACTGGCGCTGGCGCCATAGGCACCGGCGCAGAATATCGCGATCGTGTCACCCACATCGGCGCGAGGGAAATGGCCCTTGTCGGCAAGCCGATCGAGCGGAGTGCACAGGCAGCCGACAATGCTAGCTTCCTCCTGCGGTTCGGCGTCGAATTTCGTCGCGATTGCAGCGGGATAATTGCGCCGCACCACCGTACCGAAATTTCCCGACGCGGCTAGCTGATGGTGCATTCCTCCATCGGTGACGAGAAACACTTCTCCGTGGCTTTCCTTGCGGTCGATCACCGTGGCCAGATAGACGCCCGCTTCGCCAACTAGATAGCGGCCGAGTTCTATGCAGAACTGGGTGTCGGCCAATTCTGCAGGCAGATTATCGAATTGATCTCCAAGCTTTTCTCCGACCATGTCGATGTCGAGAGCCTCGTCGCCGGGAAAGTAAGGAATGCCGAAACCGCCGCCCAAGTTGCAGTGGGGCAGCGGTGCATTGCTCTCGCGCGCCAGCCGCGCAGCCAGCGCCAGCGTCTGCGCCTGGGTATCGGCAACGGCCTCGGCATCTAGAGCTTGCGAACCGGCAAAGATGTGAAAACCACGCCATTCGGCGCCGCTCGCGATAACCTCGCGCACCAGGGCAGGCACCCTCTCGGCATCCAGGCCGAAGGGCTTGGCGCCGCCACCCATCTTCATGCCCGAGCCCTTGAGATCGAAATCGGGATTGACCCTGATCGCGAGCCGGGGCGTCTTTCCAACCCTTTCGGCAATCGCGATCGCACGGGCGGCTTCGGCCTCAGATTCGAGGTTGAGCGTGACCCCTGCGCCAATTGCAGATTCAATCTCGCGGTCGCGCTTGCCCGGCCCTGCAAAGCTGACGATCGACGGATCGATTCCCGCTTGAGTGACGATCTCCAGCTCACCTCCCGAGGCGATATCGTATCCGTCAACTAGTTCAGAAAATAGCTCAAGAATCGGAACGAACGGATTGGCTTTTATAGCATAATGCAACGCCAGTCTCTGTGGCATCGCCGCGCGCAACTGTGCTACCCGTTCGCGCAGCATGGCCGCCGAATAGACGAATAGCGGTGTGCCATCAGCCTGTGCCACAAGGTCAGTCACCTTACGGCCGCCCACGGCAAGCACGCCGTCGATTGCACCATATCCGGCGGGGACAGGACCGAGCGGCTTCATGCCGCCAGTTCCGTGAACAACCCGGTGCGGTCAAGTTTGCCATTCGGGCTGACCGGCATAGCCTCACGCCAGTGGATCACCTTGGGCTGCATGAAATTAGGCAGGTCCTGCATCAGCCTTTTCGGAAGTTCCTCCGCCGGATTCACTGCGTCAGCGCGGGCGCGCACGACAAGGTGGATAGCATGGCCAAGCCGCTCATCAGGAATGCCCAGCGCCACCGCTTCGGCGACAAGGCCCGTTGCCAGCGCGGCATCCTCCAACTCCTGCGGCGAGATGCGGTTGCCCGCGCTCTTGATCATCGCATCGCGCCTGCCGACAAAGTAGAGCAGGCCGTCTGCATCACGTCGCACGCGGTCGCCCGACCACACCGCCATGCCTCCGTAGCGCGATTCCTTCGGCGCAGGCTTGTAACGTTCGGCGGTACGCACTGCGTCCTGCCAATAGCCATGCGCCACCAGTGGGCCGCAGTGAACCAGTTCGCCTTCCTCGTTATCGGCGGCGATTTCGCCAGCATCGTTGACCACAAGCACTTCGGCGTGGGGGATTTCCTTGCCCATCGAAGTCGGATGCGTGTCGATCAAAGCGGGATCGAGGTACGTCGAACGGAAAGCTTCAGTCAGACCGTACATTGCGAACAGCCGCGCTTGCGGGAACAGGCCGCGCAGCTTCTTCACCAGGTCGGCCGTCAGCGCCCCGCCGCTGTTGGTGAGGCGGCGCAGATTTCCTGCCACCTCCGATGTCCATTCAATTTCAATAAGCTGCACCCACAGAGGTGGAACCGCCGCCAACGTGGTGATTTTGTGTTTCGCCACCGCTTTCATGACATCGCGCGGCATCAGATAGTCGAGCGGCACTACACAGCCCCCTGCATACCACGTGGAAAGCAGTTGGTTCTGGCCATAGTCGAACGAGAGCGGCAGGACCGCCAGCGTGCGGTCATCCGCGGCAAGGCCGAGATAGGTCGCCACACTCTCCGCCCCGAGCCACATGTTGGCATGACTAAGCATCACACCCTTGGGCCGTCCGGTCGATCCACTGGTGTAAAGGATCGCGGCCAACGCATCGGGATCGCCATCCGACGGACCCAACTGCTTGGCCGACGCCATAGCCGCCGCGATGGCATCCTCTTCGGCCAGCACATCGCAGCCTTCGGCCACATCGCCGTCCTGCAATGTTGCGAGCCGTGCGGGCGTACCGATCAGCATGACCGCGCCGCTGTCGGCAAGGATGTGGCGTACCTGCGCATGCTTGAGCAATGGATTGATCGGAACGTGGACCAGCCCCGCCCGCGCGGCGGCAAGCGGCATCAGGCAGGTCAATTCACCCTTGACCGCCCAGGTCGCGACGCGGGCGCCACTGTTCGGCACCTTTTCAGACAGCCAGCCGGCAAGGAGCGACAAACGACTTCTTAATTCCTGATAACTAAGCGTGGCACTGCGCAGAACCAGCGCAGCCGCATCATCCGCGCCGGTTTCGGCGAGATGATCAAGCGGACGGATCGAAGGATTAGCGGCGCTGCGCATGGATGCGAGGAGACTCCATTTGGGATACGGTGAATTGATAGCCATCGAATATCACGCCGATCTTAAGGAAGTGCAATTGGATGCACAGCTTGCGGAGCTGTTGTCCCCGGCGCAGCAGCACGACCGTTCGATCGTCTCGATTGGCTGTGCGGCCTTTCATCCGCCTGCGACATGGAACCGGTCGTTGCTGCCGCGCGTGACGATCAATCGATTGTCGTACTCCCGCTCAGCAAGTTGGACGACCACCTTGTCGGCCTCTCCAATTACTACACGTTTCGTTATCGCCCGCTGATCAGTTCAGGTGGAGCCGATCCACACGGCCTGCTCGATGCGCTGGCGCGCGATCTCGCCGACAAGACGCACCGCATCACGCTGACCGGTGTTCCGGATGAGGATGGCAGCGCCACCTTGCTCGAAGAGGCATTCAAGCGTGCTGGCTGGACGGTGCTGCACGAACAGTGCGACTTCAACCACGTGCTTCCGGTTCGCGGCCGAAGCTGGGAGGAATATCACACTAGCCTGCCCGGAAAGGTCCGCAGCACGATCAAGCGCAAGTCTCGCAAAGTCGAGTGCCGCATATTGAAGCACTTCGACGAGGCCGTATGGGACCAATATGTCTCGATATATCGCGACAGCTGGAAGCCGGAGGAAGGCTCCATCCCTTTCCTGCGGCAGTTCGCCGAAGCAGAAGCCGAGCTCGGCCACCTGCGCATGGGTATCGCCCTTGCCGAGGGTGTGCCGGTGGCCGCCCAGATATGGACGATCGAAGGTGGAACGGCCTTCATTCACAAGCTTGCCTATCGCGAGAGCGCCAAGGCCTTGTCGCCCGGTTCGGTCCTGTCGGCAGCGATGTTCCGCGAAGCGCTGGACACCGACAAGGTCGAGCTGATCGACTACGGCATCGGCGACGATGCCTACAAGCGCGACTGGATGGAGGAGGTCCGGCTGCGCTATCGCCTCGACATGTTCCGCCCCGGCAGCCCCCGCAACTGGATCGCGCTCGCAAAGTCAGGTCTCGCGCGGCTTGCCGGAAAAGGCCAGCACAGCTAAGGGCCGCCTTCGTTCGTCTCGTTAAGCATCGAAAGACAGGCATGGATAACCAGACCGACCAGCTTCTGCGCCGGATACTGACCGACGTGCTCGGCCTGAAAGACGGCCTTGCCGACGGCTTTACTCCCGACACGGGCCTGTTCGGCCATTTGCCCGAACTGGATTCGATGGCCGTCGCGGGCCTGCTGACGCAAATGGAAGACAGGCTCGATATCCTGATCGAGGATGACGATATCTACGGCGAAATGCTCGAAACCTACGGCGGCTTGCTCGCTTTCGCCGAGGCAAAGCGCGCGGAATCGTGACGCCCGCCGGCTGGCCCTGCCCGCAGCCCGGCGGTGCTGGCACCGAGGAATACGCCATCGCATTCGACAAGCGGCGGGAGCAGCGACTGCTGGTCGTGCCTCCCTGTTCGACGAAGCCAACCGGATGCGGCGCTTTACGGTCGAGGTCATGCGCCGTCTCGACGCCGCCGGAATTGACAGTGTTCTCCCCGACTTGCCGGGAACCAACGAGAGTCTGGCCCCGCTCGACGCCCAGAGCCTCGGCGCATGGCAAGCGGCGATGGCAGCGGCAGTCGACCATTTCGGCGCGACGCACCTTCTCGCGGTTCGCGGCGGATGCCTCGCAGTGCCGGCTTCATTGCCCGGCTGGCTGTACGCGCCGGTCAAGGGCGGCTCGATCCTGCGCCAGATGCTGCGCGCCCGCACGCTAGCCAGCAAGGAAGCCGGGCGCGAAGAGAGCCGCGACGAGCTAACCACGCTGGCTCTCGCGCAGGGCATAGAATTGGCAGGATACCGCATCGGGCCGCAACTCTTCGCCGACCTGGAGGAAGCGCAGGCTCCCGATCGCGAAGGGCTTTCGCCTATCGAACAAGGCACGGTGGGCGGAAGCGGCCTGTGGTTGCGCGCCGAACCGGGCGAATCGCGCGAACTAGCCGACGCTCTCGCAGCCGTGCTGACTATCGGGATGCGGGCATGACCCGGCAGCACATCACTTTCGACTGTGAAGGCTCGCGGCTTGTCGGCACGATAGACGCAGGCGACAACGCAACTTCGGGCCTGCTGATCGTTACCGGAGGCAACGAGCTGCGTTCGGGCGCCTTTGCCGGGCAAGCGCAGCTTGCCGAAAGTCTGGCCGCGCAGGGCTTTGCCGTCATGCGCTTCGACCGGCGCGGTGTGGGCGACAGCGAAGGCGCCAACGGTGAGTTCCGAACCAGTAGGCCCGATCTTGCTGCCGCGCTTGCCGCTTTCCGGCGCGAGTGCCCCGCCCTCACCCGCATAGTCGGCTTCGGCAATTGCGACGGCGCTTCGGCGCTCATACTGGCCGAAGGGGCCGGCTGCGACGCGCTGGTCCTCTCCAACCCCTGGACTTTCGAGAGGACCGATGAGGACGAACAGGAATCGCCGCCCGAAGTCGTCCGCGATCACTACCGCAAGCGCCTCACCGATCCCGCCGCCATCAAGCGGCTGCTGACCGGCAAGGTCTCGCTCGGCAAGCTGTTCGGCAGTCTGTTGGGCGCATTGCGTCCCTCCGCGCCGCCAAGTTCGCTGGCGCAGGACATGGCGAATGGCATTGCGGACTATTCCGGAGACGTGACGTTCCTGATCGCCGAGCGTGACCGCACCGGCAAGGCGTTCCTCGCCACCTGGAATAGGGCCGATCCGCGTATCCAGACATGTCCCGATGCCACCCACGCCTATGTCGAGCCCCACGCCAGTGAATGGCTGGAAGCGCAATTGGTCGAGGCTTTGAAAGGCTGACCCAGCGCTAATCCGCACACGTTCGAGGGTGACACAAGTGACACCTGTTCGCAGTGGTGTAACACGGTCGAAACCCGCACAATTCCAAGCGTTTCGGGGGTGAGAGTTACACATTTCCCACATAGGGGAAATTTCAAGCCCGGAGGATCGAAGCTGGGGTTCATGGCCAGCGCGATGCGCGTCGCGCACAAACAAGATGGTCGTCGCAAGGACCGGGCTCATCGAATGACGACAAGCCACATTCAAGCGAAGTAGGAAAGCGTCTCCCGTCAGGGGGAGCTGCGACGAATTTCTTTTACTCCGCCGCCACTTTCGCCGATTCCGCAAACTCGCGCTCGGCCAGATAGCGTTCGGCGTCGAGCGCTGCCATGCAGCCGGTTCCCGCTGCCGTCACCGCCTGCCGGTAGACGTGGTCCATCACGTCGCCGCAGGCAAAAACGCCGGGAATCGCGGTCTTGGGCGTGCCCGGCTCGACATCGAGGTAGCCACTCGCGTCCATATCAAGCTTGCCCTTGAACAGCTCGGTCGAGGGTGCATGACCGATGGCGACGAAGGCGCCCTGCGCATCGAAACTGCTTTCCTCGCCGCTTTGCGTGTCGACCAGCGTCAGCGAACCCAGCGTGCCGTCGTCGCCTGCGTTGAAGCTCTTCACGGTCCGGTTCCACAGCACCGAAATCTTCGGATTGGCGAACAGCCGGTCCTGCAGGATCTTTTCCGCACGCAGCGAATCGCGCCGGTGAATCAGCGTCACGTCGTCGGAATGGTTGGTGAGGTAGAGCGCTTCTTCGACCGCCGTGTTGCCGCCGCCGATCACCGCGACCTTCTTGCCGCGATAGAAGAATCCGTCGCAGGTTGCGCAGGCGGAAACGCCCTTGCCGCCCAGTTCCTGCTCGCCGGGCGCGCCCAGCCACTTGGCCTGCGCCCCGGTCGCGATCACCAGCGTGTCGCCCTCATAAGTGTCGCCGCCATCGCCGGTTGCCACGAATTTCGGCCCCGAAAGATCGACGTCGACGATCGTGTCCCACATCATCCGCGTGCCGACATGTTCGGCCTGCGCCTGCATTTCTTCCATCAGCCACGGGCCCTGAATCACGTCGCGAAATCCCGGATAATTCTCGACATCGGTGGTGATGGTCAGCTGGCCGCCGGGTTGCAGCCCCTGCACCACGATCGGCTCCATTCCCGCGCGCGCGCCATAGATCGCGGCGGAAAGCCCTGCCGGGCCTGAGCCGATGATCAGCATTTTCGTCGTATGTGTTGCCATTCGTGCCTCCGCTGGCGGCCTAGATGGTGCCTGCGGTCTCCCATTTCCAATCAAGAAACATTTCTCGTCCGCCAATTGACGGTTTCGCGGACAGAGCGCAATGGCTTGTGGCATGACTTTGCACGGCCCAACGTCCAACACCTATTATTCGCAGCGGCTGCGGCTGCATTATGTCGACTGGGGCAACCCGGACGCACCGCCGCTCATCCTCCAACATGGCGGGCGAGATCACTGCCGCTCATGGGACTGGGTGGCCGAGGAATTGTGCAAGGATTGGCACGTGATCTGCCCCGATCTGCGCGGCCATGGCGACAGTGCGTGGTCGCCGGAAGGGCACTATTCCATCGATGCCCATATCTACGATTTCGCTCAGCTCATCCATGACCTCGGCTACGACCGGGTCACGCTGATCGGCCATTCGCTGGGCGGAAATATCTGCTCGCGATATGCGGGCCTCTATCCGGACAAGGTCATCAAATTCGTCAATGTCGAGGGGCTCGGCATGTCGCCCCAGGCAATGGCCAAGATGCCTCCACGCGGCACGCCCGAGCGCCTTCGCTTGTGGATCGAGGACAAGCGCAAGGCCGCCGGTCGGGCGCCCAAGCGCTACCCGACGCTCGAAGCCGCCTATACGAGGATGAAGGAAGAGAACACGCACCTTTCTGACGAACAGGCGCGCCACCTCACCATACACGGCGCCAACCGCAACGAGGACGGCACCTGGAGCTGGAAGTTCGACAACTATCTTAACGTGTGGTCGGCAAACGACATGCCGATCGAACAAATCGAAACATTATGGCGCTCGATCACGTGCCCGATGCTTATGCTGTGGGGCCTGAAAAGCTTTATGCCCAGCCCGAGCACAGACGGGCGAATGGCCCTGTTCCAGGACGCCGAGCTCGTGGAGTACGAGGAAGCAGGGCACTGGCTGCACCATGACGAATTCGACCGGTTCATGGCCGACGTGAAGGCTTTTATTTAGCCTTCTGCAATCGCCTCACGCAGTCTTTCCCGCGCCGCTTCGTCCAGCACCAGCGCTTCGGCCAGCCAGCCGTCGATCGAACCGTGGCGCTCATCGATGGAGGCAAACGCCGCTTCCAGGTATTCCGGTTCGACGCCCATGATCGCGCGCGCCGCTTCGTCGCTCATGTCCGAGTTTACGCCGCGCACGGTTTTCATACCCGCGCGAATCCGCGCTTCGCTGTCTCCCGCCGTATTGGTCAACAAGTAGTCAGCCATCACGTCGTCGCGATGGACGCCCGCAGCGAGCTGGATCGCGGCGACGGCGATGCCGGTGCGGTCCTTGCCCGCCATGCAATTGATAAGGCTCGGCCCGTCTCCGCGGGTCAGCGCCTCGGCATGGGCCCTGGTCATGGCCAAGAGCTCGGGCCGGAAGGCGATGCGGGTGTAAGTGTCGGTCATCATCTCGTGGACGAATGCCGCGTCACGCGCGCGGGCGAATCCGCGCGCAGCCTCGATATGCGGGGCGAACTTGGGACGGTCTGGATCGTCTGAATAGACGATTTGCGCCGAAAATCCTTCAGGGCGCCGGCAGGGATAGAGCTCACGCTCACGCGAAGTCCTGAGATCGAACACCGAGGCAAGGCCGACTTCGGCAAGCCTGCCGAGATCGCTGTCTGTCGCGCCGGCATGCTGGCCCGAGCGCCACAGCACCCCGCGTTTCAGCTTGCCGCCTCCTGCCAGCGCATAGCCGCCGTAGTCGCGAAAATTGTGAACCCCTTCGAGCGGGATCACGCGCCAGTCGTCCATCGTTTCGTCCTTCTGCATCGGCTGCATCGCCTAGTCCAAGCATGCGCCACCGTCAAAAGGCATGAAGGCACTTGCAATCCGGCGCGCTTCGCGGGACGAAACGACAAACCAAAGGGAAAGGATTCGCGAATGAAGTCAGCCGATTTCGACAAGATGGCAGAGGGACTGCGCAACTGGGGCCGTTGGGGCGCGGAGGACCAGCGCGGCACACTCAATCACATCGATCCCGCCGCGCTCCAGCGCGCGGCCGCCGAAGTGAAGGCGGGCAAGATGTTCGCGCTGGGGCTCAATTTCGACGAGAACGGCCCGCAGTTCGGCGGATTCCGCTTCAATCCGATGAAGTACATGACCGCGATGAACGAGAAGTGCTCCGAAGAGTACCCGCGCAGCCGCTTCAACGACGACGTCATCCATATGCCGCTGCAATGCGCAACCCAGTGGGATGCGCTCAGCCACGTTCACTACGACGATCAGTTCTACAACGGATTTTCGATCCACGAACACCTGAGTCTTGCCGGCGCGACCCGCTGTGGGGTCGAAAACATGGCCAAGCCCGGCGTCGCCTCGCGCGGGGTGCTGCTCGACATCGCCAAACTCAAGGGCGTCGATATCCTGCCTGGCGACTATGCGATCACGCCAGACGATCTCAATGCCGCCTGCGAGGCCGAGGGCGTCACCGTGTTGCCGGGCGACATCGTCGCGGTGCGCACCGGGCAGATCGGCAACCTGACGCGCGGGAGCCGCGAGCAATTCATGTCCGGCCAGCCCGGTTGTCACCATACCTGCGCCGAATGGCTGCATGACAAGAGCGCGGCGGCGATCTGCGCCGACAATGTCGCGGTCGAAGTGATGAACGAGGAAACTTACGGCAACCACGATATATTCCTGCCGATGCACATGCTGTGCCTGCGCGACATGGGCCTGCCCTTCGGCGAGATGTTCGATCTTGATGCGCTGGCCGCCGATTGCAACGAAGACGGGCAATACACCTTCATGCTGGTCGCGCCGCCGCTGGCGATCACCCGCGCGGTCGGATCGGCGATCAATCCCATCGCGATGAAGTGATTGATTTAACTGGCCGGGTCGCCATCGTCACCGGCGCGGGACGCGGCATCGGCCGGGTAACCGCTCTCGCGCTCTCGCGGCGCGGTGCGAAGGTGCTGGTCAACGATTATGGCGGCGGCGCTTCGACGGCGAAACCGGGCGGCAGCGAGGTTGCCAACGCGGTGGTCGAGGAGATTCGCGCGCTCGGCAGCGAGGCTGTGGCCGACGCGACCACGGTCGGCACGGCTGAGGCCGCGCAGACTATCGTCGATGCCGCCATGGCAGCGTTTGGGCGGATTGACGTTCTCGTCAACAATGCCGGCGGCAACATCACCACCGGCGTGGATCAACTCAACGACGAGCGGGCCGAGACGATCTTCCGCTCCAACTTCACCGGCGGCTGGATGCTGCTGC
>Ga0181594_10004375_pt1 | contig 12570 bp, 12 predicted proteins | sample 071ome_18_FD_145603 | JGI IMG/M metagenome (GOLD analysis project Ga0181594, IMG submission 145603) | Coastal salt marsh microbial communities from the Groves Creek Marsh, Skidaway Island, Georgia - 071413BT metaG (spades assembly) | ecosystem: Environmental > Aquatic > Marine > Intertidal zone... | reverse complement strand
GATGCGGCGCAGGAACTTCTCCTTATGCATGTCGGTGCCGTGGGCCAGGATGGTGGCGGCGGCGAGCATGCGGATGCCAGATTTCGGGATCGGCAGGGCGCCGACGCGCTTGAACTCCTCCTCGACCACCGGCACCAGGCCGACGGGCAGGTCCTTGCCGTACCACTCGGTCGGCCAGTTCGGCATGCCCCAGCCGGAATCGGCGAGCATGCCGCGCCATTCGGCGAGCGAGCGGTTCGGGTCCCAATTGGCTTCCAGCCAGGCGGCGGCCTCGGCGCGGACGGCGGCTTCGTTGTGTTCTACCATGATCTCGTTCTCCCCTACTCGGCCCAGTTCTGGATCATCACCTCGCGGTGATGATTGGCGTCGCCGAGGAACACCTCGGAGCTTTTGGCGCGCTTGAACCAGAGATGGGTATCGTTGTCCCAGGTAAAGCCGATGCCGCCATGCATCTGCACCGCGTGGATCGCGGTCTGCATATAGGCCTCGGAGGCCGCGGCCTTGGCCAGCGCGGCCACCGAGACGATGTCGTCATCGCCCTCGTCCAGCGCGGCGGCGGCGTAATAGGCGGCTGATTTGGCAAGCTCCACATCGGCCAGCATGTCGGCGGCCTTGTGCTTGGTCACCTGGAAGGAGGCGATGGAGCGGCCGAACTGCATGCGCATCTGGACGTATTCCAGCGCGTCCTCGCGCAGCCGCTCGGCGCCGCCGACCATCTCGTTGGCGAGGCAGATCGCGGCCCGGGTCAGGGTCGCGGCCATCGGGGCGGCGGCTGCGCCCTCGGCGCCGAGCAACTCGCCAGCGACATCACTGAAATCAAGCCGGGCCAGCTTGCGGGTCTCGTCCACCGTGGTCAGCGGGGTTCGGGTCAGCCCGGCGGCATCGCCCGGGACGGTGAAGAGCGACAGGCCCTCGTCCCCGGAACTTCCCGGCGCGCGGGCCAGCACCACGATCAGATCGGCGGTGTGGCCATCGAGCACATAGCTCTTCGAGCCCGAGAGGGTGAAGCCGGAACCCGACTTCGTGGCCACCGTCTCGACCCCGGAATTGTCCCAGCGGCCATTGCCCTCGGTGAAGGCCAGGGTGGCCACGGTCTCGCCGGACGCGATCTTGGGCAGCAGGCTCTTCTTCTGCTCCTCGGTCCCGGCATTCAGGATCGCGCCCGCCGCCAGAACCGTGGAGGAGAAATACGGCGCGCAGAGCAGGGCCCGGCCCATCTCCTCGAGAACGATGCACTGCTCCGAGGCGCCGAAGCCATGGCCGCCATAGGCCTCGGGGATCGCCACGGCGGTCAGCTCGAGCTCGGCGTTGATCTCGGACCAGCGGTCACGCTCCCAGCCCTCCGGCGTCGCCATCAGCCGGCGCACCTCGGTGCTCGGCGAGCGGTCCTCCAGAAAGCGGCGAAGGACGGTGCGGAACTCGTCCTGTTCGTCGGTGAAGCTGAATTTCATGCACTATATCTCCTATTGACCTGAAAAATGTGCACTATAGTGCAGTTTTTACAGGGTTGCCTTGGTCCTTGTGTCAAAGCCGGTGAAGCGGTCCTTGATTGCCTGGATATCCTGAATCAGGTCCGGTGGGAAATCCTCGTTGAGACCGGTAGAGAACACATCCGAGACTCCGCCGAAGCGGGCCTCGATGCCCTTGACGATCTCGTCATGGCGGCCGATCACGCAGAACAGTTCCAGCACCTCGTCCGAGATCTCGCCGGCCAGCTTGTCCCACTCCCCCGCCTTGGTCATGGCATTGAGTTTACGGCCTAAATCGCCGTGGCCATGGGTCTCGAAGACCGGCCAATAGGCGGGGGTGGAGCCGTAGAACCCGACCCGATAGCGGATCACCTCGGCGGCCTTGGCGACACTCTCGTCATCGGGACCGGTGGCGATGAAGCCGCCGCCGGAAATCTCGAAATTCTCCCGCTTTCGCCCGGACGCCGCGAGGCCCTGCTCGATCCTCGGCATGATGGTCTGGTCGATATAGGCCCGGGTGCAGAAACCGTGCAGCCGCACCCCGTCGGCCACCTCGGCGGCGACCCGGATCATCACCGGCCCCACCGCCGCCAAGGTCACCGGCGGCGGCGCCAGATCCGAGGCCTCGGGGACGAATTCCGGGGTCATCAGGGTGAAGGTGTAGTGCTCGCCCTTGAAGTCGAGTTTCTCGCCATCCTTCCAGCATCGCCAGATCGCCTTAAGCGCCTGAATATACTCGCGCATTCTGGGGCCCGGCGGCGACCACGGGGCGCTGAAGCGCTTCTCGTTATGGGCCCGGATCTGGGTTCCGAGACCGAGGGTGAAACGGCCACCCGAAGCCTCGTTCAGATCCCAGGCAAGATTGGCCACGGCCATCGGACTGCGCAGGAAGGAAACCGCGATCCCGGTCGCAAGCTGGACCTTGGTAGTGCTGGTGCTGGCCACCGCGAGCGGCAGGAACGGGTCATGTTTGAGCTCGGTGGTCAACAACCCGTCATAGCCGGCGCTCTCAAGATCCGGCGCGACCCTGGGGATATCACGCAGGCTCCAATCGGTGATGTTGCGATAGACTTGCATCGAAAGATGTCCCCGCTGGGTTCTAGTCTAGAGTGCCGATGGCGCCGGCCTCGCGCAACGCCGTGATCTCGGCATCGGAAAAGCCAATCTCATCAAGCACTTGCTCGGTGCTCTGGCCAAGCTTCTCGGCATGCCGATAGAGCCCGCCCGGGGTTTTCGAGAGGCTGACCGGCACCTTGATATGACGCATCCGCCCCTCGGTCGGATGCTCGACCTCGGGGAACATGCCGACGGCCTTCAAATGCGGGCAGTCGAACAGATCCTCCGGCGAATTCATCGGCCCGACCGGCACGTCGGCCTCGGTCAGATCCTTGAGCCATTCCGCCGTGCTCCGGGTCTTCACCACGTCGACGACAATGGCGTAGAGCGCGTCGATGTTCTCGGTCCGCGCGGTCTGGGTCGAGAACCTGGGATCCTCGATCAGGCCCGGCTGCCCGGCCAGCTTGAAGAAACTGGTCCAGTGCCGCTGGGTATAGGGGACCACGCAGACATGGCCGTCAGAGGTTTCGTAGGGCCGGCGGTGCGGCGTCATAAGCCGGGAGTAGCCTGCCGGACCGCTTGGCGGCACGAAGGTCTGACCCTGCATATGCTCGTTGATCATGAAGGCGGAGAACGCCTCGTACATCGGCACGTGCAGCTTCTGGCCCTCGCCGGTCCGCTCGCGGTGGAACAGCGCCATCATGATGTAATTGCAGAGATAAAGCCCGGTGGTCTTGTCCGCCATCACGCTCGGGGCATAACGGGGCTCGCCGGTCACCGCGCCGAACAGGGCGGCGATGCCCGAGGCACCCTGGATCAGATCGTCATAGGCGGGCTTGTCGACAAACGGGCCGTCCTCGCCGAAACCGGTCGCGGCGGCATAGACGATGGAAGGATTGAGAACCTCGATGGTCGCGTAATCGATCCCCAGCCGCGCCGCCGCCTTGGGCCGGATGTTGTGGACAAAGACATCGGCGGATCGGATCAGCCGCTCGAACGGCTCGCGCGCCTCGGTTTGCTTGAGATCGAGCAGGATCGCCCGCTTGTTGCGACCCTTGATCAGCTGACCGGTGGACATGCCCGGGGACCGCGCCGAGCCGGTCCAGCGGTTCACATCCCCGCCCGGCGCCTCGATCTTGATCACGTCGGCGCCCATCTCGCCCAGCAATTGGGTGCAGAACGGCCCCAGCATCACGGTGGTCAGGTCGACGACCCGGATCCCTTGCAAGGGTCCGCGTGGCGCGGCGGAGGTGGATGAGGTTTCCACGGAATCGGCGGACATGGACGAAGGCTCCCCAGGAACAACGATGGCGAAGGTTTATCGCCTTGACGCGGAATGCCAAGGACCCGCGAGACATCGATCACGCCTTCGATGGTAAATCCGGCTAAACCAGAATAGATTGCGCCGCCTTGACGCGGAAATCATAGGATTTGGAGACACGCATGCCCACCGATCAGGAATTTATCGACTCGGTCGAAGCCTTGGCGCCGTATGTCGGGACCAAGCGGGTGGTCGAGGACGAGATCGGCCTGTCCCAGGTTCGACGGATCGCCGGAATGCTCGACGAGGACCCGGACACATATCGCGACGGGACGTCCCTGCCGTCGAACTGGTTCTTAATGTTCTTTCCGAACATCACGCGCCAATCCGATATCGGACCCGACGGCCATCCCAATCCCGGCGTGGTGCTGCCGCCGATCCCACTGCCCCGGCGCATGGGCGCGGGCCGCCGGGTCGTGGTCATGGGGCAATTGCGGGCCGGGGTGCCGGCCAGCCGCACCACCGAGGTCGTCGCCATCACGCCGAAGATCGCCCGCACCGGGCGCATCGTCATCCTGACCCTGCGCGATGTCATCGAATGCGAGGGCGCGACCATCGCCGTCGACGAATATGACGCGGTCTATCGCGAGATGCCGCCGCCGGGCGAGAAAAGCAAGGTGACCCCCTCGGTCCCGGCGCCAGACAACGCCGCCTGGGCCGACGAGATCCATCTCACCGAAGCCCTGGTTTTCCGCTATTCGGCGATCACCTGGAACGCCCACCGGATTCACTACGACGCCGACTACTCCCGTGATGTCGAGGGCTATCCGGCCACGGTCCAGAATGGCGGGCTGTCGATGACCCTGCTCTCCAGCGCCGCCCTGAAACGCGCGCCGGGCGCCCTCAAGGGTTTCACCGTGCGCCTGACCAAGCCGATCCATGTCGGCGAGACGGTCAAGTTCTGCGGCGCCGATCCGGTGGACGGCGTGATGAACTGCTGGATCGCCAATGCCGACGGCGCGCAGTGCGGGATCATGGATATGAGGTTCGCGTAATGGCGGGCGGACCGCTCGACGGCGTCAAGGTCGTCGATCAGACAACCATCGTTGTCGGCCCGATCTGCTCGCGCACCCTGGCGGATCACGGCGCCGACGTGATCAAGGTCGAGGCGCCCGGCGGTGACTTGCTACGGACCATGGCGCATGGCAGTCGCAATCCCGGGATGTCCGGCAAGTTCCTCAACTTCAACCGCAACAAACGCTCGATCTGCCTCGACCTGAAAAATCCCGAGGGTCTGGCGGCGATGAAGCGGTTGATCGAAAACGCCGATGTTTTCGTCTCCAATGTTCGCCCGCAAGGCCTGGAGCGCGCCGGGCTGGATTTCGAGAGTTTGCGCAAGACCAATCCCAGGCTGATCTATTGTTCGATCGTCGGTTTCGGCAAGGGCGGCAGATACTATAACCGCCCGGCCTATGACCCGATCATCCAGAGTGTTTCCGGCGTCGCCGCGACCCTGCATCGCGCCACTGGAGAGCCGCGCTTCGTGCCGATGGTGATGACCGATCACGCCTCCGGGCTGATCGCCGCCCAGGCCATCGGGTTCGCGCTGTTCCGCCGCGAGAAGACCGGTATCGGCGAGGCTATCGAAGTGCCGATGTTCGAGAACATGGCCTCCTTCGTCACCTCGGAGCATATGGGCGCCGCGACCTTCGAGCCTCCGGTCGGCCCCACCGGCGACGGTCGGCTGTTGAGCCCGCATTACCGGCCCCTGCCGACCAAGGACGGCTATATCACCGTCGGACCCAATACCGACGCCCAGGCCTTCGCCTTTTTCGAGGCGATCGGCGAGCCTGAATTGAAGGACGACCCCCGCTTCGACAGCGCCGCGACGCGTACCGCCCACGCCGAGGAGTATTTCCAGGTCCGCATGCGTGGCCTGGCCCGGCGGACAACCGCGGAATGGCTGGAAATCTTCGAAAAGGCCGATGTACCGGCGCAGCGTTACAACACCATCGAGGATTTGCTCGAGGATCCGCATCTCGATGATGTCGGATTTTACTCCCACGAGACTCATCCGAGCGAAGGCGAGATCCGCCGCACCCGACCGGCCAATTCCTTCAGCGGCGGCATGCGCGAGGATCTTCGCCACGCTCCACTGTTGGGCGAGGATACGCGGGGCGTTCTGGCCGAGGCGGGCTATTCAGAGGCCGAGATCGAGGCGATGCTGGAAAGCGGCGCGGCCAAGGCCCCTTGAAGAAGACCCCTTGAGGGAAGCGGCGGCAATGGATTTCTCGATCCAGCGCCGCTACAGCGGATCTTGATTGAGTGTGGACAATTTTGTCCACGCGAGATCGAGTGAATCCGCTGTAACTTCAACCAGATCGAGCAGATTCACCGGTTCGTGGAATCATTGTAAATGATTCCACTCAACCCGGATCTGCTCTAGATTTCGAGGGAAAGATCCGCGAGTGACGGCTCACACGGGATTGATCAACGGAGGAAAACATCATGGCAAGCCACGCAACGGGAGACGGCGGCATTCCACCACGCGACGCCGGAAAGCGCGGATTGACCCGGATCATGACCCTGGGCGGCGCCTATGGGACACGCAACTACACGGTCAAGGATCTGCGCGACGCCAAGGGCAAGCGGGTGCTGTGCGAGACCCTGCCTTTCTCGGTCGAGGAGGCGGCGGCGGCCGAGGAAGCCGGGATCGACACCATGAAGGTGCGCTTCGATCCCAAGAACCCCGACAGCGCCAAGGCGATCCGCGCCGCCGCGCCGAACACCTTCATGGCGTTTTCCGTCCCCTTGCTGGCGGCGGCGACGGCGGACGAGGCGGTCCGGCTCGGCTATGACGCCATGGCCATCGGCGCCGACGCGATCATGTGTCAGTGGAGCCCGCGTTTCATAGAGGCGGCGCGCGAGGCGGGAATCCCCGTGCAAGGCCATGCCGGCCTGGTACCTCGGCGCAGCACTTGGACCGGCGGGTTGCGCGCGGTCGGCAAGACCCTGGACGAAGCGGTCTGGGTCTACAACGAGATCAAGGCGCTGGAAAACGCCGGGGCCTACGCGGTCGAGGTCGAGGTGATCCCAGAGGCGCTGCTGGTCGAGATCACCAAGCGGACCAGCCTGTTGACCTCGTCGATCGGCGGCGGCGCCGGCGGTGACATCCAGTTCCTGTTCGCCGATGACATTCTCGGCAACAATCCGCCGCCCTATCCGCGTCACTCCAAGCAATATCGGAACATCCATAAGATGAAGCAGGAGATGCAGGCCGAGCGAGTCGGTGGCTTCAAGGACTTTATCGAGGATGTCCGAAGCGGTGGGTTCCCGGCGAAGGAGCACGTGATCAAGGCCTCCGACACCCTGGTCGACGACTTCCTGGCGGCGGTTGAGAAGAGCTAGGGAACGGGTTTTGATTCAAGGTTTTAGCCACCGCTGAAGAGGAGAGCATCGATGTCCGAGAATTTCACCGGCGGCTGCGCTTGCGGGGCGGTTCGATACGAGAGCAAGGGCGCGCCGAGATACATGGGCAATTGCCATTGCACGGACTGTCAGAAGGCGACCGGCGGGCCGTATCTGCCGGCGGTCATGGTGCGGCTCTTGGATTTCGCCGTCACCAAGGGCGAGCCCCGGATGTTCGAAAGCCCCGCCGATGCCGGGCACCCGATGCATCGGGCGTTCTGCGGCGATTGCGGCTCGCCGGTGTTCCTGATCAACGAGGCCAATCCCAAGGTCCGGGTACTCTATGCCGGGAGCCTTGATGATCCGAGCTGGTACACACCGAGCCGCGATATCTACACGGCCAGTGCCCAACCCTGGGACCTAATGCACCCGGACCTTCCGAAGAACGAGGGCATGCCCCAGCGCTAGACCGTTTCTGGTTATTACTGAAGCGGTCTAGCCCAGGCGAACTCGCTTCCGGCGACGGAGAAGCCGCGACGGTTCGAGCCCACTTGCGCTATCGCCTTGCGCATCGCCATCGATCGCGCTTCCACGACCGTCGCCCTGACGACGGTCAGGGCTCTTGCCGCGACGGTTGAGACGAGCGAAACGATCACCAGTTCGTCACCGGACCGGTCGGCGGCATAAGCCCTCGCCTTCGCCGGGCGACGGTATGAGAATGAGGCGGGCGATCGAATTCCCTCGGGCTCCCATTCCCTCGCGTTCCCATTCCCGTCACCCCGCGGAAGCGCGGGGGCCATTCCTCCGGCGGTGCCGCATCTCGAGGTTGGGGATGATGCGAGGATTGATACACCTGTCAGGTTGATGGGATCGCGGAATGGGTCCCGACCTTCGCCTGCCCTCGTGCAAACGGGGGGCGGGATGACGACCGCAAAATCAAGAACATGACGGCCTAAAAGCTCGGGTTCTGATCCCAGTCCGGGTCATTGCTGGGCGAGAGCGGCTTGTCGCCGACCAGCAGGCCCTTGCCCGGCACGAAGTTAATCTCCAGGCGGATGCCGTCCGGGTCCTCGAAGACGATGTAGTAGTAGCCGGGGGCGAAATCACCCTCCAGCGGCCCCCGGTCGATATGCGCGCCCATCGCCCGCAGCTTTTCCGCCGCCGCGTCGACATCCTCGCGCGAGCGGGCGCGCAGGCAGAGGTGATGCAGGCCCACCCGGTTCATCTCGAAGCGTTCATCCTCGCGGCCCTCGGCGCAGCGCTGAATGCCGATCGCCGTGCGGCCGCCCACGTGATAGAGAAAATTGTTGCCGTCATAGACCTTGGTCAAACCCAGGAAAGGCAGCAGTTCCGCGTAAAAGGCCCGGGCTTTTTCCCACTGGCTGACCGTCAGGATCACATGCGCCATGCCGTTGACTTGGATCATTGTGTAGCTCCGCCTTTCATCCTTGTTTCGAGAACCGTTCTAGCGACAAAACAACCCCGCGTCACCGCCCCCCGAATGGCCCCCGAATGGACAAGCTCGGCGGCGCCGCGCATCATGGAGCATCGATGGATTTTGCCGTGCTTCCGGGGAAGGACCTGTCATGAACAAGGATGATTTCAAGGCCAGTCTCACAGCCGACGGGCCACCCGAAGGCCTCTCCGCGGCCCTGGCGGCGCTGTGGTGGCAGCGCAAGGGGGACTGGCATAGGGCGCATGAAGCGGCGCAGTCGGATGACGGGGCCGAGGCGGCCTGGGTTCACGCGCTACTGCACCGCGAGGAGGGTGATCTGGCCAATGCCAGCTATTGGTATCGCCGGGCCGGCAAGGACGCCCGCGATGATGCGCTGGAGGCGGAATGGGAGGATATCGTCGCGGCGCTCGCGTCCTGAGGGATTGACGGTCATGTATCTGACGGCGAGCGGAACGCCCTATTACGTCGAGGACCGGGTCGATGAACAGCGGCCGACCCTGGTGTTCCTGCACGGTGTGCTGATGGATCACCGAAGCTGGGCCCGACAGGTCGAGGCCTTGGCCGGGGAATACCGGATCGTCCGGCTCGACATGTGGGGCCACGGCGCCTGTCCCGACCGCCCGGGCGCGCGCCGGCTGGAGGATTTCGTCGACCAGGCCCATGAGGTGATCGAGGCGACATGTGCCGGCACGCCGCCGGTTCTGATCGGGTTTTCCATGGGCGGCCTGATCGCCCAGGCCCACGCGATCCGGCATTCGACGGGGTTGCGGGGGCTGGTGCTGATGAACGCGGTCTACAACCGCACGGCGGAAGAGCTGAGATCCGTGGCTGCCCGGCTCGATACCCTGGAGCGCGACGGCATCGCCTCGGTGATCGAGGCGGCCCGCGCGCGCTGGTTCCGGCCCGACGAGATCGCCGAGCAAGGCGCGGAGATCGAGGAAATACTCTCCTGGATGGCGGAGGGGGATATCGCCGCCAAAACCAAGGCCTATCGGGTTTTCACGTCGGAGGATCACAAGACCGCCGGGCGGCTTGGCGAGATCACCTGCCCGACCTTGGTAATGACAGGGGACGGGGACAAGGGCTCACCCCCGCACATGTCCGATGCGATGGCGGCGGCGATCCCAAACGCGCGCCTTCGCGTTCTCGAGCGCCAGCAACACATGATGCCGGTCCTCGCCGCCGACCGGGTCAACGCGGAACTGCGCGGGTTTCTGGGGGATTTGTCGTAGTGGCTACAGACCCTTCGAGACGCCGCCTTGGGGCGGCTCCTCAGGGTGCGTGCCAGATGGAAAACTCATTTACACACTTACCCTGAGGAGCGCGGAGCGCGTCTCGAAGGGTCCTGATATCGGGGATTCGAAGGGCCATCCCACCTCATTTCCGATGGATCGCCGAGCCGGACATTTTCGCGTTGCCGCGGCGGGCGGGGCTGTCCCACCCTCTGGGCCGACGAGGCGAGGGGTGATCGAGACCCTCGCGTGAATTTTGGAGGTTCCCGATGGATTTCGGCACTTTTCTTCTGCTTCAGTCGCCGTCGGCGCGAAGTCACGAGGAGATATTCGGGCGTGGGGTCACATTGGCCCAGCACGCGGACAAGCTCGGTTTCGAGAGCGTCTGGTGCGCCGAGCATCACTTCTCCACCTATGGCTATCTCTCGCGCCCGTTGATGTTCGCCAGTCATCTGGCCAGTAAGACCGAGCGCATTCGCGTCGGCTCGGCGGTGGTCGTACTGCCACTGCACCATCCGCTGATCGTCGCCGAGGAGATCGCCACCGCCGATCTGTTGAGCGGCGGGCGCCTCGATGTCGGGCTCGGGCGCGGCTATCAGACCTATGAATTCGAGCGCCTTGGCTTCACCCTCGGCGAAAGCCGCGAGCGTTTCGACGAGGCCGTCGACGTGCTGCTCGAGGCCTTCAAGGGCGAGTCGTTCAGCTATCACGGCAAGCACTATGACTTCGAGGAAACCACGGTCTTTCCGATCCCCGTGCAGAAGCCGAGGCCGCCGATCTGGGTGGTGGGACAGAGCCAGGAATCCATCGTCGCCATCGCCAAGCGCGGCTTTAACCTTGTCTCCGGCGGTTTCGGTGTCTCGCTCGACCGGCTGCGCGAGTTTCGCCAGGGCTTCGACGAGATGATCACCGATCCGGTGATGAAGTCCCAGATCCGGGTCAGCACCCAGCGTCCGGTCTATGTCACCAATGATGAGTCCGAATTGCCGGCCATGGTCGAGCAAGCACGCTGGAACATGCGGGTAACCCTTAGCCTGCGCCAGGGATTGGAGCGGGTCGAGAAGGGCCATGCCCAGGCGATCCCCTTTGAGAACGAGCCTTGCGACCAGGAACTTCTGGATCGCTATTTCGTCATGGGCACGCCCGACACCTGTATTCAGCGCCTGAAGGAGCTTGAGGAGGCCATGGGGATCGACCACTTCAACGCCAATTTCTGGTTCGGCGATCTGGAGGAACCCAAGGTCCTGCGCTCCATGGAAATGTTCGCCAAGGAGGTGATCCCGGCGTTTCAGTGACGGATGGTGGACCCCCTTGCCGTCGGCGCCAATTCAGCCCGGCGGCGGCCATCCATCAAATTCGCGATCGAGCCGCCTCGCGGTCCCGGCTATAGTCTCGGGCGAACCATCAAAGAGGGCGAGACGGACATGGCACTAGATCTTAGCGGCAAGCGGGCGATCATCACGGCGGCGGGCGGCGGCATCGGGCGGCAGACGGTGAAGCTGTTCACCGAGGCCGGCGCCAAGGTTTTTATCTGCGACATCGACGAGGCGGGGCTCGAGGCCACCATCGCGGAACACGACAATGTCGACGGCATGGTCGCGGATGTCTCGGATCCCGATGCCATCGACACCCTGTTCGAGCGCGCCGACGGGTATCTCGGCGGCCTTGATTTCATGATCAACAACGCCGGGACCGCCGGGCCGACCTCGCCGATCGAGGAGATCAGCCTGGAGGACTGGAACGCTTGCGTCACCGTGAACCTCACCAGCGCCTTCCTGTGCACCCAGCGCGCGATCCCGCGCATCAAGGAGGCCGGCGGCGGCGGCATCGTCAATCTCTCCTCGGCGGCGGGGAAGTTCGGCTTTGCCCTGCGCAGCCCCTATGTCGCCTCGAAATGGGCGATCGTCGGCCTGACCCGGACCACCGCGCTGGAGGCCGGCCCCTTCGGCATCCGCTGCAACTGCATCCAGCCGGGCCCGGTCGAGGGCGACCGCATCACCCGGGTGATTCAGGCCAAGGCCAAGGCCGAGGGGGTCTCGGAAAACCAGACCCGGGACGAGATGGTCTCGATCACCTCGCTCCGCTCCTTCGTGCCGCCGACCCATATCTCCGGCATGATCCTCTATCTCTGCTCGGATCTCGGCGCCACCATCACCGGCCAGGCCATCAGCGTCGATAGCGGGCTGGAAGGGTTGCTGAACTAGGGAAGCGGCGCGCGCGGAAACGGGTCTGTTGCATTGCTGTTTGCCGTCGCCCTGGCGAACGGCAGGCCCCATCACCGACGCCGACCCCGCGCTCCATTCGGCTTAAATCCGTCACGCCGCCCCTTCGGAGACAGGCCCCGCCTTTCGCCTGGGCGACGATTGGCTTTGGAGCGATGTCAACCGAGCGTCACAGCCATCCATCACGATGACCAGCCTCGGGCGTCGGCCCCGACCTTCGGCGGGGATACGAACAGAGAGGGCCAAACACGGCACCGGTTTTTATCCCATAAACTTCACCGTCGCCCTGGCGAACGGCAGGGCCCATCGCCGACGCCGACCCCGCGCTCCCTTCGACGTTAATCCGTCACGCCGCCCCTTCGGAGACTGGCTCCGCCTTTCGCCAGGGCGACGGGTTGGATTATCTCGCGCCCCCATCACACCCTTAATCCCGTCACCAACCCCCTCGCCTTCGGGGAAATCCGCG
>Ga0181594_10004373_pt1 | contig 12572 bp, 15 predicted proteins | sample 071ome_18_FD_145603 | JGI IMG/M metagenome (GOLD analysis project Ga0181594, IMG submission 145603) | Coastal salt marsh microbial communities from the Groves Creek Marsh, Skidaway Island, Georgia - 071413BT metaG (spades assembly) | ecosystem: Environmental > Aquatic > Marine > Intertidal zone... | reverse complement strand
CCCAAATAGGATAATGTCTCATAATAGGGGTCATGCCGCACCCCTTTAGTAGGAACCTTGACATTTCTTCGGAAATATTGGGGTTTCTTGTGGCAGGTGCCTCTCATAGCAAACCCCGTGACGGAGGTCGCGGGCTCAAGCATCACTATTCGATTGGACGCAACCAAGGCAGCAATGTTGAACGCCATGAACTGTAAACTGCCACTTGGCGCGCGTTGCGCGTGCTACGACAACGTCATTACAAGCGTGCTACAAGCGTCGTACGTCTCGTACACGACCGGGAGCACTACGTGGCCGGCGATTTGGAGCAGCATCATTGACAACTCGGAGCGATGCACGCAAATGTCTTCTAACTGGGAGGTGCACGTATGGGACACATCGTCCAAGGTGCTTCTTGGGGTTGTCGTGTGGTGGGCCTTTTCCGTTTCGCTGATTGTGAACCACCTTGTGCACGATTCCAAGCGGAACTCGCTGCCAAGGTTTTACTGGCGAGTTATAGGCGCTGTTTTGCCGTCCGCAGCCGCGCTTTACCTCGTCTGGATGGAGGAGGAGACGTTGGCGAGTATTTGGTTCATACTGTACATTGCAAGTATAGTCGCGTACTTCGGGCTCTATCGACTGATATCCTATACTCTCCTGTATCGAGCGGATAAAAGCCAAGTTAAGGACGAAGCACTCCACGAATTCCACAAAAAGCTGATGGTCGCCATGCTCACTGCGTTTTCCATCATAGCAGCCACGCGGCTCGCGCAGCTTTTCAGTGGGAACAACAACTGCGACGATACGATGCACTTCCTCCTAACAGCGCTCGTGATTGCTTTCTTCAGCATCACACTGCGTATGATGTGTGCCGAGCTCGAGTTTTGGGACCGTGAGTTTCCTGCTGGTTCGCAGAAAACCCGATACACGTCTGAGTTCCGTGCGGTCATCAAATTTTCAGCCTACTGGATCTGGTTGTTGCTCTTCGCGCTTGGTGTGCTGCTGTTGACGGCGATGCCCCTCGACAACGGCGACAGCTTGTTGGAGGGTGCAGTGCTCTTCCGCTTCGTGTTGGCCCTCCTCGTCGGCGTGCTCTTTCTGCAAAGGCCTGAGTTTGCCACGACGCACAACCAGTGGCTGTTGCTGCAATTCTTTGAGGGCGTGGCCCGTCTCATCGCCTTTGGCGCAACCATTGTCTACTGCGTCGTTAGCCTCTAACAATAAAAAAATAAATTAGGACCGTCCGCCTGCCGCACAGAAACGCGCCTTGTAAGCGTTGCGGGCCCGCAGCACGAAATATTCAAAGCTATGCAGTAAAGTGGGCGACTCACTCGCGACAAGGTCAAACATGTTGCCGAGCGTGTCCTCCTCCGTCGGCACGAACGAGACTGCACGCGGAGCAGTCGAGGCATCGAAGACGAGAACGGTGTTGTCCACAAACGCGAGCACTTTCTCCACAGCGCTTGTGGTCGTCTTCACCGCATCGGTCATCGGTGCCTTGCGCAGTGCCTGTAGCACACAGCACAATATACTCAGCAACAAACAACACTGCCAAACAGCACACGGCATCGTACATTGAAACGCAGCTGCGTCCGAATCTTTTCGCGCAGGAGGCTCATGGGGATGCGCAGCTTCCACTCGCCAAACACCGTGCGCTCGCGGTTCACAAAGCGCTTGCTGAGCCGGATGTGCCGGAACACAATTTTCATGCAGCGCAGGCTGAGCACGTAGTACACGCTATCACGGATGTGGATGGTCGGGATCTGGTCCTCGATGCCCCCTGCAATCGGCTGAACCCACGTCACGAGTGCCTCGTTCCGCTCGAGAAATCTAATCGCTGCCTTGCTGCTCGGCTCGATGTCGCTGTGGGGCCACTGCATGCCCATGTGCACAATGCGCATCTTTGCCGTGTCAAGCACGCGCATGACAGGATGACCCCCGCGCGCGCGACGCTGCAGCATTGCTCAACTAACAAAAAAAGACGAGCTCAGCGCGTTTATTTATGCCAATAGTTTACCAGCATTGAAACGCCCGGAAATGTGAGCCCTGTCCAAAGAAGCCCAAGGCAGCGAACAACATCAGCAGCAGCATTACTTCCGGCATTGAAACGCCGGGAAATGTGAGCCCTGTCCAAAGAAGCCCAAGGCAGCGAACAACATCAGCAGCAGCATTATTTCCGGCATTGAAACGCCGGGAAATGTGAGCGCTGTCCAAAGAAGCCCAAGGCAGCGAACAACATCAGCAGCAGCATCAGCAGCACCGCCAAGGCGCAGCCCTTAAGCATCCCGCGCTTCTCTGCCTTATTTTTGAATCGTTCTGCCTCCAATTTTTCCTTCCTCTTTTCGGCTTCTTTCACATTATGTTCCAAGGTCAGTGTTCTCTCCTCGAGAATTTTTCCCTGTTCTGCATGCCTTTTGACGATCTCCATATGTGTAGCGAGCTCAGTCACTTTCTCATGTACTTCATTACAAAGTTCTGTGTAGTCTTCAATCCATTTATTTGAACAATCAAGGTGAGGCGCAGTTGGCTGCACATTTTGCTGGAAGGTAGGATATAATCCTGACATCGTAAGCTCACGGAACGGACGTGTGGTGCGTTGCGTGAGAAACAGAGCCATGCTTAAATACTCTTTCTGTGATTTGAAACATGCACAGAAACGCGTTCATAATGAACGACTTGTCAAGTAAAATATCACAAAGAAACCCACTTGCGCCGCTTCGGGCAAACAGCGCTGCCTGCGCAGAGCATCAGCACGGGGCTCGTGTTCATGTAGCCGCGCCACAGCACCGTCTTGTCGCCGCCGAGCACAAACGCGACCGGGATGCCACGCCCGCACTGCTCGAGGCTCTCGCAGAGTATGAGGTCGTTGCAGGGCTGCTCCGCTGACGACACGCCGTTGTCCTCCTCGGCGCCGACCACGAGCCACAGCGCCTGCGGCGCGTCAGAAAACTGTGCTGCGCTATGCAGTACCTCGAACGTGTCCTCGCCCACCATGCGCTCCTGGCACACGACGCCCAGCAACTTCTCGGTGTCTATGACAGGGATGCCGACCAGCGCCGACGTGTCCTCGGCTTTACCGCGGAACTCGTCTGAGGTCACCAACAGCGACACACAGCCCGCAGCAAAAGCAACCTCCAACAGCCGCTGCGCGCTCTCAATGCTCTGCGCGTTGGTGTACTTGAGGGCACACGTCTCAGGGATGTCAACGCATTGCGGGTTGCCCGGTATGGCATTCCACACCCGCACGAATGCCGCTTGCGCGCGCGGCGGGTCGCCTTCCTTCCGCGGCGGCAGCTCTTTGCCGGCGACGTACTCCGTGTACGCGTCGGTGCACACGGGGACCTGTGCAAAGAATGCGCTGTCGCCGTCCACCTGCCGATGCATCTCCTTGCCCGCGTCGGCCGCCTGCAACGCACGGAGCTTCGCGTCCTCGGCACTCACTGGAAATTTGGCAAACGCCGAGATGTACGAGTACAACGAGAGCGGCGCCACAGACACGGCGCGGACGTTAAGCCCCCAGCCTTCCGTGCACGGGTCCGAAGATTTCGGCACGAGCTGCACCTCGCACAGAGAAAAGGCAGGGATGTCCACCATCGGGCCAGTACCAAACGTGCCCTTCTGGATATCTTCTTCACGAAAAAAAAACTTGAGCGTTGTGCCCACGTAAAGCGTCCACTTGACGTCGTCCATGCGATCCCCTTTGTCCTGCCCTTTTCGCTGATATGTCCAGAAGTCCATACCCCCGTCGGCGCTTAGCGCCGTGAGCGGCTTTGTCGGCGGCCTTGCCGGGCCCTTCCGTTGGTCGTTGTACTTGAATGGCGCGCTGATCCTGCCCGCCGCGTGCATGGCAACCACGGCAAAGCGGACCACCAGCACGTCGTTTGCCTTGAACGCCGCCTCAGTAATCGCGCGGTCGTTCAGCATCAAAAATGTGGCCCCTTGGTTTTTGTTCGTCGCCCCCGTGTAACCCATCCGCGTCCGGACTGTGAAGGCATCAAGGTGCTCTGGCTTGATCGTGCAGCTCATTGCACGTATTGCTGCCTAGAATCAGCATATTGGGATACCTTGTACACTTTACACGTTTTTTTACCTCCTTGAACCCTGTGATAGGCCTTATATGTTAAACGATAAAATACCGATTTTTGAAATTGGTGCTACGAAAAACAGTTCAACTTGGATACTAGGAAAAGCGTACGGAACCAAAATTCGCATATGGTGCTACGAAAAAAACAGTACGACTTGGATACTAGGAAACGGTACAGAACCAAAATTTGCATATGGTGCTACGAAAAACAGTACGACTTGGAGATACTAGGAAAAGGGTACAGAACCAAAATTTGCATATGGTGCTACGAAAAACAGTACGACTTGGAGATACTAGGAAAAGGGTACAGAACCAAAATTTGCATATGGTGCTACGAAAAACAGTACGACTTGGATACTAGGAAAAGGGTACAGAACCAAAATTTGCATATGATGCTACGAAAACAGTACGACTTAGATACTAGCAAAATGGTAAAGCAGCAAGGTAGGGTGCAAGAATCAAACCATTTATGAAGGAGATGAAGCTCTCCCACTAGAGCAAAATGAACCCCCCCCACGACAACACGATGCAGACCTTGGGTCTAAAAATCAACCCCTTTACGTCATTCATGTGCTGCAACTTATTCGCGAAAGAATGCAACGAAGCGTTCAGCCCGCTTCCAATTATCATGGGGCTCACGGCGCTCGCCAGTTCCTATCCGCGTGACAACAAAAGCCGGAAGCGATTGCTTGCGTATATGGGCATATTCTCGGACGAGCAAATGGCGACTTTCTGCCTTTATGCACAGAAGAAGCTGGGCACATTGTACGAACCATGCCAGCCCTCGTTGGGTGTCCGCACAAACGACGGGAGGCCGGAGATGTACCTCACAGGCAGCGCAGAATTGAACCGAGAATGGGCGACCTTTTTTGTTACGTCGGAAATTGATTACTTTACCGCCGCAAACAACCAAGTGACCACCACGGAGTACATGCTTGGGGTTGTACCCGAGAGCAACGTTTTGAATGTGAACAACTGCATGGTCATTTCGTTGCCCTACAAGGGAGCGGAGCGGGCGCAGGCAGTGTTTGTGATGCCCAGCAACTTTGCTTTCCGGCATATGTCCTTCCAAGATGTCGTGCAAACGGCTCTGCGCGCTACATCGCCGTTGCTGCCCACGGCTACGCACAATATCAAGATCCCCATGTTCAGCGTCACGTCGCGCGCAAATGTTGCGCGGGCTATGCTCTTGCATTCTGCGAACGACGAGGCGGAAGAGGTTATCAACGTATTCAACGTATCCACGACAGTGGCCTGCGACTTCCGCGGCACTAGTGGCACCTTTTCAGCGTCCAAGGCCGAGGACCTTTTTTACCAACGATATGGCCCCGTAGACGCTTGTGTCAATTCCGCATTCTACATGATGGTTGTGGTCGACAGCATGGTTGTGTACTTTGCGAAGATCAACGACCCCTACCACGCGCCGGTTTTCCGCGAGTGGGACCCGTACAACATGAGCGTGTACAACTTCGCCTTGAACAGTTACGAAGAATGTTTGTTGCAAACTCAGCTACTGCACGCATCCATCGAAGTGCTGGACAACGTCGGAGTGTTAATGGGCCATATCGTGGTCCTCGAGATTGCACAGGAGCCGTGGGGTTTGCAGCCGACCCTCCGTCTTTCGAAGAAGAATCGCGTCGTCTTCCGCGAGACGCGCGGCACGTGCTACGTCGTCGTTTTTGAGGTGGCCCAAAACTATGTATGGCCGCAAAACACGGTGCTCTCGATTGCACACTTTGCTGCAGAGACGAAGGCGTACCAGATGATTGCCTCAGTGCCGACCTTCTTCTCCGCTGCGAGCATGAAGAGGCCAGCGCGCTTGATTGCGCGCAACGTCTCCGTGCATACGCACAACGAGTGGGCCGTCTACGGCGGCACCTCTGCATATCCAACACAAGTGGAGCTCCTCAGTGTCAAGGGCAAAAACTAAGCAGACGCGCTGCGGAAGTGCGTGAGTAGTTCCGAGTCACACGGCAGCAACGCAAAGACGCTGTCCAGTGTCGGCGCGCGCGCGTGTAGCTTGAAGCAACTATACGGGCTAATAAACGGCTCCTCCGTAAAGTACACGCTTGTGATGCAACCGAGCTTGCACCCGACCAAGGCGTGATTGCCACCTGCCGAGACGAACATTTTCCGCACCGCGCCGCGCTCGTCGCACCACAAGTGCAGTATGTTGCCGTCGGGCAGATCAGCGTGCAACTCCGCCACACACGGCCCATCCCCTTGCAGCCGCAGCATTGCGCGTCGCGATGGGTAAAATACGACAGAGTCGCCGTTTTCTGCGGTTGCTAGGAGTGGCTCGACGGCCCGCGCATGCTTCACGTCGAAGACACCCGTAAACGACGTGGGCGCTATCCACCCTGCCCTGTGCTGTGGCCACGGCGTCGTCGCGTACACACGCCCGAGCGCAAGCATACACACGCCTGTAGTCGTGGGCATCATATAGTGCAGCGCGCGAGAAAGCCGTGCGCACTGTCACGGCACAGCAAACAGTTATAAAGCAGCCGCGCTGCAGCCGCCGCAAAATGGATAAGCGAGCTATGTTGTCAACCACGTGCGCGGCTGTGTTTTGGGCTGTGGTGATGGTCATTGGCGCTACGGGAGTGCTGCTGTATCCCTTGCTCTTGTGCGCGGCCTTGCTTACCAACCTCTGCTGCTGGGCCAGCGGTGCTCCACTTATGCAGCACAAGCTTACTGCCGCGCAAATGCGAAGCCTCGAAACTGGCATAGCCGTTGATGTATGCGCCGTCCCAGTGCAGCATGTTGAGCTTGACATGCAGCTGAGTTTGTTGGGCAACGAGTACGAAATCAAGGCACACGCGCTGCGCGTCCGCCGCGGCCAACGGCCCACGCTTGTCCTTGTGCACGGGACGGGGGGCACAAGCCTCTCTGCCGTGGCGGTATTGGAGCGCCTGTCGGCCGTGTTCGATGTTTGGGCAATAGACCTTCCAGGGTTCGGGCGAACTTGTACATCAGCATCGCCGCCACCCGGCGAAGCACTCGACTTCCACGTCGCCTTCTTGCACGCCTTCCTGCAGCAAAACGGCCTGCACAGCTCGCTGGTCGTTGGGCACTCATATGGCGGATTCGTTGCGATCCATTTTGCGTCGAGATTCCCGACACATGTGTCGCATTTGCTCTTGCTAAACCCTGTCGGCATCTTTCCAATGTTGGGCCGTTGGGGGGCGTATTGGGGCTTTGTCTTCAAGTACTCGCTGCCGCAAGTCGGCCGCCACTTTGGCAGCCTGACAGACTGGGCTCTGCTTACGGTGGCCCATGCACAAGGTGCCAGCTTCCAATACTGGTATTCAGTTCTTGGGCACCCGCAGCAGTGGGGCAGCCAGGGCCTCGCGGCGCTCGTCGACCTGACGTGGACAACCTGCTCGTGGAGACTCCCAGCGCTCGCAACCTTGTCGCGGCTGAGCATGCCCGTGGCTACAGTGTACGGCGAGCATGACACTATCATCCCGAGCACGCAGGGTACTATTTTGGAGCAGATTTGTGGCATCCCTACAGACACACTGCCTGATTCGGGGCATAGCCCGTACACAGCACAAAATGCAGAGAATCTCACCGCCGCTGCGTGCAAATTGCTTTCACAGCCCAACGCCGCCAGGCCGCAGCGTAACGCAGCGTGCGCGCAGATATGTGCGGCTGATTGGCCATCGAGTTTTAGCGCGACGGGAACCGAGGCGCAAATCCGCGCGTTTTACAGCGCGCTCCTGGAACAGAAAAATCAATTTTATTAACGTTTTTGGCGCGCGCTGCGGCTGCCGAGCTGCCTCTTGCCCCGCGTCTCGTTGCCAAGCACGCTCTCGAACGTAAACGAGCCGTCCTTATTGCACGGCACTGCCATACCTACGCAGTGATCCAGGAAGATCTCACGCGCGGTGTCCAGTTTCCGCATGTAGTAGTTCTGCATAACGGCAAGCCCCTGCGTGCACTTGATGTGCCGCTCGCGGTCGGCCTCGCTGCGGAGCGAGGAGGAGACAATGAGCGCCGCGGCCGCAGTCTGCTTGCATAACCCCTCGTCAAACAGCTCAGAAATGCACTCATACACGTCGCTCGAGCCGCTCTTTTCCAACGCACTTTGTAAGAAATTCAGCAGCTGCATACAGTGCTTCGGGTTGGTCTGAAAGCTCCCCGCAATGAAAGACCAATGCCGCTCGTACAACGCGTTCAGGACCTCGTTGCGCTTGTGCTCGCCGCTATCTGAGCGCACTTTTGCCAGGAGCTGCTGGAACTCTGTGCCACAGTCGTTGTTGCCGAAGTTGTCACGCATTGCCTCGTGCGCCGCTGCGACATTCTCGTGGAAGCCGCCGGCAACCGCTTGCGTGCCCGTGTGGCTCTTTTTCTTTTGAAAGGCCTCCACAAGTTCGTGCCGCTGGAGGACCTTCAGCGCCTTCTTGATCTCGGCAGGGATAGCACTACCGGCAGGGATGCAGATGTGTACAATGTAGTTTTCGCTCATTGTTATGCGTGGGTGGCCAGGTACGCCACTGAAATACTACCACGCGTACAAAGCACGCACCCAAAGAATCAGCGCCGCGGCGAGGTGTACATCACGCCCAGCTGCAAACAGATGCAGATGTCGTCCCTGCGCCGCGAAAACTAGTCAGAGCGCGCCGCGTGCAAGCAGGGTCGGGCAGCGCTCACTTCATGCCGCCGACCTTGCCGCTGATGGCGACCGCGTCTTTTCCGAACGTGTTGGCCGCCTGCTTGAACTGGTAAGAGTACACGTTGAGCTGCTCCTTGAGCTTCGCACGCAAGCCGCCGGGGTCGCGGCTCACAAGGTCCAACTTCACGCTGATGCGCCCCTCCCGCAGCATTGCGTTCAGCAACGCGCACATGGCGTGCTTGGTCTCGTTGGTCGTCAAGCAGCCGACGCGGTCCGAGTTGGGCTCGCGGTAGAACGACACGTTTTCCATGGTACCAAGCTCGCGCTCGTGATGTTCCGCCTGCAATCCCATATTTACAGTTATCCTTCGCGCGCGCAGCAGAGCAATAGTATGGACGCGAACGAGCTCATTGGCTGGATCGCCACAGGATTTAGCGTCTTTGTCATGGTACCACAAGTCATTGCCAGTCTTATGTACACCGCATACCGCCGCAAGATCTCTATAATCACGCTCTACCTCGGGTTAATCACGCAGCTCCTCTGGATAATTTATGCCTTTGACTGGTCACCAACACCATCCTACAACGGGGAACGGATGTTCATCCTCATTGCGGCTGCGATACGCGCCTTCCTTTGGGCTGTACTTATCTATCTGTATTATCTCTACTGACCTCGAAGCCGAGGTTGCGCTCGACAAAGATCACCACGTCCGACATGGCCCAGCGCGCGTTGAAGCGCAGCCGCGCAACGTGCTCGCGCACAAGCGCAAACTGCTTCGTCGGGTCCTGTTCCCGTGCAGCAGCGCTCAGCGCAAAAAAAAGTTACAAGCAGTGCAGCTACACGAGCGCACCTTACAACCGGAGAGGATCTCGATGCCAACGACCTGCCCCGCCGCTCGTCAGCGCTACAAGCTCGACTTTATTGGTGGGGTGCTGTACGGCTGCGTCCCCGACCAGGCACTGCAGGCGGCCATCGATGATTCCGCGCAGCGCCTGGCCGCGCAAATAAAGAGCGACGAGCCGCTTGAGATCGCCCGCGCGGCGCAAACGGGCGCGCGCTTCGTCAAGGTCGCCGCCTTCTTTGGACTACTTAACTACGACATGGCGCTCAAAAACGAGCTGCGCGACCTCGGCGAGGCACGCAGCGCAGGCTTCTACCACGGCATCCGCACGCGCACCATCGCAGATTGGATGCAGGACGAGTCGCGCTCGCTGCACGACTTCGTGGAGGCCTTGCGCGCCGAATACCGCAATGCTTGAGGGTGCGCACCGTCACAAGCCCGCGGTCGCGCGTAAAGCTAACGATCGCGTAGTCGGATTGCGGGCCGCCCGCCGCCGGGTCAATGACCATGTAGACGGGCTGTCCAAAGATCTCCTCCAGCGGATCTTGCGCAAACATGCGCTCGATGTCCGCGGCTGCAAACGCCTGCTGCAGCGAGTCGAATGCCAGGCCCGCGAGCTCTGACTGGATCAGATCTGCGCCAGGAGCATTGCGGTGAGCAGCTGGTGTACGCCTGCAGAGAGAGAGGGGCAGCGCACCTGGCCGGTCCTGCATGATTGTCTTGAGCCGCCGGTGGCGCTCCGAGCTCTGCCACCGCGGCGCGAGGTGCAGCATGTGGTTGCACGACGCGGACTTGCCGTCGTCCTTGCACTTCTGGCAACTTAGCTGCACCTGCAGCACGTTGAATATCGGGTCGTTCGTCGATGGGTCCTTCATCTGCGCAGTGGCGGTCAGCGCAAAGACGCCGCCACAAGGCGGCCGAGGGCACATACCTTGATTAAGCGCGTGTAAAAACTGCACCCCACGACAACCCCCCACGTCAGCCCCCACGCCAGCGCGCAAAACAACGCAGATGAGCTTACTTAATTTCCGACGTGAGCGTCGAGATTGCCAACAGCGACGTGCGCTCGATGAGGAGGATCGGCGCCAGCGTCTCGTAAAAGAACTGCACTTAGCACCCTCATCTTAGCACTCGAACTGCGACAAACATGGCCACGAGCAGCACACACACCTCAGGGTCGCAGTAGGCGGCCTCCTCCAGAATCAGGATGTCGCCGCCGGTCCCCTTTCTGCCACAAGCGCGCGTCAGACGTAGTTTTGCGAGTGCACGGCGATGGGGAGCTTACGTGGTGCCAATCTGCACAACACAGGCACACACGCGCACAGTCAGTATGTCATCCAGCAGCAAGAGCGCGCGCGTCTCTACAGGCAGCCGCAGCAACCTGCGCGGGTCTTTTATGTGTGCGCGCGGTCCAAAGGTGCACACACACATGACGCGAGTTACTCACAGCGTTAGTATATTAGAACGACACTGCGGCCGCTAGCAGAGTATGAGCGACTTCTTTGCGAATCTGCACCAGAAGAAGGAGGGACCCATCGGCCGCTTTAACGAGGTCGGCCCGTTGCCACCTGCGGGGCTCGACGGCCTCTTTGGGCCGTTGTCGGAGATCAACTCTGCCGCGGAGAGCCTGCTTGGGAGTCACGTGCAGCCATACAACCAGGATCCGTCCTTCTCACAGGAGCCCTCGTACCTTGAAATACCCCACTCCATCCCCAAGGTCATCCCTGCAATCATGATCCCTAACGCGGATGGTACTGCCAAAGCCCCGCTCACGCGCTCAGTAAACTACGGGGACGTCGCGTGGACCATGCGCTCGCCAGATGGCATTCGGCGCCACTTCACTGACCGCGCGCCAGGCGCGTCGCGCTGGGGCGACTTCCCGCGCGACCCAATCATCAACGTGTCGACGGCCAACTACCTGCTACGCGGCCTGCAGCGCTGGGCTGACGCAGATAATATCCGAGAGAAGGAAGCTGGGTACTGGTGGGTCGTGTTTCGCAACGCGCTTAATGTGGATCTCAAGGTATGCTCCCAGACCATGAAGCACACAGAGCATACGGAAGTTTACAAGCGCAAGCTGATGAATATCTTCCGCCCGTTCGGCGTTGTGCACGGCTCAAACAGGCAGGGCGGGCAGCACCAGGGCGGCAGCATTGTCACGTGGGCCACTGATTACGTCTCTACGCTCGTAGTCGATGGTAAGGTGCAGAACCTATCCAACTATTGGCGGCACTCGGAAATCTGGGCAGGCGACGACTTGCGCTTTGAGTTGCGCTGGGTGGACATATCTGACAAAAAGGACCCCCTTTCCGAATTGAAACACTACACACTCACGTCAGTGCCCAAGTCCATGCGCACCGAGACGTTCGGCGTCGCGCCACATAACAGCAACGAGCATCGTTTGCAGGGATTCTATCAATTTGTGCCCACAACATCACGGAACAACTTCCACGCAGCACACTTCTGGCACGTGGCGCGCTCGCGTGTGACGTTTGGGTCCGTGCCCTCCGCGACTATGTTAAAGAGCATGTCGGACGAGACACAGCTGTCGAACGGCGTCGTGTTGGAGGTTACGTGGAATCCGTACGAGAACTGCGAGGATAGCCGCTTGCAGCATCTCTTTTACGGCTTTGATGCCGATGACCCCCAAAAAATGTATAAGCCGCCTGGTTCGATAAACTGCTTAACGAAAGATGAGTCAAAACAGTCCATAGAATCGACATTTAAGTTTTTGTGTTGCAAAGACGAATTATTGCTTTCCACCGAGCAGCTGCATAGAACTATGATGAAGTGCAGCACAATCTGGGACTTGTACTTAGACGTTCCGGAGATGAATGAGACAAGAAACCCACGTACGGAAAAAGGCTTCCAGCAACGGTGGTGGGAAATTGTTTGCCAAACATATCCTGATGCGGCAGACACATATCAGCCGAAAATTGACCTCAGTGAAGCCGACAAGCCCGTTGTTGTCAGTGAGTCTTTCAAATTAGTGCCTGGTATAGCGAAACGGGCTCCCTTGAGGCCTGACGCAAAGAAAGCTAGAACGCCGC
>Ga0181594_10004370_pt1 | contig 12575 bp, 6 predicted proteins | sample 071ome_18_FD_145603 | JGI IMG/M metagenome (GOLD analysis project Ga0181594, IMG submission 145603) | Coastal salt marsh microbial communities from the Groves Creek Marsh, Skidaway Island, Georgia - 071413BT metaG (spades assembly) | ecosystem: Environmental > Aquatic > Marine > Intertidal zone... | reverse complement strand
CACACATACCCCAGCTCAGGAGGTCTCCAGCGCTTATCCAAACCAATCTCACCGATCGCGCTCTGAGGTGTGTCGAGCACCGCGCGCCTCAAGCGCTCTAACCACTCCCCTTGAGGCTCATATTTGTGCGCGAACCATGGGTGAACTCCAAACATACACCGCGCTCGAGGTGAGCTTTCGGCGAGCGCGCTCACCGCCTCCCAATTCGAAGGCTCTGTGGACATCAACGCCACGCCACCTAACCTAGCGATCAGCTCCCTTGCGGATCGTTGACTCGCCTCACCTTGCGCTAACTGAAAATGACAGTGCGCGTCGAATATGTCTTCCAGATGTGGAGCGCTCACCCTGATCTCCCTGTTGTGCTTTGCCCTCAGCTCACCCTGGCTGACCACAGACGTCACCTGCGCTGTGATCGCTAGACAGAGGAGCTAGGATCGCGGTAGGGTCACCCCTCTCTCCTCGCTGAGTCAACTCTCAAATGAAAATGGAGCCTTATATGCGTCACCTCCTCAACCGAGGCCCGCTCCTGATGATCGCGCTCCTCGGGGCGCTTTATGGATGTAAAGACAGCCCAAAGAGCGCGTCAGAGCCGAGCTTAAGTCTGTCTGTTATGAGCTTATCCTTCAGCAGCCCTGAGCGCGCAGGGGGCTCCTCAGACGCCACCCTCACCTTAAGCAACAGCGGGCGGGTTGATGTCTTCATCAGCGAGGTGCGCCTTGAGGAGCGAGACACGAGCGAGGAGGTCAGCCTCTTAGACGCGACAGACTGGACCTCCGACACGGTCGTCATCGAGCCGGGTGAGTCGAGGCCCCTCACCTTACGCTGGACGCCAACTAATGAGCAGGCTGACTCCGGCGCGCTCACGCTCTTCACGAACGCAGGCATGTTTGAGGTTGAGTTCCAGACCCCCGATTTAGACCCTCAGCTCTTAGTGTCTGCGATGGGGGCGCCTCTCCCTGAGACGGGCGCTCGCCTTCAGCTCGTGAGTCGCCCTGAGCAGGTCATTGTCAGCGAGCGCGTGACGGTGTTAAGCGCGGGTATCCCCCCCCTCACGCTCACTCGGGTCTGTATGATCGACGTCGAGGGGGGCTGTGTCGAGGGCGCTGTCCGTGACCGACTTCAGCTGTGCGAGCGTGTCGACCTTGAGTCTGATGAGCCCTGCGCTCCAATCTCAGCGCTCTCTCCTCTCCTGAGCGGAGAGGAGCGCTCTTTCTATGTACTCTATCGCCCTCAAGAGGGAGACCTCGACACCTTAGGGGCGACCCTACTGATTGAGAATAACAGCGTCTCAAGCCCACGCTTTCAGGTCTCAATCTCCGCAGAGCCCTGCGCTGAGGACAGCTGTTATGTCGAGCCAGTCGCTGGCTCCGAGGGGGGTATCGAGGGGGGCGCAGAGGGGGGCACAGAGGGGGGCACAGAGGGGGGCACAGAGGGCGGTGCTGATGGCGGTGCTGATGGTGGCGCAGAGGGTGGTGCAGAGGGTGGCGCAGAGGGTGGTGTAGAGGGTGGCGTAGAGGGTGGCGCAGAGGGTGGCGCAGAGGGTGGCGCAGAGGGTGGCGCAGAGGGTGGGACGCCAGCGCCTGTGGAGTTCACCGCCGATGAGGTGTACTCAGAGCCGGGCGTCTATGTGCTCCAGCTCCCTGCCACTGTGACCCAAGTACGAGCGTACATGTGGGGCGCGGGTGGGGCGTCAGGGAACCAGCTGAACGCGACGGGGGGTGGGGGCGCCTTTGTTGGGGCTACCTTCCAGATCCCTCAGGGCCATCAGCTGGTGATCTGGGTCGCACAAGCGGGACAAGATCAAGGTGAAGGCGGAGGCGCGAGCTTCCTTTACCTCCGTGACCCTGAGGGCGTTGACAGCCTAATCGCCGTGGCCTCTGGTGGGGGCGGGGGCGCATCAGATGGGAATTCCGGGAACAGCTGGAGCCTCGGCGCAGGGGGCGCGGGTGGTTGGGCCTTTGGTGAGCCAGGGCAAGACCTTGGGCTCCATCAACAAGGTCAAACCTATCCATACTGTCAGCTCGCGACCGGCGGTGAGGGCGCGACGCTTCAGTTCGGTGGGATGGGGGGTGCCTTTATGGGGACCGCGAACGGTTGCCCTGGCTCCGCCGGCGCTCAGTTCATCGGCGGGACCGCGACCTCTCGCTCTACAGGTGATGGGATCGTATGTCAAAGCAACGTCGCCTCTGAGGGCTGGATGTCGAACGCGAGCCAAGGGAACGGTGGCGGTGGCGGTGGCGGGAGCGGGTTCTTTGGCGGAGGGAGCGGTGGCTTCATTTGGACGTACTGTGGCGGTGGTGGCGGTGGAGGGAGCTCTTGGGTGACTGGGGACGCGAGCGATGTCCTGCACGCAGATGGCTCAGGCGCTACGCAGGGGAATATGGAGCAGTCCGAGGGTGCAGGCGCGGGTGGGCTTCGACCTGATGACACTCGCTTTGGCGACTACTCTGGTCGTCATGGAAGGGTGTCGCTCGACTGGTGAGATACTCGATCTCTGCGACGTAGGCGCACTCTGTCCTTGACGAGTCGGCTCCGAATCATGGATCACATCTAGACCTTTAGGATCTTTAGCCTGCATAACGTGAGGTGAGCATGAGTGAGCGTCCCCCCTGTTTTTCGCCCGAGGCGATCTCGTCCTTTGACCCTGAGCTCTGGGAGGCGATGCGCGCCGAGGCTCACCGTCAAGAGGACCACGTCGAGCTGATCGCCAGCGAGAATTACACAAGCCCTCGCGTCTTAGAGGCGCAGGGCTCTGTCCTCACCAACAAGTACGCAGAGGGCTACCCCGGGAAGCGCTACTACGGTGGCTGTGAGCATGTCGATACGGCGGAGCGCCTCGCGATCGAGCGGGCGAAGGAGCTCTTCTCCGCAGACTACGCGAACGTCCAGCCTCACTCTGGCTCCTCAGCCAACGCGGCGGTCTACCTCGCCCTGCTCAAGCCTCATGACACGATCCTCGGGATGAGCCTCGCCCACGGAGGTCACCTCACCCACGGCTCCCATGTGAATTTCTCTGGCAAGATCTATAAGGCGGTCGCCTATGAGACGAACGACGATGGCCTTATGGATTATGACGCGCTCCGCGCGCTCGCCCTCGAGCACAAGCCGAAGATGATCGTCGCTGGGTTCTCCGCATACTCACGGGTGATGGACTGGGGTCGGTTCCGTGCGATCGCAGATGAGGTCGGCGCCTACCTGCTGGTCGACATGGCGCACATCGCTGGGCTCGTCGCTGCCGGCGTATATCCAAACCCTGTCCCCTACGCGGATGTCGTCACCACCACCACGCACAAGACGCTCCGTGGCCCTCGGAGCGGCTTGATCCTCGCTAAGAGCAACCCCGAGCTTGAGAAGAAGCTCAACAGCGCGGTCTTCCCTGGCTCACAAGGTGGCCCGCTTATGCATGTGATCGCCGCCAAGGCGGTAGCCTTTAAAGAGGCCCTTTCTGATGACTTTAAAGCCTATCAAGCTCAGGTCATCGAGAACGCTCGCTCGATGGCGGACGTCTTTATGAGCCGTGGCTATGACATCATCTCTGGTGGCACAGATAACCACCTCATGTTGGTCAGCCTGATCGCTAAAGGGATCACAGGCAAGGCCGCTGACGCCGCCTTAGACCGCGCGCACATCACCGTCAACAAGAACGCGGTCCCGAATGACCCTAAGAGCCCCTTTGTGACCAGCGGGATTCGAGTGGGCACCCCCGCGGTCACAACTCGTGGCTTCGCTCAAGGGGAGTGCGCGACCCTCGCGGGCTGGATGTGCGACGTGATGGACGCGCTCAGCGCTCAAGCGAAGGTGAAGGGGTCTGGTGAAGAGGCTGAAGCGCAAGCGCTGGCGGATGTTGAGCGGGTGGTAGAGGCGACCCGCGCTCAGGTTGAGGCGCTCTGCGCTCGTTTCCCTGTCTATCGCTAATTATGCCTCGCTGGTGTCATCTGTGGCCCTTGCTGTTGAGCGCCACGTCCGTCTTCATGAGCTGTACAGCGCCCAAGGAGGGCCCCGCTCAATGTGAGCTCAGCTCCGACTGCCCTGAGGGGGTGTGTCGCGCGGGTCTCTGCGTAGTCTTTGTCCGCGCCTGCGATGGCGAGGGTTGCTGTTATGACAACACAGACTGCGCTGAGGGCTACCGCTGTGACCTCCAGCGGGGTCTCTGCTACGCGCTCGAGTGTGAGACCTCCCAGAGCTGTGGGCTCGGGCAGGTCTGTGAGTCAGGCCGTTGCCTTACGGACACGAGCGCTGATCGTGACCGAGATGGGGTCCCCGACGCGATCGATAACTGCCCCGAGGTGGTCAACGCACAAGGGAGCCAGGCCGAGGATCGCGATCAAGACGGGCTTGGAGATGCCTGTGATGATGACCTCGATGGCGATGGAGTGATGAACGAGAGCGATAACTGTGTAGGTGTCTACAACCCAAGCCAAGCGCTGATCTGCGAGGGGGACGTCGACGGTGATGGCCTGCCTGACTCGATCGACAACTGCCCTCATCAGGGGAACGAGAGCCAAGGTGACCTAGATCAAAATCAGATCGGGGATGGCTGTGATCCTGACCTCGATGGGGATGGGGTCCCCAATGAGGTCGACCTGTGCCCTTTGATCCCCAACTCAAGTCAGCTTGATCAGGATGAAGATGGGGTGGGGGACGCGTGTCAGCCTGAGCTATTGTGGCGCTGTGGCGCCTGTGGGGTCGCGCGGGTAGATGAGGGCGAGGTGTCCTGTAACGAGGTCCGCTGTGCACAGCGTAGAGCCGAGCGCTGTGTCGAGGGCGAGTGGCAGACGGAGGAGGACTGTACCGAGCGCGGGGCGCTCTGTGTGATCTCTGATGGGGTCCCTCGCTGTCAGCTCCCCGAAGGAGAGGGCTGCGCGACCTCTAGCGACTGTGTGACTGGGCGCTGTGTAGAGGGCCTCTGTCTCCGACCGATCATCGACACCCCTGACCCGCGCTGTGAGCCTGAGGCGAGCTTGATTTGCTCTGCGGGTGACGTGTGGTGGCTCGACAGCTGTGGTGAGCTCGGCGTGCTCGCTGAGGCCTGTTCGGGGGGCGCGACGTGTGTCTTAGATGAGGTCGCTCAGTGCCGTTGTGTCGAGCGGAGCGCTGAGCGCTGTGACGGCGACGCTCGCTATGATGTCGACTCGTGTGGGAACCAAGGTGGGCTCCTTGAGCAGTGCTCGTCAGGGCGACGCTGTGTCCAGCTCGATGAGCGTCACACAGAGTGCGCCTGTGTCGCTCAAGATCACCTCATCTGTGAGCAAGGCCACATCTATTGGGAGAGCTCATGCGGTGACCTTGACACCCGAGAGGTCACTTGCCCCGAGGGGTCTGTGTGCGTGGAGGACACAGAGCTTGGTCCCTATTGTGGATGCACGCCAGAGGTCGCTCAGCTGTGCTTTGAGGGAGATGTGTACTGGGTGGACGCCTGCGGTGAGCGGGGCGCGCTCGCCCTGGCGTGTCCTGAGGGCGCGACCTGCCTCTCTTCAGGGTCACTGAGCTCATCTGCTGAGTGCGTGTGTGCTCCAGAGGCTCGCTTAGGCTGTTCGCAGGGTCATATTTTTTGGTTTGACAGCTGTTATGAGCGTGGGGCGCTGTATGCGCAGTGTCCAGCTTCGCAGGTGTGTCAGGAGAACGCAGAGGGCGCCTCCTGTGTATGTACTGCCCATCAAGATCAGCTCTGCTCTGACGGAGATGTGTACTGGTTTGACAGCTGTGGGCTCCGTGAGGAGCGCGCAGAAGACTGTGTTGGAGCGTCTCGTTGCGCCCAAACTGAGGGCGGGCTTGCCTGTGTGCCTTATGAGGGAGATGGCGCCCCTTGCACGCTCGCTACGGAGGGGTGCCCCGAGCTGGGTTGGCTGACGGTCGTGGGCGGTAGCTTCACCATGGGGGACGCGAGCGCGCTCCCCGCGCCGGTGTCGACCCCCGCGCACCTGGTCACGATAGGCTCATTTGAGCTGATGACCGCTGAGGTGACGGTCGAGCAGTATGAGGCCTGTGTGACAGCGGGCGCCTGCACTGAGCCAGGCTGTGACGTGAATGACATCATCAGCGACACCCTTGTGTGTAACTATCTCGCAGGGAGGGCGGAGCACCCTGTCAACTTCATCACATGGGCTCAGGCTCAGGACTTCGCCTCTTGGGTGGGTGGTCGGCTCCCTTCTGAAGCCGAGTGGGAGTTTGTCGCACGCAACCGCTCATCAGACCTCTTCCCTTGGGGCGCCGAGGCGCTCAGCTGTACCCTCGCTGACACGAGCTTTATGACGAGCCCCTGTCATGGGGTGGGCACGAGCCCCGTGTGTACGCTGACTGCAGGCGTGAGCGACTTAGGGTTCTGTGACCTGATCGGTAACGTCGCGGAGCTGATGCAGGATGACTGGCACATGAGCTATGAGGGCGCCCCAAGCGATGGCTCTGCCTGGTGTGTCAGCCCGGGTTGCCTTGACCCCGACCGGCTCAAGGTCTCGCGAGGGGGTAGCCACGGCACGAGCGTTGGGCCCTTCACCGACCCGCTCTCCTCAACCTATCGCTTCCAAGCGAACCCGTCCTTTGGCAACAGCGCGACAGGGTTCCGGCTCGCCCGTGACCTGCCTTGATCGAAGCAGACAGTCATGTTGAAGCTTGAGCCCGTTCAAGATACAACGAAGGCCGACATTCAGCTCTCGACATGAGGTCTTATGAACGCCCTACCCCTCTGCTTCCTGTTGAGCGTCCTTGCGCTCATGTCTGCGTGCGGAGAGCGCTCAGCGCTCTATCACCTCACTGAGCCTAGCGGTTTATATTTCTCAAAGGTAGACACCTGTGATGGCTTTGAGCCCCCAAAGAGTGAGCGACGCCTCAGCGCGCTCCTCGCTCAGCTCAAGCAGGGTCACAGCGAGGATGAGACGGGCCTATATGTGATCGAGGACGGCGGTGGGGCGCTCGCGGCGCGCGGGTGGCTCACCCGTGAGGCGACCAAGAGCATCGACATCCAGTACTTCATTTTCTCTGCTGACTCCCTCGGGCTGATCGCTCTTCAAGAGCTTCGTGTCGCCTCTGAGCGCGGGGTCAAGGTCAGGCTGATGATCGATGATCTGCTGTATGATGGGGACGCGGAGATCCTGAGAGCCTTTAGCGAGCTCCCTAACGTAGAGGTCAAGATCTACAACCCCTCGATCAACGTGGGGCTAGGGACGATTGAGAAGGTCAGCAACCTCGCTAATGACTTCCGGAACGCCAACCAGCGGATGCACAATAAGACCTTTATCGTGGATGAGCAGGTGGTCATCACCGGCGGGAGAAACGTCGCAGATGAGTACTTTGACTTTAACCTCGAGTTTAACTTCCGTGACCGAGACATGCTCCTGATCCAGGGCGCTGCCTCTGATGTTCAGGCCTCCTTTAACCAGTTTTGGGAGGACAAGCGGTCCGTCGAGCTCCAGAAGCTCTTGCCCAAGACGCACAAGGACAGCGAGACGATCCTCACCCAGCTCGCTCGGCTTCGCTGTAACCCAGAGAAGTTTTGGCCCGAGGTGCAACAGCGGATCGCGAGCGCTCCCATGCTGTTCACCCACCACATTCAGAGCGGGCGACTGGCGTGGGTCAAGGGGGTGCGCTTTGTGTCGGATGACCCAGGGAAAAATGACGGCACAAAGGGGCTCAAGGGGCTCGGTAAGAGCACAAAGGCCCTACTTCAGCTCGTCGAGGGGGCCAAGAAGAGCGTCGTGATTCAGACCCCTTACCTCGTCACGACCTCGGTCTCACAGGGGCTGTTTAAGCGCGCGATTGACCGAGGGGTGACCGTTAAGATTATCACCAACAGCCTCTCTTCAACCGACAACTACCCCGCCTTTGCAGGCTACCAGAAGGACCGCGAGCGCCTCGTCGAGCTTGGGGTAGAGCTCTATGAGAGCCGGCCTGACGCGCCGGCCTGGGCTGACCTGATGACGAGCGCGCTGAGCAAGAAACTCAAGGTGATCGATGAGCTCCCTAGCATGGGCTTACACGCCAAGAGCATGGTCATCGATGGAGAGACGCTCATGGTCGGGACCTTTAACCTCGACCCGCGTAGCGCCAACCTCAACACCGAGTGCGTTACGATCGCTAAGGACCCCCCGCTCGCCCAAAAGATGCTCGAGCAGATGGAGCTCGAGATGCAACCCTTGAACGCCTGGCGAGTGACCCGTGACTGGAACCCTGACGGCGAGGCCAGCTTCGGGAAGCGGTGGCGGGCGTTCTGGGGCTCACCTGTCCCTAAATCCATCTTGTGAGCTCGCTGGTGGGTGTCCTGAGGTGGGCCTGTGAGGCTTAACTTTCACCTGTTTAAAGCGCATCAGTCGCGTGACGCGCTGACGGGCGCGCGAAGCCCGCTCTTCACAAGCGTCTACTATCCGCTCCGGGACAAGGTGATCACCTTGCATCGAGTAGGCTACGCTGGCCTCTCGATGCTGATCGTCTGTCTGGTGGGTGTGGTGGGGTACTATTGGCTAGGTGGTGGAGCGTGGAGCTGGCTCGATTGTCTGTACATGGTGCTGATCACCATCACAACCGTCGGCTATGGTGAGGTGATCCCTGTCTCGGAGAGCGAGCTCGGGCTTGTGTTTACCATGAGCCTACTGATTAGCGGGCTCGGGGTGAGCGCGTACTTCCTCTCGGCGCTCACAGCGTATATCCTAGAGGGCGATTTAAGAGAGGCGATCTGGAGGCGCAAGATGGAGAGAGAGATCCTCACCCTCAAGGGACACTACATTGTCTGTGGCGCAGGCGAGGTGGGACATAACGTCATCCAACAGCTCCTCAAAGGGGGGCGAGAGGTGGTGGTGATCGAGCAAGATGAGGAGCGCCTTGAGAAGATCACTCGACAGTTTCCTCAGCGTGTCTACACTGTCCTTGGCGACGCGACAGAGGATGAGCTCCTCAAGGCCTGTGGGCTCCTGAGGGCCTCAGGGCTCATCTCCGCGCTCCAAACCGACCGCGATAACCTCTTTGTGGTCGTCAGCGCTCGACAACTGAACCCCGAGCTACGGATCATCTCACGCTCAACCAATGACCGCGCCGCGACCAAGATCACCCGCGCGGGCGCCGATGTGGTGGTCTGCCCCACCACCATTGGGGGGCTCCGTATGGCCTCCGAGATGATGCGCCCCACCGTGGTCGGGTTTCTTGACCTGATCGTGCGCAACTCGCAGGACAATGAGCTGACGGTCGAGGAGGTCTTTATCCCTGCTGGGAGCCCGCTCGATGGGATCGAGCTGATGCGCTCACAGATCAGGCGAGCTGGGAACGTGCTGGTGCTGTCGGTTGTCCAGCTTGACCATAGCCACCGCTTCAACCCTCCACCAGACTTTGTGCTCCGCTCAGGCATGACCTTAGTGGCGCTTGGGGAGCTCGGGGAGCTCACCCAGCTCAAGGAGTATGTGTCTGGGGCCCGCCCGCTCACCAAGGCGCCCATTGAGCCCCCTGTTGAGCTCTTAAGTAAAACAGAGACGATCTCAGGCATCATCCGCGCAGATGAGCGCGCTGATCTAGAGGGTGAGGGCTGAGCGGTGAGCGCCCTCAGCGTCGCCCTCTACTCAGGCCTCGGCGCCGCGACCTTAGCGTCGCTGATTACGAGGGCGATCGAGCTCCTCGGTGGGAAGCGGGGGGGGGTCCTTGGGACCATCCCAACCACGATTATCCCAGCCTCGCTAGGGGTGTGGTATGCGAACCCCTCAGCCTTTGATGAGGCGATGTGGGCGGTCCCACCTGGGATGTGCCTCAACGCCATGTTCTTATGGCTCTGGCGAGCGCTCCCGCCTCGCATCCCCCAAGGGTGGAGCCTGCACGCCCAGCTCTCTCTCATGAGCGCCTGCTCCCTCTCTCTTTGGGCGCTGGGCGCTCTCAGCTGGGTCACCCTCCTCAGGCCCGCGCTTGACCCTCAGCGAGGCGCGCTCGGCGCCACGCTCGCGATCATCCTCTTAGGGGGGCTCGCGACCCGGGGTGAGCGAGAGAGCCCGAAGGGTAAGGCCTCAGTGTCTTGGGGTACGCTCAGCGCGCGTGGCGTGTTCGCGGGGGTCGCGGTCGCCAGCGCGGTCTTGCTCGCTCAGCGCTCCTCAGGGGTGATCTCTGGGGTCGCGTCTGTGTTCCCCGCCATCTTTTGGACGAGCATGGTGAGCGTGTGGCTCTCGCAAGGGTCCGCGGTGTCCTCCGGCGCGGTTGGCCCTATGATGTTAGGCTCGAGTAGCGTCGCGCTGTATGCGCTCACGAGCGTCTACCTCTTCAACTGGCTCGGGGGCCCGCTCGGCGCGCTGTGCGCGTGGCTCGTAGCTGTTGTCTTCGCGTCGCTCCCGGCTGACCGGTGGCTCCACCGAGGGCGCCCTCGTGGGCGCTCCGCTCCAGAGGGGGCCCTATGAGCTCTAAAGATCAAGATCGCCTAGGTACCCAAGACACCCTTGAGCTTCAAGAGCCTGACTCGAGAGGAGAAAAAACAACGCTTAAAGGTCCTGACAGGGTCACTCAAACAGACGATCAGATAGACGCGTTAGCCCTAACGCTTGACTCCATCGATGGGATAGACCTCGAGGGGGAGCCAGACAGGACGCTCGACGCCTCAGACCTTGAGGAGACGGTTGACTATAACAGCTCACAAAATGAGCGAGAGCCCCTCGACGCTAGGCGCGTCTACCAACAGAGCTCGCTTGGGCTACGCCCCCTCAGCTACGGTCTCCAGCAAGGGGACACGCTGGAGCACTTTGAGGTCCTCCGTGAGCTCGGGAGAGGCGGAATGGGGACCGTCTACGAGGCCTTCAATCACACCCTCAACCGGCGCGTCGCCCTCAAGGTGCTCCATGTGAAGGAGAGCGCCTCTCTTCAAGCGCTCAAGAGTGAGGCGCGGAGCATCGCTCAGCTCGAGCACCCGAACATCGTCCAAGTGTTCCACCTCGGTGAGCTCAAGCATCAAGATGAGCGGGCGCTGTATATCGAGATGCAGCTCGTCGCTGGGCGACCGCTCAACCGGCTGATTGAGGAGGAGGGTCTAGGGCTCCCGAGGTGCATCAATCTCCTCATTCAGATGCTCGAGGCGCTCAAGCACGCACATGAGCGAGGCGTGATCCACCGTGATGTGAAGCCCGACAACGTGATCGTCACCCCTGAGGGGGTCGTGAAGCTCGTTGACTTTGGGATCTCAGCGGAGCTCAACCAGCGCGCCGACCACAAGAGCGCCTCACGGGCTGGGACCCCCGCTTATATGTCCCCGGAGGTGTGGACCGATGGCGACTGGAGCGTTCAATCCGACCTCTACGCCTTTGGCGTGAGCGCCTACTGGATGCTCAGCGGGTCGTTCCCATTTGAGTTCTCTGCGCGCGCTACTTGGCAGACGGTGATGGAGACACATCTTGAAGCTGAGGTGAGACCGCTACAGTTAAGCCAGCCCTTACCTAAAGCGCTCCACACCCTGCTCCTGTCATGCCTCAATAAAGACCCTCACCAGCGACCTCGCTCCGCACAAGAGCTGATCGACGAGCTCGAGCGCCATCAAGACGAACTCAGCCGGCTCTCCCCTGAGCTTCAACAGCGCAGTCAGAGCACCCTTTTAGAGCGACTCAAGAGCTGGCTATTCACCCGACGACGCGCCTTGGTCGCCCTCGCCGTACTGCTCCTCATGAACCTCTTAAGCGTCTCTGCTCACCCTCTAAAGAGCCTCGATGATGATGCCCTAGACCTCCTGCAGTCACTCCAACCTGCTCCAGCTCAGCTCCCAGTGGGCTTGGTCGCCTTAGATGAGGCGGCCTATATGAATGAGGAGCTTCACCTCAACCGCGAGGCGCTCGCAGGTGTACTCGGTGAGCTCTTTGACAGCGGAGCGAAGGCGGTTGGGGTTGACCTGCTCCAGAGCCGGCCCTCTCCTGAGGAGCTCGCGCTCCGAGATCATTGGTGGCAAGAGGCCTCTAAGGACCCACGTGTGGCGCTGAGCGTCGCGCCGAGCAAGGTGGTCACGCCTCAGCGCTCTGCGCTTCACAGCTCCGAGGGGGCCCTGCTCCCTAAGCATGGGATTCAGCTCCTCTTTGATAAGCGCTCCCCCGAGCCTGAAGCGCTGTCCCTCAGCCCAGAGGCGGTGGTCAGCGCAAAGGAGCAGGGGCTTAAAAAGTCTCAGGCGAAAGACCTGTTTGTTGAGGAGGTCAACACCTCCAAAGATCGCTTCTCAGACGAGAGCCTCAAGAGGGCACGCAACCGTTACCTCAGGCTACACTCTGTCTCCACGCTTGTGCTCCCTTACCCAAAGCTCCTCGAGGCGACGAACGCGCTCGGGCATATCAGCCTCCAGGTCGATGAGGATGGGGTGATCCGTAAGGTCCCGCTCCTGATCCGATATGAGGATAAGGTCTTCCCTTCCCTCGGGCTCTTAGTCGCCCTTAGGACGCTTGGGGCGGGCTTAGATAACGTCGATTACCTCAAAGACACCGTGATCATCTCTCCTCCTGGACGCGCTCCGATCTATATCCCCGTCGACATGACTGGCGCGATGCACCTCCGTGTTCGCGGTGAGCCGAACCACCGCCCTCAGCTCCCTTTACTGTCTATTACGCAGGCCCAAGAGGACCACCGGCTCACCTTGAGCGCTGAGAGCT
>Ga0181594_10004369_pt1 | contig 12575 bp, 7 predicted proteins | sample 071ome_18_FD_145603 | JGI IMG/M metagenome (GOLD analysis project Ga0181594, IMG submission 145603) | Coastal salt marsh microbial communities from the Groves Creek Marsh, Skidaway Island, Georgia - 071413BT metaG (spades assembly) | ecosystem: Environmental > Aquatic > Marine > Intertidal zone... | reverse complement strand
GGTTAAAACCTGGCTCGGGGAATCGGGTTTGCAATTCGGCCCGTTATTCAGACCCGTTAATCGCTGGAACCAAATTACCGAAGACCGGCGCCTGACGGCGCGCGGGGTCTACGACATTGTGACCAGACGGGTAAAACAGGCGGGGCTCGACAAGGCCTCTCCGCATGACTTGCGACGGAGCTTTCTAACGTACCTTCTTGATAATGGTGAAGATTTAGCCACAGCAGCCGATATGGCCGGCCATGCCAGTGCTGACACCACCCGTCGCTACCTGAGGCATCAAAAACGCAGAAATCGGGCTGCAGCCGACAAAATTGAGTTTTAACTCCCGAGAGCCAGAGTGACGTCGCGGCCCACCCCACACACTTCGCAACCTTCCTGCGTATCAGGCTGTTACGTCCAATAGAGGGTCAAACAAGGGCAGCGAATCAACATCAGCCAACCCCAATCCAATACTGGTCGCAAATTCCTCGATACCGACGTACTCGCGAATAGCTTTGTGTACGTGGGCTGGTGTAACCATTACACCTTTTGCGCTCTGCTTGAGGGTCTTCGGATCAATTCTCTCTGCAAAATGCAAAGCATCGGTGCTACCGATAGCTCGGTTCCCCCAGGTCGCTCCCTGCTCCATGATGAGGTAGGAACCGATAGGCCAATGATCTTTGCCATTGCCCTCGTTAATATAATTCGTGCGGCCAAAATCTGATCCAATCACGAGCAAGATGCGATCCGCAAGCCCCCGTGCATTTGCCTCGTCCCAAAAAAAGCTCAGTGCCTCATATAGATGCGACAGGAGCGCTATCTGAATTGGCTCATTTTCTTCATGTGAATCAAAACCACCAATAGACAGATCTGCCGCCACCCCTAAGCCTGACTGAAACACAAGCAGCGCGCTCTGCATCTGCTGCTTTAAATTACTTGAAAACATGGTGCCACCAGCAGTGAAGTCCTCGCGTTGGACGATTTGATCGTCAGCAGGAATCAAGTCGGCTAGTTGAGCAAGGCTGTCCCTGCTGTCACGGGCGTCCCTAAATCGCTCAAGGTTTACCCGCTGGCGTACGCTAAGATTATCTAACTCCCAGAGACGCGACGCCTCTCTGTCGACGGCGCGTTGAGCGCGACCAATATCCACCTGCCATTTTTTTGTTTCTCCGGACCATGGCTCAATGCTGGGCTGCGTCAAGCCGCGCAAAACGGAGAGATCATCGAACCGGTTATAACCAACGATGCCGGCTGTTCGAGACAATCCGCCGAATACCGAGTACGCAAGAGGCTCAGTAGGGGCTCGGGCCGCCGCGAACAATGCAGAAAGTGAGGGTTGCCCCTCGCTGTTGGCTCCAGTCCAGTTAAATAACTTTCCTGTCTCGTGGGAGTTTGTCTGCGCGTCGACGCCGTTAATCAACAAAGTGTCCTCGCCAAAGCGCTCAAAAAGTGCCTTGTTCTCAGCCACTGGGGCAAACCAGAATGCGCCGGCTTGCTCTGGATCAAGGGTGTCTGCCCAATGATTAATTTTCGGTTCGCCGCGTATATTGACTTTTGGGTCACAAAACATCGTGACGTCGGCACCACCGTCCAACTGCAAAGTCACCAGCAATCGCCCCGCCTCGGACGTACCCTGCGAATACACTCGCATCGCCGGAGAGATTGTCAGTGATGTCGCAACGGAGGCTTGCAGAAACTGACGACGCGACAGCAAGGTACGGCTCATCCTCGATCGCCGAAAACTAGTCATGCAGATACCCATAGCTAACCATGATGCTGTGCAACACCGTCGCCCAACCCCGCATCATTCCTTCACTGTCCCCATAGCGCTGCCAATACCCCTCCTCTTCTAACTCCTCCTCAGGCCAAACCCACCAAGTCTCACAATGATTGCCACGGTCGAGAAACCATGGCGTCGTTTTCCTAGCCTGTTGGGAGCTGTACTCAAGCACCCACAAAAGAGACGTCACCTCAGCTGGCGAAGGGTCGCGATTAGTTGCTGCTTTCAGCAAGTCGCCGATTTGCTGTCGCATTACTTCGCCGCCGCGGGTTTGCCCCAAATTGCGAGTCGCACGCAAACTCGTTTTGACGCTCATCGCCTCGTTGACGTTGTTCTCAAGGAGAGCCGTACCGAACCAGACTTCTACTTCGTAGCTTCCAGCTGGAAGTTGAACCTCGAGCTCAGCCCATGACCCCGGATGAAAGCGCCACCCCCCGGTCTCAGAGTGCCCGCGCCAGTGAGTCCGGCCTTCATCGTCCTGCCACTGATCAGCGCGAAACCCCTCGGTTTCAGCTAGGTGGCGGCCCAATACTTCATGAACCACACTGCCTCGCTGACGAAAGATCACTGACTTCAGAATAATCTCGGCTCCGGACCACTGGCCATCAACACTCTGATGGCTGTTTTTTGTCAGATCCTGAATCCTAATTTTAGTCGGGCTATTCACCAGTGTTGCATGAAGTTCAACGCGATGTGCGATCGTCGACTCCATATCAGCAACCTTCCCCGACAGCTGGCTTGTCTCAGCCGCGATGTGGCCTGGCAGGCTATCTTTCTCAATCAAGGTAAAGACCCGTCTATCTGACTGCGGGCGACTGAAATCTTCAAGCACCACTTGACAGGACAGGTCTATCGCCATCGCTTCGGCGACATTCGCCATGAGTGGGGTCAGATATCGGTTACGAGCCGTGACTGTCGCGCCGTCAATGCCGCCATAGAAAGCCTTATACGGAGCCCACTGCCCCGTAAGCGCGGTTTCGCGGCCGATGGCGTGGGGGTTGGTGCCATCGCCCCACTGGCGCCAGGTCCTTCCAAAGACGGCTCTGTTTTTTCGATCCAACTCTTCAGGGGTGAGCAGTCTTCCCCGACCAACAGTACTTAACTCCAACGAGCGCGAACTCACCATCGCTGCATCTGTGACCTCAGAGTGACGATACCAGGGCGACATCACCATGTCCGCAAACAATGACTTCAGATCAAAACCTGATGAAATAAAGGAAGAGGCCAATGCGTCTATTAAAGACTGCTGGGCAGTGAAAGCTCGAAGCCGCTGAGCGCCCTCAGTCCCAGCAGCAGCCTGAGGCACATCCAGCGGGTCTTCTCCAAAAACAGTCGGCCACCAAAATATTACGGTGGCCTTGGCGAAGCGTGAATCGGCTGCGATGCGGCGCCCGAGCCATTGCAGGCTATCTCCCTCGCGCTGATCTGCAGATTCACCCTCGAAGCCAGCCGAGCGCATGTCTCGGTACCAGGTATCGCCGTCTTGATAGCCGGTGGACCCCCATTCTCCGCCGAAACACTCCGGACACTTGTAAGCCTCAGATAGGGAATCCATGCCACCGTATTGGTCGAGGTAATGCCCCAGGTCGCCATAGCTCTGATACGCCCCCGCGACAGGGTCAAGACGCTCGTGGCACACAGTGCAAGCGGGATTGTGCATTGTGGGATTATCTTTATCGGCCAGCGCGTCGGGATCTGTGGAACGCGGGGCTGAGTTTTCGATATCAACACCCAAGAAATGCAGATATGTCCAACGCGCACGCGCACGGTTACGGTTGGTGTCGGTGGATGGATAGCGAGCCAACCAGGCCTGAGTGCTCAGCAATCCCGCATGCGGCCAGGCCTGATATTCCCCGAAACGGTAAATACCCTCCTCTTCATTTACCTCGAAAGCGTCATCGTGAGCTATATGGCCGTCATTGACACCCGGACGGAAAACCCGAAATGACCTGCGATCGTAAAATCCGTCGCTTGCGGCGAACTCGTGGTCGAAGCCTGACCCCGAGCGATAAACGAGGTCGCTCAGAGCGTTGACCATAGTGTAATCCGCGGTCAGCACTTCGGTGTAGGGCAACTCGCTCATAACGACATGCGCTATCAGTTGCAACGGCTCCATCGTAATCGCTCGACGGAACATCCAGTCTGCATCAGCTCGAGTGAAATATGGCCTATCGTGAAGACCTTCTAACTCCTCAGGCCGCTCACGAGGCAAGCTGGACATCAGGTCTGCAAGCATGGGGAAACGATGGTAAGTGGAGATATCAAAATTGATGCCGTTATTCAGGCCAGAGATTAGCAATCTGTCATTGGCACCTGTGATCAAAAACTGTCTGAATCCTTCTCCCTGCATGGTGCTCAGAATTTCGGCTCGCAGTGCCTCGTCACCTGCATTAACTGCACTCAGCGCTGCTCGCCCCGGCAGTTCACCAGAAAACAGAAGAGTCGCTCTCTGCAAGGTGGTTTCTCGCCTCTCGGCAGCAGTGCCCCTCCAAAAATCGGGGTTCCCATCGCCTTCTTGCCTGCCTCCCTCGAGCTGAGACAGATACCACTCCAGAGAAATGTAAAGGGTCGATCCCTCCGCAAGCACAGCACCGCCGCCATGATCCGCGCCTCCGGTCACTTTCGATAGGACCCAGGCGGCGTTTGTCTGTGGATCTGACAGAAAGTGAGCAAATGCTTCGTGATTCTGCTCTGCGCTGTCGCCAAGCACCAAGCGTGCCCCAGAGAGCGACGCCACCCCCCCGGGTTTATGGCACATCGCACAGTGACTCTGGACGCCAGGTTCAACGGAGTCGACGTAATAGGACACCAGGTCACCGGCATCGGAGTGACTGGATGGCTGCAAATTGGGGGGTACATCACCGGATTGGCTGGCTTCGAGCGAAATCGATGTGGGCCACCCAAGGACCACCGTTGGCAAGACTAAGCAACCGAGCGACAGCGAGAGCACCCATAGCCTGACCATCAATCGACAATCTGTCGGCTCACACTTCACTTGATGCGACTGCATTCGGTAGCGCGAGATGACAACATGCCCGGTAACCTACTCGGGGGCATACCTGAAAAGACCATATTGACCCTCCTACTCGGTCAGGCGGAGGGCTAAAACATTCCAGCGGCGCTCTACTGGATTTCAATGATCTCGAAGCCCTGCTCCGGTTTTCGCCACTTGAGGGTCACGTCGTACACAATTTCATCAACATATGCGTCAAAGAGCTTAATCGCATCGCCCGCCAGCGAGCACGTCGCACTGTTTAGATTCACCGCATTTGGATCAGAAATAAAATTCTTGGCGAACTTCACAACACTGAAGGTCGATGATTTTTCTAAAGTGTTTCCCAGCTCAGAGTGTGCAACCACCGTAATGGTGTGCTCTCCCGCTGTCAGCGCGCTGTAGTTGTAAGCGAGAGAAAACCCTGATTTGTCGGAATTCTGAATCTCAGAGAACGCCCCGCCAACATCTCCTCTCTGGCCACCGTAGGGGGCATCATAAACATAGGCACCATCTACAAGCACCTCAACCTTGGTAATTCCCGAAGAAGCGACTGACCAGCCTCTCAGGTTTCCAATGCCCATATGAGTTTCACCGTTAAGCGGCTCTTCTAGAGCCAGTCGGAAAGTGTCGTCTTGCGGGCTTCCTGAGCCTTCAATTGTGTCAAATTCGACAACAAAAAAGAGATTATTGAATTCATTAACGTCGTTCCACTGCCCCTCAGTACCCAGCTCGAAACCGTAGCCTAGAGAGGGATTTGGCCAAGTTTGCAAGGCGATGGCCAGGGCATCTTGCGCAAAGTCATAGTCATCAGGTTCATTTTGGGTGTTATCCGTGGTGCCCCAGTTTGTATACACACCACTCACGCCCTGCCCCTCGTAATTACCCTCCCAGAATTTTTTGGGAAAGCCAGAGGCAGTGGGATGCTGCCAGTACCAACGGCCCTCTGAATCCCTGTCGTCACCTCCGAGCCAAATATAAGCCGAGCCACCACCATCATTCGCTGAAGTGCTGGAGTACTCAGAGCTACTGACACTATTAGCTAGCCAGTTTTTTAATCGGGTGTTTTCCGTGCTACTGCCGATAACGGCTAGGTAACCAGAGTACCCATCAATCGCCTGCGCCTCCGCGAAGTCTTTGGCTTGCTGATAGGTCTTAGCAGACTTATAGAGTCGATAGGTTTTGTTTTCAGAGGAGCTAGAAGAAGTCAGCTGGGAGGAGTGAGTTTGCGCCCACGCGACGCAATGAGCCGTGGACGTAATCCCCGCCAAAATAGTGCAAAGCACATGCGCTTTTAACCGGTTGCGCATCACCCTACGCTCCATCAGTTTGCGATGTCTCAAATTTAGCGCACCGGAACAGGGCCTATCAATGTTTTTTTGCGCGTACGCACTGGGTCTTGGTGCAGCCAGGACAGTATGCGCGACGCTTGCCGCACTGCGAATAATCTCTGGATCTGCTGCGATTAAGTGCCTACCCAACGTAAATCATCTGCTACGCACTCATAAGTGTTTTTTAATAAACGCCCTTTAATCGATTTGCAGTAAGTGCGGCTCGAGGAGCCTGGGGTACGTATTGGGGCCGCTATTTAGACGGAAGAACCGCTGGGGCCAAATCACCCATAAGCACCGCCTGACGGTGCACTGAGTCCATAACTTGATGACTCGGCGTTAAAAAGACAGGCTAGATAAAGCTCCACCCGATCTCTTGACATGGAAATTTCTCATTTATCATATTAATAAATATAATATTTTATAAGATGACTGATATGTCTGCTCATGCCAGTGCCGATACTACCCGCTGTGATCTGAGGCACCAAAAACGCGGAGATAGGGCGACGGCGAATAAAAAAGTAACTTTGGAAAGACTCACCGCCACCACCGCTCGCATTAATCGCTATCTAATCTCTACTATTTCAAAACCCTGCTCCGGCTTACGCCATTTCAATGTAACGTCATACACAACGTCATCAACATACGCGTCAAAGAGCTTAATCGCGTCGCCTGCTAGGGAGCACGTTGCACTGTCTAGATTTACCGCATTGGGATCAGAAATGAAATTCACGGCGAATTTCACGACATTAAAAGTCGCGGACTTCCGTTCGATATCACCCGACTCAGAATAGGCCACTACTTCGATTGTATGCTCTCCTGCAGACAGCGCGCTGTAATTGTAGGCAAGGGAAAAGCCAGACTTGTCTGAGCCCTCAATCTCCGAGAAAGCACCCCCAACATCCCCACGCTGCCCACCATATGGCGCGTCATAAAGGTAGGCACCGTCAACCAGCACTTCAACTTTTGTGATACCAGAGGAGGCTACTGCCCAACCCCGTAAGTTGCCGATGCCCATGTGTATCTCGCCGTTGAGCGGCTCCTCCAGTGCCAGGCGCAATATTTCTGGAGCAGAGGGCGTTATAGAATTACTGGGGTTAGAAGCCGGCCCCTCACCCACCTCATTTTTTGCGCTGACGGTAAAGGTGTAAGCGGTGCCATTGGATAACCCTTCAACAACACAAGGCGAAGCGGAGCAGCTACCGGACCGAGAGCCGGGAGTGCTGGTCGCCGTGTACGACACAATAGCCGCACCACCATCATCAGAGGGTGCCGAGAAGCTCACCGTAGCGCTTTCGTTTCCCGCGACGGCAGAGACATTACGCGGAGCCGAGGGTACCGATGGCGCGGGCGCCTCCGAGAGTAACTCCATATATCGGGTAAATTTTTGGTACTCAGCTGAACCTTCGGCCACTTGAACACCACCTCCATGGCCCGCCCCACCGCGAATTTTTGTCAACACAGTATTGGCGCGGGCGCCCAAAGCGGGTGTATTAACATAGGATTTAAAAACATCGTGATTTTCGAGCGCAGAGGCGGTAAATCTCAGGGCAGTACCGCTGGCCTGTCCTCCGGAGCGGTGACAGCTGATACATTTGGACTGAACACTACTTTCGATATTATCCAGATAGTAGGACTCAGCCTCGTCTGCCAACGCCATATCACTTATGGCGATCAGCGAGGCTAGCTTAAGTGCCGCACCTACCGTGACGAAGAATTTAGTCATCATTATCTCGATCCGTGATCATAGGAAGGCTCGGAGGCATGGTTTGCTCGCCATCGCTCCTGACTGATTTGTACCGATACGGCCGACACGACCAAAAGGATTGGTGCAAAACCTGAACAGCGCTTATGGAGTAGCTCTCGGGCCCAGTGAGAAACGAAAGTTATACCTGCGGTTAAAAACCCTTAAACTTTAGGTTTATCAGGGCTACTAGCGTCAAAGAACCTTTGCCATCGGGGATCATGCTCAAATTATCACTTAAATGCTTGTCAATCGCGCTGAGCGCGCCACTCATCTGCGCTTGCCACACTGTAGAGCCGGTGGCTCCTTACGACAGAGGCTATTTGGCTGAGAATGGTATGCAGTGGGAAATTGACTCCAGAGAGGCCAAGCTGGCTGGTCACGTCTACACCAGCAAAGAAGCCTCCAGCGGTGGTAGTGGCGCTGCAGGGGGCGGCTGTGGCTGCAACTGAGGGGCGCAACTGGATGCGTCCGCTCCCGGCCGCGAGCCCGCTCATTAAAACCCTACGAGGCACGATCGCTTTATTACCGGCATACCAGGTGTTGCCCGCTCACGGGGATGCGCCACCGGCATTCACCGAGGTCGGATTCAGGTATTCGAGATATAGCGAGGACAGCATTGATGCGGAGCGAGTCATCTTCGGATCAAGCCAGCGCTACGACATTGACATAAGCCAGTTCTGGCTGGAGACCCCTGTGGGATCCAATTGGGCGGTAGCGCTGGATATCCAGAACGACTACCAAACCGGGGCATCGCCATGGTTTGTAGGAGCTCAAGTCGATGGCGAGCCGGGTGTCATCATGAGCGGCGCGAGCATTCAAGATAATCGGCTCGAAGTGGGCGTGACCACCCGCTACTTCTGGGCAGACGGCAATGCAGGGTTCACCGTGAGTCACTCTGACGAAGATGACTATGAGTCAGTGTCGGTAGGCGCGGATCTTTCCTGGAGCAACGAGAGCAAAGCGCGAACCTGGAGTGCCTCGGTGAGTACGTCAAACGACCGAGTCAGCCCCACCACTGGCGTTATTCCCGTATTCATTGACCGTGAAAATCTCGATACCCAATCGGGTTACTTTGGCGTGACACAAATCCTATCCCGAACGGCCCTTTTGCGCGTTGGGCTCAATTACACCTACAGCGAAGGCTTTCTGTCAGATCCTTATAAATTAAACGATAAAAGACCAAGCACTCACGAGAGAACTGCGCTGTCAGCAGGCTACCGACAATTTTTTATCGCTGCGGACGGATCATTGCAGCTGGATTATCGCTACTACAGGGATAGCTGGGGTGCCGACTCGCACACCTTGGAGCTGGGGTGGGCTCAAAATCTGGCTCATGGCATGGTGACGCCCTACTTTCGCTACTACTCGCAGCGAGAGGCAGATTTTTACAGCGCCCCCGCTGACCGATCCGCGACCTATTACTCAGACGACTATCGTCTCTCGACCTATGGGGCATACACCCTTGGCGTTAAGTGGGCAATTAATGTTGGCGATTGGGTATTTGAACTTCAGGGAGAGCGCTATAAAAGTAGTGGCAGTTGGGGGCTCCACAATAGTGAAGCAGCTCCGGCGCTTGTTGACTTTTGGCGAGGTACCGTAGGAGTTATCTGGCGCTTTGACTGAGTCCTATTGTCGCATTGAGAGACAGTTCCGCATCATGGGTGGACCTGCGTCGATCGTTATTGACGATGCCAGCCTACGAAGCGACGGTCATGAGGCACTGTTTAATTCTCTGCATTCAAGGCTGAATGAACTCGAATCACGATACAGCCGGTTCCAGGCAGACAGCCTTATCAATCTCATCAATCTACGTGCGGGCTCGGGCGTGCCTACCGAGGTTGATACAGAGACCGCCACGCTACTCAATTTTGCCGCCGAGCTGTGGCTGGCCTCTGAAGGCCTGTTCGACATCACATCTGGCGCGCTGAGAAAGGCATGGGATTTTCGGCGCGGGGGTGTTGCATCCCCTGCCCGCCTTGCCGAATGCCTACCGAAAATCGGCTGGGATCTTGTCGAATACGAAAATGATGCCATCCATCTGCCGCTCGAAGGCATGGAGATCGACTTGGGCGGTATTGTTAAAGAATATGCCGTCGACTGTGTTGCTGCACTCATTCGCAAGGCCGGCGCTACATCTGCGCTGGTGGAGTTGGCGGGAGACGTGGCCGCAGTTGGCAATCAAGCAAATGGACAGCCCTGGCGAGTGAGCATACGCGATCCTGATGGGGGCGACGCCCTGCTCACACTGTCGCTTTGCGATACTGCGGCAGCGACCAGCGGTAATTACGCAAGAACAATAAACCATGCGGGTCGCCGGCTGAGCCACTTCCTGGATCCCTACACGGGCTGGCCTGTAGACGGCCCGATCAGCGTCACCACACTCGACCGGCAATGCCTCACGGCCGGGGCAATCGCCACCGTAGCGTGCCTAAAACCCGACAGTAAGGCGCAGCACTGGCTTGAGGACGCGGGTCTGCCTTGGTTGATGATGAAGTCCTGCGGAAACCTTAGCGGGCCATTGCTAAGGGCGGCATCGCATCTTTAAGGTTTCGCCCCGCTCGGGCCCCTAAAAGTGTCACATCAAGCACATTCAGGGTTGGATTGACCTGTTAGACTCCGACAAAACTACCGTTGGGCATGGGTAGCCGGGCTCCTCGTGGTCTTTGGCTCCAATCAACCTTAAACCGAAGGCGTCGGCCCGATAGGTACTCAGAGTGGCACTCAACCCCATGTGTAATTTGACACCAAAGGCCCGAGAATCATTCGGCGTTGCTGGCGCAATTCTGCTTGCTCTTGGATGGTTCGCTCCCGTATCCATGGCCGCTGTGCCCCAAGGGTCCGTGGAAGAAGGTGTGCAATCTAAAAATACGGATAGCGCTACCCCGACAAAAACCGATCAATCGGATAAACAAAAGCCCTGGCTCATCACACCCACGCTGTCGGCCGATCCCAAAATGGGAACCAATGTTGGGGGCGTCATTGCATACCTGAAGCAGCTGGACGCCGAGTCCACGCCTTCGATGATGGGGCTCGGGGTTTCATACTCCAACACCGACTCTGTGACGGGTGGTGTCGGCGCTCAGCTTTATTGGGACGCGGACAAACGGCGCCTGACGATGTTGTTCGCGGGCGCGGAAATCAATAACGAATATGACGATTTTCTGGGAACCGGCCAAAGCACTGAAACCCAAGACAGCGTCCACACGGTGGGTTTTCGCTACTTACAGGAACTGCGTGAAGGCGGGTGGTTTGCGGGCGTACAGGGCGTCACAACGAATTACTCGGTAGGGGCCGATGGCCTTTTCGAGGGCATTTTGAATGCGGTGGGTTTATCCGGTTTTGACGCGACGGGAATCGGACTGGTGCTGCAGCACGATACAATGGACCAACAGAGAACGCCCGAGTCGGGGCACCTTTTCACCCTCCACAACTTTGCATATCGGGAAAGTCTGGGCGGCGAGACCTCTTTTGACGTCGGCTTTGCCGACTTGCGCTGGTACCGTACGTTGGAGCGAATCTCTCTAGGCGGCAGCAATCGGTCATCGGTACTCGCAATACAGTTAAAGGGTCGATTCACCGCCGACGCGCCGTTATCGGGATATTCGTCCGTCACCCTGCCCGGCTATACCGTGGGCAATTACTTATCTCAGCATTACTCGCACCTTCTCCTAGATGGCAGATTGCCGCTGTCAAGAAAATGGGGGCTTGTCGCTTTTGGTGGCATCGGCTGCCAATTTGGCGAAGATATTGCCGGACGAGATATCTCGTGCTCTGACAACACTTACCCCTCCATTGGTATGGGCGTCTCGTATTTGCTCGACGAAGCCGCGTCAATACTGATCCGATTGGAAGTGGCCAAGGGTAAAAACGACAATGAGGCCTTATACCTCCGATTTGGTCATTCTTTCTGACTCCGCTACGCTTACCCTACACGGCGATGCCCAACGGTTTAGGGAGACCTAAATTTGTCCTTCAGACACACTTTTTACGGAATCAGTTTCTGCTGCTCGGCGTTGGTGGCCTGGCCCGCCTATTCTCTTACGCCAACGGCGTCACAAAGCGACACTTTGAAAGAGATGGTGAAGGTCATCGAGGAGCGACATTACGCCAGTCGTCGCTACGACGATATTCTCTCAGCACAGCACTTCGTTGCCTATATCGATTCACTTGATCCGCAAAGAATGTTCTTCGATGCCGCAGATATCGCGGAGTTTTCCAAGTGGCGTCTGGAGCTCGACAATGCGGGGCGCAGCGGTGATCTTACCCCGGCATTCTTTATGTTTGACCGCTATCATCAAAAGCTGAGGCAGCGCCTCGAAACCATTCTCGGCTCGCTACCCGAAACCTTGGCCCAGTTTGACTACAGCGTCGAGGAGTATCTGGTCATCGATCACTCCACGATGCCCTGGGCCGAGGATCCGTCAGAGCTCGATGATCGGTGGCGCAAGCGACTCAAAAATCAGGCACTGAGCCTGATAATGGCGGACAAAGCGCCTGAAGAAATACCGAAAACACTTGAGCGCCGATATCAGAATCAACTTAATCGACTAGACCAGTACAACGCGCAAGATGTTTTTCAAATCTATGCCAATACGCTGGCTGAGCAATACGATCCTCACACTAATTATTTTTCACCTCGGCGAGCCGAAAACTTCGATATCAACATGAGCCTGTCATTCGAGGGTATCGGCGCCATTCTTCAGATAGATGATGAATATGCCAAGGTTTCACGCCTGGTCCCTG
>Ga0181594_10004368_pt1 | contig 12578 bp, 9 predicted proteins | sample 071ome_18_FD_145603 | JGI IMG/M metagenome (GOLD analysis project Ga0181594, IMG submission 145603) | Coastal salt marsh microbial communities from the Groves Creek Marsh, Skidaway Island, Georgia - 071413BT metaG (spades assembly) | ecosystem: Environmental > Aquatic > Marine > Intertidal zone... | reverse complement strand
ACATTCCCGACGCACAATTGTCGTTGGCGAACATTCTCGCTTCCTCGCCCGAAAAACGGGAATCCCTGATCGATGCGCTGTTCTGGTATCGCGTCGCGGATGCCAATGGCGTCGCCGACGCAGCGGTCCGGGGCGACCAGGTGGCCTCGCAATTGACAGCAGAAGAACGCGCCGGCGTGAACCGCCGCGTGTCCCACTTTGTGGCACAGAAGCTCTCACAACCGCGCGCACCGGCAGCGCCCCTAAAAGACAGCGCGGCCACGCCGCCCGCTCCCGCACCCGCCGCCACAGCACCCGCAGCGGCAACGCCCCCGCCTGTTCCCGCCACGCCGAGTACACGCCGCGATACAGCCGAGGTCGCTCGTATCAAGGAAATCCAGACGCTTCTCGGACGGCTCGGATTCGACCCGGGCCCCGCCGACGGCTCGATAGGCGAGAAGACCCGCAACGCCATCCGTTCGTATCAGAAAGAGCTGAACCTGCCGGTCGATGGGGAACCCAGCGACGACCTGCTCCAGCACCTGCGCAAGATCATCGGGGCCGGCTGAGCCGAACCGCCGTTCAGTCCGTGACAGTTCGTGTCGGGCAGACCCACCAGCCGGGACGGGCCTGCGTCACTATTCGCGCCGCCGAGGCACAGGCATCCGCATCGTCGAACACACCGAAGCAGGTTGGCCCGCTGCCGCTCATCCGTGCCAGCCGACAACCGGAGACGCTCTCCAGCACCTCGAGCACATCGGCGATCTCGGGACAAAGCGACGCGGCCGGTGTACCCAGATCGTTCCGGGTGTGATCGCGCAGTGCGTCCGGCGCAAACGTCGCCGGCGGACCGGCGAACAATCCCCCGCCGCCGCCATAGGCGCGGAACACCGAAGCCGTGGACAGGGGCACGGCGGGATTGACGAGAAGCAGGTGCAACGCCAGGGCACCCTCCAGCGGCGCAACCTCCTCACCCAGCCCGCGCACATGCGCGGCGCGAGACAGCAGGCATACCGGGACGTCCGCGCCAAGTTCGCGCGCCACGGCGGCGACACGCGGATCGTTAGTGGGAACGGCCCACATCCGGCAGAGCAATCGCAGCACCGCCGCCGCATCGGCTGACCCGCCGCCCACACCTGCTGCAACGGGAATGTTCTTGCGAAGCGAGATGCGGACATTCGCGGCACGGCCGAGTTCGGCGCCCAGACGGGTCGCCGCGCGCATGCACAGGTCTTCCGCCGTATTGTCCGGCAGGCCCGCCGCGAAAGGCCCTTCGCGCACAAGCTCCGGCGCGGCGGCGGGAGAGAGCGCCACCTCGTCGCCGAAGTCCGTGAACACGATCACGCTTTCCAGTTCGTGATAACCGTCGGCGCGGCGTGCACCCACATGCAGGTAGAGATTGATCTTCGCAGGAGCGGGCTCAATGTCCCGGTCACGTTCCATCGCATCCGTCATCGCGGCGCGTCAGATGTCCCGCTTCTTGCCCGGCGGCAGAGGCTCGGGGACCACTTCGCCGGATATCTTCTTGCGGATTTCTGCCTCGACATCCGGTTCAGGCTTCAGGGTCAGCGCCCTGTCCCACTGGAAGCGGGCCTCGTTTTTCCGGCCGACCGACCAGTACACATCGCCCAGATGATCGTTGATCACCGGGTCACCCGGCTCCAGCGCCACGGCACGCTCCATGATCGGCACGGCTTCTTCATACGACCCAAGGCGGTACAGGACCCAGCCCAGGGAATCGGTGATGTAACCGTCGTCCGGCCGCTTGGCGACGGCGGTCTCGATCATCGCCTTCGCCTGTTCGAGATTGATCCCCTGCTCCACCCAACTGTAGCCGAGGTAGTTCAGGACCAGCGGCTGTTCGGGTTCGATTTCAAGCGCACCGAGGAAGTCCTTTTCCGCGCGATCCCATTTCTTGGCCCGTTCCAGCGCGATGCCGCGCGTGTAGAGCAGGCTCCAGTCCACCCGCCCGTCCGTACGCTCATAGGCAAGGTCATAGACCTCGACGGCCTCCTCGAACTGGCGGTCGATCCGCAACAGATCAGCCAGCGTGCGCGCCGCATCGGCGCGGTCTTTCCGCTCGTCGATCATCTTGCGCAGGATCGCTGTCGCCGACTCGGTGTCCTTGTCAGCGTGCAGGGCGTCGGCGATGCTTAGCCGGGCATACCAGTGATAGGGCGTGTCGTCCGCGATCTTGCGATAGACCTCGACGGCCAGATCGTTGCGTTCGCGGCCTTCAAGAAGCTGGCCGAGAGAAAACAGCGCCGTCGGATTGTCCGGATCGAGACCAAGGGACATGCGCACGAACAGGAGCGCCTCGGTCAGCAGACGCTCTCGGTTCAGAAGGCCCGAGACATTGCGCAAAACCTCGGCGACCCCGTCGGCATTGTTGGCGATGACGCGTTCCGCCCGCGCCTCGCCCGACACGACCTTCTGGGTCGGCTCGATCAGCAGTGTCTTCGGGTTCTGCGTCCGGAAGGTATCGACGAGGGTCTGCGCTTCCCCGTCCCGGCCCTGACGCACGAGGAAACGGCCATAGGATTCGACGAGTTGCAGCGAAGGCTGCCCCTGGGCCGATTCCAGCGTGCGTCCGAAGGCCGCGCTCGCCTGTTCCATGTCACCGGCCAGGTCCGCGATCAACCCTTGATGGAACCCGGCAATCGGGGCGAGCCCCTGGTTCGTGGCGAGCGCATCCAGCCCGGCGATCGCTTCGCCGGTCTTGCCGGCACCCGCGAGCGCCCAGGCCCGGAGCAGCGGCTTGGTGATGGAATTGACGCCGATATCCGGCACATCCGCCAGCAGGGCCAGCGCGTCCTCGAAACGCCCGTCGCGAACCGCATCGACATAGAGCGTATAGGCCGGAAGCGGATCGCCGGGGTTGTCCTTGAGGACGTCGCGCGCGATCTCGCTCGCGGTGTCCAGACGCCCCGCGCTGACCATCAGCAGATGGGCCCGGCGCTTAATTTTGCCGTAGTCGGGCATGTGCGTGATGATGTCGGCGGTGATATCCGCAGCAGCGACGAAATTACCCGCAGCCTCGGCATGGAGCGCCGCAAGGAAACGCCCATAAACCGTGGAACCGAGATCGAATCCCGCACCCTCAACATCCGTCTGGTTGCCAGGCGCGCCCTCAGCTCCGGTCGTCACGGCCCCGACCGGATATGCAGCCAACGATAGCGCAAGCACCGCGGCAAATGCCGATGAGAAATTGGTCAGTCTGGACATGAAGCGGCGCGCCAGCCTCTCGGTTACGGAAAAATCCAATCTAGCGGCGGCGCTTCGCCCCGGCCATCACACGTTGTCGTGACGCGGCCCGCCGATATCGTCTCCCTTACATATTGGGATAATTCGGGCCGCCGCCACCCTCCGGCGCCACCCAGACGATATTCTGGGTCGGATCCTTGATGTCGCACGTCTTGCAGTGCACGCAGTTCTGGGCGTTGATCTGCAGGCGCGGGTTGGAGCCGTCGTCGTCGCGCACGATCTCATAGACCTGCGCCGGACAGTATCGCTGCTCGGGCGCATCGTAGCGCGCCAGGTTGACCTCAACCGGAACCGAAGCGTCCTTCAGCGTCAGATGCGCGGGCTGGTTCTCTTCATGGTTGGTGTTCGAGATATAGACCGAGGACAGCCGGTCGAAGGTGATTTCCCCGTCCGGCTTGGGATAGGCGATCGGCTGGTGCTTGTCCTTGCTCTCCAGCGCCTCATGGTCGGCATGGCCGTGGTGCAACGTCCAGGGCGCCTTCCCGCGCAGCACCACCTGGTCAAAGCCCGACAGCAGCGTGCCCATCATCAGGCCGTACTTGAAGGACGGGCGGAAATTGCGCGCCTGCCAGAGCTCGCGATAGGCCCATGAATTCTTGAAAGCCGTGGCAAATCCGTCCAGCGTCGCCGGGGTGTCGCCGTCGCCCGCACCGGCCAGCGCCTGTGCGGCGGCTTCGGCAGCCAGCATTCCCGACTTCATGGCCGTGTGGGTGCCCTTGATCTTCGGGACGTTCAACGTGCCCGCCTCGCAGCCGATCAGCAGTCCACCCGGGAACACCTGCTTCGGCAGGGACTGCACGCCACCCTCGTTCAGCGCCCGCGCGCCATAGGACACACGCTTGCCGCCCTCGAAGGTGGGACGGATCGCCGGATGCGTCTTGAACCGCTGGAATTCCTCGAAGGGCGAAAGATAGGGGTTCTTGTAGTCGAGCCCGACGACGAAGCCGACGGCCACCTGATTGTCTTCCAGATGATAGAGAAACGAGCCGCCATAGGTGTCAGACGGCAGCGGCCAGCCGGCGGTGTGGACCACCAGCCCGGGGCGATGCTTGTCCGGATCGATCTGCCATAACTCCTTGATGCCGATGCCGTAGGTCGGTGCCTCACTTTCCGCGCGCAGAGAGAATTTCTCCATGAGCTGGCGGCCCAGATGTCCCCGGCACCCTTCGGCAAAGAAAGTATAGCGCGCGTGCAGCTCTATCCCCGGCGTGTGGTTGGCCGTCGGCTCGCCATCCGACCCGATGCCCATGTCACCGGTCGCCACGCCATAGACGCGGCCGTCAGCGTCGAACAACACCTCCGCAGCCGCGAATCCCGGATAGATTTCCACGCCCAGCGCCTCGGCCTGCTCGCCCAGCCAGCGGCACAGGTTGCCCAGCGAAATGATGTAGTTGCCATGGTTCTTCAGCGGCGGCGGCAGCATCGCGGTCGGCAGGCCGGTCGCGCCCGATTCGCGCAGGAACATGAAGCGTTCCTCGCTGACCGCCGTCTGCACCGGCGCGTCCATGTCGCGCCAGTCGGGAAACAGTTCGTCCAGCGCCCGGGTTTCCAGCACGGCACCCGACAGGATATGCGCGCCGACCTCGGACCCCTTCTCAAGAACGCAGACGTTGATCTCTCGGTCGGATTCCGCCGCGATCTGCTTCAAGCGGATCGCCGCCGACAGGCCCGACGGGCCGGCGCCCACGATGACGACATCGTATTCCATCGACTCGCGTTCGTTCGCCGCATCGCTCATGCTAGAAATCTCCGTGACGTCACACTGTGCGCCCGCCAAGGAACCATGACCGCAGCCGAATCACAATATGCGCGGCAGTCCCCGGCCCGGATTCCGGGTCGTGCGGGCCGATGAACATGTCCGGCGACCGCGCGGAACTGATGGCCGCACTGCGCTGGCAGATCGAGGCCGGTGCCGACGAGGCGATCCTTGACGAGGCCGCCGACCGCTTTACAGAGGCACCGCCGCCGCGCCCTGCGGCTGCGTCGCCAGCAACACCTGAGCCCGCCTCACCTCCCGCCGCTGTCCGCGAAGCACCGCCCGCCGCCGCAACGCCCTCAACCACAGGGGCCGCCGCGCGCGCCGTGCCACCCATGGAGGCGACGGACAGCGTCAGCCAGAATGCCCGGCACATCGCCGCGACATGCACCGATCTGCCTGCTCTGCGCACGGCGCTGGAGGCGTTCGACGGCTGCGCCCTGAAAACGACGGCCACGAACCTGGTCTTCGGCGCGGGCACCGTGCCCGCCGACGTGATGATCATCGGCGAAGCACCGGGGCGCGACGAAGACCGCCAGGGCGAACCCTTCGTCGGTGCGAGCGGACAACTGCTCGACGCCATGCTCGGCTTCATAGATCTGGACCGTAACCGCAACGTCTATATCAGCAACATCCTGCCCTGGCGGCCGCCCGGCAACCGGCAGCCCACGGGTGCGGAAATCGCAGCCTGCCTGCCCTTCATGGAGCGCCACATTGCGCTGGCCGCGCCGAAGGTCCTGATGTTCCTGGGCGGCACCTCCGCCAAGACACTGCTCAATCGCACCGAGGGCATCACCCGCCTGCGCGGGCGCTGGTACGAGTACCACTCGCCCGCGCTTGAGGGGGCCGGACTCGCGCCGATCCCGGCCATGGCGACACTGCATCCCGCCTATCTGCTGCGCCAGCCCGCACAGAAGCGCGCAGCCTGGGCAGACCTTCTTGCCGTGCGTGATCGGCTCGATTCCGGCGGCGCGGATTAACGAAGCCGCAAGGGACGGCACGGCAACTTGCCGCCCGACGCTCATAGATAGTATCAATGCGCGGCTTATCGGACGGACGCATGAACAAGGCACTTGAGCGGATTCTCGGCGTTTTTCTCGCGCTCACGCTGTTGGGTGGCGCGTCCGTCGCGCATGCACAGGAACCCAAGCCGCGCCCTCTCGAAACCGCGCTTATCGGTCCCGCTTCCATTCTGATTCCCGGTATCGGCACCGTGGACGGCGTGCTGTCGGCCGCCGACGCGGCGCGCTATCAGCGCATCTTCGAGCTTCAGGAAACCGGCGACTGGCGTTCCGCGGAAGCGATCGTCAAACGCCTGCAAGACCCTCGCCTGCTCGGCCATGTGCGCGCCCAGAAATACCTGCACCCCACCAAATACCGCTCGAGGTTCACCGAGCTGCGCGCCTGGCTCGACGACTACGCCGACCACCCGCAGGCACGCCGTATCCATCGGCTCGCCGTGCTGCGCCAGCCCAAGGGCGCGCGCGCACCGGCCGCGCCGATCGTGCACAAGGCGCGCGCGCCGGGCACTTCGGTCCGTAAGGCTTATGAAGGCCGTCCCCTCTATTCCCGGGCGCGAACCAGCGAAGGGCGCCGGGTGCAGAGCGAAATCTTCCGTCGCGTGTCGCGCGGCTGGCCGACGGGTGCGTTTGAAATTCTGCGTTCGTCCAGGGCCAAACGCGTCCTGTCCGGCGAACAAATCTCGCAAGCATGGCGCGCCATTGCCCAGGGATATTTCCGCGCCGGCAAGGACAACGAGGCGCTGGAAGCCGCAATCGCGGCCCATGCCGCCTCGCCCGGCGACGCGCCGCTCGCCTACTGGTGGGGCGGACTGGCCGCCTGGCGTCTCGGACGTCTCGACGATGCCGAGACATTGTTCGGCGAATTGTCCCGGGGCAGCCGCGCGGCGGAATCCCTTGTGGCTGCGGGGTCCTTCTGGGCCGCACGCGCCGCGATTGCGAATTCCAACCCGGCGGACGTGATCCAGTATCTTGAAATCGGTGCCGCGTCACCCCGCACCTTCTACGGCCAGTTGTCGCGCCGCGCGCTCGGCGATGCCGATGGCTTCACCTGGCGCATGCCGAACCTCGAACTCTCGTCCTACCACGGGATCGCGGCCAGCGAGATCGGCGCGCGGGCAATCGCGCTGCTCCAGATCGGGCGCGACCACGACGCCGAACGGGAACTGCTGGCGCTGTCGGCCGCCCGGCCCGCGCTGCGCAACGACATCCTGGCGCTGGCGACCCATGCGGGCTTGCCCGCCGTCGCGCTGAAACTGTCCGGCTTCGCGCCAGAGGATGTGCGGCTGGCCGTCGCCTACCCGGTACCCGCCTGGGAGCCGGAGAGCGGCTATTCCATCGACCGGGCCCTCGTGCTGGCCTTCGTGCGGCAGGAATCGGCCTTCAACCGGCGTGCCGAGAGCCATGCGGGCGCACGTGGCCTGATGCAGCTCATGCCACGCACGGCGAGTTACGTCGGCGGCGAGCGAAACCTGCGCGGGCGCGGCAAGTACCGTCTGTACGAACCGGACCTGAACCTCGAACTGGGTCAGCGCTATATCCAGTACCTTCTGTCCCACAACAGTATTTCCGGCGACCTGCTGCGGCTCGTCGCGGCCTACAATGCGGGCCCGGGCAATCTGAACGCCTGGGAACGGGCCTTCGAGCATGGCGACGATCCGCTGCTGTTCATCGAATCCCTGCCCGCGCGCGAGACCCGGCGCTTCGTCGAGCAGATCCTGACCAATCTCTGGCTCTACCGCAGCCATCTCGGACAGGCCTCGCCGTCACTGGACGATCTCGTCGCCGGGCGCTGGCCGCAGTACCAGCCGCAGGACGGCCTGTCGGAAAGCAGCCATGTCCGGCAATGACGACAACGGGTTCCGTCCGGTCCGCATCGCGGTCCTGACCGTCTCCGACACACGCACCCGCGCCGACGACCGTTCCGGCGACACGCTGGAAGAACGCCTGCTTGCGGCCGGTCACGAACTCGCGGCACGAAATATCGTGCGTGACGACCGCGCCGCCATCGCCGAGCAATTTCGCATCTGGGCGGCAGACGAGAATATCGAGGTCATCATTTCCACAGGCGGCACGGGCGTGACGGGGCGCGATGTGACACCCGAGGCGCTGAGCGACGTCGCAGAGAAACGCATTGACGGCTTCGGGGAGCTGTTCCGCTGGATCAGCTTCCAGAAGATCGGCACCTCGACCGTCCAGTCACGCGCTGACGCCGGGGTCGTGAACGGCACCTATATCTTCGTGCTGCCGGGCTCGCCCGGCGCCTGCCGCGACGGCTGGGATGACATTCTGAAGGATCAGCTCGACATCCGGCACAAGCCCTGCAACTTCGCGGAGCTTTTGCCGCGCCTGCGCGAACACGAAACAGGCGCCTGACATGGTCTGTTCGCCACAGGCCTCCCGATGAGCGACGGGCCCGACCGCGAGGCCGTTGCCGATCTCCTGCGCACACGCAAAATCGCACCCGGCCTGACCGGAGGCGACCTGAGCATCGTTTCGACCAAGGGGATTTCCCACGACCACTGGCGGATCGGCACGACCGGGCTGGTGCTGCGCATCCCCCGCATGAACCAGTGGGGGATGGGGGCCGGAGACGCGCTGCGCTATCAGGAAATCGCCTTCCGGCGCGCATCCGAGAGCGGCTGCACGCCGCGTTTCAGCGCCCGGCTCGAACCGGATGAGCCACTGCCGCTGGGTGCGCTGATTGTCGAGGAAATCCGGGGCCGCGCACCGGAGCTGCCGGGCGACCTGGGCGCCATCGCGGATGCGCTCAGCGCGCTGCACGGCATGGACCCTGTTCCTCAATCAGACATGCCGCCGCTGCACATTCATCACAACCCCGTCGCCTCGACCCTGCAGGCGATCGAGGAACAGGCCGAGCACCTTGCCGCCGCGCAACTCGACCGGCTGACGGAAGAGAGCATCCGCACCGAACTGGACTGGGCGCGCGAATTCGCCGCCCATGGTGAGCCCGACTTCGAACTCAGCTTCGTCGGCACCGATACCCATCCGGGCAACTTCCTGATCGACCGCGAAGGCAAGGCCTGGTTCGTCGATCTGGAAAAGGCGCTCTACGGCGCCGCGCCCATCGACCTCGCCCATGCCTCGCTGGCGACTTCGACCGGCTGGGACCCAGATTGCCGTGGCGCTCTGACCCGCGATGACGTGCAGCGTTTCTATCAACGCTACCTGGACGCGGCCGGGCGCGACCGGGCCGCGACCCTGGGGCCGTGGCTGCTGCCGCTGCGCCGCCTGACATGGCTGCGGACGATCACCTGGTTCGCGCGGTGGAAGGCCTCCTGGTCCACCCAGGACGATCACGCCGCCGCCCGCGACGAACGCATGACCGCGCATATCCGCCGGCATGTCGAGTTCTGCTTCGATCCCGCGAACATCGCCGAGTGCCGCAGGGACTGGCTCGCGCCGCGCGCACTGACGATCTGAATGCGGCCCGCTTCAAACACAAAAGTTCTTGTTTTGTTCCGTTTGTGATTCCATATTCGAACTATGGAACACAAGGACGCGAACACCCCCGAACGACCGGAAACCGGCGTTACCGACGTGGCGCTGCCGGACCGTGCCCGGATCGGCCGGGGCGCGCTCTCCAACCGTGCCGGGCGGTTCGAACGCCTGCGCGGCAACGCCATCGACGACGGCTGGCGCACTCTGCAGGACGACGAACCGCAGCCACGCCTCGATACCACCGTGACCTTCGACCAGAGCCGGACGGTCATTTCCCGCAATGATTCGCCCGATATCGGCTTCGACCGCTCGATCAACCCCTACCGGGGCTGCGAGCACGGCTGCATCTATTGCTTCGCGCGCCCGACCCATGCCTGGCTGGGGCTATCGCCGGGCCTCGATTTCGAGACCAAACTCCTCGCCAAGCCCGACGCCGCGAACCTGCTGGAACGCGAACTTGCGAAGCCCGGCTACACCGCGCGGCCCATCGCCATGGGGACCAACACCGACCCCTACCAGCCGGTCGAGCGGCGCATGAAAGTCACGCGCTCGATCCTCGAGGTGCTGGCGGCCCACGACCATCCCGTCTCCATCGTCACCAAGAGCGCGCTGGTGACCCGCGACCTCGACATCCTGGCGCCGATGGCCGCCAAGGGGCTGGCAAGCGTCGGTGTATCCGTCACCACGCTGGACGCCGACCTCGCCGCGGCGATGGAGCCGCGCGCCTCACGCCCCGAACGTCGGCTGGAGACCATCCGCATGCTGTCGGCCGCGGGCATTCCCGTGACCGTCATGGTCTCGCCCATTATTCCCGCTCTCAACGACCATGAGATGGAAGCGATCCTGATCCGCGCCCGCCAGGCCGGCGCGATCCACGCCAGCTATATTCTGCTGCGGCTGCCGCTTGAGCTGAAGGATTTGTTCGGCGAATGGCTGTCGGAACACCGCCCCCAACGCAAGCAACGCATCCTCAACCGGCTGCGCGAAATGCGCGGCGGTGAGTTGTACGACAGCCGCTTCGGCGCGCGCATGCGCGGACGGGGGCACGACGCCAGGCTTCTGGAAGAACGCTTCCGGATTGCCTGCCGCCAACAGGGCTATACCGAAGACAGCATGCTGCTCGACGCCTCGCGCTTCCGTAAACCGGACCTGCGCGAGACACACGACGGCCAGATGAGTCTGTTCGACGACAGCCGCGACTGATTTGCCGCAAAGGACCGGGGCCGTTGTGATAGCTTGGCCCCGCCATGCTCTCGAATGACGAACTGCTTCCGCTGGCCATCGTGGTCCTTGTCGCGCTGTCGTGCGGCATCCTGCTCACGCGCCTGAAGCAGCCCGCCGTCGTCGGCTACATCCTCGCCGGGCTGGTGCTCGGCCCGTCCGGCTTCGAGCTGGTCGAGAACGAGGCCAGCATCGGCCTGCTCGCCGAGCTGGGCATGCTGCTCCTGCTCTTCGTCATCGGCATGGAGCTCAGCCTGCGCGCCTTCCGGCGCATCTGGAAGATCGCCGTCACCACCGTGCTGCTGCAGACCGGCGGTGCGTTGCTGATGATCTGGCTGATCGGCCAGCAACTGGGCTGGCCCATTTCCGCCGTCATGCTGCTGGCCTTCGTCATGGCGCTCTCGAGCACCGCCGTCGCGGTGAAGATGCTTGAGGACATCGACGAATTGCGCACCCGCACAGGCCGCATCACGGTCGGCATCCTGATCGCACAGGATCTGGCCGTCGTGCCGATGATCCTGCTGGTCGATCTCGCCGCCATCGGGGAATTCGACGTCATCGCCATCGGGCGCATCCTGCTTTCCGTCGGCCTGTTGCTGGCGCTGATCCTGTTCCTCAGCCGCCGCCAGCGGCTCGCCATTCCCATGCTGGATACCGCCCAGGGCCATCGCGACCTGACGCCCCTGCTCGGGCTCGTCTGCTGCTTCGGTGCGGCGACGGTCTCCGCCCTGCTCGGTCTGTCACCCGCTTACGGCGCGTTCCTGGCCGGACTGACCATCGGCAACAGCAACCTGCGTGTCGGCATGCTGGACATGGTGATGCCGATCCAGAGCATCCTGATGATGGTGTTCTTCCTGTCGGTCGGCCTGCTGATCGACCTGTCGCTGATCTGGGACAACCTGGGCGTCATCATCCTGATGATGCTGGTCGTCACGGTCGGCAAGACCGCCATCAACCTGTCGATCTTCGCGGCGCTGCGTCTGCCCTGGGGCCAGACGCTGCTGTCCGCCCTTCTGCTGGCCCAGGTCGGGGAATTCTCCTTCCTGCTCGGCAATGTCGGCCTGCAGCGTGAGATCATCTCCATTGAGGAGTTCCGGATCATCCTGTCGGTGACGGCCCTGTCGCTGGTGATCTCCCCCCTCTATATGAACGCGATCCGCCGCCTGTCGCGCGCGGCCAGTTTCAAGCGCGCCTCGATCCGCTACGTCCTTCTGATTGCCTTCGGACGAGAGGCTGACACATTGGTGCGCGGCGTCAAACGTATCGCCACCATGAAGCCCGCCCTCCCCAGCAAGCTGCGCCGGTCCGGCTCGGAGCCACCGGACGGCACGCCGGTCGAGTAGGCATGGCGTTACCCGCGATGACGGCCGGGGTGGATGAGGCCGGGCGCGGTCCCTGGGCCGGCCCCGTCACGGCTGCCGCGGTGATCCTGACCTCGGACAGCGAGGCCCGCCTGCGCGAGACAGGTGTCGCGGATTCCAAGACACTCAACCGGGCAAAGCGCGAGCGCTGCTTCGATGTCATCATGGACGCGGGCGCGCGCGGCGAACTCTGGTTCGCGGTTGCCTCCGCCGATGTGGCCGAAATCGACTCTCTCAACATCTTGAGGGCGAGCCTCACCGCCATGTCGCGCGCCGTGGCGGACCTGTCCGTGCCAGCGGAGCACGCGCTTATCGACGGCAACAGGCTGCCCGATCTGTCCTGCCCGGCCGACGCCATCGTCGGCGGCGACGGCTCCGTATTGTCGATCTCGGCCGCCTCGATCCTCGCCAAGGTCAGCCGCGACCGTGTGATGGCCCAACTGGCCGAGGCGCATCCCGGCTATGGCTGGGAGCGGAACGCGGGCTACGGCACCGCCGAACACCGCAGCGCGCTGG
>Ga0181594_10004358_pt1 | contig 12595 bp, 10 predicted proteins | sample 071ome_18_FD_145603 | JGI IMG/M metagenome (GOLD analysis project Ga0181594, IMG submission 145603) | Coastal salt marsh microbial communities from the Groves Creek Marsh, Skidaway Island, Georgia - 071413BT metaG (spades assembly) | ecosystem: Environmental > Aquatic > Marine > Intertidal zone... | reverse complement strand
CCTCGGCGGCGATGCGGTCGATTTCCTCCCGGGCTTCCGCCAGCGCTTTTTCAGCCGCCTTGAGTTCGTTCCACGAGGTACGCGTCTCCGTGACTAGCTTGTCGTGTCGACCGAAGGCGTCGAGCGCATCCCGGTGATTGGCCGGATCCAGCAGGCCGTGGCTGGCGAACTGGCCTTCGATCTCTATCAGGGATTCGCCGACGTTCCGGAGAGTCCCGACGCTGACCGGCTGATCGTTGATATATGCGCGGCTCCGACCATCCGACCGCAGCGTTCGCCGGAGAATCAGCGGGTCGCCGTCGACGGGAAGTTCTATGTCGTGCCCGGTCAGACGGTCCAGAATCGCGTGGTCGTCGGGCAGCTCGAATGTCGCTGTGATGCTGGCCCGGTTCTCGCTGCGGGCGCCGCTGCGCACCTGGGATGCGTCCGCGCGGGCACCGATGGCGAGGCTGAGTGCGTCCAGCAGGATGGATTTGCCGGCCCCCGTTTCACCGGTCAGTACGCATAATCCGTTGCTGAATTCGATATCCAGACTGTCGATCAGGACGAAATTCCGAATGGAAAGCGTCGCCAGCATCGGGGATCAGAACAACCAGTCCCATGTGCGCGCGAAGAATCCCTTTTCCTCGGTCTTTTCGCGAAGGTCCGAACCGGCGGCCACCGCATAGGAATCGAGATACCACTCGCTGCCGGGATAGTTGTGTCCTAGAACGGCGGCCACCTTTCGGGCTTCGTCCATAACGCCGAGTGCGGTGTAGGCTTCGACCAGCCGGTGCAGGGCTTCCGGTACGTGCGTCGTTGTCTGGTAATTGTCCACGACGCGCCGGAACCGGTTAATCGCCGCCAGGAAATGGCCGCGATCATGATAGTACCGGCCGATCTCCATCTGTTTGCCCGCGAGATGATCGCGGGTCAGGTCGATTTTCAGCTCGGCATCGCGCGCATATTTGGAATTGGGAAACCGGCGCACGACTTCCGTAAGGGCGTCCAGCGCCTGTTCCGTTATCCGCTGGTCGCGCGCGACATCCGAAATGCGTTCGTAATAGGAAAGCGCTTTAAGATAATAGGCGTAGGGTACGTCGCGATTGCCCGGATGCAGCCGGATGTAGCGATCCAGCCCGATTACCGCTTCGTCGTATCGATTGGCCTGATAATTGGAATAGGCTGCCATCAACTTGGCTTTAACGGCCCAGACGGAGTAGGGATGCTGGCGTTCGACTTCTTCGAATTCCTTGGCGGCGTCTTTGAATTCCCGGGCTTCCAGCGAATTGACGGCCGTATTGTAGAGGAACTCGACCTTTCGTTCGACATACACCTCTTCGTCTGTGCCACAGGCCGTCACCAGCAGGCAGACCGCTGCTCCCATGGCGACGAGGCGTAGACGACGGATCGACATTCTGGCTTCCGTAATTCGAACAGGCAGCATGTATACCATTGTTGATGCTACGAATGTAAGGCGGGCTCGGGCACTGGGAAACGAAAAAAGGCGCCCTGACGGCGCCCTTTATTGCTCCGGTATGACAGGTCGCTCAGGCGACTGCGGAGGTTGGCTGCATCGTATTCACGTTGCCCCTGGGCGCCGAAGCGTCGATGCGAGTCCATGCATCGTCGTCGGCGAAGATGGCGCGAAGAAGTTCGTTGTTGAGGGCGTGTCCCGACCGGCTGGCCCGTACCGCGCCGATGACTGGTCCGCCCGCCAGATACAGATCGCCGACGCAGTCTAGAATCTTGTGGCGCACGAATTCGTCGTCGTAGCGCAGGCCGTCTTCGTTCAGCACCTTGTCGTCGCTGATCACGACGGCGTTGTCCAGGGACCCGCCCAGAGCGAGACCCGCATCGCGCATGGCGTCGACTTCCTGTTCGAAGCCGAATGTCCGGGCGCGGGCGATATCCGATTTGAAGTTCTCGCCGGTGCCCGCGAAGACGCGTTCCTGGCAGTCGATCGCCGAGGAATCGAAATCGATCTCGAAATCGAGACTGAATTCGTCGGAGGGCGAAATCGTCAGAGACCGGGTGTCGTCGCCAACGGTAACGGTTTTGAGAATTTTGATCGCGGTCCGAGGGGCCTTCTGTTCCACCTTGCCGGCGCATTCGAGCAGGAACACGAACGGTGCCGCGCTGCCGTCCATGATCGGAATTTCAGGGCCATCGACTTCGATCAGGACGTTGTCGATTTCGCAGCCGGCAAGCGCCGCCATCAGATGTTCGATCGTGCTCACGGTCGCCCCGTGGTCGTTGCCCACCGTGGTCGCGAGGCGGGTATCGACCACATTCCGCCAGTCGACGACGATTTCACGGGCACCGTTGAAAAGGTCGGTCCGGCATATGCGGATGCCGAAGTTTTCTTCTGCCGGTTTCAGCGTCAGGGCGGTTTTACGTCCCGAATGCAGGGCGATACCCGTGCAGCCGATCTCGGTCTTCAATGTTTTTTGCTTAATCACACCAGCGATCTTTACTCTATGGTCCCCTGGGACCCGTTTCCGCTGCGGCTCGGTCGGCGGCTGCGCAGTTCGCAGTGTGACCGGTTTTTCGGGGAGCGAGCGCCGCAGTGGATTCAAGTCCTCGGAGGGTGTTTACCAAACACCCCCCAAGAAACTCAAATCAACAAATGTTACAGAATGTTACGGATTCCGTAGGGTTAACGCAGTCGTCAGTTTGCCTGACGGCGGAGGAACGCCGGGATTTCAAGCAAATCGTCATCCCCCTGCGACGTCTGAACCCGGTCTTCAGGGTCCACGCCTGCCAAACGGCTCTGCTGGGGCGCATTTTCCTGCGGTTTTTCGGCGATCGTGGCCGGCTTGGACGGTTCAGACCGGATTTCGGTCTCCGACGCTGCCGCAGGCGGTTCGGGGCGACGTTCGCGGCCTGTTCCGGTAATGCGTTGGAACAGGTTCCCCCCTCGGCGCCGCGAGTCGTCTTTCTGGCCGCCATTCAGCAGATCGGCTTCCTTGAACGGATCCGCTGTGGCATCGGTTTCCGGCGTGGCCTTGGGATCGACTGGCGGCGGCGGCATGAACGCATCGTTCTTGGTCACCAGCCGCGGTTCCGCGGGCGCCGGAAGGTCCTCCTGCGGCATCTCGGCCACGGCGGGCGTCAGTTCCGCCGGTGCCTCCGGCTCCGGCGCCGGCGCCGTTTCCGCCGCCGGTGCAGGCGATTCGGCGACGTTCCGTTCGACAGGCGCTTCAGGCGCGGGCGTCATTGTTTCCGCGACCTGCTGAGGAACGGTTTCCTGAACGGCCCGGGCAACCTCGGCGGACGATTTAGGCGGTTCGATCGGGGTCGTCACGCGGGCCGCCGGTGCGGGCGGGGTTTCCGGCGCCTTGTTTTCCGCAACCGGTTCGTCAGCGGCCTCGGCGGTCGCCGGGACCGGCGCCGCTTCTTCAGCCGGCATTTCAGTTTCCGTTGCCCTGACCAGTTTCTGGGGCTGGGAATAGACCTTCAGGACAGGCCGTGGCTGCACTTCCGCCTGGGCATCGATGCCGGTAGCGACGACCGACACGCGCATCTTGCCTTCGAGACTTGAATCCATCGTCGAGCCGAAGATGATGTTCGCGTCGGGATCGACTTCCTGGCCGATCCGGTTGGCGGCCTCGTCGACCTCGAACAGGGTCATGTCCGGTCCGCCGGTGATGTTGATCAGCACGCCCCGGGCGCCCTGCATCGACACGTCGTCCAGCAGCGGGTTGGAAATCGCCGCTTCGGCTGCCAGCCTGGCGCGATCCTCGCCGTCGCCTTCGCCGGTCCCCATCATCGCCTTGCCCATTTCGCTCATAACGGCGCGAATGTCGGCGAAGTCGAGGTTGATCAGGCCGGGGACTACCATCAGATCGGTGACACCGCGCACGCCGGAATGGAGCACTTCATCCGCCATCGTGAACGCATCCGCGAAGGTCGTCTTTTCGTTCGCGATCCGGAACAGGTTCTGGTTCGGGATGACAATCAGCGTATCGACGTATTGCTGCATCTCTTCGATGCCCGCTTCGGCGATGCGCATCCGGTTGATGCCCTCGAACTGGAAGGGCTTGGTGACCACGCCGACGGTCAGGATGCCGTGTTCGCGCGCCAGGCGGGCGATGACGGGGGCTGCGCCGGTGCCGGTGCCGCCGCCCATGCCGGCCGTGATAAAGACCATGTGGGCGGCGCTGAGAGCTTCCATCAGGTCGTCCATGGCTTCCTCCGCTGCGGCGCGGCCGATGTCGGGGCGCGATCCCGCGCCGAGGCCGTGCGTGATGCCCGGTCCAAGCTGGATCGGCCGTTCGGCCAGCGTCTGCGCCAGCGCCTGGGCGTCGGTGTTTGCGACCACGAACTCGACGCCTTCGAGCTGCGACGAGATCATGTTGTTTACGGCGTTACCTCCGGCGCCGCCGACGCCGATAACGGTAATCCGAGGTTTCAGATGGTCCTGAGGTTCGGGAACGGTGAGATTGATGGTCATTGAGGCCTCCTAGCCAGGGAAGGGACAGAACGGGTGGTGCCGATCCACCCGGGTCGGTGTTGCCGCAGAGTCGCTGCGGGTTGGGTTGAAAGTTGTGGGGTCATGGACTGGTCATCGGGTTAGAAACTCTCTTTCAGCCACTGGCCGATCCGGGAAATCCGGCTGGCCGGCGCATTTTCGTTCGCAGGGGCGTCTTCGATGATGCCGGCGTATTTTTCGACGCCGTAGCGCAACAGACCCGCGCAGGTCGAAAAGGCGGGTCCGCTGGTGGCTTCGGCGAGGCCGCTGATTCGGAGCGGACGTCCGATCCGGACCTGCTTTTCCAGCACCAGGCCGGCCAGTTCGGGGACGCCGTGCAACTGGGAGGCGCCGCCGGTAAGGACCAGGCGGCGCCCGGAGACACGGTCCGCGCCGCTGATCTCCAGACGTTCGCGCACCAGCTCGAAGGTTTCCTCGATCCGCGGGCGGATGATGCCGGTCAGGATGGAACGTGGGACGTGATTGGGGTGATTGTGCTCGTCCTCGCCGACCAGCGGCACGTCGATGATCTCGTTGTCGTCCGACTGCGACGGAACGGCGCTGCCGTACAGTATTTTCATCCGTTCAGCGTGCACCACCGGCGTCGACAGGCCGCGTGCGACATCGTTGGTCACGTGTCCGCCGCCGACCGGGATCGAATCCGCGTAAACCACCTGACCGTCATAGAAGACCGCTATCGTCGTCGTGCCGCCGCCCATGTCGACCAGGGTGACGCCAAGATCCTTTTCGTCTTCCACCAGGCAGGACAGTCCTGCCGCATAGGGTGAAACCACGACCTCTTCGATGTCGAGATGGCAGCGGGCCACGCAGTTCTTCAGATTGCGAACCGGGCCGGGCGCCGCGTTGATGCGGTGGAAGCTGACGCCGAGTTGCTCTCCGAACATGCCGCGCGGGTCGCGTATGCCGCGATTGCCGTCGATCGAATACCCGACCGGCAGACAATGGATCAGGTCACGGTCTTCCGGCTGTTCGATGTGAAAGTTCCGTTCCCGTGCGCGCTGGATGTCAGTCGCGCCGATCTCGTGACCGGCGATCGACACCTCGATTTCCTGGATGTGCGAGTAGATCGTGCCACCCGACAGATTGACGAATATCCGGTCGATACGTTCGCCTGCGAGTTCTTCCGCCGCGCTGATGGCGGTGAGAATTGCGTTCTGGGCGGCTTCCATGTCGATGACGGAACCGTTGCGCACGCCGGCCGAAGCCTGTTGCGCAACGCCGATCACGCGAATGCCGCCTTCGGCATTCATATGCGCGATGAAACAGCAGATCTTGGTGCTGCCGACATCGAGCGCCGCGATGATTCCGGTGCGTAACTTCGCCATGATCAGGCGGCCTCCCGCCGCGGGTAGGAATTTATCCGGGATATCATCAGGTGTTCTTTCCCTTGCGATGATTTACCTTGCGGTCCGGACCTGGGCGGCCGCCGCGGGTCCGGACGATAAGCTGGTCCGGTATCCGCAGATCGATCGACAGCAGATCCTGTTTCAGAAGTTTGTGTTCGCGTTCCAGCCGGGCGAAGCGTTTCCAGGCGGCTTCCGGGTTTTTTTCCGGCAGCCGAACGTAGACCCCGTTCTCCATGCGGATATTCCATCGCCGGTCGCCGACGCGGACGGCGGCATTGACCTGCTGTTTGAGTGCGGGTTCGTGCGCCAGAATGGTCATCAGCGATGCGGCATGGGTCGGCGCGTCCTTTCCGACGACGACCAGCAGGTCGCGGAACCGTTCCAGGTCGCGGGACGTAATGACGGCGCCTTCGTCGTCGACAAGCACCAGCTTGTTTTCGCGTTGCCAGAGCGCCATCGGCCGGCGTTCGAGAATATTGACGCGAATGGTGCTCGGGAACTGGCGCTCAATACTGGCCGCCCGGATCCAGGGCAGGGATTCAAGCCGTTCACGCGCGTGTTCCAGATCCACTGCCAGCAGCGGCGCACCGCGCTTGATGTCCAGTACCTGGGTGATGCGGTCTGCGGATTCGTGGCGGCGACCCTGCAGCAGGACTTGCTCTACGCGCAAGCCGGCGTGTCCCATGCGCGTGGCGGCAGATTGCCAGACTGAATGTGCCGCGTCTCCAACCCAGCCGGACTGCCACAGCCAGGCAGGACCGCCGAGCGCGAGGCCGAAAACCGCAACGGCGCCGAGGCCACGCAGCGACCGTCGCGTCCATCGCGGCATGGGCCGTTTGCGGGCGGCTTTTCCGCGCCTGCCTTTTGCCGGCTTCGATCGCCTGAGGTTTATCCATCGCATGATGCGTTCTCCACCATCCAGCGAACCAGGTCGCCGAATTCGATTCCTGCATGGGCGGCCTGCTCGGGGACGAGCGACAGCGGCGTCATGCCGGGTTGCGTATTGACTTCGAGAAGGAACAGATCGCCGGGCTCGCCGCGGCGGTCGTCGTACATGAGATCAGCGCGCGAGACGCCCCGGCATCCGAGCGCCTTGTGCGCGCGGACGGCATATTCCATGGCGGCGTCGTATGCCTCCGGGTGAATGGGGGCCGGAACCAGATGTTCCGCGCGTCCGTCGGTGTATTTGGCTTCGTAGTCGTAGAAACCTTCCAGCGCGCGAATCTCCGTGACGCCAAGAGCCTTGTCGCCCATGACGGAAACCGTGATTTCGCGTCCGTCGATGAAACTCTCGAGCATCATGCGACTGCCATAAGCCCAGATAGCGTCGTCCAGTGCGGCGACATCGGCCTCCGTTCGAACGATGCGGACGCCCACGCTGGAGCCTTCGTTGAGCGGCTTGACGACAAACGGTAGATCGATCCGTTCGCCGGCATCGAATTCCGCCCGCGTGACGATGCGGTGTTCCGGACAGGGAATTCCCGCGCTCCGGAACAGATGCTTTGCCATGGGTTTGTCCATGGCCAGCGCCGAAGCAAGGACGCCCGAATGGGTGTAGCGTACGCCCAGGCATTCGAGGATTCCCTGGATGCAGCCGTCTTCTCCATAGGGACCGTGGAGCGCGTTGTAGACGATATCCGGCGGCGGGGTCAGCGCTTCCACCAGGGCCGGAATGTCGCGTTTGACGTCTATCTCGCGCACGTCGTAACCGGCATCGCGCAGCGCCGCGGCAATGTTGCCGCTGCCCATCAGCGATACGTCGCGCTCGCTCGACCAGCCGCCGGCAAGTACTGCGACGGACGCGCTCATGATGCCCCCTCCGCGGGTATGCCGATGCGGCGAATTTCCCATTCCAGGGAAATGCCTGACCGTTCCTTTACCCGGCGGCGGACTTCCTCGCCGAGGGTTTCGAGGTCGTGGGAGGTCGCTTTGCCGCGGTTGATCAGAAAGTTGCAATGCTGTTCGGACACCATTGCATCGCCGACGACCAGACCGCGGCATCCCGCAGCGTCGATCAGTTCCCAGGCTTTTGCGTTCTTCGGGTTCTTGAAGGTCGATCCGCCGGTCCGTTCCTGAATCGGCTGGGACGATTTGCGGTCGCCGGCAATTTCCTTCATTCGGGCATCGATATCCGCGCGGTCGCCCGGCATGCCCATCATGCGCGCGGACAGGAAAATCCAGTCTTGGTTCACCGTGCTGTGGCGGTATGCGAATCCTAAATCCGCCCGGCTCAATTCGTGTATCCGGCCAGCCGGATCCATCGCCTTCGCCGTTTTAAGGACGTCGGACATTTCACGGCCATAGGCGCCGGCGTTCATGCGCAGCGCGCCGCCGATGGTGCCCGGAATGCCGTTGAGGAATTCGAGACCCGCCAGAGACCGGTCGCGGCAGGCGCGGGAGACCGCTACGTCCAGTGCGCCTGCGCCCGCGATCACGTCATCGCCGTCGAACGATATGTCGCCGAAATTCTTGCCGAGATGGATCACCACGCCCGGCACCCCGCCGTCGCGGATCATGGCGTTCGACCCGAGGCCGAGCACCGTGACGGCGATGTCGGGTTCCAGAGCGGCGATGAAGGTCTGCAGGTCGTCGACGTTCGCCGGCCGGAACAGGACCTCCGCCGGGCCGCCGGTCCGGAACCAGGTGATCCCCCCGAGCGGTGCGTTTTCCGAGACTTCGCCGCGCACGGCGGGCAGACGATCGATCAGACGGGGCAGGGCATGGGCCAGCATCACGCGCCTCCACCGGTTGTCGCGGCGGCGTCGCCTGCGTTCCATATGGCGGCGAGCGCATCGGGCAGGTCGTTTGCCCATGCCGTGATGTTCCCGGCACCGAGGCAGACGACGAAATCGTCCGGCTGTGCGAGCTCGGCGATGAGGCCGGGCAACGCTTCCGGGTTTTCCAGCGGCAGGACATGACGATGCCCCCGGCTTCGCAACCCTTCGATAAGCGCGTCGCGGTCGTATCCGTCCAGCGGCGTTTCGCCGGCAGCGTATATGTCGGTGACGATGACGGTATCGGCGTCATTGAAACAGGTACAGAATTCGTCAAACAGGTCGCGCAGCCGCGTATAGCGATGCGGTTGCACGACCGCTATCACGTTGCGCCGGGCGCTGGTCCGGGCGGCGGCCAGAACCGCTGTGATTTCCACCGGATGATGACCGTAATCGTCGATGATCGTGACGTCGTTGACGATGCCGGTGCGGGTGAAGCGCCGTTTGACCCCGCTGAATTCGCCGAGGGCATGGCGGATGACATCGGCGTCGATGCCCATCTCCCGCGCGATCGCGATCGCCGCCAGGGTGTTGCGGATGTTGTGGTCGCCGACCATCGGCATGGTGAAGCGTCCGAGTTCGGAGGTGGTTGCCGACGACCGGTCTGCGATCATGACGGTAAAGCTCGAACCCGCGGGATCGGCAGATATGTCAATCGCCCGGATGTCCGCCTGCGGGCTGAGCCCGTAGGTGATGATCCGGCGGTCGGAAACCTGCGGAATCAGGGCTTGTACCTCGGTATCGTCGATGCACATCGTGGCAAAGCCGTAAAACGGGATGTTCTGGACGAATTTGACGAACGCCGCTTTCAGCGTATCGAAATCGCCGTAGTGATCCAGGTGCTCCGGATCGATGTTGGTGACCACTGCGATGGTGGCCGGCAGTTTCATGAATGTGCCGTCGGATTCGTCCGCTTCGACGACGATCCACTCGCTGCTGCCGAGCCGGGCGTTGGTGCCGTAGGCGTTGATGATGCCGCCGTTGATGACGGTGGGGTCGAACTGGCCGGCATCCAGAACCGAGGCAACGATGGACGTGGTCGTGGTCTTGCCGTGAGTGCCGGCGACCGCGATGCCCCATTTGAGACGCATGATTTCGGCCAGCATTTCGGCCCGCGGCACCACCGGTACGAGGCGGGAACGTGCTTCGACGACTTCCGGGTTGTCCGGTTTGACGGCGGACGAAATGACGACGACTTCGGCCGTGCCCAGGTTTTCGCCGCGATGGCCGATCGATATTTCGATGCCGAGATCGCGCAGCCGTTTGACATTCGCGCTCTCTGCGATGTCGCTGCCCTGCACCGAGTAATTGAGATTGTGAAGAATCTCGGCGATGCCGCTCATCCCGATTCCGCCGATTCCGACGAAATGTATGGTGCCGATGCTGAGGGGAAGCGCGTTCATGCGGCGATCTCCCGCACGGGATCGGATGCCGGCCCGGCGCCGCCATTGGGTCGCGCGCCGCTGAGACGTTCCACCTGATCCGCGACGGCATCCGCCGCGTTTCTGCCGCCCAGGGATCTCGCCGCTTCGGCTGCGTTGGTCAGCGTATTGGTCAGGTTGACGAAACCTTCCAGCCGGATGGTCAGCGATTCCGGTGTGAAACCGTCCTGCGGAATCAGCCAGCCGGCCTGCCGATCGTCGATCGAGCGGGCGTTCGCCGTCTGGTGATCGTCCAGCGCATGAGGATACGGCACCAGAATGGCGGGTCGTCCCGCTTCGGCCAGTTCGGCGATGGTAGATGCGCCGGCCCGCGTGATCACGATATGGGCATTGGCCATGCGTTCCGGCACGTCGTCGAAGAAGGTTGCGAGTTCCGGCGACAGGCCAACGCTGTCATACGTCTCGCGCACCCGGTCCATATCTTCCGCGCGGCACTGCTGAACGATCGCAAATCGCCGGCGCAGCGTTTCGGGCATGTCGGCGATCGCCCGGGGAACAATGTCGCTGAAGACGGTGGCGCCGAGGCTGCCGCCGAGGACCAGAATTTTGACACCTTCGCCATTGGGCCCGATTGCCGGATAGGGCCGGTTGCGCACCTCGGAAAAGGCGTGGCGAACCGGATTGCCCGTCACCACGACCTTGGAGGCATTTTCGGGTGCGATGCCCGCGGTTTCGTCGAATGACGTCGCGATGGCGGATACCCGGCCCGCAAGCAGATGATTGGCTCTTCCGAGCACCGCGTTCTGTTCGTGAATGACCGTCGGCAGACCGCGCGTTGTGGCTGCAAGCATGGTCGGGACGGACGGATATCCACCGAACCCCACGATGCAACGGGGCCGGAATTTCCGGAAAAGGCGGCGTGCCTGAATCACGCCGATACCGATAGACAACACTGCTTTGGCTTTCGCGACGACCCCGCCACCGATACCCGATGCGCTGATTCGATGCACGGCGACATCCGGCAGCACGCTGCCTAGATCCATTCCGCGCGCGTCCGTGATCAGGGATACGGTATAGCCGCGCGACAGCAGCGCCTCGGCGACGGCAATCGCCGGGAAGATGTGGCCGCCCGTGCCGCCGGCGGCAAGCATGATGTGCCCGCTGCCGGTCATCGCAGCGTCTCCACGCCGACGCGCTTGCGCGTCAGTGCCAGCAGGAAACCGACGCACAATCCCATCGCGATCAGGGAAGAACCTCCATAGGATACGAACGGCAATGTCATCCCCTTGGTCGGCATCAGCCGCAGCGTTGACCCCATATTGATCACTGCCTGCAGCCCGAACTGGACCAGCAGGCCGGACGTTGCCAACAGGATGAACAGGTCTGTTTCCTGCAGTGCCCGGGCGAACCCGCGCAGGACGATAAAAGCGAAAAGTCCAACGATGATGAGACAGACGAACAGGCCGAATTCCTCGCCGGCGACGGCGAAGACGAAGTCGGAATGCGCGTCGGGCAGGACTTCCTTGACGGTGCCTTCGCCCGGTCCGCGCCCGAACAGGCCGCCGTTCATGAAGGCTTCCAGCGACCGGTCGACCTGGTAGCTGTCGCCGGAGGACGGGTCCAGGAACCTGTCGATCCGGCTGGCGACGTGGTGCAGCGTGAAATATGCGGCGACAAGGGCGCCCGCGCCGCCGAAGACCAGTAACGCGGCCCAGTAGAGCGGCAATCCCGCGAGAAAGAACTGTGCAGACCACACCGCCGAAATGACAACTGCCATACCGACGTCAGGCTGCAGAAGCAGCAGTCCGACGAGGGTGCCGAAAGCAGCGATGGAAATCAGGTTGCCTTGCTTTATGGCGCCGCTGCGTGCCGAGGCGAACAGCCATGCAGCCACGACGGCGAAGGCGGGTTTGAGGAATTCAGACGGTTGCACGGAAATCGGGCCCAGCGCGATCCACCGGCGGGCGCCCTTGATCTCGGTGCCCATGACGAAGGTCGCAATGACAAGCACGGTAAAGATCGCGAGCATGACCGTGGCAGCCCGGAACACGCCGGTCGGTGATAGCAGAGAGGCACCCATCATCAGGGCCAGCGCGACCGGCAGGTAGATCAATTGGCGCCGAGCGAAATAGAAGTAATCGAGGCCGATGCGCTCCGCGACCGCCGGGCTGGCGGCCAGGGCCATGATGATGCCGAATGCGATCAGTGCGCCGACCGCGGTCAGGGTCCAGCGGTCGACCGTCCACCACCAGCGGCCCAGGATCGAAGTGTCGGAACGGGCGAAGACGGTCATGTCGCACGTCCCCCGTGCAGCGCCATGACCAGATCGCGGAAATGATCGCCGCGTTTCGCGAAGTTGGGATACTGGTCGAACGACGCGCATGCCGGTGACAGCAGGACGACCGGCGCCGTTGCGCCGTCAGCTGTCGCGTCCGCCGCTGCCAGCGTCAGCGCCGCCGCCAGATCTCCGGCGATTCGAACCGAAACGCCGTTCTTGGTCAGTTCCGCTTCGAAATCGCGGGCGGCCTCGCCGATCAGATAGGCCCGCCGGACCCGGTCAAGACACGGCAGCGTGGGCGCAAGGCCATCTTCTTTCGCGATGCCGCCTGCAATCCAGTA
>Ga0181594_10004355_pt1 | contig 12601 bp, 12 predicted proteins | sample 071ome_18_FD_145603 | JGI IMG/M metagenome (GOLD analysis project Ga0181594, IMG submission 145603) | Coastal salt marsh microbial communities from the Groves Creek Marsh, Skidaway Island, Georgia - 071413BT metaG (spades assembly) | ecosystem: Environmental > Aquatic > Marine > Intertidal zone... | reverse complement strand
GCCCCCCTCCTGTCCATGCTGGAGGACGCCTGCGCGCGTCATGTGGGGCGCAGCTGCGTGGTGTTGTTCGGTGCCCGCACGGCTGCCGACCTGTACGCTGAAGATCGGCTGTCGGTGCTGGCGCAAAGCTGGAACGGGGCTTTCAGGTTCGTCCCGGTGCTGTCAGACGAACTCCCCGACAGCGCCTGGCAGGGGGCACGGGGTCTCGTCACCACTGCCATTGCCGAAGCCGCCCGCGACTTGATCTCAGGCGAGTCCGAGGCCTACCTGTGTGGCCCTCCGGGGATGATCGACGCCGCCATCCCGGAACTCGAGGCGCTCGGCATCCAGGCGCCTAATATGCACTTCGACAAGTTCCTCGACGGCAGCCACGGCCTCTCGCGGCAGGCGCTCGGCTGAGCTGACCCAGAGAGCCCCGCGATCCGCGCACCGCTACTTAAACCGCCGTGGGGCGACAGCCGAGCGGCAACACCGACCGAGACAGGAGTCTGAACACATGATCACCAACGCCGATATGGGCTACCACCCCGAAGCGATGGCCGCGCTGACCGATGACAGCACGCGCCATGCCTGGGCGGAAACGCTGTACATCCCGTTTGCGGTGCCCGAAGAGGCCCTGTTCGGCAACCTCTACGTGATGGCTCGCCCCGGCGTCGGGGTGATCACCAGCGACGTCAAGATTTTTCAGGGCCTCGGCCGCTCACGCTTCGATGCGCTGTACACCGACAACCAGACGCAGCTTCCCGCACCGGCGGATTTCCGTCGTTTTTCGCTGCCGAGCGGCGCCGAGGTCGATCTCTCCGACGGCCCTCAATGCTATCGGGTGCGCTACGCGGGCTTTGGCGACACCTGCTTCGAGCTCGAGGCCACCGCGTTGATGCCTGCCTATGACATCCACGACCCGGATATGGATCCCATGGCACAGCAGTCGCAGGGTGACCGCGACCAGCACTCCGGATACGGCGCGGCCTACGGCGGCCACTACGATCAGCTTGTGCGCGTACAAGGCGCGCTCAGGGTTCACGGACGCGACTACACCATCAACAACGTCGACTGCGTGGACCGCAGCTGGGGCGTACGCCCCGAGGTCGGCCTGCAGCCGATGGCCTGGCTGCACGCCATCTTCGGCGAGGACTATGCCTTTCACGCGATCTGGTCAATGGACTACAGCGGCGGGCGCGATGCCCAGCACACTTTCGCCCACGGCTTCATTCTCGACCAGGGTGCCGTGCACGGCTGCACCGATGCCCGCATCCGGGTCGAACGCGACGGCGTGTGGGGCGCCCACTACGCCATCCAGGCCACCGATGCGCGCGGCACCGAGCACCATTTCAACGGCGCTCCGATCGCATCGGGTCTGTGGGAACCCTATGGCTGCGTCGGGGTCCCGAACGTGCTGTGTCGCTTTGTGAGCGGCGACGGGCGGGTCGGCTACGGCGAAAATCAGGAGGGCTGGTTCTACGACGCGTGGCAGAAGCTGCGTGCGGCGGGCAAGGTCTGAAGCCCGCATGAGCGTGCAGGCTCCACGCTGGGATCGCGACGACCTTGAACCGCGGATCGCGCACGTGCTCAGCCGTAAGATGCAGCGCCGCGAGCAGGGCGGCTACAGCGCGCGCACCGATGAGCAGGTGACCCGCCAGCTGGAAGATCTGTTCCGCGCTTCGGGCCTGCGCGACATCCGCATCAGCCAGCTTGCGCGCATGACCGGCGGCGCCTCCAAAGAGCAGTTTGCTTTCACGCTAGAACACGGCGAGGCATCGGCACCGGAGCGCATGGTGCTGCGCATGGACCCGTGGATGGGCATCGTCGAAACCTGCCGCGGCCGCGAAGCGGAGCTGCTTCAAACCTACGCCGGGATCGTGCCGGTGCCGCCGCTGCGCTTCGTAGACGCCGACGGCGAGCACCTCGGCGCGCCCGGACTCATCACCGCGATGGTGCCCGGTGCCACGGCACCCACCGACGTCGACACCGCCGCCGTGTCGGGGATCGGGATCCGCTTCGCACACTGGATCCCGAAGCTCGCCCCGCAGTTCGTCGACAACCTCGCGCAGATCCACCTGCATGACTGGCAGGCTGATGGTCTCAGCTATTTCGAGGCGCCGCAGGCCGGCACAACACAGGCCGCCCAGCGTCAGGTCAACTGGTGGAGCCGGGTATGGCGCGAGGATCTGGTGGAGCCGGATCCGCTCGCGACCTTCGTTGAGCGCTGGCTGCGGGAGCACGCGCCGGTGTGTGCACGCCCGGTGATGGTGCACGGTGACTACCGCATCGGGAATTTCATGTTTGTCGAGCCCAGCGGTGCCTTCTCCGCTGTGCTTGACTGGGAGCTGGCGCACCCGGGTGATTTCCACGAAGACCTGGCCTGGTGCGTGCAGCGGCTGTTTTCCACGCCAGGGACCGACGGCGAACCGCTGATCTGCGGACTGCTGCCGCGCGCCGAGTTCCTGTCCCGCTACGCTGATGCCACCGGCTTCACGGTCGATCCATCCATCGTCCGCTACTACGAGATCCTGAGCGCCTGGAAATGCATTGTTATCAACAACGCTACCGCCTGCTGTGCGGCGCGCGAAAGCCAGAGCCATCAGGACATCGTGCTGACCTGGCTGTCGTTCAGCACGGCCGTTTTCCGTGACGAGATCGTGCGCCTGATCCGCGAGGCAGAAGCCCTATGAACCCTGATATCAGCCTCAGACTGAAGTCGATCGAGAAAGCTCTGACTGACGTCATCGCGCGCGCGCTGCCCGCGCACGAACAGCTCGCCCGCGATCAGCTGAATCTCATCGTCGGCCATCTACGCATCATCGACGAACACTGGCGCTATGCGCTGCGCTATGAGCTCGGCACGCTGGATCAACTGCTCACGCTCGCCGCACAGCTGCGTCCCTTCGGCGACGCGGCCCAGCAGAGCCGCCTGGACCAGGCCTGTCAGTCTGCTGGTGCAGTTGACCGCGCGGATTTTGATCAGGTCAGCACGGCGCAGCGCGCGCTCGCCGCGGCCCTGGATCGCCTGATTGCCGCCGATGATTCGACTGCACCGATCCCGCCGGGTCTGCGCGATGCGGTGCTGGCACATTTTGCGCTGGCGGCACCGCGGGAACGGGCCTGGCACCATGCCAGCCATCTCGATCCAGATCCGGACAGCCTGCCGCCGGTAAGCAGTCTGTTTACGCCATCAACCTGAATCCAGGCGCCGCACCGCCACTTATTCAGGCGACGTTACGCCCGGCGGCGCATGCTCGAGATAAGCCTTCATCAGGGAGTGCACGGTAGCGGCCACGTCGTCCGCTGTCGCGCCCGAAAAACTCATCTGCGCCACCATGTGCGCCAGACTCACGACCACCCGGGCCGCGACCTTCAGATCGGTGCCCGGTCGGATCGCGCCCTGCGCGACCCCACGCGCGAGGATGGCGCCGATCCCGTCCAGCGCTGCGCGGTAGAAAACGAGATAGCGACGCCACAGTCCGCCGCGCACGCTGACGCTCCACTCGAGCCACACCCGTACGTAGTCTTCATGCGTGTCGATGGCGTCTCTGAACACCATCAGGATCGCCTCGATCACCTGCGGCGCCGGGCGCGTGGGATCCTCCGTGGCGGCGAGCAGGTCCTCGAGCAGAAAGCGATCGACCTCCTCGACGATGCCGAGCGCAAGCTCCTCACGCGTCGGGAAGTAGTGAAACACGGTTGACACCGCCACCCCGGCCGCGCGCGCCACGTCGCTCGGACGGGCGCGCTCAAGACCCAGGCGCGCGGCTTCGGCGAGGGCACAGCGCAGGATCTGCTGTCGTCGATCTGCCGGCCGCATGCGCGAGGCGCGACGCGACCGCACACCACCATCCGCCGGAGCTTTACTCGTCAAGTCACGTGGTTTTTTATTGACCATTATTTCAATAATCGTTAATTTCAAGTCGCTGCAGCCCGCCACGCGCAGAGCGTAGGTGGCAGACAGCGTCTATCCAAACGGCTTCCTTGAGGGGGGAATCACCATGGAACGACTCAAATATCTGCGCCCCTGCGCCTGGACAGGGCCTGTTTTCCTGATGGTCTTCATCGTGTTCTGGGGCCTTTTCAGCAACAACATTCCGCCGATCGCGGCAGATACCTCAGCCGCGCTGGTCGCAGATTTTTTCCGCGACAGCGCCAACATGGTACGTCTCGGCATGACCATGGCGATGAGCTTCGTGGTGTTCTATTTCATCTGGGGTCTGGCTATCGCCAAAGTAATCGAACTCGGCATCGAGCGCGAAAACAACGTCATGTCCACCCTTGCGCTGTGGGGCGCCGGGCTCACCGTCGTGCCGATCCTGGTGTCCTGTTCGTTCTGGCTGACCGGTTCCTACCGGCCGGAGGCGCTCGACGACTCAGTTCTGCAGATGCTCTACGACATGGCCTGGCTGCTCATCGATCTGGGTTACATGGTGACGACCGTGCAGATGTGTGCCATCGGCATCGGGTTTCTGAGCGACGAACGCGAGGTGCCGCTGGTACCGAAGTGGTTCGCCTGGTACGGGATCTGGGTTGGCTTCAGCTTCATCGCCGAAGTCTTCATGCCGTTTTTCACCAGCGGGATCTTCGCCCGTCACGGCATGCTCAATTTCTGGATCGAGTTTTTCCTGTGGTTCTTCTGGATCGTGGGCATGACCTACTACACCCTCGGCGCGATCAGCCGCCTGGAAGCCGAAGCACGCGGGGAAACCGTCAGCGCCGGTGCGCGCGGCACGCCGGGCATGGCGGGCGCCTCCGCTTAAGCCGCCCGGTCGAAGGCAGGCATGGTCGCGGCAACCCGCCCTCGCGCCGTGGGCGACGAGGGCGTGTGGTTCTTCATCACCGCAGATATCTCGCTCTTTGCCGTGCTGTTTGCCGCCTTCATGCACGCGCGCTACGGCGCGCCCGGGCTCTTCGAGGATTCACGACAGGCCCTCAACACGAGCCTGGGCACGCTGAATACGCTGATCCTGCTGACCAGCTCCTGGCAGGTAGCGCTGGCGGTGCACGCCGCGCGCGAGGGACTGCGCGACCAGGTGCTGCGCTACCTCGGACTCGGCATGCTGGTCGGTGTCGGCTTCGCCGTGACCAAAGCTATCGAATACGCCGACAAGATCCGCGCCGGACTGACCATGGTCCACAACGATTTCTTCATGTTTTACTGGGCGCTGACCGGACTGCATTTCGTGCATTTCCTGGTCGGCATGGTGGTGCTCGGCGTGTGTCTGCATAAAGCGCGCCGCGATCCCCTGGACGCGCGCTTCCTGATCTGGATCGAATCCGGCGGCTGCTACTGGCACATGGTCGATCTGCTGTGGATCATGATCTTCCCTATGATTTACCTGCTCGGCGCCGCATGACGCCGCTATCGCGCCACCCGATGACCCTGGCCTGGCTTGCGCTGGTCGCGGCTACTCTAACCGTGTTTGCCCTGGCGGAAGGCGCCGGCGGCGGGCGGTTCGCGAGCATCGGCATCGTGCTCGTCTCCGCGTTCAAAGTGCGCCTGGTATTTCTGTGGTTCATGGAGCTGCGCTCCGGCGCCATGCCCTGGCGCAGGGTCACCGAAACCTGGGTCGCAGCGGTCGCGCTGATCCTGATTGCCGGCGTCCTCCTGACCGGCGCCCCCTGAGTCCCGCCGCGGAGCGAAGCCCTGCTCAGTCGGCCGCCGGCTTTCGTTCAGCCAGCAGGACTTCCAGCGCCGGCAGCGCCTCTGGCTCCGGCTCCCAGCCCTGCGGCAGCAGCCAGGCGCGTTCGCGGGTCAGCTGCTCGTTCTGGTGCGCGAGCACCAGAGCGCTGAGCGCATCGCGTCGGACATCGTCGGCCGCGGCGTAGGCCTCACTGATAAAGCGACCCGTCATCTCGCGCAGGCCTTTGACCTCGGACTGCAGATCCGCTGGACTGACGCGCGCTGACGCCAGGACGCGCTGTCCCTGCGCCAGCGCCTGCGCCATCTGCACGCCCGCGGCGCTGTCCGGTGACAGTTCCAGCAGCTCGGCGGCGAAGCAGGCAAGGCGCTCGAGCTCATCACAGTCAAAGGTGAACTCCAGCGGCAGGCGCGCCGCCAGCAATGCCAGGAGCCCGATCACGACCTGCAGCTGCTCCTGCGCGGGCTCGTTTTCCGGGTCGACGGCCGGGAGCACGACCTGCTGCAGGGAACGCAGCGCCGCGTGCAGGGCCAGATCTGTTCTCAACTGCATGTCATGCCTCCTTCTCGAGCAGCACGGCAAGATCGGCCAGCAGGCGGGGACCGATCCCCACGATCCACGCCACCAGCGCATCCTGGTGCGTACGGCCGTAGCGCGCCACGCGCCATCCCGTGCCGAGCGCGATCACTCCCTGTAACCAGCTGCGGAATACCTTGTAGTAGTGCAACACCGCCCGGTCGACGGCGCGACCGGTGGCGGCTTCCCAGCGCGCCAGGAACTCTCCCTCGGGCATGAAGCCACCCACCAGATGCGTGCGCCCGTCTTCGGCGAGTCCGCCGTAGGCCGGATGTGCTGCCCAGGCGAGATCGAAATGGGGATCGCCGATCCGCGCCATCTCCCAGTCGAGGATTGCCGTGATCCGCGCGTCGTCCTCGGTGAACAGGAAATTCCCGACCCGATAGTCGCCGTGAACGATACAGGGCGCTGCGCAGGGCGGCTGGTGTGCACGCAGCCAGGCGCAGGCGAGGCGCATCAGCGGCACGTCCTCGTCAGCATCCTCCTCCCACACCCGCTCCCAGTGATTCAGCGCGCGCGCGATCGACTGCGTGCCTGGAACCGGCAGATCGAAAGCCGGCAGCGCCCCGGGCGCCACGGGGGCGGCATGGATCGCCGCCAGGTGTGACACGAACTGCGGGCCCAGGGTGTTCCGCCAGTGCGGCGCCATGACCGTTCCCATGCCCGATGCCTGGCTGCGCGCGTCGCGCGGTTTGGTCACGCCCGCCACGAACCCGTACACGATGGCCGGATAGGGCAGATGATGTGCTTCGTGGTCGACCCACAGGGCTTCCGGCACCGGCACGATGCCGCGCATGGCTTTGATGATCTGAAACTCCCGCAGGCGACTCGATTCGACCAGCGATGCGGCCGGCTCCATGCGCAGCACCAACGGGGTGGTCTCCTGACCGCGTTCGGGATGCTGCCACGAAAGCTCGAAGGCAACCTGCAGCTTCGACGCACCCCCGGCCAGCCAGCGCAGCCGTTCGATGCGGAAGTTGCGTACGCCTTCGGCGCTGAGCAGCGCCTTCACGCCATCGAGCAGCGCATCGAGCGACTGCGGCTCGTAGCCAGGGCCGTGGCGCTGTTCGAGCTTGCGCGTCAGGACCCGATCAATTTCAGTCTCGCAGGGGAAACGCGCGCGCAGCGCAGCTGTCCAGGTCGCATCCGGACGCTCCTTGTCCGGCACCATCAGGCGTACTCGGCGAGCGCTCCGAGCGAGTCCAGATCGTCCATGGCGTGTGTCATACGCCCGATGAAGGCCAGCGATGCATCCCGTGGCTGCATCTCGGGCGCTTCAGGCGGCTGGCCAAGGGTGCCGGTCCACCAGGCCAGCGCGCCGAACATCTGCGCCCGATAGGACAACCAGACCTCGTCAAAATCGAGCCGGGTGACGCCTTTCTCCCGCATCTGTTCCACGTAGTAAGACACCAGATCGTGTTCCCATTCGCGCCGCTGGTCGACGGTCAGCGCCGCTGCAATGCAGTAGGACAGATCGCGGCTCAAGTGCCCTTTGCAGGAACACTGCCAGTCATTCATGCCCATGGTCTCGGGCCCGGCGATATACCAGTTCTTCAGATGCGGATCGCCGTGGACCAGCGTTCGCGGCAGACGCGAATGCAGCGCGATCGACGTCACCGTCGCCGGCCAGATCTCGGCCTCACGCGCAAACAGCCCTGGCGGGATGACCGACTCCGCCTCGCTGAAGCCGCGCTGACAGGCCTGCTCGAACCCGGCTTCCTTGGCGGTGATGTGGAAATAATCTTCCCAGGTATTCCAGGCGCTCAGCGTGGTGTCGAGCTCCGGGCTCTCGTAGAAGGCAGCGTGCAGCGAGGCCAGCCCGCGCATCTGGCTCATTGCCAGCGCTCTGGTCAACGGCGTGTCGTAATTGCAGAACGTCACCTCGCCTTCCATGTCGCGCAGGATGACGATGGAATTCAAAGACGCCGGATCGAACGCCGCGTAAACGCAGTCCGGTGCCGTGAGATCCAGCCGCGCGCGGACCTTATCGAAGAACGTGACCTCGGCCTCGATACCGCCGTTCATGCCGATGATGAAGCGGTTTTCCAGATGATGTGTTGATTTACAGAACACCGAGGTCGGCAGCCCGTCCGCGGTGCCGGCCTCGTTGTACTCGAGGTAGATGCGGCGGCGACTCGAAGTGCCCTCGTCCGGTTCGCTGAGCCGAAAACCGGTGACCTTGACGTCGCTGCTGTGGCGGGCGGTCAACACGGCGGTCAACCACTCAGGCGTGATGTGCTCATAGCCGAGCGGGATCTCGGACGCACGGGTCACCGGGCCCGCAGCTGCCGCCTCACGCTCATAGGCCGCTTTGATCTGCGCGAATGACAGTCCCATGGTGTCGTCCTCCCCGGTCCCTGAGCCAATTGATTCGCTAGTTTACTATCATCCAGCAAACGAACGGAGCGAAAGCACTGACAGCGGTGGGATTCGGGGGATCGCGTTGCAGCTGCGCAGCTTCAGCCGAGGCGCCAGCCGCGGAAGCGGGGCTCATCCTGCGGCACGATCTCCGTTGCGAGAACCGCGTAGCAACCGGGACAGAACGCCTGGCGCAGAACAATTTCGCGGCTGGTGTAGAGGTGCGGTGCGGCGCGCACCCCGGGTCCGGCCTCTGTCGCGGGACGTTCGCGGCGCAGCGCTGCGCTCAAGGGATCCTCTCCGGCTTTTCCGACCACAGCTGCGCAGTGACGGCACTGCACAGCACCATCTGCCGCCAGTTCGAGGTTGTCATCTAGCTCCACGTTTCCGTCCTCAGCTGTCATCGGTTGCAAAGGCGCGGCTTTTACGCAGGGCGTCGCGCCGCTGCGCGGTTGCCGCGGTATCGACATGGCCATCTGCGTCAAGCACCACGCCGTAGATGGTATCGGCAGCAGCGGCAGACACCCGCAGACTGGCGACATCAACGGCAACCTGCGCCGGGTCGCGGCGCAGCGGGTCACCGTATCCCCCACCGCCCTGCCAGTGGGTGTAGTACACGTCGTTAACGGCAAGGTCCGTCTCCGCATGGGCGGGCAGGAGATCGTGCTCGCCGACGATGTCGTCGAGGGTGGCGGGAATACGGCCAGCGGCGAACTGTCTGTGCACATCGCCCGCCCGGATCAGGACGTCGTAGCTGTTGCTGGCCGGGTAGCCGCCGCACAGCCCGTGGGCCAGCGGTACGGCCTTGCCGGGTGCGGACACCACCAGATGGACGTGCCCGATCGGCGAATCATGAGGAATAAAGCAGCTCGAGGCGCCCAGCCCCCCGCGGAACCGTCCGGGCCCGCCGGAGTCGGTCTCCTCCTTACGCCACAGGTACAGCATTGGAAAGCTGAACTCGTTGATCTCGACATCGGCGATGCGGCCCATCGGGATACAGCTCTGGCCCCCGGTGTCCACTCCGTCAGAATCGGTTCGCGCGCCCAGGCCACCAGCCATGGGATCGCAGAGCATGGTGACGAAGGGGCCGCCGCGCTGGTCGACACCCGCGATAAGCGCCAGGTCCCAGGTACCCTCGCACACCGACATTGCTCCGCGGCGATGCTGCGGATGGGTCACCAGCATGTTCGCTACACACTCCGAGACAGCGTTCTGGGTTGACCAGGCCGATGCCACCGAGGCTTTGCCGATCCCGGCGGGGAAGGTGCAGTTATTGATGGTGCCCGGCTCACTCACGATACGCAGACAGCGATACAGCCCCCCGGGCGCCCACGGTATGTCGTTACACAACATGGTCAGCACGATTGGCATGATGCCGCCGCGCAAGCCGGCATAGGTGCAGTTGATGAAACCCTCGACCTGCGGATCGGTACCGGTGAAGTCGAAGGTCAGGGTGTCACCCTGTTTGCGCATTTCGAGGACTATCTTGTAGATCCCGTCGTCGTCGACACGCGCACCGTCCTGGTGTGCGACCGCACCCCAGGTGCCGTCCGGCAGGCTGGACAACTTCGCGCGCAGACGCCTTTCAGCGTCGCGCATCATGCGCTTCATGACTGCCTTCACCGTGGTCGGGCCGTATTTGGCAATCAATGCCGTCAGGCGCTCCTGGGCCACATTGTTGGCGCCCAGCTTGGCGCGCAGATCGAGTGCAATCAGCTTCGGCACGCGCGAGCGGCGCAGATACATGTCCTCAATATCGGTGCGCAGCTCGCCCCGCTCGATGATTTTCACCGGCGGCACCGGTGTCGATTCCCAGAACACGTCGCGCCCGGATACCGACCAGCTGCCCGGCGACACGCCACCAAGGTCGACCTGGTGGCACACCGCGCCGGTCCAGGCGAACAGCTTGCCCTCGTGGAACAGCGGCGCGAACAGACTGACGTCGTTCTGATGCAGTCCCCCGCCGACCCAGGGATCGTTGCACAGGAACATATCGCCGGGAGCGATGCCGGGGCGGACGCTGCGGTGCTCCAGGGTCCACTTGAGCGCCATATCGAGCGAGGCCGCAAGCTGTGTGTTGTACGCGCCGACAAGGATCAGATCGCCGGTTTCATCAGCGATCGCCGCACTGAAGTCGTTGCAGTCGGTCACCACCACCGAGCCGGACATGCGTTTCAGCGCATCGCCCATGTCCTCGGTGATAGCCGCCAGCCGGTGACGGACAACTTCGTAGGTCAGGGGGTCAACCGCGTCAATATCCGCATCTGAAATCAGGTGCAGATCGAGTGACTTCGACGCTGCCGCGCGCAGCGCCTCGGGTGTGCGCTCTTCAAAGGCGAAATGCTCGGAGCCTGAAACGTGGATCAGGGGCATGAGGGTCCTCCTCAGAATGACGACACGTAGCGGATGACGAGGTTACCGAGCGCGTCCACCGTCGCCGCGCAGCCGTGCGGCAGCGCGACGGTCGTTGTCGGCGCCTCGACGATGGCCGGACCGTCGATGCTGTGCCCCGCACCAAGGTCCCGGTAGTCAAAAATCGGGGTTTGTTCAAAGCCCCGACGGACGTCGAGAAACACCTGCCGCGAGCCGCGTGGCGTCGGGGCAGCGTCACGCGGCGGCGCCGGCGGCAGCTTGGGACGGATCGGCAGACGTCCGCGTGCGCGCATGCGGTAGGTTATGAACTGGATCCCGGCCTCACGGAAACCCGCCTCCTTGCCATAGAGCCCCGCATACGCTGCCTCAAAGGCCTCGCCGAGGGCCTGCACGGATGACGTGTCAAAGCTGCCGGACGGCACCGGCGTCGTCACTTCCGCCAGCTGCATGGTGTAACGCACGTCGACCTCGCGCTCATAGCTGACGCCGGTGAACGAGAGGCCCTGTTCATCCAGCTCAGCGGCCAGCTCGCGCTCGAGCTCGGCGTATATCTCAGTCAGACGCGCGGGCTCAGGCGGAAAATTCTCCGGGCGGGAACGTTCCACGGTAAGCACGATATCGGAGCTGGCCAGACCGTAGGCCGAAAACACCGCCGCCGTCGAACCGAGCGGAACCAGAACCTCTTTCACCCCGAGATCGGCGGCATAGCTTGCGCAGTGCGCCGGGCCTGCACCACCGAAGGAATAGAGCACGAAATCGCGCGGGTCACGGCCACTGTTGACCACCACCTTGCGCACCAGATCGGCGGCCTGGGCGTTCTGGATGGCGTAGATCGCCGCCGCCGCATCGGTCACCGACATCTGCAGCGGGGCCGCGATGTGTCGCTCAATCGCGGCTTGCGCGCGTTCGACGGACAGTGCCTTGCGCCCCCCCAGGAAGTAGTCCGGATTGATGATCCCCAGAACCAGATCGGCGTCAGTCAGGGTCGGGCGTTCACCGCCCTCGCCATAGCAGGCCGGGCCCGGGTGGGCGCCGGCGCTGTTGGGTCCGACGCGCAGATTGCCGCCCTGATCCAGCCACGCAATGGCACCACCACCGGCACCGATGGTATGCACATCAACCATGGCGCTTGAGATCGCATACTGGTTGATAACCACGCTGGTGGTGGACACCGGTCGCCCCTCAACGACCAGCCCGACGAGGAAGGTCGTACCCCCGATATCGGTGGATATGATGTTCTCGTGACCGAGTTTGCTACCTAGATTGGTGCAGCCGACGATCCCACCGGTCAGCACTGAGCCCAGCGTGGTGACAGCATGCCGCGGCGCCTCACGCGCTTTCACGCAGCCACCCGACCCCTGCATCACCAGCAGCGACCCAGTGAGTCCGCGCGTGCGCAGTTCATCCTCCAGGGGGAACAGGTAACGGCGCAGAATGGGCGCGATCTGGGTGTTGACGATGGTCGTCGCGCTGCGCGAGAACTCGCGGATGCGCGGGCTGACCTCGCTGGAGAGCGCCACGTAGAGGTCAGGCGCAACGTCGGCGATGAGCTCACGCGTGCGCAGCTCGTGCGCCGGGTTGCGGAACGACCACAGGTAGGACACTGCAATGGCCTGCACGCCCGCTGCCACCAGGCGCCGGGTCGCCGCGCGCACGCCCTCCTCATC
>Ga0181594_10004348_pt1 | contig 12616 bp, 9 predicted proteins | sample 071ome_18_FD_145603 | JGI IMG/M metagenome (GOLD analysis project Ga0181594, IMG submission 145603) | Coastal salt marsh microbial communities from the Groves Creek Marsh, Skidaway Island, Georgia - 071413BT metaG (spades assembly) | ecosystem: Environmental > Aquatic > Marine > Intertidal zone... | reverse complement strand
TGCTGTTTTTCAGCAGCGGAGGCCGAGGCAATGACATGCAGGCCAAGGTGCTTGCCGAGCTGAATCGCGGCAATGCCGGTGCCACCCGCTGCACCAAGGACTAGCATGGCTTCACCGGGCTTTGCCTTGGCTCGGTATTCAAGCGCATAGACGGCAGTCTGGTAGTTGGCGGTCATCACCGCCGCCGTTTCCATCGAGACGTTTTCGGGAATGCGGGTGACCTTAGCTGCCGAGACGTTTTGCGCCTCGCAAAACACGCCGGTGCCACTGAAGAACACCTCATCTCCGACTTCGAGGTGATCGACGTCCTCGCCTTTCGCCAATACGACACCTGCGCCTTCGCTACCCGGGATATGCGGCAATTTGGGAAAATGCTGGTAATTGCCCGTCGTCGCCAGCACGTCGACAAACGAGACGCCCGCGACCTTGATCGCGACCCGGACCTCACCCGGACCAGGCGGGCCGGGGTCGTAGTCTTCCAGCGCGAAGCTCTCGGGCGGCCCAAAGGCGCGAACGGTAACTGCCTTAGGCATACCTAGTGCTGACCGCCATCGCAGCGCACCAGTGATCCGGTCACATTGATCGAGGCCGGACTGGCAAGAAAGAGGGCGGCGGTGAGAATCTCCTCAGGCTCCGCCGCATGGCCGCGCGGAATATTGATCGGGCCTTTCCCCTTGTCTGGCCATGCTTCGACAATGTCGGTGCGAAAGGCGCCTGGCGATAGCGTATTGACCCGCACCTTGGGCGCGTATTCCCAAGCGAGGCTTTTCGACATGGCATTAAGCGCGGCCTTGGCCGACCCGTAGGGCACGGTTGCGGGCAGCGGCATCATCGAGCCGGATGACGAGACATTGATGATCGAACCGCCGTCGCCGTCAGCCATCCGCTTGGCGACCAGGCTGGCAAGTCGGAACGGGCCCTTGAAATTTAGATTAACCACGGAATCGAAGAGTGCCTCTGTAACCTCGTGGCTCGGCGTGGCCGGCCCCATACCGGCATTGTTGACGAGGATGTCGACCCGCCCGAACGCTGCATAGGCTTCTTGGACAAGGCGTTCGCACTGGTCCCATTTGCCGACATGGGCGCCAATCGCCTTCGCCTTGCGCCCCAGAGCGCGGCACTCTTCCGCGACTTTCTCGCAGTTTTCCAGTTTTCGCGAAGCGATAATAACATCCGCGCCGCGCTCGGCAAAAGCCTTGACCATCTGATAGCCAAGTCCGCGAGAGCCGCCCGTTACAAGTGCAATCTTGCCGCTGAAATCGAAAAGCGGATCCATTGCCGTTCTCCTGCTGGCCATGATTGCAAAATCAGTAAACGCCGCCCTGCTCTTCCGCGAAGTCTCTCGCTTCGCGCGTGTTGCCGCTGTCGCTTGCCTTAGCCGGACCCGCATTGCTTTGCCTGATCTGAGCGATCAACACATCGCGCTTGGCGGCAAAGTCATCAGCCTTGGTCCAGCGCTGCGGCTCGGTATTGGGCTTGAACGCTTCCCAGATGATTGACGAGCGCGCCTCGTCGCCCGGCGTCGCGCTAGCAACCTGCTTACCGGATACGCGGTCGATGCGAACCATCCGAATTCCGGCAGGTGCGATCAGTGGACGTGCGTGCCAGCGGCTTTTCGTTTCCTGCACCAGCTTCTTGAACATGGGTGCTGCAAGGCTGCCGCCTTGGGCATAGCCACCCATCGAGCGGGGCTTATCGAAACCGAGATAAGTCCCCGCAACATACTGTTGCGATCCACCCACGAACCACACATCGGTTGGCCCCGATGTCGTGCCGGTTTTCCCAAAGAGAGGCAGATTCAGATCCTTGAGGACCGTTGCGGTGCCGCGAATGACGACACCAGTGAGCATATGCATCGTCTGGAAAGCTGTCCCTGGGTCAAGCACCTGCCTCCCGGGCCGCGCGATGCGTGGCATGGGCTTGCCGTCCCATTTTGCCATGTTGCAACCGTTGCAGCGGCGCTTGTCGGATCTCCAGATAACCTTGCCCTTGCGATCCTGGATATAGTCGATCAGCGACGGTGTGAACTGAACGCCGTGATTGGCGAGTGTCGAGTAGGCGTTGACCATCCGCAAGACGGTCGTCTCGCCAGCTCCCAGCGAAAAGGCGAGATAGGGCTTATACTCGCCGATCCCTACGTTTTTGATCGTCTTGACCACCCGATCCATGCCCGCGTCGTTGGCGATCCGCACGGTCATCAGGTTACGGGACTGCTCCAGACCCCAGCGCATTGTGTGGTTGCCGCTACCTCCACCGCCGCCGAAGTTGCTGAAGCATTTCTCGCCAAGGGCGGCGGACTGATAGACGCAAAAGCGACTGTCCAGAATCTGGGTCGCGGGAGTCATTCCCGCATCCAGCCCGGTGGCATAGACGAACGGCTTGATCGTCGAACCGGGCTGGCGAAGCGCCTGAATACCACGGTTGAACGAATCGAGACCCGAATCGAAACCGCCCTGGACAGCTATGACCCGGCCTGTCTGTGGTTCCATGACAACCATTCCCCCGGCAACCTCCGGGATCGTGCGCACGGCGTAGCTGCCACTGCCGGATGGAGCAGCCGCGACCAGATCACCGACTCTTGCGCTGCCAGGAATATTCCCCAGAGCGGCAGTCTCTCCGTCGACAAAGCCGATCCGGCCATTACTTCCGCTCGATTCAAGGATGACCCCGATCCGCCACTTTTCATAGTCGATGGACTTGTTGACCATGACCATCTGCGACTGCCAGTTCTCAGGATCGAGATCGAGATGAGCGACCGGTCCGCGCCAGCCCTTGCCGGCATGATAGCGCATCATGCCCGAGCGCAGCGCGGCGCGCGCGGCCTCCTGCATTCCTACGTCCAGTGAGGTGCGAACCCACAATCCGCCAGCGTAGACACTGTTGGGACCGTCTTCGGCGGTTTCGCCGTAAAGCCCGATCAGACGCCGCCGCACTTCCTCAGTGAAGTAGCCGACCGCCCGTGAATAGGTCGGCGTCCTACTGGGCACGAGACCGAGAGGCTGGGCTTTCGCGGCAGCAGCCTGAGCGGGAGTAGCCCAGTCGTTGCTGACCATTTGGTCCAGCACGTAATTGCGCCTCGCGAGCGCGAGATCTGCGTGTTGCGAACGGCTATAGCGTTCGGGCGCCTTGGGCAAAATTGCCAGGAACGCAGCTTCGTGTAGCTCCAGATCGCCGACGTCCTTGTTGAAATAGGCGCGCGATGCCGCCTGAACCCCGAAACTCTGCCGGCCGAGGGGAATTTCATTGAGGTACAGTTCAAGGATCTGGCGCTTGTTGAGTACGCCCTCGATTCGGCGCGCGACGATCATTTCCTTGAGTTTGCGGGTGATGGAGTACTCATCGCCGATCAGCACATTCTTGGCGACCTGCTGGGTTATCGTCGAGCCGCCTTTTGCCCGTTCTCCCGAGCCGATCTTCGAGACATAGTCGAACACAGCGCCAAGCAGCCCGGTGTAATCCACGCCGCCATGGGTCCAGAAAGTCTTGTCCTCCGCAGCCAGGAAAGCATTGATCATCGGCTCCGGAAAATCATCGAACGTCAATTGAACGCGCCGTTCGCGGGCATAGCTGTAGACGATCTCGCCATCTACGCCGCGCACCATCGTGGGTAGCGGCGGCTGGTAGTCAAGCAGCTTGTCAGCCGAAGGCAGGTTGCGGGTCAGAACGAACCAGAAAGCGAGCACGGCGAGCAACAACCCGCCAACTATGTAGCCCATCAGTCGGAAGCGCGGGTTCGTTGTCCAGTTGCGGTGAAACCATTCCGCCGATCCGCCAGCGAACCGACGAATCCTGTAGCGTACGATTGCGGGGAAGTTGGAAGCAGCGTCAGCCATTGCAAGCGGTCTCTAGCACGAGGCGTTCTTTCTGCGCCAGCACCTTCAAGCTTCCTAAAGTTCGCTTTGCCGCGCCAGATAGGCGCGCACGGCTCGCGCGGCAGCCCGCGCAATTGCATCGCGCCCGTCTTTCGAATTTAGATAGACTGCATCGTCCCTATTGCTGATGTAGCCGGTCTCCAGAAGGACCGACGGGACGTCGGGTGCCTTGAGCACAGCAAATGCCGCAGACTGGACATTGTCGAAATGCAGACGTGTACTGCCTTTTAGTTCGCGCACCATCAGTCGCGCCAGGTCGCGGGATCGGGCATCAGTCTCGCTTTGCGAGAGATCGAGAAGGATAACATTGACCGCTTCACTCTGCCTGTCGAGACGCACGCCGTTGAGCACGTCGGAACGATTTTCCCGCGCGGCGATCCGTGCCGCTGCCTCGCTCGATCCCTTTTCAGACAGGACATAGACGCTGGCTCCGCGTGCATCCTCGTTTTCGGCGCTATCGGTATGAACCGACACGAACAGGTCCGCACCCAATCTGCGGGCGATGGCGCTGCGTTCGCCGAGGGCAAGAAAGCGATCGTCCGGCCGCGTTACCGCGACACGAATTCCCCCGCCGGCGAGAAGCTCGTCACGGATTGCGCGCGAATGAGCGAGAGTCACTTGCTTTTCATGCAAACCAAGATTGCCCGCACCGGGATCATGGCCACCATGGCCAGGATCGATCACAACCAAAGGCCTGCTCGCGTCGATCGGCCCTTCCACCTCAGGCAGGTCGAGCTTGTCTTGAGCCGAAGGCAAATCGATCCGCAGCACATACCCGTATCCCTGCCCGGGCAGACCATATATCCGGTCGACCGCCAGCGACGCCGCAAGTACGGCAAGCGGAAACAGGAACAACAGGCCGAGCTGAAGCTTCCGGGACATGCCCTGCCACCTAGTCGGCGCGCGGGCGCGCCGCAATGGGCTGGACGTTACGCATCCACGTCCGCACGAGCGCAGACAAATTTTCGGTGCCGCCCCATGCACGATCACGATAGAGTAATAAACTTGCCGTAGAGCAGGTTGGCTGTTAATCGCGGCGACGAGGGATGGTGTATCGACAGCTCCCGGCGATGTGCTCGCACCGGATTTGGCTGCGGGTGATGCCTGGAGACGAGCAGTTTTCCCCCAAAGTGCCGGAAGCATCCGTTCTCCCGGACACAATCAGGTTGATGCGAAAAATGAGAACACCTTTGCCGTTCTGCCAGCTTCCCCATGAGGGACCGCAGGCAAGATCAGCGGCGTGGTATGCGTGCACATTATCGCCACGCTCTCAGGAATGCGCAGTCACGATCGCAAGAGGTCCGGACGCATTGGTCCGCGACCCCAAGCAAATAACCGCCCGCTACCCGTCCCGACTGACCGGATCCGGATTGCGCGGCATTCACACACAAATTGGCGCACGACGCTCGGCTCGATCCGGTCCACGCTGCGCCCGGAGAAATTTACATGGCAACGCGCATGCTAATCGATGCGCGCCACCCGGAAGAGACGCGGGTGGCGGTACTCAAGGGCAACCGCATTGAAGAGTTCGATTTTGAATCGGCCGACAAGCAACAGATCAAGGGTAATATCTACCTCGCGAAGGTAACACGCGTAGAGCCCTCGCTGCAGGCTGCTTTTGTTGACTTTGGCGGCAACCGGCACGGTTTCCTCGCATTTAGCGAGATTCACCCCGATTATTACCAGATTCCCAAGGCGGATCGCGATGCCCTGCTCGCCGAAGAAGCCGCCCATGCCGAAGAAGAAGCGGCGCTTCGTGCGGCCGAGGAAGCCGAAGACAATGGCGACGACGCCTCAGACGCGGACTTTGACGACGACGAAGTCGAAGGCAGCGTAACCGAAATCGATACGTCCGAGACCGACGACGTTGCCACGCTCGAGGGCGGACACGTCGAGAACGGCGATGACACTGACGAAGTCAGCGGCGATGATATCGATACACCTCAGGACGGTGACGATGACCCCGATGCCGAACGCGACGCTTCTGATGACAAGGATGAGGACTCGCGCCCAAGGGACCGCTCTCGCCGCCGTGGCCGTCGCCAGGGCGGGAGGCGAGGACGCTCCAAGGAAGCTGACGATTTGCGGGCCAAGCGCATGGCCTTGCGCCGGCGCTACAAGATCCAGGACGTCATTCACCGCCGCCAGGTGCTGCTGGTTCAGGTCGTCAAGGAAGAGCGTGGTAACAAGGGCGCAGCGCTTACCACGTACCTCAGCCTGGCTGGCCGTTACTGCGTGCTCATGCCTAATTCCAGCCATGGCGGCGGAATTAGCCGGAAGATCAGTTCGGCCAGCGATCGCAAGCGCCTCAAGTCGATCATCGCCGAACTAAGCCTGCCCAAGACCATGGGCTGCATCGTGCGAACGGCAGGACTGGCGCGCACCAAGACCGAGATCAAGCGTGACTTTGACTACCTTGCGCGGCTGTGGGACGAGCTGCGCGAAACCACGCTCAAAAGCTCTGCTCCCGCGCTGATCCACTCTGACAGCGACCTCATCAAGCGGGCAATCCGCGACATCTACAATCGGGAAATCGAGGAAGTCGCCGTTGAAGGCGACGACGGCTATCGCGCCGCCAAGGACTTCATGAAGCTGCTGATGCCCAGCCACGCACGCAGGGTGAAGCCCTATTCCGATCCCGTTCCGCTGTTCCAGCGCTATGGCGCAGAGGATCAACTTACCGCGATGTACGAACCGGTCGTGCAGCTCAAATCGGGCGGATACATAGTCATCAACCCGACCGAGGCACTGGTCTCGATCGATATCAACTCGGGCCGCTCAACCAAGGAGCACGGGATCGAGGCCACGGCGGTCAACACCAATCTGGAAGCTGCTCGCGAGATCGCCCTCCAATTGCGCCTGCGCGACATGGCCGGGCTCGTCGTGATCGACTTCATCGACATGGAATACGGCTCCAATGTCCGCAAGGTTGAGAAGGCCATGAAGGAGGCGCTCAAGAACGATCGGGCGCGAATTCAGGTCGGTCGCATTTCCAGCTTCGGCTTGATGGAAATGAGCCGCCAGCGCCTGCGCACCGGCGTCCTCGAAGCAACGACACGCGAATGCCCACACTGCGACGGCACAGGGCTGGTGCGCACGGCCAGTTCCGCGGGCCTGTCAGCACTTCGCCTGGTCGAAGACGAAGCAGCCAAAGGGCGCGGCAGCACGGTCTCGCTCTATGCGAGTACCGAAGCCGCGATCTACCTGCTCAACGCCAAGCGCAGCGATCTGGCGGATATCGAAACGCGCTATGGCGTCACTGTCGAAGTCATTCCCGAAGGCGAGAACGAAGGCGCCAAGATGCGCGTAGCCTCAAGCGGTCCTCGCCCGACCAATTTACCGGCGTTCGAACCTATCGTCATCGAAGATGACGACACGGACGAGGAAGAAGACGAGGATTTCCGCGACGACTTCGAAGGCGAGGAAATCGACGGCGACAGCGAGAGCGGATCGCGCCGCAAACGCCGCCGACGCCGAGGCGGAAGAGGCCGGAAGGGTGAGCGGGAACAAGCTGCCGACGAGGCCGACACCCCCGAAGCCGAAGCAGGCGAAACTGCCGAAGATGACGATGGCGATGCGCCACGCAAGCGCAGGCTGCGCGGTGGTCGCCGGCGGCGCGGACGTGGTCACGGCGACGAGGCGGATGGCCAGCAGGATGGTGGCGAGGAAGCCGCCCTAGAAGAGGCGGAAAGTGCACCGGACGAAATCGTCGAAGAGCAAACCGAGCCTGAAGCAGAAGCTCCTGCGAAGCCCAAGCGCACGCGCCGCAAGAAAGCCGATGCCGCGAAGGCGGAAGAGACTGCTGCCGAGGAGAGTACGCCAGCCGATGCTGTGTCCGAACCGGACGCCGATGAAGCGCCCGCGAAACCCAAGCGCACACGGCGAAAGAAGAAGGAAGAGCCGGTCGCCGAGGCGGAGGCTGCCAGCGAGACCTCAGAGGAAACCGGCGCAGATGAGCCTGCACCAAAACCAAAGCGCACACGCCGCAAGAAAGTTGAAGAGCCGGCTGAAAACGATGCGGTTCCGGCCGAATCAGCCGCAGCCGAAGAGACGGTCATTCTGGCAAGCGAAGCCGAGCCTGCACAGGCTGACGGCTCCGGCGACAAGGAGAATTCTGCTGGCAGCGAGCCTCCGCGCCGCGGCTGGTGGCAGCGCACCTTCGGAGAATAGCGGGTTGGAGCTTCGGCGCGGGCTCAGACGCCCGCGCCCATCCCCCCAGTCACCCTCAGGGTCTCTCCGGTAACGAAGCGCGCGTTGCTGCTCGACAGGTAAAGCATGGCCTCAACGATGTCGCTTTCCGCACCGTCGGTCTGCAGCGCTTGGCCGCCTCGCACCATTGCCTTGGTCGCTTCGGGCAGTTCGGCCTTGATCGTCTCGGTAAGGATCATACCCGGCGCGATGGCATTGACGCGAATACCCTCGCCTCCAAGTTCTCGCGAAAAGGTGATGGTCATACCCGCGACTGCCAGCTTGCTGACTCCATAAGTCGAGCCGCCCAGGTGCGCGGCCATCGACGAAATATTGACGATGTTCGCGCCTTCCCGGCCTGTCATGTGTGGAATTGCGGCAAGAGTGCAAGTCACCGTGCCCATCACATTGACATCGAACAGGCGCCTGATCTTTTCGAGGCCGAGCACGCGGGTCGGCTGACCGTATTCGTCCGAATGGAGCCCGGCGTTGTTGATCAAAAGATCGATGCCGCCGTGGCGCTTGGAGGCGAGCTTCATGACTTCTTCCATGCGCCCGGCATCGGTAACATCGCCTTGCAAAGCCTGCGCCGAAAGTTGCCGGGAAGCGAGGTCCGCCGCCGCCCGCTCTCCCTCTTCACCGTCAACATCGACCAGCACGGCATGGGCGCCTCGCGCGCATAGCGCCTCGGCGAAAGCCTTTCCGAAGCCCCTGCCACCGCCTGTAATCACCGCTGTGCGACCCTGCCATTCGTTCATCAATCCCTCCTCCTGACCAAGAGCCAGTCTTGGCCGCGCCGGACAAGTTGGCAAGCCCCTTGCCCTGCTGGCGTCAGACGCTAGAGATGGCGCCATTACTCACAAACAGGGTTTGACAATGGCAACCTTCACTTTGCCGAAGAATAGCAAGATCACCGGCAAGCCGCGAGTTCACAAGGCCGACGGCGCCAGCAAGGTAAAGAAGTTCAAGGTTTATCGCTACGACCCTGATTCCGGCGATAATCCTCGTTACGATACATTCGAGATCGATCTCGACAATTGCGGGCCGATGGTGCTCGACGCGCTCATCAAGATGAAGAGCGAGCAGGATCCGTCGCTCACCTTCCGCCGTTCGTGCCGCGAAGGCATTTGCGGTTCCTGCGCGATGAACATGAACGGCAGGAACGGCCTGGCGTGCACTACAGCGATCGAGGATCTCAAGGGCGATATCCGCATCACGCCGTTGCCGCACATGGACGTCATCAAGGACCTCGTCCCTGATTTCACCCATTTCTATGCGCAGTATGCCTCGATCCGCCCATGGCTCCAGACTGTTTCGACCACGCCCTCGGGCAAGGAACGGCTGCAATCGCCCGAACAGCGCGAGAAGCTCGATGGTCTTTACGAGTGCATCCTGTGCGCCTGCTGCTCCACGTCCTGCCCAAGTTACTGGTGGAATTCCGACAAGTTCCTTGGCCCCGCAATCCTTCTCCAGGCCTACCGGTGGCTGGCCGATAGCCGCGACGAGATGACCGGAGAGCGCCTCGACGAACTGGAAGACCCGTTCCGCCTCTATCGCTGCCACACGATCATGAATTGCGCCAACGTGTGCCCCAAGGGCCTTTCGCCCGCGCGCGCCATCGCCGAAATCAAGAAGATGCAGGCTGAGCGGCTTGTCTGAGATGACCGGCCGCAAGCCTTGGGGAATGCGGTGACGATCGAAATCGATATTCGCCGACTATCTGCTCGCGAGCCCGATGAAATCCAAGCATATTTCGAGTCCGGCCCCAGCGAACCCTGCGTCATTTCCGATGCTATCGAACACTGGCCTGCCGCCAGAGCATGGAATTTCGACCGGTTCGCCCGCGATTTTTTCGATGATTTCGGCTTCATCAGTCTTGCCATGGAGGATGGCCACGGAGGACGCGCGACCAAATTAGGCACCTTCATTGCAAATTTCGATCAGCCTTTACACGCCATACCTGGCTTCTGGGTCGGTCCCGATCTCGCGCCCCTTCGAGAAACGCCCGACTATAGCGAGGACGATGTCTGGAGTTTCGTCTGGCGCCCTTTCAAGATGCATCCGCAATTGCTCGCGGAGATCAGCCCTTTCCCCTTTCCGGATCACAACTACGTCACTGCCTTGCCGCCGGACCTGCTCGGGCTGTTGCAAGCCATCGTAAGAACCGAACTACGCTCGATCTACATCAGCCGAAAGGGATCAATCACGCCGTTGCATGCAGATTTCCATCGAACGATCGGCAGCCTCGTCCAATTCGAAGGATCCAAGCAGGTGGTGCTGTTTGGCCCTGAAGATTATGCCGAATGCGATGGTGACCCGTTCGATCCCGCAAGGCTCGACTACACCCGTTTCCCCGAGATGCGCGAAAGGAAGGCGTTTACTAGAATCCTTAAACGCAGCGAGATGCTCATCATTCCCCCTGACTGGTGGCACTACACCAATGCGCTCGACCACTCGATGACGCTGAGCCAGAATTTCTTCAACCGCAACAATTTCGCCGATTTCGTGCGTGGTCTGTTCTCGGACATCGGCAAGATGGAGACGCAGGAGCAACTCGCCGGCATGATCGCCAAGCACCTCGGCAAAGCCAGGCATTGAACATGTCGGATGACGCCTCCCCTGAACCGTACGAACGCCGCTTCACTTGCGAGCCCGATCCGGCCCATCCTAGTTGGATGCGCTGGGAAGTATCCGACCAGACGCGATACAACCATGCCTTTATCGGGCCGATTCTATTGCGCCGAGAGAGTGGCTCCACCTGCAGAGTGCGAATGGAGATTACGGCGCAGCACACGAATGCCGGAGGGACCATCCATGGTGGCACGAGCCTGGGGTTCGCCGATATCAGCATGTTCGCCGCGCTGTACGTTTTGACCGGCGTCGATCCGATCGGCGCGACCACGATCGATCTATCGATGCAGTTCGCGGGGGCCGGAAGCCCGCGCAGGCCCCTCGATTCGGTTGTGGAATTGCTGAGGGAAACCAGGCGGCTGGCATTTTTGCGCGGTAAGATGATGCAGGGCGAGCGCATCATTTCGGCATTTTCCGGAACCGCACGCAAACCGTCCAGCAAGACATCATGACAAATTTGATGGAGCGCTATGTTGCGCTTGTCGAAGCCGGCGAGCTGCGCCCGGATGCGGAGCAGGAAGCGGCGGCGCGAAGGCTGGCGCGCTTACAGGACGAACTAGCTCGTGCACAAAACAGGGATTCTGGAGGACTGATCGACAAGCTGCTGCGTCGCAAGTCTGCAAATCCTCGCGGTGTCTATCTTTGGGGTGGTGTCGGACGGGGCAAGTCAATGCTCATGGACCTATTTCACGAAACCTTGCCAATCACACGGAAACGCCGTGTCCATTTTCACGCTTTCATGATCGAGGTCCACGCCCGGCTGCGTGAGGAGCGGCTCAAGGAATCCGGTGATCCAATTCCGCCGGTCGCCGCTGCACTGGCCCGTCCAGTCCAGTGCCTGGCCTTCGACGAAATGGTCGTCAATAATTCGGCCGATGCGATGATCATGAGCCGCCTGTTCACCAATTTGATCGTCGAACAGGGGGTTACCGTGGTGACCACATCGAACCGCGCACCATCTGAGCTTTACAAGGACGGACTCAACCGCGAACATTTCCTGCCGTTCATAGCGCTCATCGAGCGCGAACTGGACATAATGGCGCTCAACGGACCGGTCGACTATCGCCTTGAGCGGCTTGGCGGCATGGAAACATGGCATACACCTCTGGGCGATCGGTCGACCGCGCAAGTCCGTGAGGCCTTTTTCCGACTGACCGACTATCCGCCCGAAGACAGCGCACATGTGCCGTCAGCCGAACTCGAGGTAGGCGGGGGCAGAACACTACACGTCCCCAAGAGCCTGAAGGGCGTTGCCGTGTTCAGTTTCAAGAGGCTCTGCGCCGAAGCGCGCGGTGCCCCGGATTATCTAGCGATCGCCCGCAATTACCATACGGTCATAATCGTTGGGATTCCGCAAATGGGCCCGGAGAACCGCAATGAAGCGGCACGTTTCGTCACGCTGATCGACGCGCTGTATGAAAGCCGAGTAAAATTGCTGGCGACCGCAGCCGCGCAGCCGGAAGATCTCTATACAAAGGGAGATGGCAGCTTCGAGTTCGAGAGGACCGCGAGCCGCCTCAGCGAGATGCGAAGCGCGGAATACCTGGCGCTAGGGCACGGCGAGACATGATCGCTTATCGCGTAGCCTAGCCACAGAAAATCATTCCAAGCTGCTGCGCAACTTAGAATGAGGACAATACTTTCCTACTGCTCGCCATGTCGGTAAGCGCGCCTGCATTTCAATTTTTCTGCTGGAATGCCAGCAGGTATATCAGAGACAAAAGCGGTCGGGTCGCTTGGACCGCCCTAAGTCACCTGATCAGGACCAGGGGTTGAAGGTTTTCCACATGATTCGTTCTCCGCGTAAGACGCGCAAAATGTGCAAGTACTGAACCGCCCCGGGATTGCCGGAGGCCCTAACTCCTGAGAGGAAGGGTCTACGATGAGCAAGACGACGAACAAGTTTTCACCCGAGGTGCGTGAGC
>Ga0181594_10004346_pt1 | contig 12617 bp, 7 predicted proteins | sample 071ome_18_FD_145603 | JGI IMG/M metagenome (GOLD analysis project Ga0181594, IMG submission 145603) | Coastal salt marsh microbial communities from the Groves Creek Marsh, Skidaway Island, Georgia - 071413BT metaG (spades assembly) | ecosystem: Environmental > Aquatic > Marine > Intertidal zone... | reverse complement strand
CTTCTTTCCGTCGCCCACCGCGAACACCGTGCGCGGTGCATCGGAAAACTCTTCGTGCCGCCCTTCGCCGGCAAAGAACTCCACGCGCAGTGGTTTGACGATGGCCCATTGGTCGGGGTTGGTGTCTTGCGCTTCGTCGATGAGAATGTGATCGATGCCGCCGTCGAGTTTGTACAGCACCCATTCGGCGACACCGGGACGTTCCAATAGCTGTCGGGTGATCTGAATCAGATCGTCGTAATCCATCAACCCGCGCCGGGCCTTATCCGCGCTGTACCGCACCAGCATGTCCGCGCCGATGCGCATGAGGGCGGCGGTACCTTCGGCAACACGCACCGCTTTCAGCCGCGCTTTGATGGATTGAATGCGTTCGGCTTCAACAGACAGCGCTTCAACGGCTTCGGGGTGAGCTTCGGCGACTTTTTTGGTCGCCAGCTTTGCGCGGATGTCTCCGCCCTGGGTTAGATAGCACCGCGCATAGGCCTCGAATGTTTTAAGGCGCGTTTTGGGCACGCCCAGCCAATCGGAAATACCCTGGCTGCGGTCCACGTCTGTTTTCGTGCCTTCGGCCAAAGCCTGCGCGGCGTTTTTTAGAGCCTCGCCGTCGAAGGCATCGTTCGCGCAGGCCGCCTCGATCACGCTGAATTCGGAATCGTTCGGCAGCAGCCCCAGCATAGCGCGCATGGCGGCAATGGCGCCGTCGAGGCCGTTGTGTTTTTCGAACATGCGCGCAAGTTTTGCGCGTCCGGCCACAAGCGCGCCCATGAGGTCGCCGAAATTCATTTCGTGCACGCGCGCGGTGAGAACTGCCAGTGTCCCGGCGAGATCATCATCGTCTTCCTCGTGGGCGTGCGAGATTGTATCTTCTTTCGCTTCGTCCAAGGCCTCAGTGGCATCGCGCTCGTCCATCAGCGCGAAGTGCGGCGCGATGTCCGCTTCCAACGGGAACCGCCGCAGCAACGATTGACAAAACGCGTGAAGCGTGGAGATTTGCATGCCGCCCGGTGCATCCAACACCTTGGCGAACAACTGCCGTGCGCGTTTCAAGGCCACGCCGTCCGCATCGCCTTGCACCAGCGGGGCGACATCGCCACGCAGTTCATCGTCGTCCGCCGTCGCCCATTTGGCGAGGCGTGCGGAAATGCGATTGCTCATTTCCGCCGCCGCTGCCTTGGTAAAGGTGAGACACAAAATGCGGTGAGGCGCCGTGCCCGCCAGCAACAGCGCGAGTACGCGGTCGGTGAGAACTTTGGTTTTGCCCGATCCAGCCGAGGCACTCACCCACACGCTGGCGTCCGGTTCCGCCGCTTTGCGTTGGGCCCGGTTGGCAACGGCAATGGCGTCAACGCGGCTCATGACTCGTCCTCGCCCGCGGCCCATTCCTTCACGCGCGCCAGATGGCCGTAGTCGCTGTAGACCGGGGCATAGGCCGGATTGGGCCGCGCTTCATATGGTGTTTTCGGATCGTCGAACTTGGCGATGAGCTCGGAAAGGCCCTTGCGCGCTTCGGCGGCCAGGGCTTCGGTTTCCCCGTCCACAACGTGCTCATTGCCGCCGTCATTGCGCCCGTGCAAATGCCAAAAGCTCAGCGCATCGAGTTTGCCTTTGGGCACGCCTTCGAACCCGCCCGCCGCGATCATGGCGGCTTCTAATGGTAATTGAGGTGAAAATCCGGCGGTGACCTCTTCATCGGACGGTGGCGTGCCGGTCTTGTAATCGATGACGGTGATGCGCCCATCTTTCGTGCGGTCGATGCGGTCGGCCTTGCCCGTCAGCGTGAACGCGCCTGCCGGGCCGCGCAGGGTCATCGCACCCGAAATTTCCGTGAAGGATTGCGAGAGTTCGTGGCGGCGCGCGTCTTCAGTGTTCACAAACCACTCGGCGATGCGCTCAAAGCGCGGTTGCCAAAAAGCCAGCACGCCGGGGCGCAAGGCTTCTTTGTCGAAAATCTCGTCGCCGATCTTCAGGAGTTTTTTAAACGCGTCTTTGGGCAGTGGGCCGGTGGGGTGCGCTTCAATAAATGTGTGCAAGGCGTGATGGACCAGCGAGCCGTAATCGGCGGCGCTCACGTCCTGGTCCAACGGTTCGAGCGGGCGCAGCTTCAGGACATGCTTGGCATAGATGCTGTAGGGATCGCGCATCCAGGTTTCGATCTCGGTGACAGACAGTTTGCGTGGGCGCGCGTCCACCGGCGGCTTGGGCGCGGGCGGGGGTTCCGATTTGTCGTAGGCCTCCGGCGCGCTCAGTTCTTTCGCAAACGGCAGCCATTTATGGTTTTCCCGGCGGAACGCATTTTCTAGATCAGCGGCTTCGACGGCGCGTTCAAGGCGCATCAGCCAGCGCGAGGGAACCGTGGGTGTGCCGTCCACTTTCTCCGAACGGGTCATGATCACGCGCGGCCCGCACATGGACTGGGCAACATCGTGCGCCGCAAGGCCGATGCGCCGCTCGGGCGCGGGCAGGCCGAACTTCGCGCGCATGGGCCGGCTCATCCACGGATCGGGCGCGGGCTCATTGGGCCAGGTGCCTTCGTTGAGCCCGGCGAGAATCAAAACATCGAACCTTTGCAGGCGCGCTTCGAGCGGCCCCAGAATATGCAAGCGCGGATGCTTGCCGAACCGCGGGCGCACCACCCGCGCGCTCATCAGCGTTTCCAAAAGCGCGGGATACTCCAGCGGCGAGATCGGCGGCAGCGCCTCGCAATACTGCGCAAGCTCGGCGATGAACGCGCTCGCCGCTTCACCGGCGTCTTCCGCCCAAAGACGCAAAGGGCCGGGTGAGTCTTTCGACGCCGCCAGCGCTTCGGCTGCGGCCATATGCGCGTTCAGAATTTCCAAAAGACCGACGGACTCTTTGTTCATCACCTTTTCGAATTCGCCGCAGCACGTTTTCAAACATTTGATCCAGGCTTCGGCCTCGGCTTTTTCGTTCGTAAGCGTTCCGGAAAGTTTTCTAAGTCCGTTCAGTCCAGCCGGTGGGCGCGAGCCGCGCAACAGACTCATCTCCGCGCGCCGGGTGAGTTTTCTGAATTCGGCTGTGTCCATGCCGCCGCTCGCCAGCGGATGTTTGCAAACAGATAATGTGGGCACCGGCGCAAAATCCTCGGCGACCATCACCGCCGTGAGTCTCAAGAACGCGCCCGGCGGGGTTTTGTGCAACGGCTTGCCCGCCGAGTCATCGATGTCGATCTCCCAGCGTTTCAATTCCGCCGACACGCGCTCGGCCAACGCGCGGTCGGGAGTCACCAGCGCGCACGTGCGTCCCTCGACGGTGAGCGCTTCGCGCATCGCCAGCGAAATCACTTCGGCTTCTTCGCGCGGCGCCGGACAGTCGACGACCGTCAAACCTTCAACCGCCGAGGAGTCCATCGAGGGAATTGTTCGCCAAATATGTGTAGTGGAGGCCGGGCGCATCACTTCCGTGACAAATTGCGTCTTAACCGTGCTTATTTGTGTGCCTAACCGTGACAAACGCGCGCTATCACCGTGCAGGGGCCACGGCTGAACCGTGCTGGGAGGCACCTCAAACCGGCGCAAAAGCTGCTTAAAACCGTACTGTGGGTGGCTTTCGTCCACGGCGGACCAGTCTTCATCCGTGAGGTTTTGGTCCAATCCCGGCAGCACCACCGCACCGTTTTCCATGTGCGCGACCGTGTTTAAAAGCGCCGCCGTCGCGGGAATGGAGCCGGTTGAACCGGCGGCAATAACCGGCCCAGCCGCGCCTTTTGCGTCCCAAATGCGCGCCTGGGCGGCAAAAACCAGGTTGCGGTGCTCCGCCGGGTCCACGGCGCCCTCGCCCTTCAAAATTTTCGGCCAAGCCTTTGTCAGGGTTTCCAAAAATTCCAGCGTGACCTGCCAATGTTCCGCGTAGTCGTCCGGCACCAGATCTTTCAGCCGCTCAAAAGTCAGCTGCTCGGTCTGCACCTGATCCAGAAGTTTTCCGAGCTCTTCCGCCAAGCGAATGGCATGTTCCGCGCGCACATCACTTTTTTCCTGAATCATTTTCGCCAAAAGAAGCTGACGTTTCAGCGGTGCAATGGGCGGGGGAATATCCTCCGCGCTTTCCGCCGCCGCGAAGGACGAAAATAAAACTTCTTCTTCATCCAAATCGTTCAGCGGCATCAAGCGCGGCAGCAATAGTGGTTTGCCATTACTTAATCTTAAAAACGCTTCACGCATTGAACGGCACGCGCGCCGCGTCGGCAAAAGAACGGTGACCGTCGACAACGCAAGCGGATCATCCCCGGTGTCATGCAAAATGCCTTGAGCGAGCGCATCGACGAACGGCAGATGTGGTGCGATGGTGAACACGGCGGGTTTCGCCTGTGCCAAGTCACGCCACGTTTTAGGTTTTGAGGTCATCGTGCGCGCAGTGCCGCGTCGGTTTTCCCAACTGCGTCCGGCGTACCGACATGAAACCACTCCCCGGCATGCACAACGGCTTTCATGCGCCCCGCCGTGATCGCCTTGTCCCAGATCTCGTTCATTGAAAACGGTTCAGGTGTTCTATTCTTCAAAACACGCGGGTGAAGGATATAGGCGCCGGCATAAACAAAGGGTGCGGCGTTTGCTTTGCCCCGGCGTTCCAAATGGCCTGTCTCGTCGACAAAGAAATCCCCGGCGCCGTCGAAGCCATGCGCCGTTTCACGCGGATGGACAAGCATCGCGATATCGATTTCATCCGGCTTCCAGATGCGCATCAAGGATTCGATCGGGCGGCCCAGCAAAATGCCGTCGCAATTCAAAACAAAAAAAGGCGCGTCGCCCAGCAAAGGTAGAGCTTTGACAACGCCGCCGCCGGTGTCGAGAAGCAGTGCGGTTTCATCAGAAATGAAGATTTTAGGTTTATCGCGACCTCTCGAGTGGTCGGTCAGCATTTGCGCTTTGTGATGCACATTCACGACAGCGGTTTCGACGCCGGCTTCGGCAATTTGATCAAGGGTCCAATCAATGAGCGCCTTGCCGCCTACCTCGATCAATGGCTTTGGCATGTTGTCGGTCAGCGGGCGCATACGCGTGCCGAGGCCGGCCGCGAGCAGCATCGCTGTTTTCGGTATCGTACCGCTCATGGTTTCACCACGCGCATGTTGGGCGGCACATGCTCGTCCAGCCATGATTTCAGATCCGACAGAACGGGGTGGGCAAGACATTGATCCATGTAGCGCCACAGGCGCGGCATGTGCTGAAGGTAATGGGGCTTGTTATCGCGCAACTTCAAGCGCGCGAAGGTTCCGATCACGCGCATATGACGCTGCGCCGCCATCACGGCCCATGACGTGTCGAAGTCTTCCTGGGTGAGGGCAGGGAACGCGTCCAAGTATCTTCTTTTCATGTCGACAATGATAGCCGGATCAACATCGCGCCGCGCATCCTCTAGCAATGACATGAAGTCGTAAGTCACCGGGCCCATCACGGCATCTTGGAAATCGAGCAAGCCACAGGCCTTGATGCCTTCTCGCTCGGGCAGCAGTAAAAGATTGTCCACGTGATAGTCGAACAAAATAAGCGACGTCGGCGCTTTCCACGCCAACGGCAACGCGGTCTTCCAAATGTTTTCGTATTTCTTGATCGTATCAGCGGCCAGTTCTGGCGCGCCGATCATGGGAAGATACCAGGCGTGCAACCGCCCAACTTCTTCCAGAAGGCGCGGCGTCTCATAAGAAATGACACCGGGCGGATTGGAGTCCTTTTTGCCCATGCGATGCAACGCAATCAGGGCGTCCGTCGCCAGCGTATATAACTCGCGTTCGCCGTGACCCGCCGCCAACAAACGCGTGTAGGTCTCGTCGCCAAGATCCTCCAAAAGCAAAAGCCCAGCGTTCGAATCCTCTGCCAATATTTTTGGCGTGGAAAACCCTCGATCAAAGAGGTGGCGGCCGACGCTGACAAAAGGGCGCACATCCTCTTGCGGTGGCGGCGCATCCATGAGGACGGCACGCTCCTGATTTTTCTCCAGCCGGTCATATTTGCGGAACGAGGCATCGCCGGCCAGACGCCAGCGCTTTGCACTCGCCCAGCCATGCTCGCTTAAAAACGACTGTATGACTTGCTCCCGATCAGTCGGCACGGTCCACCACGGTCTTTATTCTGCCTTGCCATTCCGGCGGCGATGAAATCCGTGCAGTTCTTCTAGACTCTTTCGGGTCGTTCGAAAGCTCGACATGAAGACAGCCGCGCGGCACATGTGCACCCATGCGTTCGGGCCATTCTATAAGTGTGATGCCTCCGGCCATCGCTTCCTCCAGGCCCAATTCCCATACTTCTTCCGGATCGTTCAGGCGATATAGATCAAAATGCCAAACGGTCCCCACAGGCGTGTCATAGGTCTGCACAAGCGTAAAGGTCGGACTGACGACTTCCTCTTCGGCCCCAGTCAGTGCATGGATGAAACCGCGGGCCAGGGTCGTTTTTCCGGCGCCTAAAGGCCCTTGAAGTGCGATCACGTCCCCGGGCCGGACTTGTCCGGCCAGCTTTGTGCCGAAGTCCACGGTGTCTTGCTCCGTTGGCAGATCAACGGCACCGCTTTCGGTCTCTAAGGATTGGTCGGACATGAACGCAGATCAGTTTCCGGCTGCGCGCGAAGCGCCGGGCGCGCCCGCACCCACGGGCAATTTGCACGAGATAAGCATGTCCTCGCCATCAGTATCCGTTTTCAAGTTGCCTCCGTGCAATTCGGCAATGCGCTGCGCAAGGTAAATGCCGAGGCCGCCTTTCGTGTGACCGTTCGAGGTATGCCGTACGGCAAAAGTTACGTCTGAGTTGGCGCCGCTTTCGCGCTTTGCGGAAAGCGTAATGGCACTGTCGTCGGGCAGGTTTTTCAAGGCACCTGTCAGCAGATGATAAAGTGTTTGTTTGATGCGCGCAGCGTCGCCCACCATCCACCCGATATCATCCGGGCAATCAATCGTGAGGCTCGCGCCGTTTCTCTTGAACGACTCTCGCGTCATTGTTGCAACGCGGTTCATGGCATCCGCAATATCAAACGAATCCAGTTTGAGCGTCTGCTGTCCCGTTTCGACACCGGAGAGATCGCGCACGTCTTCGACTAGCGTCTTCAAGGTTGACGATGCATCGATAATGTCTTTGACCACGGCGGCGGGCTGTACCGGTTTAATGCCAGCCAATCTTTTCGCGAGCGCGCCGATGCTTGAAACAGGCCCTTCCAACTCAGACGCGACGTTTGTCAAAAATTCCGTGCGTAGCTTGTCGGTGGCCGTCAGCGCTTCAGCGCGACCGCGCAGGGCCTGGGCAACCCGTTCAGGGGCCGATACGTCGTTGTAGCAGAAGAGGACGCCGCCGTCGGGCAGGGGCACGGAAATAAACTCGAGCACCGATCCGTCGGTGCGCACGACGCGGCCCTGCTGAGCCGCGCGTTGCTTCTCGCTGTCCAAAGCCGCGAGCATGACCGTGCGGTGACGTGCCCAAACAGCGGCATCGTCGAAGAACTCTTTGAAGGCGTCTATGACATCGGCCAGAAGAGGACCCTCGCGCAAAGAGTCCAACTCCAAATTCCACAAATCGGCGAAGGCGGGATTGGCAAGGCGCAATTCCCCTTCCGGGCCGAACACCGCCACGGCTTCCTGAAGGTTGTCGATGGTCTCGCGCTGAACGGCGATCAACGTGTTGTACGAGCGCTCCAGAGCAAGTTTATCGGTAATGTCCTCGTAGGTTGTGAGAAGACCGCCCATGGGGTGCGGCGCGACCACACGCCGCAGCGTTCCGCCGCCGGGCAGGTGAAGCACATCTTCCGTCGGCTCCAGAAGCGACGTGAACCGCGCCAGTTCCTTTTCTTTATAGGCCGGGAAGTCGGCGACCTCGGGCAGGTGGCGTTCGGCCCGCAAGGCATCGAGAACGGTTGCGTAGGTCGGGGTTTCTTTGAGCCATTCGGGCGTCAGGTCCCAAAGGTCGGCAAAGGCGGTGTTGAAAAAGATCAACCGCGTGTCAGGGCCGAAGATGGCGATGGCGGTTCTGAGCCGTTCCAAAACCTCGGCATGCGCCGCCGCTTCCCGTTTCAATCTTGTTTCGAGTTCCTCTTGGCGGGTCACGTCATAGGCGCTGCCCGCAGTCATCCGGCCGGTGCCGTCAGAAAACAGCGAAGCGGTATCCGGTTGCTCAGAGCCACGTTCATTTTTGTCGACCGGAGATTCAGTGACCTCCATGAGGCGGCGGCTGCCGTCGATCACCATGTGAAACGGACTTCGCCGCGTTTCGCCCGACGCGCGCGCCGTTGCCGCCAATGCGCGGACCTCGCGAACGGCAACACGCGGCGCAATCTCGCGCCCGCGGGCGACAACGTCAGCGTGATCTTTTGCGTCTACCGCCTTCACATAAGCGTCGTTGCAGTAAATGAGTGAAAGATCGTCGTCGCGCAGCCACACCGGATTGGAAATACCGTCCAAAGCCGCCTTTAAAAGGTTGCGTTCTCGCCGCAGAGAGATTGATTCCTCGGTCAAAGTATCAACGGCGGCGACGCCTTCCGTAACGTCGTTCATCCACACGACATCGGCCATGGTCCGGCCCAAGGCATCCAACGCGCGAACACCGCGCGCTTGAATGCGCCGGCCTGTCGCGGTGTGATCTAAATCGGTTTCAAACCCGACGCCCCCGTCGCGCAAGTCGGCGATCGAGCCCTCCAGCCGCTCCTGTGAGGTCTTGTCGAATCCCTCCAACACTTCGCTGAATCCGGACTCCATGCCGCGAAATAAATCGAGCAGGACGGCAAGGCGCCGCGAGCAATAGCCCTCTGTACGAAATACAGGCAGCGCCTGGGCGTCGATGTTGTCTTCGGTAATCGGCTGATGAAACCAGGCGAAATAGCCTTCGGGCGCCGTCTCCAATGCCGCTTGAACGGCATCGCGCGTGTAAAGCGCCTTGTCTGTTTCCTGCTCGGCGCGTTGCCACAGAGTGTACTGGCGCCAAAGCGCCCACGCTGCCGGGGGTACCAGCAGCAGCACCGCGGCCAAACCGGTCAGAACCGGCGGCGTCAACAGCTCCGAAATGTCGCCGGGCACCGCACCCCTCTTCAGTCCTTGCGCGATATTCCGGCCCCATGGCCGGAGCGCCCACTATAAGGCGAAGTGGTTAATAGCGGTAGGTTTCAGGCTTAAAGGGTCCTGCGGGCTTAACGCCGATGTAGCTGGCCTGACGCTCTGACAGTTTGGTCAATTTGGCGCCCACCTTGGCGAGATGGAATTCGGCGACCTTCTCGTCCAGGTGCTTGGGCAGCACATAGACCTTATTTTCGTATTTGGCGCCGTTGTTCCAAAGCTCCATCTGGGCCAGCACCTGATTGCTGAAGGACGCGCTCATGACAAAGCTGGGGTGGCCTGTTGCGCATCCCAGATTCACGAGGCGGCCTTCGGCCAGCAGGATAATCCGCTTGCCGTCGGGAAACTCAACTTCGTCCACTTGCGCCTTCACATTGTGCCATTTGAAATTCTTGAGCGCTTCAACCTGAATTTCCGTATCGAAGTGCCCGATATTGCAGACAATGGCGCGATCTTTCATGTCCCGCATGTGATCGACCGTAATCACATCAAGATTGCCCGTTGCGGTGACAAAGATGTCGCCCTGAGATGCGGCGTCGTCCATGGTCACGACTTGATAGCCTTCCATCGCCGCTTGCAGGGCGCAGATGGGATCAACTTCGGTTACCATCACGCGGCAGCCGGCCTGACGGAGAGATGCCGCCGAACCTTTGCCGACGTCGCCGAAACCGTTCACCACGGCAACCTTGCCTGCCATCATCACGTCGGTGGCGCGGCGAATGCCGTCCACCAAACTTTCGCGGCAGCCATAAATGTTGTCGAATTTCGATTTGGTCACGCTGTCGTTGACGTTGATGGCTGGAAAGGGAAGACGGCCGTCTTTTGCCATTTGATAAAGACGATGCACGCCTGTGGTGGTTTCCTCGCTCACCCCTTTAAGGCTTGCTTTGACTTTCGAGTACCAGCCCGGCTGTTCCTTGAGGCGCTTTGCAATCGCGGCGAACAGCACGGTTTCTTCTTCATTGGTGGGCTTGGAAATTACCGAAGGGTCGGTTTCGGCCTGGGCGCCAAGAACGATGAGCAATGTGGCGTCTCCGCCGTCATCGAGAATGAGATTGGGTGCTCCGCCGTCGCTCCATTCAAATATCTTGTGGGTGTAATCCCAATACTCCTCCAGTGACTCGCCTTTGTGCGCAAACACCGGGGTGCCGCCTGCGGCGATAGCCGCTGCCGCATGGTCCTGAGTGGAAAACACATTGCACGACGCCCACCGGACATCAGCGCCAAGGTGTTTGAGTGTTTCAATCAGGACGGCGGTTTGAATGGTCATGTGCAGGGAGCCGGCGACGCGCGCGCCTTTCAAGGGCTGCTTGCTGCCATATTCTTCGCGAATGGCCATTAGGCCGGGCATTTCCGTTTCCGCGATGGCGATTTCAGTCCGGCCCCAAGAGGAAAGCCCAATGTCCTTAACTTTGTAGTCGCTGAAGTTCATCCTGATGTTTCTCCTGGGCGCCGCGCGGCGCGTACAATGATCAAACCGGGGTGGCGCGCCGTATAGCAGCCGCGCCGGAATCTAGCAACCTGAGCCCTATTTTGCCTTGGAAATGTAGTCGAGCAGAACTTTGAGGCGTCCCGGGTCGGACTCGCTGGTCAAGCGGCGGACACGTCCGGTAATCGCCGAAAGATTGAGATCCAGAACGGCTTTTTTGACGTGAGGCAAGCTGGCCGGGGCCATCGACAACTCTGTGATTCCAAAACCCAGTAAAATAGGTGTCATTCGCTCATCGCCCGCCATTTCACCGCAGATCGAAACGGGGATACCTGCGGCGGATGCCGCCTCGGCTGAAAATTGAATAAGGCGCAAAACCGCCGGATGAAGCGGATTGTACAAATAAGCGACTTGTTCGTCCGCGCGATCGATCGCCAACGTGTATTGCGTCAGATCGTTCGTGCCGATGGCGAAGAAATCCGATTCAGCGGCTAGCGCGTCGGCGGCCAGTGCCGCGCCTGGAATCTCGATCATGACGCCCACCGGCGGAAGAGGGTCGGCGATTTTGGTGCCGCGCCGTTTCAGCTTGCGGGCCACGCGCGCAAGCACATCCCTGACTTCCCTGACTTCATCGACGGTGCACACCATGGGCAGCAGAATGCGAACGGGGCCCAAAGCACCAGCCCGCAGGATCGCGGCGAGTTGGGTCATCAGTATTTTGCGCCGGGCGAGGGCAAATCGAATGGCACGCAACCCGAGAGCCGGATTTGGCCCGGGTTTCAATCCCACGGCTTCACCTAATTTGTCTGCACCGATATCCAGTATGCGGACCGTCACGGGACGCCCGTCCAGTTTCTGAACGACGTTTGATAACTCCTTCGTTTGATCGTCTTCGGAGGGAAGGTCCGGGCGATTCATGAACATGAACTCGCTGCGGAACAAACCGATCCCTTCCGCGCCGGTTTCAATCACCGCTTCCAGCTCGGAAGGCAGTTCGATATTGGCCATCAAACTGACGCGGAACCCGTCTTTCGTAATTGCGGGGACGGATTTCAGTTTTTGAAGCCCCCGTAGCGATCGCAGGAAGCTTGCCCGCTTTTGGCGGTATGTTTTTAGGGTCGCCGCGGACGGTGAGACGATCACGGTCCCGTCGGAACCATCCACGACAATGGTCTCGCCAGTCTCAACGTTGTCGATAAGATCGGGGACGGCGATGACAGCCGGTATGCCTAAAGACCGCGCGACAATCGCCATATGGCTTTCCGCTCCGCCGAGGGTCGTTGCAAGTCCGCCGACTTGTTCGGGGTCCAGCAGCGCCGTATCCGCCGGTGATAGTTCATCCGCTACCACGATGGCATTGCGCGGGACATTGCCGATACCGACCGGCGTGTTTTGTCCCAGGCTTTCCACCAATCTTCGTCCGATTTCCCGGATATCGGCGACACGGGCCGATAGGTACTGATCTTCCATGGCCGCGAAGGCTTCGGTCATAAGGCCGATTTCCTTGACGACCGCCGCCTCGGCGTTGATCTGTTCGTCTGCGATGCGCTTTTGGACGCCGCGAATGAGCCGCGACCCGCTCAGCATTTGCTGGTACGCGTCGAGAATGTATCCAAGCTCTTCGCCCGCCGCTGTTTTCATCCGCTGGGCCTTGGCCTGGAGCACGCCCACCCGATCGGCGGCTTTTTCGGCCGCTTGTTCGAAGCGCGTTTGTTCGGATTTGATTTTGCCGGCGGCTATGCGCGTTTCGTGGACCTGGACGACGGCACGTGAGTCATAGCGATAGACGGAGCCGATCGCGACGCCCGCGCCGACAGGCTGGCCGTTAAATATCCGCTCACGGCTTTTGGATGCGGCGGATGACTTTGTCTTACTCTTCATCGAATTTGTTTGCCACCAACTGGCAGAGGGCCTCGAGCGCGTCGTCCGCGTCAGGGCCGGACGTTTTGATCTCAATGACGGTGCCTTGGCCTGCGGCCAGCATCATGAGGCCCATGATGGAGCCGCCGGATACTTCCGAAAGCCCTTTTGCGACTTTTATCTCGGCTTCGAATTTCGCCGCCGTCTTGCAGAATTTCGCGGCGGCGCGGGCATGTAGTCCTTTGCCGTTGCATATTTCGACCTGACGCCGCTTTTGGTCAC
>Ga0181594_10004342_pt1 | contig 12626 bp, 14 predicted proteins | sample 071ome_18_FD_145603 | JGI IMG/M metagenome (GOLD analysis project Ga0181594, IMG submission 145603) | Coastal salt marsh microbial communities from the Groves Creek Marsh, Skidaway Island, Georgia - 071413BT metaG (spades assembly) | ecosystem: Environmental > Aquatic > Marine > Intertidal zone... | reverse complement strand
GGTCGGCTCACCTTGACGCCGCAGCACTGCGCGGATGCGAGCAACCAACTCGCGCGAGGAGAACGGCTTCGTGACGTAGTCATCAGCACCTAGCTCGAGGCCCACAACCTTGTCGACCTCGCTGTCCTTGGCCGTCACCATGATGATCGGCACGGTCGAGCGCCGACGCAGCGTCCGGCACACCTCGGTCCCGGAGACGCCAGGCAGCATGAGGTCCAGGAGCACAAGGTCAGCGCCGTTGCGATCGAATTCCTCCAGCGCCTTGGCGCCATCCTCAGCGACAGCAACGTCGTAACCTTCACGTCGCAGCATGAAAGACAGGGCATCGGAGAACGACTCCTCGTCCTCGACCACCAGCACTCGGGTCACGCGTCCTGCTCCTCACGGGTGTCGAAAGTCACCGGGTCGGCATCGTCAGTGGCACCGGTCCACAGCGGCAGCCGGAGGGTGAACGTAGATCCGACACCGACCTCGGACCACACACCGACTTCGCCACCGTGGTTCTCCGCTACGTGCTTCACGATGGCCAGACCTAGTCCGGTGCCGCCGGTGCCGCGCGAACGCGCCGGGTCGGAGCGGTAGAACCGCTCGAAGATGCGATCAAGATCCTGCGACGGAATGCCGATGCCCTGATCCTTCACGTCAATGTTGACGATCCCCTCGTGAACCCGGGACGTTACGGCCACCCGCGACTGCGCCGCCGAGTAGTTCACGGCGTTGGCGATGAGGTTGCGCATCGCGGCCACCACCTGGGATCGGTCGCCGAGGATCTCGGCCCCTGGCACTCCGCTGACCACGAGTTCGATCTCCTTGTCCGTGGCGGCGGTACGAAGTTCATCAGCTGCCTGCCCGATCGCACCGTCAAGGGAGAACGTCTCCGCCCGACTCAACGTGTCGTCACCCTGAACACGAGAGAGTTCGATGATGTCACTGATGAGCGACGTCAGACGAGCGGACTCCTTGAGCATTCGCTGGGCGAAACGTCGCACCTCATCCGGATCGTCGCACACGGTCTCTATTGCCTCGGCGAGCAGGGACATCGCCCCGACCGGGGTCTTGAGTTCGTGGCTGACATTGGCCACGAAGTCGCGGCGAACGGCATCGACTCGCCGGTCCTCTCCCTGGTCAGCCACGAGGACTGCGAAATCGCCGCCCGACAGAGGCGTCACGACGACGCGAAGGTCCAGCATGCCGCGGCCTAGCGGTGGACGGCGTACGCGCAACTCGCGCTCGCGAACCTCTCCCGTGCGGGCGGACTCGGCGACCAGGGTGCGGATCTCCTCGACGGCGATCGTCTCGCGGCGCACAAGGCCCAAGGCCTCCGCGCGAGCCGAGGACCGGCGGATGGTGGCGGTGGCATCGACCACGAGGGTGGCCATCGGCAGGGTTGCGAAGATCCGCCCGACGTCGTCGAGGTGCGACACGTCGGTAATGCCCTGTGGGAAGGCCGTCGCCATGCCGCGAGAATATGACGCGCCGGGGCCCGGAGCACCGCAGGAGACCCTAAGTGCCCGATGATTGGTTGAGCGTTCATCCTGTTAGGCCCGGCGTTTACCCCAATGTCGCCTTATGTTCACCAGGGGCGGCGAGGATCGCCTCGACGATTGGACAGATCATGCGTGAGGCATTCACCGAGCAACTCGACGAGGTCAGTGACGAACTGGTCAACATGACCCGGATGGTCGGATCGGCCATGAACCGGGCGACCCAGGCACTGCTCGACGCCGACCTGAAGTTGGCCGAGGAGGTCATTGCGGCCGACGCCGCGATCGACACCCTGACCTCTGAGATCGAGGACAACTGCTTCGACCTCATCGCGCTGCAGGGGCCGGTCGCGTCCGATCTACGGGTGGTCATCGGCGCGCTTCGAATAGCTTCCTCGCTGGAGCGGATGGGAGACCTGGCCGAGCACGTGGCGAAGCAGGCACGCATGCGATACCCCAACACGGCCATCCCGCAGGAGCTTCGCGGCACCTTCGCCGAGATGGGCGGGATAGCCGAGTCGATCGTGTCGCAGACCGGCGCCGTGATCGCCACCAAAGACGTCAGCCTGGCGACCGACATCGCACGTCACGACCAGCAGATGGACTACTTCCACCGCGAACTGTTCCGCATCGTGCTGGCCCCCTCGTGGTCGCACGGCGTTGAGGCCGCCGTAGACGTCACGCTGCTCTCCCGCTTCTATGAGCGGTACGCCGACCACGCGGTCTCGGTCACCAAGCGCGTCGTGACCATCGTCACCGGGGAGCCCTACGCCGGCGTGGCCCTCGACAGCGCGGGCTGAGGTTCCCCAGGAGCGGGGGCGGCTGCGCTGCACCCCCGCATGGCAGCCCTCGGGGGTGCCATGCCACGGGCAAAGGTGCTCAATCGGGCCTGATGCGCCAGACTGACCCCTCGGAGGTGCCCATGGCTCGGCGATTGCGCGACATCACTCCTCGCCGTGCTGCCGTTCTCTCCCTGCACACGTCCCCGCTCGATCAGCCGGGCACGGGCGACGCCGGCGGCATGAACGTCTACGTCATCGAGACCGCGCGGCGTCTCGCTGAGGCCGGCGTCGAAGTCGAGATCTTCACTCGCGCGGTCAACTCCGCCCTCCCCCACCGTGCCGAGGTCGAGCCAGGCATCACCATCACCCACCTGCGCGCCGGGCCCTTCGAGGACCTGCGCAAAGAGGAACTCCCCGGCCAGATGTGCGCCTTCACCGCCGGGCTGCTTCGGGCCGAGGCGGGGCGCCCCGAAGGCTGGTTCGACATCATCCACTCGCACTACTGGCTCTCCGGCCAGGTGGGCTGGGTCGCCAGTGAGCGCTGGGACGTGCCCCTCATCCACTCCATGCACACGATGGCCAAGGTGAAGAACCTCGACATCGCCGAAGGCGACCACGCGGAGCCGCGTATCCGGATCATCGGCGAAGAGCAGGTCGTCGACCATTCCTCCCGCCTTGTCGCCAACACCGACGAGGAGGCCCGCCAGCTCATCGGCCTGTACGACGCCTCGCCCGATCGCGTCGATGTCGTCCACCCCGGAGTCGATCTCACGACGTTCAGCCCTGGCAGCAAGTCCGCGGCGAGGGCGCACCTCGATCTTCCCGAAGACGCGCTCGTCCTGCTCTTCGTCGGCCGCATCCAGCCGCTCAAGGCGCCCGACGTCCTCATTCGCGCGGCCGCCCACATGATCGAGGACGATCCGAGCCTGCGGCAGCGCCTGGTCGTCGCCGTCTGCGGCGGCCCCTCAGGATCCGGACTGGAGCACCCATCGGCGCTAGCCGACCTCGCTCGAGACCTCGGGATCGCCGACACGGTGCGCTTCGAGCCACCCGGTGATCGCCCTCGCCTAGCCGAGTGGTTCCGCGCCGCCGACGCCACCGTCGTGCCCTCGCACTCCGAGAGTTTCGGGCTGGTCGCGGTGGAGTCGCAGGCCTGCGGGACACCGGTCGTCGCCGCTGCTGTCGGGGGTCTACCCACGGCCGTCGCCGACGGCCGCTCGGGGATCCTCGTGCCCGGTCATGATCCGGCCACCTGGGCCGATGCACTGCGGCGCATCGACACCCCCGAGGTCGAACTCCTGGCTGCCGGAGCGCGATCCCACGCCGAGCAGTTCAGCTGGACCGCCACCGCCGACGGACTCCTGGACTCCTACCGCCAAGCCATCGGTCAGCACGCCATGAGCCCGCTGGCCGCGAGCAGCCATTGAGCGAGCAGTCGCGCGTCGCTGAGCTCATCGCGAGCTTTGCCGACAGCGAGGACCTGCCCGTCGAGAGTTCGGACCCGCGAACCTTCGTCGTCACGCTGCCGGGCACCAGCAAACTCAGCACCACGGTCGCCCTTCTGGTCGGCGACCTCACCCTCAGTATCAACGCCTTCGTCGCGCGGCGTCCTGATGAGAACGCCGAAGCCGTCTACCGCTGGCTGCTGGAGCGCAACCGCAGCATGTACGCGGTCGCCTTCTGCGTGGACCACCTCGGTGACATCTATCTCAGCGGCCGTCTGCCCTTGGCTGCGGTCACCGCGGAGGAGTTGGACCGGGTGCTGGGGTCGGTCGTCGAGTACGCCGACTCGTCGTTCAACACGATCTTGGAGTTGGGGTTCGCTGCCGCCATCCGGCGCGAGTGGGCCTGGCGCACCGCTCGAGGCGAGTCGACGGCCAACCTTGAGGCATTCCGACACCTCGCCGATCCGCCCTCCTGACCGAACGACCCCGCTCCGGCTCCTGACAGGATGTCCCCATGAGCGCGCCTTACACCCTGATCCTGCTCCGCCACGGCGAGAGCGAGTGGAATGCCAAGAACCTGTTCACCGGCTGGGTCGATGTCTCCCTGACCGACAAGGGGCGCGAGGAAGCTGCGCGCGGGGGCCAGATGCTCAAGGAGGCTGGCATCCTCCCCGACGTCGTCCACACGTCGCTGCTCACCCGCGCGATCACCACAGCAAACATCGCCCTCGGCGAGGCCGGGCGCCTATGGATTCCCGTGGTCCGCAACTGGCGCCTCAATGAGCGGCACTACGGAGCGCTGCAGGGCAAGAACAAGAAGGAAACCCTGGATCAGTACGGCGAAGAGCAGTTCATGCTGTGGCGTCGGTCGTACGACGTCCCGCCCCCGCCGATCGATCCGGCGAGCGAATTCGCCCAGACGCACGACCCGCGCTACGCCGCTCTCCCACCCGAGGCTCGGCCTGACACCGAATGCCTGAAGGACGTCGTGGCCCGTCTCATTCCCTACTGGGAAGACGTGATCGTCGCCGAGGGACTGCGTCGCGGACAGACAGTGCTCGTCGCGGCGCACGGCAACTCGCTGCGTGCCCTCGTCAAGCACCTCGATGGAATCTCCGACGATGACATCGCAGCGCTCAACATCCCGACGGGCATTCCTCTCGTCTACCGCCTCAACGAGAACCTCAAGCCGATCGTGCCCGGCGGGGAGTACCTCGATCCTGACGCGGCAGCCGCCGCTGCCGCTGCCGTGGCCAACCAGGGACGCTGATCGCCGAGCCGAACTCCGCGCGAGGCCATTCTCCGGCGACTGAGCCTTCGAGACCGCCGGAATAGGCAACACTGCTGGTCGTGACTCTCCGGCGCGCCCACCTCCCGACCGTCACCTGGTTGGAGTTGCTCCAGGACCTGATCATGGTGGTCCTGGCCGTGACGCTGTTCTCCGGCCTGCAATACAGCTGGGGCGGTCCCTGGATGATCTGGTACTCGGCAGCGGTGATCGTCGCCTACGGGAACTGGGTCGCCTGGGTCGTGCTCAACAACCGCTTCCCAAGCCAGGGACTGTTCGCCCAGCTGACCTCCATGCTGTGGATGGTCGGCGCAGTCTTGGCCGCCGGTGGCGCGCTGTGGGAGAACTGGCTGCCCACGGAGGTCCTCAACCTCGGCATTGCGCTTGTCTTCGTCGCGCTGGGTCTTCGACATCTCGGTGTCGCCATCTCGGATCCCTCCACGCGCAGGGCATCGGGCTGGGCTGTCGCGCTCTGTCTCTTGGCGTCGACGCTTCTACTCGCCGGGGCCGGCGGACTCGTGCCGGAGTACCTCGCGCTCATCGTGGGTCCGGCTATCGCCCTGACCGGGCTTCTCATCGTCTACCCGCGCCTACTGCCCGCTTCCGCGACGATCAACGTGTCGCACCTGAGCGAACGATTCGGCCAGTTCGTCCTGATCTTCCTCGGGGATGGATTCCTCGAGATCGTCCTGAACATTGAGCGTGGCGGAAGCGCCAGCCTGGTGACCGTCGTGGAAGCCGCGGCGATCTTGTTCCTACTCTGGCGCGCGTACTTCATCCACGTTCTTCCGCTGGGGCCACCGGCCGCCCTGTCGAAACTCCAGGCCTGGGTGGCGGCGCACCTGGTACTGGTCGTGGGTGTGGGGCTGACCTCGGCCTCGGTGGCGGCGGACGCCGTTCTCCTCGCGCCGGAGCTGATCGAGCACCTTGACGCCTTCACCCGGTCTGTCGGGGCAGGCCTCACTCTTGCCGTCGCCTACCTCGGTCTCGCCTTGATCGCCCTCGCCTCGGGTCGACGATCGGCGAGGACCGCCACGGCGTTCGTCGCCTTCGCCGGAGTCCTGGCACTTGCCCACATCCTCTTTCCAGGCGAAACGACCTGGCAGAGCGGACTGATCGCCGTGATCGCCATGGCGGTGTTGGATGTCATCGTGAGCCGAGTCGCACCGAATCCGTCACCTGCAGCATTGGAGCCGACACCATGACCGACCCCGGAACGCCGCAGGAAGTTGACGGATCCGGTCACCTGCACACGCATCGTCTGGAGTTGGACGATGCCAGCCTGCGGGAATGGACCGCCACGGTGCTCGACGTCGATCCCGACGCGGGGATCGTGCTGGACCGATCGGCGTTCTATCCCGGCGGTGGCGGCCAACCGCCCGATCACGGCGTCCTGCTGTGGGGTGGCGTTCAGACCCGGATCGTCGGCGTCCGATATGGCGATGACCTGCGCCTGATCCCCGCCGAGGGCGATCCGCTTCCCCCCGTCGGCACCGAGGTACAGGGCGCCATCGAGGACGATCGCCGCACGGCCCTGATGCGCACCCACTCCGGCCTCCACGTGCTGTCCGGCGTGGTGTTCCGCGACTTCGGAGCCTTGGTGACCGGCTCGAACATGGAACCACTCGAGGGCCGCCTCGACTTCAATCTCGAAGGAGTGCCCGAGGGCTTCAAGCAGGCCGTCGAGGAGGCCATCAATGCCGAGGTCGATGCTGACCGCGGGATTCAGGCGTATTCGCTACCGCGTGACGAGGCGTTCGCCATCCCCGACATCATTCGCACGGCCACCAACCTGCTGCCACCGGAGATCGAGATCGTGCGCATCGTCGACATCGATGGACTCGACGTCCAGGCCGACGGCGGGACGCACGTGGCGTCGACGCGACTCGTCGGTCGTATGCGGGTGGTGAAGGTGGAGAACAAGGGCAAGGGCTTCCGCCGAATCCGCATCGCCCTGGCCGACTAGCCCGTCGGCGGTCTCGCCAGTTGGCCGCTAGCCCCCGGTGATCTCGACGATGCGCGGACGTACGTCGAAGAGGTAGACAAGCGCCGCAACGATGCCGGCGATCCCGATGATGCCGAGCGTGAGGTTCGGGATGAGACCGGTGAGGAAGGCGACGCCGGTGAGGATGAGCCAGAGCAGCTTGGAGACACGCCCGACCGCGGGGAAGGCCGACTGGGGTCGTCGTACGCAGTCGAGCAGGGCCCAGCCCTTCACGCCGAGGAAGACCACCCACAGGACGAGCATCACGAGGTTTTGCGTCGCGTCGAAGATCACCTCACAAAACTACGCGCCCCACCTGCTTTGTGCAGGCGGGGCGCGCGGTCAGGGACGGGATCTGCTGTCGGGGATCCGAACAGCTCAGACGCCGACGGCCTCGCGGACGAGCGTGAGGGCATTGTTGGCGCTGACGGCGACATCCGAAGCGGTCTTGCGGGCGTCCTGGCCGAACTGCACGGCCTGGCCGCGAGCGTCGGTGGCGAAGTCGCGAACGGTCACGCGGGCCTCGTGCGCGAGATCGGTAACGCGGGCCTGCCCCTCGGTGGCGAGGTTGCTGACGGAGGTGCTGGCGTCAACGGCGAAGCCACGAACCTGATCCCAAGCCTTGACGGCGGTAGTCGGAGCCGACACGACAGTCTCCTGAACGGTGTCGAAAGCCTCGACGATCGCGGTAGGGACCTCGACGGGGATCTCGATGCTGGTGAACGGAACGGTGCGGGCGGTCTTCTGCGTTGATGCGGTGTTCTCGGTGCTCACGTTCTTCTCCTTCGACACGGTGGACTTCTTGGGGTTCTTGGCGGTGGTGGCGCTCTTGGCGGTGACACTGCTGGACTTCGCAGAGGCAACCTTCTTGGCTGTCGCCTTCGACTTTGCCGGCTTGGTGCGAGCAGCTGACTTCGCGGTCTTGGGGGCGCCGTTGCTCGGCTTGGCCTTCTTGGCCTCGGGCTTCGTCGCCTTCTTCGCCGCAGACTTCTTGGCTGCGGTCTTCTTCACGGTGCTTGCCTTGGGAGCAGTGACCTTGTGGGTCGATGGCGTGCTCATGCGTTGTCCTCCTGGGTGCTATGGGGGGTCTCCCCGTCCTGCGGTGCGACGCGGTTCTCGGTCTGGAAGGCCCGATAGATGTCCATCAGGGTGCGTCGCTGGGCCTCGGTGAGCCCCTCGTCGGCCGCAATCGCCGAGACGACGTCTCGGTCCGAATCGGTGCGCCCCTCCTCGCTCAAGATCCCGGCCTGCACGTAGAGGCTCTCGGCGGAAATCCGCAGAGCGCCGGCGAGGCGGGAGAGGATTTCGGCGGACGGCTTGCGCAGCCCGCGCTCAATCTGGCTGAGGTAGGGGTTGGAGACACCCGCGGCGGCGGCGAGCTGACGCACTGACATTTGCGCCTGATCCCGCTGCTCTCGGATGTAGTCCCCGAGTCCGGTGATTCCTGCCATGCCTCAAGGGTGCACCCATGTGCTTGCAAATGCAAGCGCAGCGCTAGCGGGAGCAAGCGTGAGGTGCATCACCCTGGTCCGTAGGCGCGGGCCAGGGCCCGGGGCACCACAACCCACAAAGGTGCGCATGGGGCTGGCAGCTCACGTCCCAATCGAGAGGGCTGCGATAAGCAACCCGACCACCACGATCACGCACCCCACCAGACCGAGCCCGGCGAGCCATGCCTGCCAGGCCCGGACATGGCGGCGCCGCCAGCGCGCGAGAACCGACAGGTGGGCGATCCCGTAGTACGTCAGGATCGTTGCCGCCGACAAGCCCAGGGCGAATCCGATACCGCCCACCAAGACCACGGCAATCGCGAAGGCCGCGGCGACGATCTCAGCGCGCCAGGGCACATGGCGAGCGTTGACCTTCGACAGGCCGCGTGGGGCGTCGCCCTCGCTGCTCATCGCGAACACGGTTCGTCCGATCCCGGCGATCAGCGACACGAGCACCGCGCCCGCCGCGACGATCGCACCGACGCGAACCGCAGCCGCCAAGGTATCGGGACCCACCGCGGCAGCGATTGATTCCAGAGGCGCGGCCGAGAGCACAACACCCGCGGAGACAGCCCCGAGGACCACCGCGGCAACCACGACGTACGTCGCGATCACGACGGCGAAACTCAACGCCATGGCGCGAGGAATCGTGCGACGGGGATCGACCACCTCCTCACCCAGGACCGTGATGCGCGCGTATCCGGCAAAGGCAACGAAGAGCAGGCCCGCTGCACCTAGGACGCTCCACGCCACGGCCTCGTTGGCAAGTGCCGCGACGTTCGCACGCGGCGAACCTCCAAAGGCGATGGCGAGTGCCGCCACCACCGAGAGCACGATGACGATGAGCACCGCCGTCACCCTTGTCGACCGCACGATGCCGCGCAGGTCGAGGGCGAGCGCAAGCGCCACCGCAACCAGACCCACGAGCCGTTCCTGGCCGGGCCAGGCATAGGCACCCACGGTGAGGGCCGCCGCGCCCGCCGAAGCGGACTTGCCCATGACAAAGGCATAGCCAGCGGCAACTCCTGCGGGGCGACCGACGTAGGCCTTGCCGTACGCGTAAACCCCGCCCGCCCGCGGCAATTCCCGAGCGAGAGACGCTGTCGAGATCGCGTTGAGTGAGGCAATCAGGGCGGCAAGCCCGAGCGCATAGACCAGTGCGTGGCCGGCGAGTTCGTAGGCGGGGGTCCAGACGGCGAAGACGCCGGTCCCGAGCATGGCGCCCACGCCGACGACCGTGGCGCCCGGAAGCCGAAGGGCACGGTGAAGGCGTGAGTCAGGCTGCTGACCCATCTCGCTCTCCAGTTGACACCTAGTCGAGGGTCGCGCGGATTTCGCCGACCTGGAGCGGCCCGCCGAACAGCGCAATCGATGACTGATCGCGCACGATGTCGGCGTCGATGCCGAGCCGAGCCAGGATTGCGGCCATCACCACCTGACGCGCGCGCCCAGCTCCGTCGTCGATCTTCAATGCGATCCCGGTTCCATCGGGGAGCCCGGCCACATAGACACCCTCCGCACCCTCCTTGATCAGCAGACCTGGGACCCCAACGCTCAGCGCCGTAGCATCGCGCCGGGTGCCGGCGACCCACTCGGGGTAGTCGCGCATGGCATCGGCTACGCGTCGCTCTGGGCTTGAGGGGTCCGCCGTCGCAGCTCGAGAGCCCGTCCTGGCCAGGCCGGTGAGCGTGAGACCGAGCAGGGGTGCTCCACACCCATCAACGGCGGTAGTCCAGGGGTCTTCGCCGGCGAGGTCGGCAACCTCCCGCGCAATGGCCTGCTGGAGCGGGTGCTCGAGGGACAGGTAGTCCGCCCTATCCCAACCCTGGATATCGCACGTTCGCAGCATCGCCGCGTGCTTGCCCGAGCAATTCATGTAGACATTGGACGGAGCCGCTCCCGTCGCGCGAAGTGCGCAACGGTCCTCTTCATCCCACGGCCAGTCCGGTGGCGTCTGCAGGTCGCTCTCCGCGATGTCGCCCAGAATGCGCCGCACACCATCGACGTGAAATGGTTCGCCACTGTGCGAGGCAGCTGCGAGGGCCAGCAGTTCGCCCTGTAGCGGCAGGCCAGCCCGGACCATCGCGGTCGCCTGCGCGATCTTGTTCGCCGACCGCGGCAGAATCCGAACTCTCGGGTCACCCCATGCCTTCACCACATCGCCCTGGTCATCGATGACGACCGCGTGCCCGCGATGGCATCCCTCGACTACGCCGGAGCGGATGATCTGCGCCAGCACTACCGAGTCGGACATGCGGGCATCCTGCCAGGGTCTGGACTTTCCGCCCGGTGGGGCGCACCGCACGGGCTGCTCAAGCCCGCTCGCACGCGGTAGCCTCCAGCGCGTGCGAGCAGTTGTGCAACGGGTAGACGGCGCCCACGTCGATGTCGGCGGCGATGAAGTCGGTCGCATCGACGGTCCTGGGCTGCTCGTTCTCGTCGGCGTGACCCACAGCGATGATGAGTCCATCGCGCGTCGACTCGCCGACAAGGTTTACGACATGAGGCTGTTCGAGGCCGAGCGCTTCGAGATGTGCCAGGTCCCCGGAGGCAGTCGTGAAGTCTCTGCAGCTGAACTCGGCCTTCCGGTACTCGTGGTTTCGCAGTTCACGCTGTACGCCGATACGCGCAAAGGTCGTCGGCCGACGTGGGACGCCGCGGCGAAAGGTCCTGTCGCAGAACCCCTGGTCGACGCCGTCGCCGATGCCCTGCGCGCCCGGGGTGCCACCGTGGCACAGGGACGATTCGGTGCGGACATGCGCGTCAATCTGGTGAACGACGGACCGTTCACGATCGTGCTCGACGTCGACTAGAGGCTCGCTGCTCCATCAACGGCCAGGGTGGTCACGACGTCCACCGATCTCATGGATCGACGTTCACACGAAACCTGCTCACGTTGATCAGCGGTCACGCTGCGGAGCCGACACGATCACGACCTCCTGCGATGCCGCCACGTCACCGGCCTCGCTTCGGATCACGACATCAGCATCGGTCGGAGCATTGCGCTTCAGCACGGCGGTGGCCACCGGACCGAGTTCGTGATGTCGAGCCGCCGACGCGACCCAGCCGACCTCGCGGTCACCGATCACGACCGGATCGCCGTGGGCGGGCAACACCTCTGCCGCCCCGTCCAGATGCAGCAGTGCGAGTCGGCGAGGAGGGGCACCCAGATTGTGCACTCGGGCGATCGCCTCCTGGCCCCGGTAGCAGCCCTTGGCGAGGTGCACCGCAGGGCCGATCCAACCCACCTCGTGGGGCAGCGTTCGATGATCGGTCTCGGCCCCGATCCGTGGGGCAGCCGCCGCTACCCGCAAGGCCTCAAGAGCCCAGGTGCCCACGGGCTCCGTGCCCAGTCGAGCGAGCAGTTGAGCACGGGGCACGAGGACCTCGCGACCCACGAGCACGTCGGGGCGATGATCGACGTACCGGGTGGCATCGCCACCACGGTCCGCACCGGCATCCGTCGAGACCCCCAGGGCGAAGTCCGGGGCCACCAGCCATGTCACCGCCTGAGGGTCCGGCTCACGCAGCGGCTCCCAGACCACCGCCCACTCATCGGTCACATCGGCAACCTCCACGCGCAGCATGAAGCGCATCGAGTTCAAGTAGTCGACGAGAGTCTCGGCAGAGCCTGCCTCAACCGTGATCCACGTCGTCGTGCCATCGTCGACGAGATGGAGTTCGTGCTCGACATGCCCCTGCGGGGTCAGAATCAGAGCCGTTGTCGAGACGCCGGGCGGCAGCGACTCCAAGTGCTGCGTCGTGAGGCTGTGCAGCCAGGTGAGTCGATCCGGACCGTTCACCGTGACAACATCTCGATGGGACAGGTCCACCGCCCCGAGGCCGGAGACCAGACGCCGCTGTTCGGCGTGGGGGTCGCCGTAGTGCCACGGCACGCCTTCGTCGGCGCTGCCCTCCGGAGCGGGGACGGCGCCGGGCAGATCAAGTGCGGGGCTGCGGTAGGTCGTCATGCCAGGGTTAACCCTCCGCGGTGTCCGAGGCTTCCCGGTTCCGGGAAACAGCATCGTGCGGCGCCTCCGTGCGGCAATTGCGGCACAGCCCGTGCACCGTCATGTGCCCCAGATCCGTGGAGAATCCGTGGTCGCGCTCGAGCGCAGCGCAGAAAGGCTCCGCCGTCTGGGCCGGAGCGCTA
>Ga0181594_10004338_pt1 | contig 12640 bp, 10 predicted proteins | sample 071ome_18_FD_145603 | JGI IMG/M metagenome (GOLD analysis project Ga0181594, IMG submission 145603) | Coastal salt marsh microbial communities from the Groves Creek Marsh, Skidaway Island, Georgia - 071413BT metaG (spades assembly) | ecosystem: Environmental > Aquatic > Marine > Intertidal zone... | reverse complement strand
GACAACAATTTGTTTCAGTACAATCTGGGTTACTTTCGCCGGCTTGAAAAGGACACGAACTCAGGCTTGAACGATTTCGGCGAAGAGATTCGCAAAGACGAATTCTTTGTCGCCAACCTGTATTTGCAGGACTTGCCCCGGCTGGGTTTCGTCTCGCAGTTCACGCTGCTGCATAATCGCAATAACGAAGACAGCGAGACCTTCTTCAACAAGAACAATTTCATCGAGCGGCCAGCCTCGTTCGGCGACGAACGGTTGCACAAATACAATGTGACGTACCTCGGCTATAACGGCGACGGGCGAGTGGGACGTGCGCAGCTGACGACGTCGTTCTATTACGCCTTCGGTACCGACTATCACAGTCAGATCAACGGCAACTTGATCGACGACGACGCCGACATTCGTGCCTACTTCTTTGCCGCCGAACCATCGTTCGATTTCGACTGGATCCGGGTACGAGGCTCGTTCCTCATTGCCAGCGGCGATAGCGATCCGTTCGACAACAAAGAAGAGGGCTTCTCCGCAGTCTTCGAGAACCCGCAGTTCGCGGGCGGCGATACCAGCTTCTGGATTCGGCAAGGCATCCCGCTGATCGGCGGCGGTGGCGTGCAGCTGACCCAGCGCAACGGCGTACTTGCGGAACTGCGCAGCTCGAAGGAGCATGGCCAGTCGAACTTCAACAACCCGGGGATCGTGCTGTTGGGCCTAGGGACCGACTTCGACGTCACGCCCGAGCTTCGTATCTCCACCAACTTCAACAATCTGCGGTTCGACGATACGTCGAACCTCGAGGTGCTGCGCAATCAAGGCGAGATCGATGACGAGATCGGCTGGGATCTGTCCGCGGCCGTGATTTGGCGTCCCCTGTTCATTCAGAACATTGTCTTGCGTTTGTCCGGTGCTGCACTGGTGCCGGGTCCGGGGTTCAAGGACCTGTTCGCCACCTCGCAAGGCGGGGATGACGAAATCCTCTACTCTATCTTGGCCAACGGCACGCTGACCTTTTAGGAACCGAACCTATGGCGCGAACCCTTTTTGCTCTGGCCTGCGGCGTTATCGCGGCGATCGTAGTCGGCATCGGCGACCCGGCCCATGCGGCTGAGGGCGAAAAGGCACGAAAAATCGACCATGTCGCCGCGCCACCGGCACCGCGATCGCAGCTTCCCGAGCAGGCGATGGCAAAAAGTGCGGGCTGCATCACCTGTCATACGCGCACCGATTCCTTTTCGATGCACAAAACCCCCGGGGTGATTTTGGGGTGCGTGGATTGCCATGGCGGCGACGCCAGCGTGAAGGCGACGTCGATGCAAGATCGCGACGCCATTAACCGCGCCCATGTATTGCCGCGTTTTCCTAAGACGTGGCATGCGCCGAGCTCAGCCAATCCGGAACGCAGCTATACCTTGCTGAACCGCGAATCGCCGGAGTTCATCCGTTTCGTGAATCCAGGCGACCTGCGGATTGCGCGTGAATCGTGCGGTGCTTGCCACCTCGATCAAATCGCCAAGGTCGAGCGCAGTTTGATGGCGACGGGTGCGATGCTGTGGGGCGGTGCGGCCTACAACAATGGGATCGTGCCCTTCAAACGTTATCTTTTGGGTGAGGCGTATACCCGTGAAGGCGTGCCGGCGATCGTCGAGAACCCGGTCCCGCCCGACGAACGCATGCTGGCGAAGGGGATCTTGCCGCAGATCGTACCATTGCCGGCTTGGGAAGTGATTCCGCCCGGCGATATCTTCCGAATTTTCGAGCGCGGCGGTCGCAACATCGTCAATTTGTTTCCGGAAATAGGCAACCCGAACTCCGTCGGGCGCCTGCAACAACTCGAAGAGCCCGGCCGCCCCGACATTCGCCAATCCAACCGCGGTCCGGGCACCGGGCTGCGGATCGCGGTGCCGGTCATCAATATCACCAAGACTCGGTTGAACGATCCGTTCTTATGGTTCCTTGGCACCAACGATCAGCCCGGCGACTACCGGTCGTCGGGGTGTACCGCGTGCCATGTGGTCTACGCCAACGATCGCGATCCGATCCACTCGGGCCCCTATGCCAAATACGGGCATTCGGGGAAGACGCAGACCGTCGATCCGACGATCCCACGCGACGAAGAAGGCCATCCGCTGGAGCATGCGTTCACCAACGCAATACCCACGAGCCAATGCATGGTCTGCCACATGCATCAGCCGAACGTGTTCGTGAACACCTACCTTGGCTACACGATGTGGGACTACGAATCGGATGCGCCGCTGATGTTCCCGGAGGAACAGCGCTATTTATCGTCCGACGAACAAATGGAAATCCTCGACCGCAACCCGGAAGAAGCGGTGTTGCGCGGTCTGTGGGCGGACATCGAATTTCTCAAAGATGTTTGGACCGACATCAATCCCAAGGCCAAAAACACGCAGTTCGCCGACTATCACGGGCATGGTTGGAACTTCCGCGCGATTTTCAAGAAGGACCGCAAGGGCAACCTTCTCGACGCCGAGGGCGCCAAGGTCAGCCACGACGACCCCGACAAGTTCCAGAAGGCCGTCCACATGCGTTCGATCCATGCCGAGATCGGCATGCAATGCGTGGATTGCCATTTCTCGCAAGATTCGCACGGCACCGGGCATTTGTACGGCGAGGTGCAGGCCGCGATCGAAATTCGTTGCAAGGATTGCCACGGGACTCCGGATGCGTATCCGACTTTGCGCACCAGTGGCCCGGCGGCGCCGCCGCGCGGCAACGATCTGTCTCTGTTGCGTGTCCAGGACGGGCGCAAGCGCTTCGAGTGGGTCGGCGGCGGCAATTGTGGCACCGAGGATCATGAACCGGGTTGCCGTTTGATGCAGCGCTCGGCGGTCGATCCCGACAAAGAATGGGAAATGAGCCTGGTCCGCGACACGATGGATCCGGACAATCCGCACTACAACGCCAAAGCGGCGCGCGCCAAGCTGATCTCCAAGAACACCGCGACCCAGGAGTGGGGACCGGGCGTTGCCAAGGAAGATCGGGCCCACGACGTGGAAGATCGGATGGAGTGCTTTACCTGCCATCTGTCTTGGACGACGTCGTGCGGCGGGTGTCATTTGCCGATCCAGGCCAACCGCCTATCCGAGCGGCATCACTTCGAGGGCGGCATTTCGCGTAATTTTGCGACGTACAACCCGCAGGTCGTACGCGATCAAATCTTCCAACTCGGCATCCACGGTTCGGTCAAAGGCAACACCATCGCCCCGATCCGGTCGACCTCGGCGTTGGTTCTGTCGTCGCAGAACATCAACCGCGAACGGATTTACGTCACTCAAGCCCCGATCGCGGCCAGTGGTTATTCAAGCCAGGCGTTTGCGCCGCACTTCGCCCATACCGCGCGGAAAACCGAAACCAAGGGCTGCTCTGATTGTCATGTCAGTGCTGCCAACGACAACAACGCGATCGTGGCGCAGACCTTGTTGCACGGCACCAACTACATCAACTTCATGTCGCCCTTTGCCTGGGTCGGCAGCGACGGTGGCGTGACCGGTGTGCGGATTACCGAATTCGACGAACCGCAGGCGGTGATCGGTTCCTTCCTGCAGCGTTACGCCTACCCCGATTGGTACAACGATCACCTGGAACGCGACCGCCAGCTGACCGAGGGATATCGGCAGCGCGGCAATCGGACCGGTTGTTTGCAGGTTCGCGGCGAGTACCTCTTTACCGCTGAGGGACCGGACGGCACGATCGCTTACGACGTGGCCTCGATCGGCAACAAAGGCGTCGCCGATCGCATTCTTTCCGGACCGTTCGGCCCGTGGGGGCATGACGTTCGTGTGGAATCGCAAAACGCCACGTGCGTCGCGTTGCCGACCAACCAGCCGATCCACCCGGATCGGAACAAGGGCGCGCTGATGCGCGAGACCAATCAGGAGCTGCCGTTCCATCCGATCTATGACTACGCGTTGATCACCGATGCGGAAGAAGGGCTGATTCTCACCGACGTCAATACGCTGGCGAATGGCGAGCCGCGCGACAATTTCCTGACGCGCGCGTTGACCTGGAACGAAGGTGGCATTCTCGACGGCGCGCGGCACCTGACGATTGCCGGCTATTGGGTCTATGTTTCGACGCCGCGCGGCGTGGTGGTTCTAAACCTCGACGATCCGTTGCAGCCCAAGGTGGCGGCGACCATCGATCTGCCCGACCCCCGGGCCACCGCACTGCAGTTCCGCTACCTATTCGTCACCGATGCAAACGGATTGTCGGTGGTCGACGTCACCGCGCCCGATCAACCGCGGATCACCGATGCCCGGATTCCGATGGCCGATGCGCAACGGGTCTATGTCGCGCGCTTTTTTGCCTATGTCGCGGCGCGCGACGAGGGGTTGGTCATCGTCGATGTCGAAAAGCCCGAAGCGCCGTTTGTCTACCAGAGCTTCACGGCGAACGGGCAGATCGACGATGCACATGACGTGGTGGTCGCTCACACCAACGCCTCGGCATTCGCTTATGTTGCAGACGGACGTAACGGGCTGCGGGTGATCCAGTTGACCTCGCCGGATAGCCAACCCGGGTTCTATGGATTCAGCCCCGATCCCAAGCCGGAATTGATCGCCACCTACAAGACCCGGTGGCCTGCACTTTCGATGTCCAAGGGCCTGGACCGCGACCGCGGGGTCGATGAGACCGGCGGGCAGATCGCGGTCTTCGGCCGGCTGGGATCGCGACCGTTCAATCTCAAGGAGCAACAGAAGCTCTACCTCAACGAGGACGGATCGGTGTGGACGGTTAAGGACGAGGTCCAACCTGACGACTTCGTACCCGCCAAGCCGCGTCGACAAGCCCAAGGTAACGGACGCGCCACCCAGTAAGCGTGGCGTCGACCAATAAAAAAGCCCGCCGTAGTGGCGGGCTTTTTTTGGTTGTTGGACCGGCCCTCTAGGGCACGCTCTGCTGGAACCCGCGGAGCGAGGCCACGAAGGTCTGCGGCCGATACTTTTCGTCGTCGTCTACCGCTTCGAAAACCTTGTCGAGCGCCGTATTGATGGCGTCCATTTGGTCTTTCTTGAGCGCGCCGACGTTTTGCATGGCGGTGACGATGGTGCCGATGGCCATACTAGCCTGCTCGGCGCCGGCATAATCGACGTACTCGCCGTTCAAGCCGTTGGCGATGACGCCGTCGAGCAGCACCTTCATGTCGTCTGCTTTGAAATCTTGCTTGGAGAAGCGGTTGATGAGTTGCCCGGTGACGCTTTTGAGCGCTCGGGCGGCGCCCAACATCGCGCTGTGGTTGGACCGCGTTGCGGTATGCAGAGCATTAGTGCGGTCGCGCAGCTGGCGACCGAGGCCGGGGTCGATGTGATCGGTGATCACCTGCAGCATCAGCAGGTTGGCGTCGTTGAAGCGCGGAATGCCCGGCCCAAGTACGGCTGTGCCGGTGCGCGGCGCCCATTCCAGAGCGCTCATCGGGCTGTGGCAGGCATGACAGTCGAACGCGACAAGTTCGGGGAATAGCCCGTCCATTCCACGATCCGGATCGAGCATGGTGTCGAGGATCACGTTGATCGACATCGCTTGGCCGATCGCCCAAGTTTGGATGCCGTTGGCGGCCTGTTTGCGCTGGCGATAGTCCCGGTCGATGGTGAAATGCGCCGGTTGCAGCGCGGTGAAGGTATCGAGCTCGAAGCTCATGCGCGGATGGCCGGCACCCATGATGCGGTGCGAGACGAAGCGTGTGTCGTCACCGAAATGGCACGAAAGGCAAAGGCGGGCGCGATCCACCGGGTCGTCGGTCGGGTAAAGGCCGTTCTCGATGTTATTGGCGTGGGTTGCCGTCGGCACGATGTGGCTGCCGATCCAACGGCCGGCGCCGCCGTGGCAGGCTTCGCAGCTGACCCCGTCGGTGACCTGGAACGTTACGTGCTGTTTGTCTTTCGGTGGGTTGTCGGCATGACAATCAAGGCAGAGATCTGCGGTATGCGCGGCCTCGAGACCCAAGTTGCGGGCGATCCGCTTGGAGCGGTCGTTGAGCAACACCTCATAGGCCTTGTGGTGTTGGTCTTTTTGCTGCCAGGTGACGAATTCGTTTTGCAGCACGTTGGAGCCGGGCAGGGGGGCTGCCGCCCCGTGGCATGTGCTGCCGGCGCATGACACCACGCCAAGGTGAAGCTCGCCGTCGGCAATCGGCATTTTTGGTTGCTGTTGCGCCGTACTCGGCGGCGCCATCAACGCGACGCTCGCGGCAGCCGCGAAAACAAAAGTCAGAACTCGAGCCCTGGCCAACATCGTGCCCTCCCTCTTTGTCCGGCGGTCCTGAACGGCCGCCGGTTCTTCGTCGTTCACAAGCGCCTGCTTCGGGCCCTCGACCGAACGTAATTGGCGCCAAGCTTAGGCCACCGCCAAAACATATTCGAGGGCAATTCCGGGCTTTATTGGCCTTGACGCCGCTTATCTTCCTTGATCTCGGTGGCGTCCGCGGCTGCGCGCGATGTCGTCCAGACGGGCGAAAGCGGCGGCCGCCTCCCGGTCGCCGGGCCGCAACTCGGCCACCACGCTCCAGGCCTCGACGGCCTCGAGGAAGCGGCCTAATGCCATATAGCCGCGGCCCAATTCGCGCCAGCTTTCCGGGTCGGCGGGTGTCGCGGCGACCTTCGCCTGTAGGGTCCGCAGTCGCGCCTCCAGGGCTTCGATCTCGGCGGCTTCGGACCCGCCCGCTGCCGGCAGACGGTGCTGTATCCCGTCGTACCAGGCCGCCCCGCCCGCAACCAAGCAGACAACGACGATGGCGGCAGCAATAAGAAGCAGGCTTTCTCGGTTCATCGTGCTTTTTCGGATACCATTGGGCCGGAATGTCATCACACCAGACGATCAATGCCGGGGTCAAATGCATGCCTTTTTCGGATGACGCGGTCTATGGCTGACGCGGGCGCCCTGTTTTTGATCGTGGCCGGCCCTTTTGTCGGCAGCTTCGTTGCGGCCTTTGCGGTGCGCTGGCCGCAGGGCCGTTCTGTTGTGTCGGGGCGTTCGGCGTGCCCCACCTGCGCGGCTCGCTTGGCGTGGTTCGATCTTGTGCCCTTATTGAGCTGGCTGGCGCGTCGCGGGCGGTGCGGTGCCTGCGGGACGGCGATCGGGGCGCTCTACCCGCTGACCGAATTGGCCGCGTTAGGAATCGGCTTGTGGGCGGCCACGCAGTTCGGCGGTTGGGAACTTTTGGTGGCATGTTTGCTGGGGTGGACCCTGCTGGCGCTTGCCGTGATCGACATGAGGACGATGCTGTTGCCGGATGTCCTCACGGGCCCGGTCCTGGTGCTTGGTCTCGTCGTGGCGGGGGCGGGGGGGCGGCTCGGCGACGGCGTGGCCGGGGCGCTGGTCGGGTTCGCTGTGTTTGCGTTGATCGCGTTGGCCTATCGCCGTTGGCGTGGCCGTGACGGCCTCGGGCTCGGCGACGCTAAGTTGTTGGGGGCGGCGGGTGCCTGGGTCGGCTGGGCGGGGTTGCCGAGCATCGTGTTACTGGCGAGCGTTGCGGCGTTGATCGTCGCGGTGCCGATGACCCTGCGCGTCGCGGGTCGGGTGGATCGACGGGAAATCGCCTTCGGGCCGTACCTCGCGGGCGCAACGTGGGTCACCGTGATGTACGGACCGGTGGTGTTGGCATGAACCAGCAACTGACGCGTGTTCTGATGGAACGCGGCACGCTCAGCGAGCGCGATCTCGCGCGGGCCGAGCTTGTCGTGCAGGGGAGCGGAGAACCGCTGCATCGGATTCTCTCCCGACTTGGTCTGGTTGCCGAGGAAGAGGTGGCGCGCGGGCTTGCCGAGTGTTTGTCGCTGCCGGTCGCCGCACCGACCGACTATCCCCAAAAAGCCCTGCATGCCGACCGACTGCGGGCGGATTTCTTGCGCACGTATCGCGTTCTGCCGCTGCGCGAGTCCGGCGCGGCGGTGGTGGTCGCTATGGCCGACCCCTTGGATGACGAGACCCGTCGGGCGCTGGAACTACAATTGGGCAAACCGGTCGAGGTTGTGGTGGCGGTGCCGGGCGAATTGGACCGTCAACTCGAGGCGATCTACGGCACCGTGCTGCCCGAGCCCGCGCCGCGTGCGGTTCGTCCCGACGACCTCGAGCGGTTGCGCGAAATGGCGAGCGATGCGCCCGTCATCAAACGGGTCAACCAGATGCTCGAACGGGCGGTGGCGGCGCGCGCCTCCGATATTCACCTAGAGCCGCAGGAGGACGGCTTGCGTTTGCGGCACCGCATTGATGGCGGCTTGCGCAACGTCGAGGTGCTGCCGGCAGAGGATCATGCGGCGATCGTCAGCCGCGTCAAAATCCTCGGCAACCTCAACATCGTAGAGCGGCGGCTGCCGCAGGACGGTCGCGCCCGCGTCAACGTCGAGGGCCGGGCGATCGATATCAGAATCTCTTGTTTGCCGACGATGCATGGCGAGAGCATCGTCTTGCGCCTGCTCGACAAAGCCAACGCGCCGCTCACATTGCCAGAACTTGGATTCGACCCACGTGTTGCCGACCGGTTGACCGATGTACTTGCCGCCAACCAAGGGATTTTTCTGGTCACAGGGCCGACGGGAAGCGGCAAAACCACCTCGCTCTACGCATTGCTCCAGCGCCTAAACGATCCGGCGCGCAAACTTCTTACGATCGAAGATCCGGTCGAGTACGCGCTACCCGGCGTTCATCAGATGCAAGTCCGGCCTCAAATCGGTCTGGAGTTCGCTAACATCTTGCGCTCAGTCCTCCGGCACGACCCCGACGTCATCATGGTCGGCGAGATTCGCGACCTCGATACCGCGGCGATGGCTATCCAAGCGGCGCTAACCGGACATCTCGTGCTTTCGACGTTGCACACCAACGACGCGGCTAGCGCCGTGACGCGCTTGGCCGATATGGGCGTCGAGCCCTACCTCATGGCCTCGGCGGTACGCGGCGTGATGGCGCAGCGGTTGGTCCGCACCTTGTGCCGGCACTGCCGGGTGCCGCAAAAAGACGGCGAAGCGGCGTTGCGGGCGCTCGACGTCGATGTTGTGGATGCCGTGCAAGATGTCACGGTGTTTCGAGCGCAGGGTTGCGATGTTTGCGGCGGTACTGGATTTTCCGGACGCGAAGCGATCGCCGAACTGATTGCGGTCGACGAGCCAATTCGTGCGGCGCTCTTGAACGGCGTCGACGCGCACGGAATTGCGGGCTTGGCGCGGGCCGCGGGCAGCGATGCGATCCGACGCGACGGCCTGCGAAAGGCCGCGGCCGGTCGGACCACGATCGACGAAGTGCTGCGCGCCGTGGGGGACAACTAGTGGCGCGTTTCCGCTATCGCGCGGTTGCCAACGATGGGGCCGTCAGCGAAGACGTCATCGAGGCGCCCGATCGGGCGGCGGCGATCGCCCAATTGCGCCAGTCCGAGCGCTTACCGGTCGAGATCGCGCCTGATGCCGACGATCCAGCGCCGAGCGGCCAAGTAGTATCCCGACGGCGCCGCATCGGGCGCGGGTCTGCGCGCCAGGCTCAAGTCCGATTTACCCGGGAGTTTGCGACGATGATCGGCGCGAACGTGTCGGTCGATCGCGCTTTGGAGGTGTTGGCGCAGACCACGACCCATCCTGCGCTGGCCGAGGTGGCCAAGACCATGCGACGTCGGGTGCGCGAGGGCCTGGGGTTGGCGCAAGCGGCGGCGGAACATCCAACGGTATTCTCGCCGTTCTACTGCGCGACCTTGCGCGCTGGCGAGGCAGGCGGGCGGTTGGCCGAGGCCTTGACTTCTCTCGCCCGGTATCAGGAGCGGATGAACCAGCTGGTCGGTGCCGTCCAATCGGCCCTGATTTATCCGACCCTGCTGGCGCTTGCTGCGGTGGTATCCTTGGTCGTGTTGTTGGTCTACGTCGTACCGCAATTCGATCAATTGTTTCGCGAGGCGGTGGTGCCGCTGCCGTGGGGAACACGCGCCGTTGTCAGCGTGTCGAGGTTTGTCGTCGACTATGGCTGGCTTGTCCTGCTGGCGGGGTTGGCGCTTTGGTTTTACCTGCGCGTCACGTGGCGGCGATCGGGCGTCGGTCGACGTTTCGACCGGATGGTCTTGGGCTGGCCGTTTCTGGGCGACGTGATCCGGCGACTGGAAACTGAACGGTTCGCCTATGCGTTGGCGGCGCTTTTGCGCAACGGGGTCTCGCTCCCCGAAGCGCTCACGCTGACTGCCGACGCGGCCGGCAATGCCGTATTCGCCGATACGATTCGGCGCAGCACCGAAATGGTGAAGGGCGGCGCAACGCTGGCCGCAGCATTGGCGCAAGGCAACGCCTTTCCGCCTGTAGCCCTTGAATTGGTGCGTGTTGGCGAAGAGGGCAGCGGGCTGGTCGAAATGCTGGATCGCCTTGCGTCAAGTAACGCGACCGAGGTCGAAACCGCGATCAAGCGGTTTGTTGCAATCCTCGAGCCGGGTCTTATCGTTGTCATCGGAGTAATTGTCGGGGCGATCATCCTGTCGCTCGTTTCGGCCATCGCGGGGATCAATGCGCTTGCGTTCTAAACGGCGAAACCGCCAGGCCGGGTTTACCCTGATCGAATTGCTCGTGGTCCTGGTGATTCTCGGCCTCATCATCGGGATCGTGGCACCGCGCGCCGTCAACTTTCTGTCGCGTGCCAAATCCGATGTGGCCAAAATTCAAATCGAAAGCTTTGCCACGGCACTGGACCTTTTCCAGCTCGATGTCGGGCGATATCCCGTGACGCAGGAGGGCCTCGACGCGCTGATCGAGCGGCCAGGGAATGCTACTCGATGGAACGGGCCCTATTTGCGTGCCGATGCCGTGCCCTTGGATCCTTGGGATCGCGCGTATCGATACGAAGCACCCGGCGGGGGCGGCAAGCCGTATCGTTTGATGTCGTTGGGCGCCGACGGTCAGCCCGGCGGCGAGGGTGAGGATGCGGATATCGTCAACTGACGAGCAGGCGCGACGGCGACAGGCCGGCTTTACCCTGATCGAACTTCTTGTGGTCTTGACCATCGTGGCGTTGGCCGCTGCGGTCGTGGCGCCGGCTTTGGGTACGGCGGTGGGTTTCGGTCAGTTGCGCGGCGAAAGCCGGGCGATGGTGTCGGGATTGCGCGAGGCGCGCGCCGAAGCCATGACCAGCGGCCGCGCCGTCGATGTCGTATTGGACCGCGATCATTGGCGCGTCGGCGAGGATCGTCGCCGGTCCCTTTCGGGCGTTCGCATGAGGGTCGAGGTGCCGCCTGTGGGCGAGGGGACGCAGGGCACTTTCATTCGCTTCTTTCCGGATGGGCGGGCGACCGGCGGCACGATCCACCTGAGCCGCGCCGATCGAACCCACACGATCCACGTCGATTGGATCACCGGCCATGCGCGCCAAACGCCCTGACGCCGGTTTCACGTTGATCGAAGTCGTGGTCGCCTTCGTTGTGGCCGCCTTGGTCCTGGTCGCGGCGTTGCGTCTGTTTGGCGGTGCGTTCGACGGTAGCGCGCGCGCCGAGCGACTGACCCGCGCATTGATTGCGGCAGAATCGACGATGGACTCCGTCGGCGCCGCGATCCCGCTCACGATCGGTACGCAGCGCGGCACCATACAGCCCGGTCTATCGTGGCAGGCCATCATCACGCCTTATGGCGGCCTATCGGAGACCACCATGAGCCGGTTGCCGGTCGTGGCGTTTACCGTCGAGGTACAGGTCCGTTGGGCGGACCGGGAGCGCGACGGCGTGACGTTGGAGACCATCAAAGTGTCGAGGCGCGCCGGCAATGACTAGGGCGCAACGCGGGTTCACGCTGATCGAATTGCTGGTCGGGCTCATGTTGTTGGGTTTCATCATGATTGCGGTGACGGGCGGCCTGCGGATAGGGCTTATCGGCGCGGACCGGGTGACTGCCCGTGCTGCCGACATCGACGTTATGCGTGGGGTGCACGCTTTCTTGCGGGAGCGGTTGCAAGCCGCGCGCCCGGTCCGGTGGATGACGACGGCCGGCGGTAATGTCGTCGCCTTTGAAGGGCAACAAGATCGGTTGAGCTTCGTTGCCGATATGCCGAGCTACCCGGAGACGGGCGGCCTTACCAAACTAACCTTGAGCCATCGGGACGGTGCCGTAGTGTTGGCGCGCACGCTGACCGAAGGGCGCACACCTGGCTTCGATGCGGAAACCGGTGAGGTGATTGCTGCGGATATCGCGGCGCTGCGGCTTGACTATTACGGGCGCCTCGGTGGCCGGGCCAGCGCGACATGGCACGAGGCTTGGCCGGATACGCGGCGGTTTCCTCAATTGATCCGCATCCGGATCGAGCCGGCCAAGGGGCGTCCATGGCCACCGATTGTCGTCGCGCCGCGACTAGGGGAGCAACCGCGATGACGGGTGTGAGGCGGATTTCTGGGCGATCCGAACGCGGCGCGGCTTTGCTGATCGTGCTATGGGCGTCGGTGCTGATCGCCGGGCTGGCGGTTATCGTCGCCGGGACCGTACGCACGGACCTGACGGTGGTTCGGCATCAGATCGCGGAGGCACAAGCGCGCCATCACGCCCAGGCGGGTGTGGCGCATGGCGCGCTTCGGCTTCTGGCCGGAGACGACGCGGTGTTGGCCGATCCGGCACCGGTTCGATTCGGTGATTCCGATATCTCGCTCGGTTTCGCCGATGAATGCGGCAAGATCGATCTCAATACC
>Ga0181594_10004333_pt1 | contig 12643 bp, 10 predicted proteins | sample 071ome_18_FD_145603 | JGI IMG/M metagenome (GOLD analysis project Ga0181594, IMG submission 145603) | Coastal salt marsh microbial communities from the Groves Creek Marsh, Skidaway Island, Georgia - 071413BT metaG (spades assembly) | ecosystem: Environmental > Aquatic > Marine > Intertidal zone... | reverse complement strand
TGCCGATTGCCTGGGAATATATTCGCCACCTTAACGCCAATGGCTGACCCCTTTTGCCAGGCGGCGCGGATCAACGAATAGTCGGTTCCCTCGACGCCAGGCTGGTCCAGGAGCATGTCTTGAACCTCGGCCGGCGTTTCCTGATGCATGCGTCTTAAGGCATCGATGAGGCCGCTAAAATGGACTCTCCTGAAAATGTCGTCGCTGGCAAGGTGAAAAGATGACTTGGGCATTGAGATAAAGTGACCGCTGGCAAAAACCGTAGTCTAGCCTGTGGCCGTTTCATTCGAGATTGACCCTTCTAAAGCATCATGCCCCTCTCCAAAGATTCTTTAAAAGCGCTAGCTGAGGATTTCGGCGTCGTGCTGTTGTTTCACGGTACCTTCGATAGCTCGCCGTCCATGCTAGGTAACGACTTTCATAACATCGCGCCGGAGAAGCTTTTCAAACAGCTGGAATCCATGACTCGATGGTTTCGCTTCGTCTCCATTGATGAATATTGTGCCGCTTCTGATCGCTCGGGGCTCGCCGCGGTTACGCTGGATGATGGATATCGCTCTGTGCTCGAGCAGGGCCTCAAGGTATTCGAGGCGCTTGATATACCGGTCGCTCTTTTTTTAAACAAAGTGTTTTTGGAGGGCAAGCCATTCTGGCGAGATAAGGTACGTCTCATGATCACCCGTAATTGGGTGTCGGCTTTTGAGCGTCAATTCAAAGGCAGATTCCATGTCCGAGCGGATCAATCGTTTTATCGATATACCAAGGACCCACGAAATAACAGCGTTGCCGTTGAGCAGGCTCTCGATGAGTTTCTGGAAGACCGCGCAAGCGAGGCGGATTATTCGGCGTTTTATCTTCAGGGAGCGACCATGTTGAAAGCACACCCGCTGGTCAGTTACGGAAGCCACTCGGTCAATCACTACGTCATGTCCTCGCTCACTGAGGAGCAGCAGTGGCGCGAAATCGAAGAGAACCGACGCTTCTTGAATACTTTTAAAAATCTTCAACAGACCGATGTTTTTTCGATTCCGTTTGGTGGAGAGCGTGACTACAATGACGCTACGGTCCGGCTGGCAGGAGAAGCGGAACATGGGTCGTTGCTCCTGAGCAGAGGCGCGATCCAGCGTGGGATCCATCTCGGTGATACGGTCCCGCAGAGCGTTGATCGGATCATGCCGCGTGCCGATTCGGTGCAGGGGCTGGAAGCTTTGCTGATCAGCAAGACCGCCGTCTAGGGGAACCGTCACGTTTTTGGTAGACCGGTTATTTGAAGGGAGATTAAAGTGAGTAGCAGAGCGAATCGAATGGGCGGCCGCGCCGCGCGCCAGGCTTTAAGGGCGGCGCCGATCCCTGAAGACCAAAAGCCGGTCCGGCCCGGCCTGAGCAGCGGTCGCTATCAACCGCTATCGCAAGAGCAGGTGCTGCGTATTCATGAAGCGGCCATTGAGACTCTCGAGACCATTGGCTTCGCTAACTCGCTGCCGTCATGTGTCGAACTGGTTACCGCAGCCGGCGGCTCCCTGACATCGGATGGCCGATTGCTCATGCCCCGTGCGTTGGTCGAGGAGTCGCTCGAAAAAGCAGCAAAAAACATTACGCTTTACGCTCAGGACCCCCGATTTGATCTCGACCTGACGGACTCACGAACCTACTTTGGGACGGCTGGCGCTGCCGTGCACGTCGTCGACACCGTGAAGCGTGAATATCGCGAATCAACAGCACAGGATCTGTACGACGCGGCACGAATCGTTGATCAGATGGAGCACATTCATTTCTTTCAGCGCTCCATGGTGTTGCGCGATATCGAGAACCCTGCTGAGATGGACTTCAATACCTGCTATGCGTCGGTAGCGGGGACCCGGAAGCATGTCGGAACCAGTTTTGTTGATCCTGCCCATGCTCATCAGGCCATTGATATGCTGGAGATGATTGCGGGCGGGGAGCAAGCCTGGCGTGAGCGACCCTTTGTCAGCCTCTCCTGTTGTTTTGTCGTGCCGCCCATGCGGTTCGCGGAAGATGCCTGTCGCGTGTTGGAGGTCTGCGTCGAGAGAGGAATGCCAATACTGCTGTTGGCGGCGGGCCAGGCCGGGGCAACCAGTCCGGCCTCCCTGGCAGGGGCAGTTGTGCAAGAGGTTGCAGAAGTTCTGGGCGGGTTTGTCTATGTGAATCTATTGAAGCCCGGCCATCCCGCCATTTTTGGCACCTGGCCGTTTGTTTCAGACCTTCGAACCGGTGCGATGAGCGGCGGAAGCGGGGAGCAGGCGGTATTGATGGCTGCCTGTGGTCAGATGGGTCGATTCTATGGATTGCCCACCGGGATTGCGGCCGGCATGGCGGATGCCAAACTGCCTGACGCGCAGTCGGGGTATGAAAAGTCATACACGAACGTGCTTGCCGGACACAGCGGCGCCAATCTGATATACGAAGCGGCGGGGATGCAGGCCAGTCTTCTGGGCTGCTGTCTTGAAAGCTATGTTATTGATAACGACATGCTGGGTGCGATCAATCGGACGATCAGAGGTATTGAAGTAGACGACACGTCTTTGTCAGTGGATACGATTCGCGATGTCTGTATCGGCGGCCCCAATCATTTTCTAGGTCACGATCAGACGATGGCGCTGATGCAGCGCGATTATGTTTACCCTGAAGTCGGCGATCGCCTGTCGCCTAAAGAATGGAATGAAAAGGGCCGTCCGGATCTGCTGGAAACCGCAAGAGCACGGGTAGCGGAAATTCTCTCGGGACCAAGGCCGACGCATTTGTCTGCCGAGATGGATCAGGCAATTCGAGCGCGATTTCCCGTGAGGCTCAATGCACAGGCGTCGGGTGAAGAAGCGGCCTAGCGTCGCTCAAGACCATACCTAAGACGCATTCCAGCGGCGCCCAAGAGCGTTGGGGCGCATAACAGCAAGTTGAAAAAACCCGGCGAAAGCCCGGTCAGGGCGACAGCCGCAGTATGGTCCAGCCCCCGGCGGCGTCCCGTCGATACTCAAAACGATCATGCAGGCGATTAGCCTGTCCCTGCCAGAATTCAACTGTTTCAGGGCGTAATCGATACCCTCCCCAGAAATCGGGCAGGGGCACGTCTTCGTCGGGGAAGCGCGCGTTCAATTCTTCGAGCCGCTCCTCAAGAACCGATCGGTCAGGAATAACCGAGCTTTGGCGAGAGGCCCATGCGCCGATCCGACTTCCCCTACTGCGCGTTGAAAAATACTCGTAAGATTCTTCTTGTGAAATCCGCTCTATCGGGCCGCGGGCGATAACCTGACGGCTCTGACGAGCCCAAGGAAAAAGCATAGCGGCTTGAGGATTGCCCTCCAGATGCTGAGCTTTGCGGCTCGTGTAGTTGGTAAAAAATACAAAGCCGTTCTCGTTGTATTGCTTCATGAGTACGGTTCGAATCCCGGGCGCGCCATCGGCGGAAGCGGTAGCCAGGCTCACGGCATTGGTGGCATCAGGATCTTTCTCGCAGGCCTCTAAAAACCAGTCATGGAACTGAGACATCGGCTCTGCCGCGAGCGTCTCTGGCAATAACGGCTCACGCGCAAAATCTTCTTTGATGTGCTTGGGAATACTCATCGAAACGTCAGTGCATGTAGGAGGTCAATCGGGAACGACAGGCTGATTATCCTTGCTCACCGCAAGATCGTCACTCCAAATATTTACGTCCAGGCCTTGTTCGCGATAGTGCTCGGCCAGATCACCGAGATAACGCTGAAAACTCGGCTGCTGCTTATAGGCGCGATCATTCACGTATCGAAAAATCCCATGGGTATGAAAGCTCTTGAACGCGCCCTCCATCCGCAAGACCTCTTTCCCCAAGGAGTCGAAAAAAATAATCGTCGGAGAAAACTTCACACCCATCTCCTTTGCCCAGGCGCGAGATTCGATCTGACGGCCATCTGGGAGCGTGATGGGTGTGGATGACCATATATCAAGCTGAACGTTGTGCATTTTGTCTATTTGGGTGCGGACCACAGGCTGAGACAGGACTTGCTGATGCATGATGTCGCACTGACGGCAGTTTGTTTGTTCAAAATAGACCGCTGTAAATGGACGCGACGCTGCATCCCATGCCTCGGGCAGCGGTGCAAAAAACGTCTGATTATTCAGCGTGGGATTGGCGGCGCTGGTCTGTGTTGCGGCGAGGTAGTCAGAAAACGCGCCCTCGGCGGGACTGCTGGATTTAGCCCAGTCGAGCGCTAATCGAAAGTCTTCCGGGGGGTAGTAGCCGTTAAGTCTCAAGATGACTTTTTTATTTTCATCAAAAAATAAAAGCGTGGGGGTAAAGTTCACACTAAGTGCGGCTGCGAGCGTTTTTTCCGTAAAGGATCGTCCGCCGACCTGAACCACCTCCCGATCGCCCCACATGTTGATGCTGACTACTGTGAAATGACTTTGCATCGTTTCGACGATATCGCGCTGTGTAAAGTTATGCTCGATGAGCGCGTTACAGTAGGGGCATCCGGCCTGATAGAAATAAAGCACCAGTCGCTTGTCCTCGGCGGCAGCCTCATCAATATCGTCCTCAAAATCAAGAAAGCTTTCCTTAAACCAATCCGGGTGCTCCGTGTCTTTCGCACCGAGAAAAGCCCCTGTGGCTTCAGAAGCCAACGTGGCGTGTGACATACCCGCCAAAAAAATCCCCAAGAGTGCGAACAAATACTTTTGTTTGAAGAGCGGCGTCATAAATAAAACCCTATGCCTGGATCACTTTTACCGGAAAAGACGCAATTTTCTCTTTCCATGATCGAGGTCCCTCGGTATGCACGGAGGCGCCGGTGCTATCTACCGCCACCGTCACGGGCATGTCCTCGACTTCAAATTCGTAAATAGCCTCCATGCCAAGATCTTCAAAAGCGACTACGCGGGCAGATTTAATGGCGCGCGACACCAGATAGGCCGCACCTCCCACGGCGATCAGGTATACGCTGCCATGGGATTGGATGGCCTCGATAGCCTGTGGCCCGCGCTCTGCTTTACCGATCATGCCCGCAAGCCCTGTGCGCGCAAGCATCGTATCGGTGAATTTATCCATCCGCGTTGAGGTCGTTGGACCAGCCGGCCCAACGACTTCATCCCCAACGGGGTCGACAGGGCCCACGTAATAAATAAAGCGCCCGGAAAAATCCACACCCTCAGGGAGTGGCTGACCTGCTGTGATGAGATCAACCAGTCGTTTATGAGCGGCATCGCGACCGGTCAGGATCTTTCCATTCAAAAGCAGGTTATCGCCGATACGCCATGATCGATAATCGCTCGCGCTGAGCTGATCTAAATTGACACGTTTACCTGACGTGGTCTTTGTAATATCAGGCCATACGGTGGGATCGACAAGAGGGAGAGTTGCTGGACCTGAGCCATCGAGCACAAAATGGACATGGCGGGTAGCGGCGCAATTCGGGATCATCGCTACGGGCAGTGAGGCAGCGTGCGTAGCGTAGGTGTGAATCTTGACATCCAGCACGGTCGTTAAGCCGCCGAGGCCCTGTGCACCGATTCCGAGATCATTGACGGCCTTGTAAATATCAAGTCGCAGGGCTTCGAGTTCGTTTTGAGGACCGTTTCTTACGAGCTCGTCCATGTCGATGGGGGCCATCAATGATTCTTTCGCCATGACCATCGCTTTTTCCGGCGTGCCTCCGATTCCGAGTCCCAGAATACCCGGAGGACACCACCCCGCGCCCATCGTGGGCAGCGTTTGGGTGACCCAATCGATAAGGCTGTCGCTGGGATTAAGCATGGTCAGCTTGGCTTTATTCTCTGAGCCTCCGCCTTTGGCAGCCACCGTGATCTCGATATGCTCTCCGGGCACGATTTCAGTATGAACCACTGCAGGTGTGTTATCCCCGGTGTTCTTCCGCGCCCCTATCGGAGGAGAGACTACAGAGGCTCGGAGCGGATTGTCCGGATGGGTGTACGCTAGGCGAACGCCTTCATCAATGGCCTCCTGAAGGGAGTGATCCCCATCGATAACGGCCCGTTGGCCGATCTTGATAAAGACAACCACAATTCCGGTGTCCTGACAGACCGGCCGGTGACCTTGAGCGGCCATTCGAGAGTTGATCAGGATCTGGCCAATCGCGTTTTTTGCCGCCTCTGATTCTTCCCGCTCGTAGGCGCGATTCATGGCCGCTACAAAGTCCGGGGGGTGATAGTACGAGATGTACTGAAGCGCATCCGCTACGCTTTCAGTAATGTCGTCAGTTCGAATGCGAGCCATAGAGTCAAGATAGTCATTATCGTGATGTGGTTAGATAAGTTTATCAAAGCACGTCACATCCTATGAAAATAGACAAACCCAACAACCCGTTCATTTTCACACGTTGAGTTGGTAGGATAGGGCCTTTCCTGAAGTGATCGTGCACGGTTTGCGGGCCCGGTAATCAGGAGAGCGGGACCTGTAAAAACACCTAACCGCCAGCGTATATGCCTGACTGTTTTAATCGGGGACGATCCCTATTATTGGCCTGCACATTTGTTGCAGGCTTTTTTCAATCTGTCCCGGGGCACGCCTTTGTCGAGGTAAAGCGCCACAAGATGCAGTGCAACGCGGCGTTTCCCTGTCCCGCCGAGCTGCAGGATCGTGTGAATTTCTGGATCGATATCTACAGTCGCTGGGATAGCCAGGACTCTGTGCTTCATGACCCGCTGGTGCCGCATCGTGTGTACGCCGTTTTCAAGGGCAAGGCGTGTGGCCGAAAGGGAAACACCCCATTCATCAAGGACCAGAAGAAGCGAATTTCCGCTGAACTTCACACGTTAGCCAAACAGTTGGATCGCAATGCACCGATTAACAGTGATTACCGGCGACACCTACTGACGTTATTTCCTGATCGCTCCAGTGATGTCATTCGCAGAGCCGCGGACGATATCCGCTGCCAGTCTGGCAACCGAAGCGGTTTTAAGGCGGCGCTGCAGCGCTTTGGAACCTACGGCCCTATCGTGCGAAAGGTGTTGAAGGATTCAGGCTTGCCGAGTGACATCCAATATCTGCCGTTCGTGGAGTCTTCCTACAATCCCAAAGCCTATTCGCGTGTGGGCGCCGCAGGGATGTGGCAGATCATGCCGGCGACGGGTCGTGGACTTGGTCTTGAGCTTAACGCGACGGTCGATGAGCGTTTGGATCCTGAAGTGGCGAGTTGGGGTGCCGCACGATACCTGAAGGAATCACGCGAGACCCTCACCAAAGCCGCGCGAAGTAAGGATCGGGGTGTGACACATAGTGAACTCAGCCCGTTTGTCATCACGTCTTATAACTATGGCGTGAATGGAATGCGGCGCGCGATCAAGGAGATCGGGCCGGATTACATGAAGGTTCTGAATCAGTATCGGTCTAAAAAATTTCAGGTCGCGGTAAAAAATTTCTATGCGGGCTTTCTTGCTGCACGATTCGTCGCACAGAATCAGAAAAAATTTTTTGGCGAGATTACGCCGGGTCGGCCGCTGCGCTATCACACGCTGATTCTGGATCGACCCGTTTCCATCAGCCGTATCCAGGCGGTTTTCGGCCTGACCGAGGCCCAGCTCAAAACGTTGAATCCGGCGCTCACGCGTTTTGTGTGGCACGGCTGGCGAACGATTCCGGATGGTTACCGGTTGCGCCTACCCTCGAGAACCGGAGGCTGGTCGAATCACGTGGCTAGGCTTCGCATGATGCCGCCCGAGGTCAGGCACGCCGGATCCGTGGAGTACACGGTGCGGGCTGGAGATACCGCGTGCGGGATCGCCGCGGCATTTAACGCCGATTGTGCCGAACTTATCGCTATGAACGGGCTGGACAATAAAGCCATGATCCGCGTGGGGCAGACCCTGCAGGTGCCGTCGACGTCGCGCGGCAGAAGCGCAATTGCGCAGGGCGGGCGTTATGAGGTGCAGGCCGGAGATTCAGCCTGCGCGATCGCGAGCCGTTTTGGAGTGGATTGTGATGATTTTCTGGCCGCGAACGGACTGAACCGGGTATCGGTTCTGAATGTGGGTGCGCAACTCGTCATTCCGGGGTCGCTGGCCGCCGGCTCCAGCGCGACGTATACCGTGGGTAAGGGGGATAGCGCCTGTGGGATAGCGGCGCGCTATGGAGTCGATTGCGCGGCGCTGCTCATGGCAAATGGTTTATCCAATGGAGATCTGATCTTCCCGGGTCAGTCATTGACGGTGCCCGGCGTGGCTCGCGGTCAAAGCGCCGCGTCCAAGCATACTGAGGCGAGTCGACCGTCGCGGGTGAATGTGACCTACAAGGTAAAGCCGGGTGATAGCGCGTGTCGGATTGCGGCTCGATTTGACATTCCGTGTCGGCGCCTTATTGCCGATAACGCGCTAGGCACAGAAGCCGTCATACAGCCTGGCCAGATTCTGCAGATTGCGGGCGTCGACTGGGCGCTCGCCGCGTCGGCAGGGCCAGAGGTCGCCTCTTCGCAACAAGGCGCAAGCGGTTCATTTACTGAAGTGGCGCCAATCAAAAAGCAAAACGCCTGGCCGGATATCAGTCCACTCGATACCCCGGTGGATCTTTCGATTCAGGTCTCGAGCCGCGAAGGAGAGACGATTTATCGTATCAATATTGAGCCCGAGGAAACGCTCGGCCACTATTCCGATTGGCTCCGCTTGGGAGGCGTTAAGCGAATTCTCGATCTGAATGGGTATGGATCAGACAGAGTGCTTTCCAGCGGGGACGCGCTATTGCTTCCGGTGACCGATCGCGATCAGCAACAAGGGTTTGAGCGTCGCCGGGAGGAATACCATCGCGTGTTGATAGAGGAGTTCAAGGAGAATTTCGAGGTTACGGGAACGGAGGCCTATACGATTCAGCCGGGAGATACCCTCTGGGTACTGGCGAGGGAATACGAGCTTCCGATCTGGGTGATTACCCGGTACAACCCGGTTTTGCGCTCCGGACCGCCAAGGGCGGGTGAGTCGATCCGCATTCCCCGGATTCGAACACGCGACGCGTAGCGAGTAGAGAAAAGCGGCGCCTGAAGCGCTATTCCTCGCTCTGAAGATTGAGGGCGACAGAGTTAATGCAATAGCGTTGTCCAGTGGGTTGAGGGCCGTCGTCAAAAACATGGCCCAGATGCGCGTCGCAGTTCGCGCACCTGACTTCTGTTCGTATCATCCCGTGGGTTGAATCCCGAAACTCCTCGACTCGGTGATCGTGGGCAGGCTGAAAGAAACTCGGCCAGCCGGATCCTGAGTCAAATTTATGCTCGGAATCAAAGAGAACGGTGCCGCAGCATACACACGCGTACTGACCTTTTGTTTTGCAGGCGTTGTATTCGCCCGTAAAAGGCCGTTCCGTACCGTGCTGACGGCACACGTAGTACTGCTCAGGTGTGAGTGTTTCGCGCCATTCGTCGTCGGTTTTTTTCATTTTTTTAGCGTCGTCCATTGGGTAAGTCTTATTGGGTGCGAGCGCGGGCTCTCGTTACACGGGCATTGTAGGCCTGTCGGGCAATAGCGATGTCTTCAAGAAACCAGGGCAGCTCACTCATATGCAAGGCTTGTGGACCATCTACGAGCGCTTGCGCCGGATGAGGATGAAAGTCAGCGAGCACCATGTTGGCGCCGGCTATAACGCCTTGCGCCGTTACCTGCATCACGTCCAGCAGTCCGTCCGGGCCGATGTTTCGAGTCCCTACAGAATGTGACGGATCAATGCAGACCGGCAGGTGGGTAAGGTGCTTTACCACCGGGACATGCGCGAAGTCGACGAGGTTTCGATGAGGGTCGCCCATATTGGTTTTCATTCCGCGCAGGCAAAAAACAATATTTCGATTGCCTTCGCTCGCCAGGTATTCCGCGGCGTTAAGAGACTCATCCAGAGTAATACCGAAGCCGCGCTTTAGCAGTACGGGTAGCTCCGTCTGTCTGCCGACTTCTTTCAACAGTTCAAAGTTTTGGGTGTTTCGTGTGCCAATCTGAAGCATCACGCCCGTGGGATGGCCAGTGGCTTCCAACGCCTCCTGGATTTCACGAACATGGGAATCGTGGGTGACTTCCATGGCTACAACGCGGATGCCGTATTTGCCGGCGAGCTCAAAAACCCAGGGCAGGCACGCAGCGCCGTGACCCTGAAACGAATAAGGATTGGTGCGCGGTTTGTATGCGCCCATTCGCGTGCAGACCTGGCCGTGCGCGTTGAGCGCTTGCATCATGGTCTCTACGTTGGCCGGGTTGTCGACGGCGCACAATCCGGCAAAAACATGTAGGGACTGCTGATCAAAGCGAACGCCGTTATAGGTGAAACCGGAGTTGCGAATATCGCCCGTGTGACGGCCAATGACTCGGTACTCGCGAGAGACCCGAACGACTTTTTCGACACCGGCAAGGCTTTCAATCTCGCTCTGATCAAGCGTGCCCACATCACCAATCACATAAATCTCCGAAAGCGTTCGATCTGCGCCAGTGATGGAATGGGTGCGGGGCGTAATGCCCGGCTTGGATTGAAGATAGGCGAGGACCGCTTGACCTTCTTTTGTGTCGAGCGAGCTTTCCGCGCGAAGAATGACGATCATGGCCCCTCCATCTGAATTGGTAAGTCCGGACGGTTACCCCACTCAGACCAGGATCCGGCGTAGCCTCGGACGCGAGGAAAGCCCAGGGTTTTGAGCATCCACCAGGCGTGGGCCGATCGATGGTGAGTTTGGCAGTAGGTAATGATCTCGTAATCGGGTGTAATGGCTAGCGCCTCTAGCATCGGCATCAATACCGCTGGTGGTTTTAGGCGAAGGTTGCGTTCGGTGTCGAGCGTTTCTTGCCAATTGAGGTTAACCGCTCCAGGAATATGCCCGCCGCGTGCCGAAAACACTTTCTGGCCCGAGTATTCTTCAGGGCTGCGGGCGTCCAAGAGGCGCACCTTTTTGTTGTCGAGATTCCTCAATACGTAATCCGCATCGGCAAGGACATCGGCATTTTTCGACTCAAGCTCAGCCTTTGCGACATCGATAGTGATTGGTGGATTTATCGGATCACGACTGACGCGGTGACCCTCGTTATGCCACGCGTGCAGGCCGCCGTTCAAGACGCGAATGTTTTCGTACCCCAGGTAATGAAGCGTCCAGGCAAAGCGAGCCGCCCGTCCGCTGCCTTCGTCGTCGTAAGCAACCACAACCTGGGATTGATCGAGACCCACAAGCCCTTCGAGGGCGAGCAGCCGTTCATCGGAGGGCAGCAGTCCAGGCGCAGGTGGACTACCTGCCATGAGCAACGCGTAATCCACGTGTGTGGCGTCAGGAATTCGGATCTGTGCGTGCGTTTCGATCTTGGATAGATCAACGATCCGAACGGCCGGTTTTTCCAGCTCGCTTTCCAGTTCGTCGGGCTCAATCAGGAACAGGCTCTCAGTCATATTTGCAGAGGGATAGGGCAAGAGCACTTCTGCTTGCCGGCTGGAGTAAAGGGTGAATTGTCGCGATATCACTTGTTTATGCAAGTTTTTGAAGGCTTCAGATTAAAAAGTCAGCTACCACGGGCGCGCGCTTCGCTTTGGCCCATATCGCGGGTCTGCGATAATCAGCGCCGCCTTACGACCCTCAGGCCCTGCCCGACGAGCATAGCCCGCTGATCTTTAACGCCTGTAATTGACCCCTTGGGAGTACCGTATGAAGCTTGTGACCGCGATCATTAAACCGTTCAAACTCGATGACGTGCGCGATGCGTTAGCGGAAGTTGGCATCAAAGGGATGACCGTGACCGAAGTCAAGGGATTCGGGCGCCAGAAGGGCCATACCGAGCTCTATCGTGGGGCCGAATATGTGGTGGATTTTGTGCCCAAGGTCAAACTTGAAGTGGCGGTCGACTCAGCGATTGTGGAGCAGGTGATTGAGGCCATCGTGGGCGCCTCACGCACAGACAAAATTGGCGACGGCAAGATTTTTGTCTACGACGTTGATCGAATCATTCGCATTCGAACGGGCGAGGTGGATCAGGATGCCCTGTAAGAAACGTTCACTGCTCATCTCGACTGTCTCGACAGTCATTTTGGCAGGGCTGTCAGCGGCGGCGTGGGCGAGTACGGCAAGTACGGATAGCGGCGACACCGCATGGCTACTCACCTCGACTGCGCTTGTGCTGTTTATGACCATCCCGGGTCTCGCGCTCTTTTACGCGGGACTGGTGCGCTCGCGAAACGTCCTGTCGGTCCTTATGCAGTGTTTCGTCCTGGTGAGCGCGGTCAGTATCTTGTGGATAGTCGTCGGTTATTCATTAGCATTCAGCGACGGCGGTATCGGCGGCCTGATCGGCGGACTAGGTAACGCGTTCCTCTCTGAGGTGACTGTCGATTCCGTTGCGGGAACGATCCCTGAAAGCGTCTTTGTGGTTTTTCAGTTGACCTTTGCAGCGATCACCCCTGCTCTTATTGTGGGCGGCTTTGCCGAGCGGATGAACTTTGCGGCTATGCTGGTGTTCTGCTTGCTCTGGACGCTTTTTGCTTATATCCCAGTCGCGCACTGGGTGTGGGGCGGCGGATGGCTGGCCGAATTGGGCGTGATGGATTTCGCTGGCGGCGCGGTCGTACACGTCAATGCAGGTGTGGCCGCTCTGGTCGCGGCGATCGTTCTAGGCCGTCGTCGCGGCTTTCCGCAGACGGCTATGTTGCCTCACAACATGACCATGACGGTGACGGGGGCGGCCATGTTGTGGGTCG
>Ga0181594_10004326_pt1 | contig 12653 bp, 10 predicted proteins | sample 071ome_18_FD_145603 | JGI IMG/M metagenome (GOLD analysis project Ga0181594, IMG submission 145603) | Coastal salt marsh microbial communities from the Groves Creek Marsh, Skidaway Island, Georgia - 071413BT metaG (spades assembly) | ecosystem: Environmental > Aquatic > Marine > Intertidal zone... | reverse complement strand
TCTCGCATCCAACCCGCGAGCCGCGCGACTTGATCACGCAACTGCCCATATGTCAGGGCGCGTCGGGCATCGCGCTCATCGATCTCTACCAACGCCTCGCGATCGTCGCTGAAGCGCAGCAGGTTCTCGGCAAAGTTCAGTGTGGCGTCCGGAAACCACTGGCACCCGGGCAAGGCCATGGGGTCATCACAGACCGTCTCGCCGGGGTCACCTTGAATCTCGGTGAAATCCCAAACCGCTCGCCAGAAAGCCGCAGGCTCATCCAGTGACCAGCGGTGCAGTGCAAAGTAATCACCGCCGGCATCAAACCCCGTTCCCGCTCTCACTGCTTTCATAAACGCGGTCAGCTGCGCAGATGCGACCCGTTCGGCGGAGGGTGCCCAAAGGGCTGATATGGCTTCGGTGGTCATAGCAAAAAGGTGGCTCGGGCTTCGGTTCAGCGAACCGATCGATGGCGGTAGATCGAGTATGCCCTCGGCACCACCAAAACAGAATGGCCTGTGCGGCACACCTTGCAACCACACGCCCCAAAGCGAGTAAAACCCGCGCGGCATGCGTTGCGACCAGGATGAAACAGGGGTGGCGGCACGCCCGTGCTGAGGCATACTACGCCCCTCTAACAATAAGGAGTATCGCCATGAAGAGTCGAGCCGCGGTTGCATTTGAAGCCGGCAAACCCCTCGAAATAGCCGAAGTCGATGTCGGCGGTCCTGCCGCAGGCGAAGTGATGGTGGAGATCAAAGCCACGGGTGTATGCCACACCGATGCCTTTACCCTCTCAGGCGATGACCCCGAAGGCGCTTTCCCGGCGATTCTTGGTCACGAGGGTGCCGGCGTTGTGGTTGAAGTGGGTGAAGGGGTGAAAGACCTGAAAGTGGGCGATCACGTTATTCCTCTTTATACGCCAGAGTGCCGTACCTGTGACTTCTGCCTACACCCCAAAACCAATCTGTGTCAGGCGATTCGCGAGACTCAAGGCCAGGGCCTAATGCCGGATCGCACCAGCCGTTTCTCGTTGGATGGCGAGCCGATCCTCCACTACATGGGCTGTTCGACCTTCTCCAATTACACCGTGCTGCCCGAGATCGCGTTGGCAAAAGTGCGGGAGGACGCGCCCTTCGACAAGATCTGCTACATCGGCTGCGGTGTGACCACCGGCATCGGGGCCGTCGCCTTCACAATGAAAGTCGAGCCCGGCGCCACCGTTGCGGTATTTGGCTTGGGCGGCATTGGACTGAACGTGATTCAGGGTGCCAAGCTGGTCGGCGCCCGACGCATTATTGGCGTCGATCTCAATGACGACAAAAAAGAAATGGCGACTCAGTTTGGCATGACCGACTTTGTGAACCCCTCCGAGGTCGACGACGTCGTCGATCACCTCATCCAAATGACGGGCGGCGGTGTCGACTACAGCTTTGAGTGTATTGGCAACGTCAATGTGATGCGCCAGGCACTCGAGTGCTGCCACAAAGGTTGGGGGCAAAGCTGCATCATTGGTGTGGCGGGTGCCGGGCAAGAGATCTCGACGCGGCCCTTCCAGCTGGTGACCGGACGCTCATGGCGCGGCACGGCCTTCGGCGGCGCGAGAGGTCGCACCGACGTGCCGAAGATCGTGGACTGGTACATGGAAGGCAAGATCCATATCGATGAAATGATCACCCACACCATGCCGCTCACCGAGATCAATACCGCTTTTGATCTCATGCATGAAGGAAAAAGCATTCGCTCCGTGGTGACCTTCTGATGCCATCAGAGTGTTTGAGCACGGTTCGCTGCTTCGGCGGCGAACAGCATCGCTTTCAGCACACGTCGCAGGTGCTGAATTGCGACATGATTTACGCGGTCTACCTGCCTCCCCAAGCGGCTGAAGGGCCAGTGCCAGTGGTCTACTACCTGTCCGGCCTGACCTGCACCGATGAAAACTTCGTGACCAAAGCGGGTGCACAGCAGTATGCCGCAGCGCTAGGGGTAGCCGTTGTGGCGCCCGATACCAGCCCGCGGGGCGAGGGGGTGGCAGATGATCCCGAGGGCAGTTACGACATGGGGCTGGGCGCTGGCTTTTACCTCAATGCCACTGAAGCACCTTGGTCAGCGCACTACCACATGTATGACTATGTGGTGACGGAATTGCCGCAGGTGGTGGCGCAGGCCTGTCCGCAGGTGGACATCTCGCGTGCCGCCATCATGGGGCACTCCATGGGGGGGCATGGCGCCCTGACGATCGGACTTAAGAACCCTGATCGCTATACGTCATTCTCCGCATTCTCACCCATCGTGGCGCCGACCCAGTGTCCCTGGGGACAAAAAGCGTTCTCCCAGTATCTGGGTCCGGACGAATCAGCGTGGGCAGACTACGACACCTGTGTGCTGCTGGGTCAGGCGACCGAGCAACGACCCATACTGATCGATCAAGGTACAGCGGATAACTTCCTTGAGGACCAGCTCAAGACGCACTTGATTGAGGAAGCCAGCAGCGCTGTGGGCTATCCGATTGAGGTGCGAATGCAGGAAGGCTACGACCACAGCTATTACTTCATCGCGTCATTTATAGAGGACCATCTGCGCTTCCACGCGGGTCATCTGATGAGCTGAAGTCGCGCCCGGGTGCGCACAGGATTACAGACCCGCAGCGACTAGCTGCTCTCTGAAGAATGCGATGGGTTTTTTACCCTGCACTTTTTTCACCACCTCGCCATCGCGATTGAAGATATAGCTGGTGGGCAGGGTCTCATTCCACACCGGATCAATCACACTTACCAACGTGTCCATATCCAGTTCAGCGTTAATAAAGGACACCAAGGTGGGAAAATGCTTGCCCTTGAACTCGGTTACCCATCCCTCGCTGTAAGCATCGTCCATGCTGATAGCGAGCAGGCGGAAATCGGCTTCCGACGATTCCGATTCCAGCGCCAGCAGGTCGGGTATCTCTCGCAAACACGGGGTACACCAGGTCGCCCACAGATTGACCAATACCACGCGACCCTCACTCTCCAATAACTCCTCGCGCAACGTATCGCGATCCATGGGCACGAGAGTGGCCGGGTCGTGCTGATCGTCCGCCAGTGAACTGGTGGCGTCAACCAGACCCATCGCAGCCATCAACACAGCGCTCCGCAGCAGTCTCACCAGAGCGCCAAGCCGTTCAGGGCGATGGCAGCAAGGCCCCGATATCGCTGCTGCCCCCATGCGCGGTGCGGAGATAGCATCAACCTTTGCCCGGGCTCAGTGATGCCCCGACTCTGCGGGTTTCTCGGCGCGCGAATCGATGATCTTCTTCATGTAGGTCCAGGACGTCTCGTTCCGTCGCGCGTCATCGAGCGGCGGCGGCGCCGTGTACTCGGGGTAACGCTCAGCGATCTCCGCCTTCATGAGATCGGGCAGCTGATCATAGCTCTGCAACTTTCTGCCCATCGCATTGAAATACAGCATCCCGGCACGACCGTTCATCTCCATCCAGGGTAGCCACTGTGCAAGCCGAACCCAGGACACGACCGGATAAGCAACGGATTGATCGGGATCCAACAGTTCCTCGAGATCCCCGTTGAAATCAAAGATCTCGGTAGCGTGGTAGGTGCCACCAATGTATTTCTGATAATTGCCGCCCATCGCGTTGTGGTAGAAGAGCGGGATCTCGTAATTGATAAGGTACTGACCATTCACATCGCGGTACTCAAACGCCCTCTCACTGCCATCAGCGTTGATACCGAAGGTGGGACGGCCGTTGACCGGATCATTGGCGACATGAATCACCTCGTTCTCAGCGCCCGTCCACGGGTTGTCAAAGGTCCGCATCACTTCGCCGGTATCCGGGTCGAGATACAGCATGATCTCCCTCGATACCAACCGGTAGCCCTCGCCCCGGTCGGGATCTTCAATGGCACCGCACTGACGGATGTTCATCCCCATTAGACCGAACAGTTTGCGATCCCGCTCTCCCGGTACCCGGGCGTAGCCATAGCCGCCCCACTCAAATACCTGTGGTGAGGCGTCCTCCGTCGAGCACTGCACTTTGCGGCTCAGCGAGACGAAGCCCGCCGCGGAATCAGGATCAATCGCGTCTGCCTGTGACAAGGTGACTGGCAACGCCAGAGACAGCATACCGACGGTCTTGAATGTGAGAGATAACGCGCGCTTTAGCAGCAAATCAGACTGCATGACCCAGCCCTCCAGTTGTTTTTTTGTTCGATTGAGCATAGCCCGTTTGAGAAAAGATATAAACATATGACAATATGTTCATTCGCCCTTTTTATGGCTCTCAACCCACGACTGTGACCTACACCGCATCACGCAGACACCTGCTTCACGCCGCAGTAGCGACCTCCCTGTTTGGTCTGACAGGCGGCTGCAGTCGTTCTAACACGGGACGCAAAGTGCTGGTGGTGGGCGCGGGGCTATCAGGCCTCAATGCGGCTCTGATTCTCGAGCGCTGGGGTTACGAGGTCGAAGTGGTTGAGGCCAAGGACCGTGTGGGCGGGCGCCTCTGGACCCTAGACCACGTTCCCGGCTCGCCAGAGGGCGGCGGCAACGTCATCGGCGCCAACTACGGTCGTGTCATCCATACAGCCCACACCCTTAAAGTGCCTCTGCGGACGCCCCCGCGGGCGCTACCCAGCGATTATGCGATTGGTGGCCAACAAATCAGCCGCCAGGACTGGGCGACCTCTGCTCACAATCCCCTACCGGAGGGCTGGCGGTCGATATCACCAGGCCGGCTGGTCGGCAAACTGAATGAGGGCAATCCGCTGCTCAAGACCCGCGCCTGGCACGACCCTGCCCTGATGGCAGCGGATCAACCCGCCGACGAGGGGCTGCGAGCGCTGGGATTTCCCGAAGCGGCGATCCGCCTGATCAATGCCAATAACAGCTATGGCAACAATCTCGCGGACACCAGTTTGATGGCGCTGTATCGCGTGATGGGCGAGTTCGGTCGGCTTTCGGGCCCCTCGCTCGCGGTCGTAGAAGCGGCGGCGGGCAACATGCGGCTGCCCGAGGCCATGGCGGCGCAAATAACGCGGCCGGTCGCCACCGGCAAGACCGTGAAGCAAATCAGCCAATCCGCCGCCGGTGTGCAGGCCACACTGAGCTCGGGTCGCACCATCGAGGCCGATGCCGCCCTGCTGGCTGTGCCCGTCCCCGCGCTGAGGCAGATCGCACTGGATCTGCCTCAGTCCCGCCAAGCAGCGTTGAACGGAATCGACTATCACAAAATAGTGCAACTGCACTGCGTAGTGGATTCGCCTTTCTGGGAGGCGGCTGGCTGGGGCGGCTCGTGGTGGACCGATGGGCTACTCGGCAGGGTTTTTACCCGGCCCATGCCTGACTCCGAGCGTTACAACATGACCATCTGGATCAATGGCGACAGCTGCGACTCGCTCAACGCGCTGGACGACGAAACCTGCACAGATACCATCCTGCAGGCCCTGTGGCAGTTGGTGCCGAGCGCTCAGGAGGTGACCTCGGTCGGTCAACTTGTCAGGTGGACGAATGACCCCTTCGCCGGCGGCAGCTGGGCGCTATGGGGACCCGGCCAGGCCGGCAGCGCGCACGCGGCGGTCCGCGCCCCCGCTGGTCGACTGTTCTTTGCCGGCGAACACACCGCCGAGGCCTACCGCGGCATGGAGGCGGCCATGGAGTCCGGCGAGCGGGCCGCATTGGAAATCATGCGAGCGCTGACGTGACGCGTTCGATCCAGCACATCGCCCTGATGCTCTCAGTGACGTGCTTCGCGATACCCACGGTGAAGTCGGAACCGCTGTCGGGCAAGCAGCTCTACGACATCGTCTGCGAGGCTTGTCACAGCTTGGGATCAGCCCCCGATCATCGCGTTGGCCCGCCGCTCGGGAACCTGCTTGGCCGGAAGGCTGCTGCGATCGAGGACTACCGCTACTCCGAGGCATTGCGTGCGTCGGAGTGGGTGTGGACGCTCCCCACTTTGCTCGCCTGGCTCTCTGACCCCGACACGGCGATCCCGAACAACGCCATGAACTACGTCAATGCATTGACCGCCGAAGAGAGCCAGCGGCTGGCCGAGTGGCTACTGCGGCAACCGTGAGATCAGAGTTGATCGATGCGAGGCTCCCAGCCCGCCAACAGCGGCATATGAGGCGTCGGGGCCAGCTTACCGAGATCAATCCCCGCCACCTGCAGGGTTGCCCAGGCCAAGCAAAGATTCGAGGACAACACGGGGCCCGGCAACGTCTCGGACAATTCGGCGACGACGCGCAGGGTCGGCAGGCCGGTGCCGGTAATGAGATAGGCGTCTGCCTGCCTGTTCTGCCAGCGAGAGGTGATGCGGTCTGCCGCGTCACGGGGCGACAAGCCATAAATGGCCCGGGTATCGCCCTGACCCGGATCGAGGGAAACTTGATCCATCACCTCAAATCCCCTGCTTTGCCAATGCGCATCGGCGGCATCGAGCAGCCACTGAGGGTACGGGCAGATCAGTGCGATGGAACGGGCGCCAAGATGTGCCAGCGCCCGCTCGATGGCCGACGCCGCAGAGACAATCGGCTGCTCGCGATGCGCGCTCAACTCGGCAAGATTAGCCTCCACGACATCATGGCCGAGGAGATAACTGGAGCCCGTGCAGGCCAATCCCACGGCCCGCATGGCGAGCGTATCGAAGCGGTTCAGCGTCTCGGCAATGTCGGTGAAGTAGGCGCGCAACCGCGCTTCGGCATCAGGCGCTTCACTGGCCATGCGCACCGTCGCGCAGCCCACACCCTCTGGCAACAATGCCCGGAACTCGGTCTCTGCCGTCGGGTTGGCCTGCGGCGTCGCCAACCCAAGTGTACCGTTGCGACCGTAGTAACCCTCACCCATTTGCGATGCCCATCGTCTGTTCTGAGGCTGCACCGCAATATAGCATGGGCCTTCAGCAACCACGCCGGCTCACGCCGTGACGAGGCCATCAGCCCAATGGCACACCACCGACATGAGTAGCGCACCAGTCACGATCGTCGGCGCCGGCCCCTCGGGGCTGACGCTGGCTTGGTGGCTCATCCAGCACGGCCACGCGGTCACGGTACTGGAGCGCGAGTCGACCGTCCCTAAAGATATGCGGGCGTCGACCTTCCACCCCGCCACACTCGATCTTCTGGCTGACTCCGGACTCGCTGACGAACTGGTGGCACGGGGCACGGTGGTCCCGCAGTGGCAATATCTGATTCACCAGAGCGGTGAACGCGCCGTGTTTGACATGACGTGCCTGTCAGACGTCACCGCTTACCCGTTTCGTCTTCAGTGCGAGCAGTTCCAACTCACCGAGCTGTTAGCGGCCAGACTGGCAGAGCACCCACGCTGCTCGCTGCACTTTGGCGCCGAAGTAAAGGGAGTGACCGTGGCGGCGGATGGCGTGCGAATTCAGTATCAGCATCACAACCAGATGGTCGACGCCGACTGCGACTGGCTTGTTGCAGCGGATGGCGCCAGCAGTCAGGTCAGAAAATCTTTGGGGCTCACCTTTGACGGGCAGGTCTTTCCCAAGACGTCGATCACGCTGGTACTGGACTACCCCTTTGAGGACGACATCGCCAATCTGTTGGGCGTCAACTATGTGTGGCTACCTGACCGGCATTACAGCCTGATGCGCCTGCGTGATACCTGGCGCTTCACCTACTCTCCAGAACAGGATCAAGATGTCGACACCGCATTGAGTGACCCGGTGGCTCGTGCGCACATCACAAACGTCTCGGCGTCAGCCGCCGAGGCGACGATCCGCAGCCGCAACTACTACACCCTGCACCAGCGCTGCCTTGATCGGTTCTGCCATGGTCGCGTCCTGTTCGTCGGCGATGCCGCACACTTGAACAGTCCGGCGGGAGGCATGGGTATGAACAGTGGCATCCACGATGCCCGATCACTGGCCGATCATTTAGTGCCAGTGCTGGAGGGAGAAGACGCCGCATTGCTTGAACGATACGATCGTCGCCGCAGGACTATCGCTTTGGAGGAAGTGCAGCGGTTGTCTGCACAAAACTATGCCCGCCATCGCGAAACTCAGGCAGATAAACGGCAGGTCATCTGGCAGGAGCTGCAGGAGACCGTCAGTGACCCCGCAAAGCATCGCGACTATCTTCTCAACGCGGCAATGATTCGATCGCGGGAGCGGGAACAGACCATCGAGTAAGATGACGGTATGAGCACTATTGAACAGGCAGTCGCTGCCGCGGGAACCGCCCTCCCCGATGTCATCACCGGACACATCGGCGGCGAGTCGGTGCCCGTTGATGCGGGCGCCACACGTCATAACGTTTACTTTCCCGGCACCGGGGAACAGGTCGCCGCGCTACAAGAGGACGATGCCAGCACCGTAGCCGCCGCCGTGAGCACCGCGCGCGAAAGCTTCGACCGCGGGGCGTGGTCTCGCGCCAGTATCGCTACCCGGCAGACCGTCTTTCGCACCGCAGCGCAGCTGATCCGGGATCATGCCGAAGAGCTGGCCGTACTCGAGTGCGTCTGCGCGGGATTACCCTCTTCCCATCTGGCATCACGGCAGGTGCCACGAGCCGCCGACAACCTGGATTTTTTCGCCGACTACATTGGGGTGATGGCGGGCGAGACGTTTGAACAGCTACCGGGTTATCAGACAGTCGTCACCCGACAGCCAGCGGGCGTGGCCGCCTTGTTTGCCCCCTGGAACGCGCCGCTGGCACTGGCAAGTATGCAGATCGCGTCGAGCCTGGCTTTTGGCAATACGGGCGTGCTCAAGCCGTCCGAGTTCACGCCGCTGTCGGTGTTGCGCATGGTGGCGCTGATGGAAGAAGCGGGTTTGCCACCGGGTACTCTCAACGTGGTCAATGGCAGTGGCGCGGTGACCGGCGCGGCGCTGGCCGGGTCAGCCGGCATCGATCGCATCGCCTTCACAGGGGGCGGGCAGACCGCGCGGCAGGTGATGGCAGCAGCCGCTCTACACCTCACGCCGGTCCATTTCGAGCTCGGCGGCAAATCCGCCAACATCGTGTTTGATGACGCCGATTTCGATCGCGCGATCGACGGGTCGCTGGTGAATATCTTCAGTAATAGCGGGCAAATCTGCATCGCCGGCTCCCGCATTCTGGTGCAACGGGGCATCGCGGAGCGCTTCATAGAGGCGTTTGTGGCGAGGGCGCGTTCGCTCACCGTGGGCAACCCCCTCGACCACTCCACCGAGGTGGGCCCGATGGCGTTCAAAGCACACCAGGAACGGGTGCTCGACCACATTGCGCGCGCCCAATCCGAGGGCGCTATCCTGCTCTGCGGCGGTGCAGCGAGAACGGATCTCGGTGACGGTTATTTCGTTGCGCCGACCGTGTTTCAGGTGGACAGCAATCAGCTGTCTCTTTGCCAGGAAGAAGTCTTTGGCCCCGTGGTCAGCATTCAGGTCTTTGACGGCGATGACGAAGCGCTGTCCTTGGCCAACGACAGTCGCTTTGGACTGGTGGGTTACTGCTGGACCAGCAGTTTGGCCCGGGCACAGGCATTTCAGCAGCGGGTTGAAGCCGGCACGTTGTGGATTAACACACCGCTAGCACGGGATTTACGCGCACCTTTCGGTGGTTTCAAGGAGTCTGGTATTGGCCGCGACGGGCCTCGGCAGGCAGCCGACTTCTTTACAGAAGAAAAAGCGACGATCACCGCAATCGGCGCGCCGCCGATCCGTAAGTTGGGGGCGGCAGCGGACTAGCGGAAGCAGATTTCCGGTATCGTCATCCGCCATGCCGAATGGCCGAATCCAGCTCCAGGTCTCAATCTCAATTCGAAGAAACGCTCAGGAAGCAGTCCAGGGTATTCCCAGCGAGGTCGGCACCGTTTATCTGAAGGCCAAAAAAAACCCGGGTGAATACCCGGGTTTTTATCGAGACGCCTAAGCGATTAGAAATTGAATCGCAGTGTGGCGCCAATCTGTCGTCCACGCGGCAGGGTGATACCAAAGCCTCGCGAAATGATAGAGCCCGCACCGATATTGGTGCCCGACCAAGCAAAGAAGCCACCGCAGTTCGCTGCAGGGTTGAAGGCGGGGCTAACCACCGCACAGGGCGGTCCAGGCTGGCTCACAAATGCCTGGGTATCGATGTAGCGCAGGATGTCCATGGCCGTGTCATCGTCGGTTAGGTTCTTGCCCCACACGGTCACTTCCCAGCGATCCGTACGGTAGCCTGCCTGTGCACCCACCACTGTGCGGCTGCCCGTCTGGGCTAGGTTGTGCACCTGGGCAAACTTGGAGCCCTCGTAGCGAATGTCACCGCCGACGTACCACTCGCCCGCACCCATGGGAATACGGAACATGGTGCGCAGTGACGCCTGATGCTTTGGTGATCGCGGTGTCTGATTGCCCTCTACCGAGCCGTTCGCCTGAATACAGTCATAGTAGTCCTCAGCCTGAGGGTTACAGCCAATCAGAATCGCCTGATCCGAGTTGATGTACTCGTCAATCTCAGCATTGGTGTAGGAATAGTTGGCCGTCAGATCCCAGTTATCGGTCAGCATCATGCTGAGCTCGGTCTCGAAACCGGTCACCGAAGTCTCACCCACGTTGTCAATAAACGACGTCAAGGATCCGTCTGGGCGCTGCGCGTTGAAGGTCAGCTGCTGGTCTGTCCAGTCAATCATGTAGAGTGATGAGTTCCAGGTGCCGCGACCATCCAGAATAGTCACTTTCGCACCGACCTCGTAGTTCCAGGCCTCTTCCTCATCGTAGGAGATCTCTGGCGAGCCCGAGTCGTTGAAGCCACCGGGCTTGGTGCCCTTGGCAACGTTGCCGTAGAACGTCAGATCGTCATTGGCCAAATAGGTCAGCGTGAAGCGCGGCGTGAAGCTGTCGAATTCCTCGCTGAAAGACTCCTCGACTTGCCCTGGCAAGTAGGGATAGAAAACAGATTCGATCTCGTCCGTTGCCTGACGCACCTCGATGGTTCCCGTCAGCGAATCGCTGAAATCAAATTCGACACTACCGAAGATCGCAAAGTTCTCAACCGTCGTCTTCTCGGGGAAGCTGTTGGGCTCCTGCCGGGAAACGGATGGATCCAACGCAGCCTCAAAAGAAGTCAGCGGATTGATGCGGTCATCGACGGTTTGCTCGAACTCCGAGTCATACCAGTAGGCACCCACCGACCATCTCAGACGTTGGTCTACCGAAGAGCTCAAACGCAGTTCTTGAGAGAACGTCTCTTCCTCTTCTTCCTGTACCCGCCAGAACTGACCAGTCGGTGAATAGAAGGCATTGAAGAATGAGAAAGCATCGTAGCCACCATAAGAGACGTCAATCTGGCGGTCCGTTTCCGTTTCCTGGTAACCCGTGATGCTGGAAATGATCCAGCCGTTACCCAACTCCCAATCCATATTCAGAGAGGTGCGCATCACGTCTCGCTCGATACCCGGGTTGGGGAAGAAGTCTGTCCGCAGCGTGACTTCGTCGTTAGTTTTGACCGTACCGCAATAGTAGCCGCGGGCGGCAGGACGCGATGCGTCTGGCTGAAAGCAATTGTTGTAGTCCGCACCCTGCAACCACAACGCGATATGGTCATCGTCGTCTTTCTGGGTGGTGACCTTCAGAGATGCTTCGAAGGCATCGTTGGGTGTCCACAATAACTTACCGGTGAAAGTGGTGGTCTCTTCACCACCCACCTCGTCACCGGTAATGGTGTTGTTGTACTCACCGCCGTACTCGTTAAAGCCAGCACCAACGTAGAAGTACAGCGAGTCCTCAACGATCGGGCCGCTGACATAGGCATTGGTGTTGGTGGTGTCGTGCTCGGCAACGGTGATGGTCACCTGGCCTTCCATCTCATTGGTCGGGCGGCGGGTCACGTAGTTGATGGCGCCCGAGAACGTGGCACGACCGTAGAGGGCCGCCTGAGGGCCTTTGATGACCTCGACACGCTCGAGCATCTGTAGCTCTGTGGAAGCGATCGTGCCGGGCACGAAGACACCATCAATAAAGAAGGAAGCGTTGGGAGAGCCTAGAATGTTCGACATACCCCTCACCACCGGTCGGTCGGAATCCCGCCCAAACGAATTCACGAAGGAGAAGCCCGGTGTAAACGCCGCAATATCCTCCGGCGAAAACATGCGGTAATCCTGAAGCGTGGAGGCATTGAAGGCCGTCACTGATAGCGGCACCTCCTGAAGATTTTCCTCGCGCTTTCTCGCAGTGACCATGACCTCTTCGAGGGCCATTTCGTCGTCTTGAGACCAAGCCACGGGCATCTGCGCCGTTGCTGCGATGGACATCGCCACCGCAAAGGTCAGTGGGTTTTTCATCAGTTTTTGCATGGTAAGGCTCCCCTGTTATTCGCTAGGGCTCAACCGCTCAGCTCCCAGAAAGGCTTTTAGTTATATCTTTAGGTCTTTTGATAGCGCCTGCCAGAGGCAATGTCAAGTTATGAGGGGGTCAGCGTGGCTAATTTGCAGCGTTTTCAGGCTGCTGGGCGGCGGTGGGCACGGGTTCGGGTAGCCTGAATTGCAGTGCCAACACCACCTTTAGGGTGTTGGTAATCGCCGGTATGACTGCCATAGCAAGGGTGATGGCCAGCAGTGCCGACTCCGGCTGGGTTGCGGTACGCGGCAGCCCCGGCACAAAACCCATGGTAGATAGCAGGATTCCCAGCGTCAGCGGCGCCGTGGCAAAAGCCAATTTCTCAACAAAACTGTACAGCCCTGCGTAGAGCCCTTCC
>Ga0181594_10004324_pt1 | contig 12654 bp, 11 predicted proteins | sample 071ome_18_FD_145603 | JGI IMG/M metagenome (GOLD analysis project Ga0181594, IMG submission 145603) | Coastal salt marsh microbial communities from the Groves Creek Marsh, Skidaway Island, Georgia - 071413BT metaG (spades assembly) | ecosystem: Environmental > Aquatic > Marine > Intertidal zone... | reverse complement strand
ATCTTCGAAAACTTCCTTGTCGAGATCACTGCACGTGGCTACGAGCTTCGTGACGCCCACGGGTACGACTTCCGCTGCACCAACGCAACAGGCGGGTGGTCGTGCCCGAACGGCAGTGTCAACGATCTCTCGTTTCATGCCTGGGGTCTCGCACTCGACATGAATTCCGACGCCAACCCAATCGAGGTGTACCAACACCCGTCAGGGGGTGACGCCTGCGAGGTTGCGATGGAAACCGATATGCCGCAGTGGGTTATCCAAACGGCTGAGAAATGGGGGCTCTACTGGGGTGGCTACGGCTGGGGTGATGGCTGCGCAAGCCCGTCGACCTCTGCGTATCGTGACCCACCGCATTTTGAATTCCGAGGCACCCCAGAGATGGCGGAGCAAATTCTTAGGTTCAATCTGCGAAACGATCCAGACCTCGGTTGTTACGACGTTGTCGATCTCGATGGAACCGAGCGCATGATCTGCAATCGTGAGTTTCTCGTCGAAGCAGGTTGGCGGGTCGCAATCGACCCCGATGCTCCGGCGGGAGCGACTGCAGCAATCGTCAATCTCACTGCAACCGCAGCGTCCGAGAATGGGTTTTTCTCTCTCGAATCATGTGCCGCGCGCGCAACGGCATATCCGGAAACGTCGAATGTCAATTTCGTTGAGGGGCAAGACGTAGCAAATCTTGCCGTTATTCCACTCGATGCTGACGGTCGGTTCTGCCTCTTTCACTCGGTCGAGGCCCACGGGGTGATCGATGTCCTCGCGTTTCTCTCATCATCAACCGATGCCACCACGTACAGCGTTGTTCCACAAGCCCCACGTCGAATCGTTGACACTCGATCTCAGCCATCATGCGACACATCTTCAGAATGTGAAATTCGCCCGGTCGGCGATCAAGAAGCCATTGTGATCGGGGCCGCGCCCGATGAGCCCTATCTTGCGAATCTCACCGTCACCCGGTCGTCTGCGCCAGGCTTCATCAGCGCTGGCGGTTGCTCCCAGGTGGTGGACGGTGGCAACGTACCGACGTGGTCAAACCTCAATTATCGAGTCGATGAAGACCGTGCGAACCTCGCGATCATTCGGCCCGACTCGAATCTCACATCGTGCGCATATTCGTGGGGAGGAACTGATCTCATCGTCGACGTCCTCGGCACGCTCTCAGGCAACGACCCGTCAGGGCTCGCCTGGACGCTCACACCACCTGAGCGCATTCTCGACACCCGTCGTTGTGACGACCCCCCTTGCATATTCGGCATCGACAGCGGCGAGATGTTACGCATCCCTGTTGATAGCGATGCCCCGTTCGTGGCCGTCAATGTCACGGCCACCGACGCGCTCGAATGGGGCTTTGTCACCATCGATGCGTGTTCAACCCTCGATGCCCTCACCGGTTCACCAACCACATCAACTGTGAACATCGATTCAGGGGCGACTGCGGCCAACCTCACATTGGCAGCAGTCGAAAACGGAGAGATATGTGCCTGGTCATACGGTGAAACACATCTCATCGTCGACGTACAAGCCGAACTTAATGTCGATGGCAACCTCAGAATCGACCTAGACGAGCCTCTCCGCATCTATGACGGCCGCAAAGGCGGCACCGGCCTCGTCAATCAGTGACGGCAGCCACCCGCTCTCGATAAAACTCGGCAAGCTTTCGTTCACCGTCGTCTCCGAAGAGCAACTGCGAAATTTCAGCGAGCCCATCAGAGCCCACAAACTCGTCATCTGCGACGACGAGGTCGATCTTTGAACGACGGCGCATGAAGTCGTCAAGCTTGACGATCATCTCGTGATCAGCGGCATTATGGAGTTCAACTCGCAGGTAATCGGCCGACTCCATGACATCGGTTGCCATCGAGGGGTCATCGCGGATGTGTTCGAGCATGTCGAATGCTCGCCGGCCGTAGCGGCGCCACAGTCGAACCGACAGCGGCTCGGTGTCAGGCTTCGACCGCATTTCATCGAGATGCATGAGGTGCGCCTGACGGAAGAACTCTGCCCTGCTCGCAGAATCGGGCTCCCCGTACCAGTTTTGTTGGTCGGCCTCGAGAGACACACCTAACGACTCAATTTCAGAGGCAACTTCCGCTCCCACGTTGAGACAATCGGTAAGTTTCCCGCCAAACACGGTGACCACTGACCGTTGCGCATCACACTCGACCTCGTGGCGGCGACTGAGCGAGGTCCACTCTTTTGATCGCCAGTCGTCAGATCCTTCGCCTTCGACTTTCACGACGAGTGGACGCACACCACTGCGCTCCGCAATGACGTCTGAGGCCTCCAACGGCTTCTCAAGATTCATTCGGGCGTTGATTTGTTCGAGTAGGAAGTTCCGATCTTCCTCGGTTACCGCAGTATGAGGATCGTCTACACGAGTGTCGGTCGTGCCGATGACCGACCTGCGCCCCATTGGAATCACGTAAAACAGTCGCTGACTGTCATCGAAGAACGCAAGGACGCGATCATGATCGGTCGTCGTGAGCCGGGGCACGACGAGGTGAATACCCTTTGAGTACACGATGCGATGCATCGTCGTTGTTCCCCATGATTCATTGAGCGCATCGACAAACGGGCCAGCTGCGTTCACCAGCGTTTTCGCCGAGGCGGTCATCTCATCACCGGTAACGACATCACGCAATGCCACGTGCCACCGATCGCCCCGCCGTTCGGCATGAACAAGCTCAACATAATTTGTCGTCACCGCTCCGGCTTCGAAGGCCGAGCGAATGAACGAGAAGACGAAGCGTGAATCGTTATCGATGAGATAGGCGTCTTGATACTGAATCGCGCCTCGTGCAGTTGCGGTTGAAATTGCGGGTTCGGCCTGTGCCAACCGGCGCCGAGAAAACACTTTCGGAGGTTTGGTGCCAAACCTTCCAATCGCCCAATACGCAGTCGCGCCAATGCCCGCAAACCACGGCCGATACGGCGCAGTTTTATCAAGGGTCGCAAGAAACCCGATTTCACGAACGTTGTCAGGGTACGACTTCATCAATTCGTTTCGCGATCGGCACAGCCCATAGACGAGGCCGAGTTCGTAGTTCTCGAGATATTTAAAGCCACCCCAAACCAAGTTGGACGACTCTTGAGAGGTAAACGCTCCGAAATCACCTCGATCGACAAGCGCTACCGAAGCACCACGACCGGCAAGCGCAGCAGCAGAGACTGCACCGTTGATGCCTCCACCAATGACGAGTACGTCGAAGTCACCGCCATCGAGACGTCGGAGATTTTCTGAACGCTGCGCCACCTCCATAGCGTTCCACGCAAATTGCCCGAACCCAACACCGAGCCCATCCGATTCGACACAGACTCATCGGGGCAAGTAACGATGAGGTCGTGACAGACCTCTCACTTCTCGACGGACTCGCAACCACACGGGCGATTCGCCGCTACACCAACGAGCCGATTCCCGAAGCAGATCTCAACAAAATGCTCTTTGCCGCGACGAGAGCACCCTCTGGTTCAAACCGTCAGCCGTTCAGATTCATGGTGTTTACCGACAGCGAGCGATCGCAACACGTCAAGCAACTCATCGCCCAAGGCGCCCAATCGCTATGGAATGCGAAGCGATCTGATGACGGATACGACCAAGGTTCGGGCATCGAAGACGATTCACCAAAAGCCCGGATGGCACGGACTATGCAACATTACGTTGATCATTTCGCTGATGTGCCGGTGCTCGTTCTGGCCTGCCTGATCCGCTACCGCGAACCGTCGCCAACCGAAGGCGCATCGGTGTACCCGGCATGTCAAAACCTGTTGCTCGCCGCTCGAGCACTCGGCTACGGAGGGGTCCTCACCGGGTTTCAAGGATTCGTCGAAGAAGAACTCCGCTCGTACCTTGAGATTCCCGAAGAGGTTGCACTCGCCGCAGCCATCACCCTCGGGGTTCCAGCCGGCTCACACGGCCCTGTACGGCGCAGACCCCTATCGAACCTCGTCTTCGCCGACACATGGGGTGAAGCCGCGCCATGGGCTCACGATCCCCCAGGAACTGCCGTATTACAGAGCCGCTTCGGACCTGCGTAACAGGTCAGACGAAGAACGAGCCGATGAGGGCGCCAACCGACAACACCGAGAGCAACACCACCGCGATAAGTTGTTGACGCAATTGGGCATCGACAGATGTGCCCGACACCTGAAGTTTCTTTTCAGATCCATCGAGTGCCCCGCTGCGAAGGACGCCACGTACCCACACTCGATCTTGTTCTCGTACAACGCGTTCTTCCACCCAGGTACGGCGGTCACCTGACGACAGACTGAATGTCGAGTCGCCTCCAAATGACATCTGCATACCGCGTTCGCTTGCCGTGCGGGTTTCAGGAAAGCCACTGATATCAAAGTTGCTGCCCGACCGAACATCAATCGTTGAGCCCGCCTCTTCAATGAACGCGAGCGAGCCTGAAGTTCCTAGATTTCTCGTGCGCCGCTGCTGTCGATTTGCGCCCTTGTTATCACTGCTTGGTTCAGTCCACTCTGTGACTTCGTCGGCTTCAAAGAGCAAGCCTGACGCACCGGTGAACGGGCTTGAACCTGATTCTCCTCCCGCAAGACCGGTGATGACGACCTCAGTGCCATCTGGTGCTGATCCGGCCGCTTGCGGGCTCAGCACTGGAAGCTCTTGCAATTTCCCTCGTCGCCACCACACCAAAGCAGCGATGACCGCCAAAAGCACTGCACCGAGCAAGAGAAGAAGTTGTGTGCTCATGGGGTCACAGTAACAATGTCGAAGCCCTTCATGACCAGCAATTGTGCTTGGGGGCTCACCCCAGATCAACTACGAGGTACGTCTTTCCAAGGTCGATCACGATCGACACGCACGTCACCAGGAAGGCCAAGAACTCGTTCACCAAGAATGTTGCGCATGATCTCAGCGGTGCCACCCTCGATCGTGTTCGCTCGACTCCGTAAAAACGCAACCCGAGAGATCGAAGCAAGGCCAGAACCCTCGCCGCCAGAGGCGTAGTCGTCATACAGCAGAGCTTGGGGGCCCAACAGGTCCATGCAGAACTCGTACACCCGTTTATTGTGCTCTGCGCCTGCCATTTTGCCGATTGAGCCTTCAGGGCCCGGGCTACCCATCCTGCGGTTTGCTGCAGCGCGCAGGTTATTGAGGCGAATTGCTTCGGCCTCACACCACAACTCCATCAAACGATTGCGGTAGAAGGGTTGCTGAGCATCATCAAGCTCGTTGAACAATTCGACCGCGTGAGCGATCGGGCCAGCACCTCGTGGCGGCGTCGAACCGCCGATAGCGGTTCGCTCGTTCATGAGCGTCGTCAAACTCACCCGCCACCCCTCACCGGGGCTGCCAAGCATCTCTGCGGCCGGCACGCGCACATCGGTGAAGTACACCTCGTTGAATTCGGCACCGCCAGTCATCTGCCGCAACGGACGAACCTCGACTCCGGGAGCATGCATGTCAACAACGAAGGCGGTGATACCGCTGTGCTTCACCGCAGTTGGATCGGTGCGAACAATGACGAGACCCCACTTCGCGATATGAGCAAGGGAGGTCCACACCTTTTGGCCGTTCAAGATCCATTCTTCGCCGTCTTGCACCGCCGTCATCGACAAGCCTGCAACATCTGAACCTGCCCCTGGTTCTGAGAACAACTGACACCACATCTCATTCGCAGTGAACAGAGGCCGCAAGTAACGGGAGCGCTGATCGTCGCTTCCCCACTCAACGACGGTCGGGCCGCACATGCCGTAACCCATGGGGTTCAAGAAAAACGGATTTGCCGCTCCGGCCGCAAAAAGACGGCTGTTGATATGGGTCTGATGCTTGGGTGAAAGCCCAAGACCGCCATGCCCAGTCGGAAAATGCACCCAGGCAAGACCTCGGTCGAATTGGGCTCCAAGAAACTCGGGCATAGGTGTTGCCGGCAGTGGACATTCCGCCAACAATTCATCGATCAGTGCATCAATGTGTGCGAGTTCATCGGTTGCAGCCATGCATCTAAATTATGCGATGACGTGAATCGCCACCCCATCCGGCACCATGTGCAGTGTGGTGAAAAATGATTGAGGGGCGTGCACTGCACGCCCCTCTCATCATGAGATATCGGTAGGTGAACTGTCAGCTACAACCAGAGGTGCTGCCGCATGACGGGCATGCATGGCATGAACCCGCACGCACCATGTGAACCCCGCATTGCATGCACATTGGCGCATCAATCGGTGTGTTGATAACACCCCGAGCTGGTGTGTTGTCTTCTACGGTTGGCGCAATCGCCCCAGACTCGAGGCCTGCGACCAATTCATCAACTGATGGCACCGACTTGGGGTCAGCGACCATTTCGGAGCCGGTTGATGACTCGACCGCCATTTCTTCCACACCTGGCAGCGTTGGCTGCGTGCGCTCAGCAACGGTGAAGATGCCGAGTTCGGCCCGCTCGTCATATGACATGTACTCCAGGGCGAGACGCCGGAAGAGATAGTCCATGATGGAACCAGCAAAACGAACGTCTGGATCATCGGTCATGCCGGCTGGTTCGAACTTCATGTTGGTGAACGCCTCAACGTACGCCCGCAACGGAACTCCGTACTGCAAGCCGTAGCTGACCGACTTGGCGAAGGCGTCCATGATGCCTGCAAGAGTTGAACCCTGCTTCGACACGGTGAGGAAGATCTCCCCCGGCTGGCCATGCGCATACTCACCAACCGTTGCGAAGCCCTTGCAATCAGCAACACGGAACTCAAATGTCTTTGAGGTGCGAGTGCGAGGCAACTTCTGACGGACAGGACGATGAGCGATGTTCTCGACGACGTTGTCGGCAATCGATGCTGCTTCGGCAACCGCGTCGTCAGCAGAGTCGTCATCTTTCTTTGCGGTTGACAGCGGCTGGGCAACTTTGCAGTTATCGCGGTAAATCGCTACGGCCTTGAGGCCAAGTTCCCATGAGAGAAGGTGTAGCGCCTCGATGTCTTCGACCGATGCCTCCTCTGGCATGTTGACAGTCTTCGAGATCGCTCCAGATAGGAACGGCTGCACTGCACCCATCATGCGAACATGACCCTCATAGTGGATGGTGTTGTCACCCATTGAGCAGGCGAACACTGCCACATGGTCAGCCGAGAGGTGTGGCGCACCGAGAATCGACTTGTTCTCATCGATGTACGCAATGATGTCATCGACCTGCTGAGCCGTGTATCCGAGACGAGAAAGTGCTCGTGGGATCGTCTGGTTGACGATCTGCATCGTTCCGCCGCCGACCAGTTTCTTCATCTTGACGAGTCCAAGGTCTGGCTCGATGCCGGTGGTGTCACAGTCCATCATGAGACCGATCGTGCCGGTGGGTGCGAGCACTGATGCTTGAGAGTTACGAACACCGTTGAGGGCTCCGTCGCGCACTGCTGCTTCCCAAGAGGCTTGTCCTGCAGCGACGAGATCTCGGGGAACGACGTCTTCCATCTCGATTTCATAGCTGGCATCGCGGTGCATTCCGAGCACTCGGTTCATGTGCTCTGCATTATCGGCATAACCCTCAAAGGCTCCGAGACGGGCTGCTGTGCGAGCGCTTGTTGCGTACGCATGGCCGGTCATGAGCGAGGTAAGAGCGGCGGCCCATGCACGACCTTCTTGTGAGTCGTAGGCGTAGCCAAGAGCCATCAACAGTGCCCCAAGGTTTGCATAGCCAAGACCGAGCTGACGGAACCGACGGCTGTTCTCCGCGATCGGCTCGGTCGGGTAATCAGCCCGCCCGACGAGGATTTCTTGGGCGGTGAAGACCACTTCGACGGTGTGCCGGTAGGCATCAACGTCGAAGGTGCCGTCTGCATCGAGATACTTCAAGAGGTTGATCGATGCAAGGTTGCACGCCGAGTTATCGATGTGCATGTACTCCGAGCATGGGTTCGACCCGTTAATACGGTCGGTTGTTGCTGCTGTATGCCAACGATTGATCGTGGTATCGAACTGGAGACCCGGGTCGGCGCATTCCCACGCAGCTTCTGCGATTTGACGCCACATGTCACGGGCTTTCATCGTCTTGATGACTTGACCTGTCACCACTCCTACGAGGCTCCAGTCGGCATCGTCAACAACTGCCTGCATGAATTCGTCGGAAACACGAACTGAGTTGTTCGCGTTTTGGTACTGGATCGAGAACGAGTCAGCACCGTCGAGGTCCATGTCGAAGCCGGCATCGCGAAGCACGCGTGCCTTGCGTTCTTCTTTGACCTTGCACCAGATGAACTCTTCAACGTCGGGGTGCTCAACATTGAGGATTGCCATTTTGGCTGCCCGGCGGGTCTTGCCGCCAGACTTAATTGTTCCGGCAGATGCGTCGGCGCCCCGCATGAAGCTCACCGGGCCCGAGGCGGTGCCGCCACCTTCCAACAGCTCAGCGCTGGAACGAATCTTCGACAGGTTGACACCTGAGCCAGAGCCACCTTTGAAAATGACTCCCTCTTCTCGGTACCAGTTGAGGATGGAGTTCATCGTGTCGTCAACCGACAAGATGAAACATGCGCTCGCCTGCTGGCGCACCCCTGGGACACCGATGTTGAACCACACAGGGCTGTTAAACGCTGCCCGCTGCGTCACGAGGATGTAGCGAAGTTCGTCAGCGAATGCATCTTCTTCGGCATCGTCTGCGAAGTATCCACCCTCTCGGCCCCAGGTGGTGATGGTGCGAACGACTCGCTCAATCACTTGGCGGAGTGATGTTTCGCGTTCGGGTGTGCCAAGCGTTCCTCTGAAGTACTTTTGCGCAACGATGTTCGTTGCGTTAACCGACCATGTTTCTGGGAACTCGACGTCGAGTTGCTCGAAGGCAACGCTGCCGTCTTTCCAGTTGGTGATGCGTGCGTCACGACGCTCCCACACCACTTCGTCATAGGGGTTTACTCCCGGAGAAGTAAACAATCGAGAAATGCCAATAGTGCCATCAGGGGCTGCGAGTTCGGTGGTGTTCTCTGATGCCAATGACATGTTCTACTCCTTGCGTTTCCTTAACCATTTCCGCCCACCCGTTGACTTTGGAGATAGGACTACCGCCATGTCTGCGGTGTGGCCTTCTCCCCTATTGGCTGGAAATCGACCCTGATTTCCAAACACAAGATCTTGGGTAACACTGACTTTTCAATTCACCGCTGACACAACTGGTTGTGTTGAAGGCGGTCTGCAATTACACCATTGTAGTTAGGCCCGTGTCAACGACCGCTCAAAGAAAGTCGAAAAATCTGGACGCATTCACCGATGTTGAACTCAGTACCGGTGCGCAGGTTCAGGGATTTTCACCCCAGATCAGAGAACCTCATGACCCCCCGACATAGTCCTCCGCGCACCGGTACTGCGAACTGGTCTCACCCTAAATACGGAGCCCTGTGGAACGAAAGTGGACAACTAAGAAATCCTGTGGATGACGTGAAAACTTTTGGGGACAGTGTGGGGATGACCGGTCTCTTCGCTCAATCGAATGCCATGCTGGAGACGTGTCCGATGCGATGACCCCTCTCACCGATGACCAAGTCGCAAGGCTGTACGAGCACCCACGGCAAAAACTGAGCAACGGGCGCGCGCCGATCGAGCTCTGCATGGTTGCGTCGCTTGACGGATCAATCTCTCTCGACGGACTCTCGGGTGGCCTTTCGAACACCGCTGACCGAAAGGTGCTCTCCACACTTCGAGTTGCGTCTGGCTGCGTGCTTGTCGCTGCCGGCACGGTTCAAAGCGAAGGATATGGAACTCCCGTCAGCCCCGACCTCACCGTTGCCGTTGTGACGAACTCAGGCTCACTCGACTGGGAGAGTCCGTTGTTTCAGTCTGGTCAAGCAGTGGTGGTCACCCATCGGTCAGCCACGCTCCCCGATGAAATTCGGTCGATACGCGCTGGTGAGACGTCTGTCGACCTCATTGACGCAATCGATCAACTCCAAACTCTCGTGCCGAACGACGGTTTTGTTCAGCTGGAGGGAGGTCCAACGTTGAACGCTTCACTGCATCAGCTCGACCTCATCGATGCGATCAACCTCACGATGTCCCCTCAACTCATCGGGGGCGCCGGTCAACGAATGATTGAGTCAACGGATGAGCACGCCTACCGGTTCAGACTGCAGCACGCCGTCACCGACGGAGACTGTCTCTTTACGAGATGGCTTCGGCGGTCTGAGGCTGCTTCGTAAGGAGTTCGATTTCGCGGTGGAAGTCTGCCGCTCCATCAAACTCTTTATACACCGACGCAAAGCGAAGGTAGGCAACCTCGTCAACCACTCGAAGTTGCTCGAGCACCGCAACACCGATCTGAGTAGCGGGAATAACCGAACCAGACACCCTGACCGCTTCTTCGACGTCACTCGCCATCGTGGCGATCACATCGTCGTCGATATTTCTTCCCTTTGCGGCTGCGGCGATTCCGCTTTCGACCTTCGATCGGTCAAACGATTCTTGACGACCGCATGACTTCACAACGGTCAGAGGCACTTCTTCAATTCGTTCAAACGTCGTAAACCGATGCCCGCAGCCACTGCAGTGACGCCGACGCCGAATCGACGAGCCGTTTTCAGCCATCCGTGAGTCAGCGACCCGCGTGTCATCGGTGTTGCAAGTTGGGCAACGCACGCCCACACAGTAGTCGTGGGCCGTCACCAATGTGGGGCAAATGGCGAAATGTGTCGGGCTCTCATGATTTTGTCTGCAGGACACGCCATCGATACCACGACGGACGGTGGATGGCCACCAGTCGGGGGCCGTTCAGGTGGTCGTCAGGGAAGGACGACTGCCTGGCCAACCTGAATCGATGGGCCGCCATTCAACGTGATGAGCCGATCTAGATATCGGTCGAGGTCGATATCGCCGTGATGAACTCGCGCAATGGCCCACAACGTGTCGCCTGGCTGGGCGGTAACGGTTGAGCGAACGGGTGCTGCACCGGCGACTGCGGCGGAGGCGGTCACACCGCTTGCGCCAGCCAGCACCTCGTTCACTGCGAGCCCAGCGGAAACTGTCATGAACGCAAGGATTCCACCAACAACAAGGCGACGGCGACGGTACGTCGCTGCCGTCGGCCGCCGAACCGGTAGCGCCATCTGGGCGGTGTGACGCCGAACCGTGAGATCGGATGTTGGAATTGCGTATGTGCTCATGTCGTATCTCCTCGAAACCGTCGAACTCTCGATACAACACACCGTAAGGAAGGGGTGTGACAGCGAGTTCGTATGTCAACTCAGTGTTCGTATGACCCTCATAGCGAACACCTGTTCGAGAACAGTGTATACGAACGTTTGTTCGTGTCAACCCCCAAAGCAAACATTTGTTCGACGAACAGGTGTTTGACTACGTGATCGAACGCCTGTACGATGTGCGCATGACTGGAAAAGGCATGACAGCTCGCCAGCGGCAAATCCTTGAGTTCATCGAGGCCCAGATTCAAGACCATGGGTACCCGCCTTCGGTAAGAGAGATTGGCGACGCGGTCGGCCTGACGTCACCGTCAACCGTTCACACCCACCTCAATACCCTTACCCGCTTGGGGTACCTGCGCCGAGACCCCACCAAACCTCGGGCGATCGAAGTCACGTGGGACCCATCCTCCGGAGTCGCAATGGAACGCCGACCCATGCGCCACGTCCCCCTTATCGGTGATGTCGCAGCCGGCACCGATGTGCTTGCACAAGAAAATGTTGAAGAGGTGCACCCGATACCGCTCGACTTCGCAGGTGATGGTGAACTGTTCATGCTTCGCGTTCGCGGCGATTCGATGATCGATCTTGGCATTCTCGACGGCGACTTCATCATCGCGATGCAGCAAACCTCTGCCAACAACGGCGACATCGTTGTTGCTGGAATACCCGGCGATGAAGCCACTGTGAAGACCTACGAACAGCGGGGGTCGAACGTCGTGCTCATCCCAGCGAATTCGACGATGAGCGAAATGGAATTTCCATCCGACGATGTGTCAATTTTCGGGCGTGTCGTCACCGTGATGCGACGTCTCTAAACCCAGCCTCACCCCAAACGATCTTTTGCCAGAGGCGCCGACCATTGGTTGGTTTCAGCAGCACCAGCACGCTGACGCGAACGAGGGCGGACCACAAGCAGACAGGCCACCGCCGCAACTAGGCAACCGATCCCCCACCACCAGCCCCGGGTTCGCACCCCTGAAGGGTCCGGACCAATCGTGACAACCACATCTTCGGCGCCCACGACCTCAATCTCATACTCCCCTGCGACATCGACCTCCACTACGCCCAGCGACGCCCGCTGACCACCAGCAACAATCCGGCTTGTCGCCGCCGCAACCGGAATCTCCGCCCTCGAACCTGTCGGCGACAGCATCCGAACCGATTCAAGTTCACCGGATCGTAAGCCTGCTGGAATCTCACGGCAGGCCTGCTCCGCCGACAGCGAGGGCCCCGAGATCTCAACGCTCACTAGATATCGACCGCTCGTCGGCAACTCGACCATCGATACGCATCCGCTCGCGACGCGCGTCGCCGCAACATCGACGTCTGTTGCCTGACGACTTGCGAGCACCACCAAAAAGACCCCGAGGGCAAGCAACACTCCCGCCACAAACATCAGCAGAATGCCGCGACGAGGTGCTTGAGATGCCGCTGTTTCGCTCACGACACAGATCTTGAGAGACGGTCGGCGACGACCTGTATGCGCTCACTTGGTTGGACAACTGCAACCCTTACAAA
>Ga0181594_10004323_pt1 | contig 12656 bp, 10 predicted proteins | sample 071ome_18_FD_145603 | JGI IMG/M metagenome (GOLD analysis project Ga0181594, IMG submission 145603) | Coastal salt marsh microbial communities from the Groves Creek Marsh, Skidaway Island, Georgia - 071413BT metaG (spades assembly) | ecosystem: Environmental > Aquatic > Marine > Intertidal zone... | reverse complement strand
CGGTATTGGCGAACCCGACGACGACCACAGCCATTTCTCCGCAGAGGCAACCTGGCAAAGCGGTCGCCTTCGTTCCGAGGACCGTTCAACGGGATGGCTCGGCCGCTACTTGGACTCCACCGAGGGGCTTGCCCTTGGGGCCAATCTCGGCGTCACGTTGCCCTTGCAGCTCCGATCATCGAGTTCCAAAGTCATCTCGGTGGGTTCGATCGGTGAAGTCCTTTTGCCTACCGAGCCCGAGAAGCAACTGGTCAACCAGTCGATTCGCGGCCATCGAGGCGGTGAGCTTTCGGCTATGGGCAACCGATTTGGCCAGGTGCTGGCCGAGACCGCGGCCTACTCTGATGCTCAACGCCCGCTGTTTAGTGACGACGTGGTGCGCAGCGAGGACTCCTTCGTGGCTTCGCTTCAGCGAGCGGCTCATCTCTTGAACCTCGGGCTCGGCTTTCGCGTCGTGTCGGTCGTTCTTGGGGGATTCGACACCCACGCGGATCAACTCATCCGACACGGCCAACTTCTTGCCTCGCTTGATTCTGGTCTTCATTCCTTCTTCTCGACACTGAGCCCCGCCCTTCAAAACCAGACGGCGGCGCTGGTGTTCTCCGAGTTCGGTCGCCGAGTATCGCCCAATGACTCGTCGGGCACGGATCACGGGGCGGGCGGAACCGCGTTCATGGTGGGTTCCGGTGTCCGAGGAGGGCTGGTCGGCGAGTATCCGTCGCTCCACGATCTCACCGAACGTGGAGATCTTCGGGTTCACACCGATTACCGAGCGCTCTACGCCTCAGTGCTCGCCGACTGGATGGGTTGTGATCCACGACTCGTTCTTGGTTCCGGCCACTCAACCCTTCCCGTCTTTGCCGGACCCCCGCAGGGGGGTGGGATCGAACGGTTCCGCGACGTGGATCCGAGCCGCTATTACGCAGGACCTCTTGCGTGGGCGATTTCGAAAGGTGTCGTGCAGGGCACCAGTCCATCAACCTTTGAGCCGTATCGGCCGATGAGCCGTGCGGAGTTCGCCACGATCATCTGGCGAGCCAACGGGGCACCGATGCCCACTGGCATCAACCGGTTCGCTGATGTTCCCGATGGAACATGGTTCACTCAGGCGGTGCAGTGGCTGGTCGAGCAGGGGATTGCGACCGGTACCTCGCCGAAGACGTTTGAACCCCACCGAACTCTAACCCGCGCGGAATGCGCGACGTTCCTGTGGCGTCTACGGGGTACGCCACAGCGGGCCGTCACTGCGAACTTCACCGACGTACCCTCAGACCGGTATTACAGCGACGCAGTCAACTGGATGTGGGCCGAGAAGATCACGATGGGCACGTCGCTGACCACGTTCTCTCCTGATGATCCAGTCGATCGAGCCCAAGCGGTCACCTTTGTCTACCGGGATCAGGTACGCAGCGAGAGCCTGAGCGCAAGCTAGACCGTTGCCCGGTGCCGCTCAGGCGGAGCGTCGACCCGGCCACTGCTTCGCAGGCTTTTTTGGTCGGGACGGCGGGATTTGAACCCACGACCCCCTGCTCCCAAAGCAGTTCGGATTGCTTTGGGGGACGTCGATCTCGAGGCGTTTCCCTGCCAAATGAGGGGAGTGGAGTACTGCCAACTACCGGGCAGTACCGATCTTGTTGTCGGTCTTGGTGACAGCGTGGTGACAAATTGAGGGTTCAGCTGAATCCCATGGCGGGATGTGGGATCACTTCGTTGCTCAGAGACTGGCTGGATGCGACTAGTTGATCGATGCCTGAGGCAAGTTGCTCGTCAAGGCCAGGCATGAGGTGGCCGTACCGGTCGAATGTGACTTCGATAGATGAATGACCCAGCCGGGCCTGGATTGCTTTAGGGCTTGCTCCGGTCCGGATGGCAATGGCGGCTGCGGTATGTCGCAGGTCGTGGAATCGAAGGTCAGGGTGACCTGCTGCAACTCGCGTTGGCTGCCAGTACCGGCGGTTGAACACGCTCTTGTGGATCGGGCCGCCCTCGATGGCTGTGAACACGTATTCGGTGCTTGCTCTTTGGGCTAGTTGTTCTTCTAGCTCGGGGATAAGGAAGGCAGGGATGGTGACGGTCCTTCTTGAGGCCTTCGTCTTTAGATCGCCACGGGCAGGTGGGCTTGCATTTCCGAGTAACTGCTCAACGACTCGAAGTTTTCCTTTTCCAAGAAGGAGGTTGTTGGGTCGAAGTCCGAACAGTTCGCCCTGCCGAAGGCCCAAGTAGCCGGCGCTCAGAACCAAGGTTTTGAAGTGCGGATTGATGTGGTTGGCAAGCTGGTCGAGTTGCTCAATCGTTAGGAAGCGGGGCTCGGCGGGCGGTGTCTTGGCTAGCCGGAGGGTGCTTAACGGGTTGTGGGGCAACAGGCTTTCGTTCACAGCTGCGTTCAGCATCGACTTCAGAAGGCGAAGCGCGATCTCTCTCACGCGCGGTGGGGGCCGCACTGAGTCGTTCCGGCTCGACCGCTACAGCGCCGCCCTGACAGCGGACCGGATCGCCGAGGCCCTGGGCTGATCATGCAAGCGCTTCAACGTCTTCGTATCGCAACCGCTGTCGCCCACCGCGTGCCTGCAGCCTCGCTCACCGTCACGTGGCGCGACGTCACCGACAGTGTGATCACCCACGACACTGCCGAGCCGGCGAATCTGTGCGAGTTCCGCCACCTCGTGGCCGGCGCTGATCAGTTCCGCCCCGATCCGTTCGTGTCGCGCATGAACGATGTGCGCGTTGGTGCTGGGCTGGTGGACCTCGGTGGAGGCATCTACGCCGACGGTTGCCCTCTGGTGTCGCGGACTCGGTGGATCGCGACCTTCCTCGCTCCCGATGACGTGCGGGAGCGGATCGAGCGGTGTTCGGTTGATGGCGAGTCGTCCCAGGCCGGTTCAGATGCCGAAGAACCATACGCGCTCGGGGCGCGCCGGCCAGCCGGAGCCGAGAATACGTTCTCGGCGGGCGCCTGGCGGACTATGCACGTTCGGCGTTGGATCAGTTGTCTTCGAACGGCACGGTCCCGCCGAGGAACTGGACGCCTTCGTCCAGCTTGAGCTCTTGAACATCTACGGGCTCCAACGCGACCTGAAGGGCTGCAGAGGCGCCACTCAAGTCGTCCTTGATGGTTGACGCATCGCCTTCGATTCTGAGGTTGACCGCCTCGGTTCGTCCGTCGACGTTGCCGAGTGTTACCTCGTGCCCGGGGTCGTCCCAGCGGCTCTCGCGACCGAGAATAAACTCAAGCGGCTCGTCCGGTAGTACTGCGATCTTGATAACGGAACCCTCGTAGGCATTCGCCAACGCGTCCACACCGAAGCAGTAGCCCGATGTCGCTGATGCTTGGACCGGACATACCACGAGATCCGGGTCACCAACCTCTCGAACGTCTTCGATGCGGATGTAGGCGCTTCCGAGCTTCTCAGTGATCTCGACCGGGGTGTCCGGGTCGACTAGCGACCTGGAATGGGCCGGTCGATCGATCCACGCAATCGGCTCAGGCAGCCCCAACGCGATCGCCGTGAGACGTTCTGTTTCGGCTGCCCTGTGGGCGTCGCCCTCAGCAGTCGTGCGGCTAACAGCGGCGATTGACTTGAGGGCCGCGACCATGGCGTCGGGGTCGTCGGACTTTGCCCACTGTGCGAGTTCTGCCGTGTAGTCGGTCCACCCGTCTTCGCATCCCGTCCACGCGAACACCTTCCCGTCGGCGGCATCAACAAGGCCGCCGAGGAAGTACCCGCCGACGTTGCTGATCATGAATGCGGAGTCAGGCCCATCGCCCGAGGGCGATGCGGCGGCAATCGCCGGGAGGCGGTCGTCAGTCGAGGCGCCAACGATCGGTGCTCTTGACGCTGACTCGGCACGCTGAATCTCGCTGCTGGCCTCGATATCGGTGACCGAGATCTCGGCGCTGGATCCGTCCGGGTACTCCTCGACCACGGTCTTGAGTTCACTGAACATGGGAGCCTCTACCCACACCTCGGACAGGTAGAGCCGTTCGCTCAAGCAGTATTGCCCATAGTCGGTGTGAGTGTCGTCGTGGGTGTGCCCGTCCTCGGCAACGGGATGGGTGTGACTCTGCCCGTCCTCGTGGGAGTGTGATTCCTCGACCGCGTCGACGCCAGAGGAGACAGAGCACGCTGTCAGGAGGACGGCCGCTATAGCCAGTCCGGCTGGTGCTGGACTTCTACGCCTTGTCTGCATCGAGCCTCACCTCTCCCGGATTCGTACGTTGTCGAATGTCATGTACTGCGAGTTGCCACTCGTATCGGCTGCGTTGCTCGCAACGCGGAGTTGGATGTCGACCGTGTTCCCCGTCATTGAGCCAATGGTCGTGTCCATATGGGTCAAGCTGGTAGGGGTTGCGGGAACGGACTGGCCGACGTCCCCCTTGAAGTACCATACCGAGCCTGGAGATCGAGCTCCGGTAAGGGAGTGGCCAGATACCGCGCCCGGAACGGCGCCGCATGAATCTGATGCGTAGGAGACAGGGCGGGCATACATCGATGCCCAGACGCCAGCGTCGAGGCCGCTGAACGGACGAGCCCAGTTGATCCGGACGTCGTAGCTCTTTCCAGCAGAACCGGCTACGGCGGTCGTCTGGTAGAACTTCTGGTCGCTACTTGGGCTACCCCGTCTCCAACGGAGAGTGGACCCGCTCATGTACCAGTAGGAGCCGCCATTCTTGGCGTAGTAGCTGGTACCACGGTTGAAGCCCACGTTGGCCGTCATTGTCTCTGGATTGAGCGCACCGTTGATGCGTTGATGACTCTCCCAGTCGTCCTGGGACAGCGAGCGCAGGGAGCTGTTGCTGAAGGACTGGCATGTGGCCATCACTGGCCGTCGCGAGTCGTGGCTGTCGTATCTGCCCGTGTGGCGGTGGCCCATCGTGTGGCCAAGCTCGTGCTGGATGACCGGGGCCATGTTGTCGTACCAGGTGGTGCTTGGTCCCACCGCTGGCGGCTTGTGGATGTCCGCCACTCGGATCCGCTTGTTGTTGCAGCTCGCATCAGCGATGGGATTGGTACCCGTCAGCACGCTCTGAGCGACGAAGTAGATGTCAATCTCACCTGAAGTATTGGTCAGATCAACCACGCGCGAGCTTGCGTTGTATTCGTACTCGTCTTCCCAGTCAAGAGCTCGATTGACCAGTGTCGGTTTCGTGTCCCAGTTGTAGCCGTTCGGTGCAGTACCGCTCCATCCTGAGCCGGTAAACCGGAACTTCAGGCCGCCCGGCACTTGACTGTTGCTCCGAACCAGGAATGATCTGCTGCCATTCATGCCGCCTTACCTTGCCACCTATGGCCAAAGTAGGGCTGTCGCGACATAGAGTCAAACGCCAGATCGACTTCAGGTCGACCCGGGCGCGCTCCACTCAACAGCCGGGACTGCCGCGCGTGGAGGGGACATCTGAGCTGACTTGACCGGAGTGATCCGCCCTGGGTTCCGCGTCTGAGTGTTGGTTTAGGTGCGGGTCCTAGTTGGGTTCAGCTGAGTTTTAGCTTGTGGCCGCCCAGTCGTCCTTGCTCCTTCGACTTGAGAGCTGAAGTCGGTGCATCGTCGACCTGTGACTCGTTCTTCTGGTGACAACCAGGTGACAAAGAAACGGCTGCCAAGTCTTTGAAGCTTGAAAGCAGGCCGCCTTCCCCATAAATCACGTATTTCAGCTAGTCGGGACGGCGGGATTTGAACCCACGACCCCCTGCTCCCAAAGCAGGTGCGCTACCAGCCTGCGCCACGTCCCGAAGTCAAGAAGCGTACCGGCCGAACCGATCAACCAAGCAGTTCGTCGAGCGCTACCGGGCGCCGTTCCTTGATGGACTGCTGGGCAGCTTCACCAATCGCCACGGACAGCAGGCCATCGGCCAGATCAACCTCAACGGGGATTCGTCCGAGGATGGCGTCACGGAACCGTTGATGCTCCACAAACGACGAACCACCGTGGTGGCCTTCGTAAGGGATGGCCGGGTCGGTAACGGCAACGGTTTCCACCCCACCAATCCAGTGTTCACCTCGCCGGCCACGCCGCACGACATTGTCCGGGATCAGCGCTTCAACTTTCCCCCGCTCACCCACCACGCTCAGTTCCTCCTGGTTCTGGGTCGCTTCGGCGAACATGCAGAGATCCAGCATGGCTCGGGCTCCGTCATCGAATTCAACCATCACGAAAGCGTTATCGAGGATGTCAGGGGTTTGCCCCTGATAGACCTCGTCAAGGTGGTTGACGTCTTGACCCCCTGAAGCCATCACCCAAACCGGACGTCCGGGCATGATCCGGACCATCAAATCGAAGAAATGGCAACACTTCTCTACCAACGTGCCGCCCGTGTTGGCCGAAAAACGGTTCCAGTTGTCGACCTTGGTCAAGAACGGGAATCGGTGTTCCCGAATGGCGACCATGCGGGGTCGGCCGACGGCGCCAGCGTCAACCTCGGCGAGTAGTCGAGCGATGGGCGGCATGAACCGGTACTCCAAACCCACCCAGGTCACGGCCGTCCGGCCTTCGGCCAACGTCAGGATTCGCTGACAATCCGCCACTGTGGTGCACAGTGGCTTCTCGACCAGCACATGGAGTGGGGTGGCGAGGAGGTCGCCGAGGATCTCGGCATGGGTCATGTTGGGCGTTGCGACCACGACGGCATCGCAGATGCCGGCGGCGATCAGCGAGTGGTGATCGCGAAACGGGGCTGCGTCGGGCAGCAATTGGGCGGCCCGGTCACGGCTTGGTCCGTGAGGGTCGGCAAACGCCACCACCTCGACCCCGTCAGTGAAGGCCAAATTCTCGATGTGCTCGATCCCCATCATCCCGGTGCCGATGATTCCGTAGCGAAGCATGGGTGTTCCTCTCTGCGCCCCAAACGGGCCAAGGGCTCGCCCCAGAGGACGATGTGGCCATCACGCGTCGTGCCCTACGACGCTCGACCATTAGCCTACGGCCATGCCCGATTCTCTCGTTCAGTCGGCTCTGCGGCCGTTGCCGTCGGGGGTCGCTCCCGTCGGCCCGCTGGGCTTCGGCTGTTGGCGGCTCACTACCTCCAGTGTTGGTCAGGCCACCGAACTCATCGAAACTGCGTTGGGGTTGGGGATGAACCTCATCGACACTGCTGACGTCTACGGCCTTGATTACGGTGGTTCTGGGTTCGGCGGCAACGAAGCAATGCTTGGCCAGGTGCTGGCCGCTCGCCCCGACTTGCGCAGCGAGATGGTGTTGGCCACGAAGGGAGGGATCGTTCCTTCGATGCCGTACGACTCCAGTGACCAGTACCTCCGGTCGGCCGTTGAGGCCAGCCTGCGTCGGCTCAACGTGGACGTCATTGACCTGTACCAGATCCATCGACCCGACCTGTTCGCTCACCCTGGTCGTGTTGCCGACACGCTGACCGCGCTGGTTCGCGAAGGAAAGGTACGGACGGTCGGGATTTCGAACTACACCCCAGCTCAGCATCAGGCGCTGGTCGCCCATCTTGAGATCCCGTTGGCGACCACCCAACCGCACTACTCGGCGGCTCACCTTGCCCCGCTACGAGACGGCACCTTTGACCTTTGCCTCCGTGACGGCGTCGTCCCACTGGCGTGGAGCCCCCTGGCCGGTGGACGGCTGATCACTGGCGAGCAGGTGCCGGAGGCGTTGCTCGGCGTGCTCGACGAACTCGCAGAACGAGAATCTGTCGACCGAGCAGCGGTGGCCTACGCCTTCGTTTTGGCCCACCCAGCCGCGCCGGTGGCCCTGCTCGGCACCCAAGATCCGGGGCGACTACACGCAGCCGCCGATGCCCTACGGGTCCACCTTGACCGCACCGATCTGTACAGGATCGTCGAAGCCAGCGAAGGCGTCCCGCTGCCGTGAGCGAGCCGGTGGAGGTGTCGTGGTTTGCCGCGCTGTGCGACGATGACTATCGCCAGCTCGGGATCACCGAGCCGGACCTGCTCAGTTCCTGGTCGCATTGTCGGGATATCGTGCTCGACGCCGACGCCCTTGGCTTTGACAACGTGCTGTTGCCGTCGGGCTACCAACTCGGAATCGATTCGGTGGCCTTCGGTGCGGGTATCGCACCACTCACCGACCGCATCCATCTTTTGTTGGCGGTTCGGATGGGGGAGATGTGGTTGCCGCAACTCGCCCGCCAGTTGGCAACGATTGATCAGATGACGGGAGGTCGGCTCACCGTCAACGTCATTAGCTCCGACCTGCCCGGCCAGACCCTTGAATCGGCGCCTCGGTACCGGCGCACCCTTGAACATATGCAAGGGCTTCGGACGCTGCTCAACGGCCAACCACTCCAGCTGGACGGCGAGTTTGTGCACCTTGACCTTGAACCGCCTCGTATCGCAAGGGAAACGTCGGGATGTCCACCGCTGTACTTCGGTGGGTTTTCCGACGCGGCGAAGGCAACCGCGGCGCAGGCCGCCGACGTGTTTTTGACCTGGCCTGACACGGTGGCTGACGTAGCGGCCACCGTGTCCGAGATGAGGGAGCGGGCCCGAGAGTTTGACCGCACCCTCCGCTACGGCCTTCGCACCCACGTCATCGTGCGGGAAACCGAAGCCGAGGCCCGTGCCGCGGCCCAACACCTCGTGTCAGCGTTGGATCCAGGCACCGGCACCGAGATCCGCCAGCGGTCACTCGATGCCGCATCGATTGGGGTAGCCCGTCAAAGCGAACTCCGAGCCGAGTCCGATGCTGACGGGTATGTCGAAGCGAACTTGTGGACCGGTATCGGCCGTGCTCGCTCCGGGGCTGGAGCGGCCATCGTCGGTGATCCTGATCAGGTGGTGGCCAAGCTACGGGCCTATCAGGCGGTCGGTATTGAGGCCTTCATCCTCTCCGGCTATCCGCACCGTGACGAAGCCGACCTCGTCGCCCGCTATGTGTTGCCCGCCCTCAACCACCAGCCGCTTCGGCCGAGGATGGCCAACGACACCAGCCGTCGGTGATCTCTTAGCGCATCCGGGGAAGACCGAGGTGTACCTCAGCGACCAGATTGCGGTTGATTTCGCTCGTCCCACCGTAAATCGCGGTCACCGGTGAATGGCGAAGGTTCTCCTCAATCCGGCCCCCCAAATGGGCGTCAGGGGCTTCGTGGGTGAGTAGACCGTCAGCGCCCATGAGGTCATGGAACTCCCGACAGTGCCGCTTGTAGCTCTCGCTGGCGAACAGTTTGGTCATGGAACCCTCAACCCCGAACATGACCCCTTCGTTGGCGAGGTCGGCACAGTGGTAGGCGAACCCTCGGCACACCTCCACATCAATCAGGGCTTTCATCAACCGTTCGCGTACGGCCGGATCGTCGATCGGGTGGGTTCCGTCGGGACGGACATGGTTTCGGGCCCAATCAACGGCGGCGTCGATCACCGGAGGTGACGGGAACTGGCCACCCGCGATCCCTCGCTCATATTTCAACGCAGTCTTCATTACTGCCCACCCGCCATTGACCTCACCGACCCGCCATTGGTCGCTGAGCCGGACGTCATCGTAGAAGGTGGCGTTTGAGCGTTCGGTTGCCATGGTCGGAACCGGCTGGATTTCGATCCCAGGAGTGTCAAGCGGAACGAGAAAGAAGGTCAGGCCTTTGTGTTTGGCAACATCGGGATCGGTACGGGTCAAGAGGATCACGTAGTCGGCGATGTGCGCCATGGTCGTCCACATCTTGGCTCCGTTGATGACCCACTCGTCGCCGTCGCGAACCGCTTTGGTGCTCGCGGCCGCCACGTCAGATCCCGACTCCGGCTCGGTGTAGCCAAAGCACCCCAGCGCTGTGCCGTCGAGCAGGCGGGGGACCACCGTTTCTTTGACCGTGTCGTTGGCGTGCTCGAGCAGGATTGCCGCAACCACGATGGTGACCGCCATTGCGTCGATCGGCGCCCGAGCCAACTGCATTTCTTCGTTGAGCACCACCGATTCCAAAGCGCTGCGTCCGCCACCACCGAGCTCCTCGGGAACCGGTCCCGACAGCCAACCGCGTTCGGCCATGGCCGAATGGAGCGCCGGAGCATGCACCGTCCCGTCGTGGGTACTGGCGATCATTTCTTCGGTCAGGTGTTCGGCCAGAAACGCCTGAACCTCGCGACGAAACTCTTCGGCGGCGGGTGGGAAGCTGAAGTCCATCAGATCATTCCTGCGTTCTGCGGTGCTGACTGGCGCGGCCCGAATTCGGCGTCGGCAAGCCGGGCGAGTTCGAGACTGGGATCGCCGAGCTGCAGCACCCACGACGTGGCGTGGCGGTGGTAGAGCTGGATGTCGTATTCCTCGGAGAAGCCGTACCCGCCGTGATACTGGAGCGAACGATCGGTGGCGAACCGGGCGGCTTGGGATGCGAACAACAGGGCCATCCCGGCGAGCCGTGAGGCGTCGGGTTGTCCGGTTTCGACGGCCCACACGGCCCGGTAGCTCAGCAGGCGTGCTCCTTCGAGCTGAGTGGCGGCATCGGCGTAGCCATGCTGGATGGCTTGGAACGTTCCGATGAGGACGTCGAACTGGGTTCGTTCTTTGGCATAGGCCACCCCGAGCTCAATCGCCCGCTGACCTAATCCGACGTAGGCCACCGCGGTCACGGCGCGCCATTCGTTGAGCGCCTGTTGCTGGTGGTCAAGGTCCCCAGTGAGCTCTGAGGCTGAACGAACATCCCGGTCAGCGAGCGGCAGGTCCGCGGTGTTGGGGATCCGTTCGCCATCCGGGGAGGTCTGGGTCAGGCTCAGCCCGGTACCGCTCGGCGACACGACAACATCGGCGACAGCTCCGGCAGGCACGAGGCGAGCGATCCCGTCCACCGGAGGTCGCAAGGCCAACGTCGCGATCCGGCTACCTGCCGCGAGTTCGGCCACCACGTCGTCGTAGCCGCCGGCACGATGGATAGCCCGAGCCGCCACTGCGTGTTCGATCAACGGGACCGGAGCGAGATGAGCGCCGGCTACTTCGGCGACCACGGCGAGGTCGCTCAGCGACGCGTCAGCACCACCAGCCGATTCCGGGAGCGCCATTCCTGGTGCTCCCATCGCCGCAACGGCATCCCAGAGACCTCGGTCGAAACCGTTCGCTTCGCCGGCATGACGAACCATCGACGATGGACATTCGTTCTCAAAGAACCCGTGAAAGGCGTCGCGAACCGCCAGTTCGTCGTCGGAAAGTCGAGTTCTCATGGGCGTATCTTGACCGTTCGAACCCTGATGCGACAACTGCGCCGCCCCGATCGTTTCGTCACCGGGGGATGTCGGTCCACGGCTGATCTTTACTGAACCCGGGTTCTCGGGGAAGCCCCAGTGCTCGTTCGCCCAGATTGTTCCGAAGAACTTCGTTCGTGCCACCACCGATCGAGATGGCGAAACGGCCCATGAGTTCGGTTTGCGCCCAATGGGTTTCCGGTTCGTCGCCCGCGGTTCCTGCTGCCCCTCGAAGCTGCATGGCCAAGGCACCGCTGCGGACCCGAATCTCGGCCGTCATGAGCTTCAGGAGTCCTGGATCCATCGGGGGCATTTCGCCGCGCCGAATCGCCGATTGGATCTGTTCGCCCATCCAACCCGCCACCCGTTCCCTGGTCACCAGATCGGCGAGCGCCTGCCGGATGACTGGCCGTTGGTTGTCCCCGCTGGCGGCCGCCAAGGATCGAAGGTTGTCGCTGGCCGGAGCCTTTGGTCCGCTGCCAATAAAGGCCGCTTCGTTGGCCAGCACCGTCCGGGCCACGGCCCAACCCTGATGGATCTCTCCAACGACGTTGGCCACCGGGACGCGCACATCGGTCAAGAACACCTCGTTGAAGTGGGTGGCCCGGTTGATCTGTACCAGTGGCCGCACCTCGATCCCCGGGGTACTCATGTCGAGGAGGAGAAAGGTGATCCCACGGTGTTTGGGGGCGTCGGGATCGGTTCGAACCAGAAGAAAAGCCCAGTCACAGAACTGGGCCGCACTGTTCCATACCTTCTGGCCATTCACCACGAAATGGTCGCCGTCCCGAACGGCGCGGGTTGCGAGCGAGGCAAGATCCGATCCCGCTCCGGGTTCGCTGAACAACTGACAGAACGTCAACTCGGCGGACAGCAAGGCAGGAAGGAAGGTTCGTTTCTGTTCTTCGCTGGCGTGGCGGAGAAGTGCCGGTCCCAGCATGGCGGTCGTCGCGCCAGAGAATCCGGTGAACTCTTCGTACTGACGAGAGATCTCTCGTTCGATCCGGGTCATCCATCCCGATCCGCCACCGCCACCGTATTCGACCGGCCAGGCCAGCCCCATAAGGCCAGCTGCGGCCAGGGTGGACTGCCAGCGGCGGCTGGTCTCAAAGTGTTTAGCCGCTTCGGCGGGTTCGGTTTGGATGTTGGTCGCCCACGGGTTGGTGTCGCGGCGCGGGGTGGCGTTCGCCGCGTACCAGGCACTGACCCGAGTCTGGAACTCCTCGGGGCTTTCGGTGGAACGAGCGTCAGACATTGGAATGGACTGTAGTGGGGACCTTCGGACCGGTGCAGATTGGGCTGACCGTGATCTTGAGGCAGACTTGGCCTATGACCGAGGCTTACATCGTTGACGCAGTACGAACACCCACCGGGAAACGGGGAGGCGGTCTGGCTCACGTGCATCCGGCCGACTTGGGGGCTGCCGCGATCACGGCGTTGATGGATCGGACCGGAGTCGATCCCGCCGCCATTGATGATGTGGTGTTCGGCAACGTCGACTCAGTCGGAGGGCA
>Ga0181594_10004322_pt1 | contig 12658 bp, 11 predicted proteins | sample 071ome_18_FD_145603 | JGI IMG/M metagenome (GOLD analysis project Ga0181594, IMG submission 145603) | Coastal salt marsh microbial communities from the Groves Creek Marsh, Skidaway Island, Georgia - 071413BT metaG (spades assembly) | ecosystem: Environmental > Aquatic > Marine > Intertidal zone... | reverse complement strand
CGAGATGAGCGCCGGGGCCCGGCTCGCCATCCTGCCGGGCGCAATCGTGCTTTGGCCGCTGGTGCTGAAACGCTGGATAGCCGGGGGCGCGAAACCATGAAGCGAAGCCACCGCTCAGCCCACCGATCCATCTGGATCGTGCTCACCATTCTGATCGCCGCGGGGCTAAGCGCCGCGCTGGTCCATCGCAAGCCGCAAAAGAAAAAGAAGAGCGATGCGGGACATGCGATCCATGTTCTGGCCAAAGCCAAGGCGTATATTCCGGCCGAGGGAAACACGGAGAGGCGTCCATGAGCGCCAAATTTCAGCTGGTGCAATGGAACCGCGCCAAGATCACATACGACATAATCGCGATCGTCGCGATTGCCGCCTATATCTATGGCTTCATGCTCGCAATGCGCGCCGGCGCGCCCGAGGGCAAGGTACCTGCCTGGGCCGACCTGCGAATCAGCGCTTTCGGCACCTGCGCCTTCCTGCTCATCTCGCTGATTCTGTGCATCGGCCCCCTGGCGCGTTTGAACAAGGCGCTCCTGCCGCTCCTGTACAATCGCCGCCACCTCGGCGTGATGGCATTCATCGTCGCCGCCATCCACGGCTATTCAGTGCTCGACTGGTTCATTATTCGCGGCAGCGTGCCGTGGATCTGGCACGAAATTACCAACGTGAAGGACTATGCCAAGTTCATTGGCTTCCCGATGAAGGCGATCGGCCTGTTCTGTTTGATCGTGTTCTTCATCATGGCCGCCACCAGCCATGATTACTGGCAGCGCGTGCTCAGCCCCGGCGCCTGGAAAGCCATCCATATGGCGGTTTATTTCGTATACGCGCTGCTGGTCATGCACGTCGCCCTTGGCCTGATGCAGCGTGACTACAATCCGGCGATACCGCTGTTGCTCGGCGGCATATCAATCGTCGTCGTCGGGCTTCATCTATGGGCCGGATTCCGGGAACGCAGTGGAGAGCAACCGGCAGAGACCGTGGGCGAGTGGCTGGTCGTTGGCGCGCCGGTTCAGATACCGGACAAGAGAGCCAAAATAGTCTCTGCGCCCGGTGGCGAGCGGATTGCCGTGTTCCGGGATGGCGACACAATTTCGGCGGTCACCAATGCCTGCGCCCACCAGAACGGACCGCTTGGCGATGGCGAAGTCATCGATGGTTGCATCACCTGCCCCTGGCACGGCTGGCAATACATGATCGCGGACGGGGTTTCGCCACCCCCGTTCAAGGAAAAACTCACCACCTACGCGGTGCGGTTGCGGGAGGGCGTCGTCGAGGTCAATCCGGCGCCCTTGCCTCCCGGGTCACGGGTTGGCATTTCGGTCAAATAATCAATTCAAGAACACAAGTGGGGAAACATGACTGACAGACTGAGCATTCGCCTTGCGGCCGGTTCCGGCCCGACCTTCGGCGTCGACGACCTGGCCTGCGCCGCAGCTTCGTACCTTGGTTGCTGGTCCGACGAAGGTCTGGACGTGACCTGGACCCCGGTCCACGGCGGCGTTGCCGCTATGAAAAGCGTGTTGGACGGCGCAACAGATGCCTCCTACGGCGGGCTCGGCCCGGTCCTGAAGTTCCGCTGCGAAGGCGCGCCGGTACGCATAATCGTGTCGATGGCGCGCGGATTGGCGCAAAACCTGGTGACCCAGAAAAAGTTCAATTCCACTGCCGACCTGAAAGGCGCATCCTGGGCGCTCGACGGTTTCGGTGCGCTCAGTCATCACATGGCGCGCCTGGTTGTGAAGGCCCTCGGTATCGCCGAAGATGAAATCCGCTGGGAGGCGGTCGGGCCACCGCCGGAGCGGATCGAACGGCTGCTGGCCGGCACGATTGACGTGTCGCTGATCCGCGTAGAAGAGGCCATCGCGCTGTCGCTCGACCCATCCAACGAGTTGAAGAACCTGCTCGGTTTCTCCGACCTCAAGAAGCTCGTGCCGATTCAGCCGCATGGCGTTCTGGCCACTACGCAGGCCTATGAGGACGCCCACCCTGAGGAGCTGGAGCGCCTTGCAGCGGGCATGATACGTGCTTCGCGTGCGTTGCACGACGATTATGACGCGTTCAGAAAGGTTTATGACGATCATGTCACGGTCAAAGTGCCGGATGAACACATCAAGACGATCTGGCAGCAGGAACGCGATTCCTTCGGCTTCGCGATCAATGGCGAGCTGAGCCAGTCGCACTGGCGCGACGAAATGCAGTCGTTTTTTGAGCTTAACCCGGACTTGCCAAGGATCGATCGCGCCGATGTGATCGCCGAGCAATTTGTTGCGTCGGCCCTGGAGCGGCTTGGCCTGGTAGCGGGGGAAGACCAGCCAGACGCATGACCGCACGTCGGTTTGCTGGCAAATCGCCAGGAAATCCGGCCGATTATCCACTAGCAAGTGGCTGTTGTATGCCGGGTCCTGATGCAATATGGTCCCGCGTGGCCACTCTCAGCCGCTTGCGGTCATAAAACGAACCACGAAAACCACCCGGAGGGATGTATGAAATTTTCCAAAACACTGGCTTTGACTGCCGGCGCTGCGGCGCTGATGGTCGCACCGGCAATGGCTGCCGATTTCTACAAGGGCAAAAGCGTATCCATCTATGTCGGCTCTGGCGCCGGCGGCGGTTTTGACACCTACGCACGCGCTGTCGGCCGCCATCTGGCCGCGCATATCCCCGGCAAGCCCAACGTCAAGGTGCAGAACCGTCCGGGCGCTGGCGGGCGCGGCAATGCCAACCTGCTGTACAATTCCGATCCGCAGGACGGCACTGCGATCGGCGCGATCGGCCCGTGGCTGGCGTTGGAGCCGCTGTGGGGCCAGAAGGGCGTCAAGTTCGACCCGCCAAAGTTCAAGTGGCTGATTTCGATGGGCCGGGAGGTTTCGACCTGCGTCTTCTTCAACAAGTCGGGCATCACCGATATCAACGCGATGAAGAAAAAGGGCAAAGTCATCATGGGTGCTTCGGGCCCGACTTCGGCCATGGCGTCCGATGCCCACATCATCGCAACCGCGCTCAACCTGAAGCTGAACCTGATTGTCGGCTTCAAGGGATCGCGGCGCGCCTTCATGGCTGCTGAAAAGGGTGAGCTCGACGGCAATTGCGGTCTTTGGTACTCCAGCCTGCAATCGCGCTACATGGGTCCGGTGCGGGAAGGCAAAGCCAACGTAACGCTGCAACTCGGCCGCAATCCGCATCCGAAGCTTAAGAACGTTCCGTTCCTCTACGACGTTGCAAAAGTGTCCGACCTCGACAAGAAAGCCATGAACCTCGTGTTCACGCAGATGGATCTGGCGCGTCCATACGTGCTTGGTCCGAAGGTTCCGGACGCGCAGGTCAAGATCATGCGCAAGGCCTTCGCCGACCTGGCGAAGTCGAAGGAATTCCTGGCAACCGCCGCAAAGCTGAAGATCAACATCAATGTTGTTCCCGGCCAGGAAATCCAGGGCTTGCTGCAGAAGGCCTATTCGCAGCCGAAGGAAGTGGTTGCCCGCGCCCGCAAGATCATCAATCGCTGATCACGCGCAACAAGAGATCGAAAGCCCGGCCGCCGTGCCGGGCTTTTGCCATTCATTCGCCGCTTCAGCTACATGAATGTCGAAAGAATGGAGCCAATACCGACAAGCCGGGGTTTGCTATTCGCGATGGCGCCATGCAAGCTTGATCGGTAATCATTTCGGGAAAAGTAGCGATCGGGATTTTGCCCGGAAACCCGTCAAATCAGCAACCGCGATTGCCAGAAAGGGAAAAGAATGATCCGCAGCGGCGACGAGTATCTTGAGAGCCTGCGTGATGGCCGCCAGGTCTACCTCGGTACGGAGCGGATCGACGATGTTACAAGCCATCCTGCGTTCCGTAACTCTGCCCGGTCCTTCGCCCGCCTGTACGACAAGAAGCGCAGCGCGGAATTCCGTGACCTGGTCACCCACGAGAAAGACGGCGACCGCATCTCGAACTATTTTCTGGTTCCCAAATCCCGGGAAGATCTGCAGCGTCGCGCCGACGCGCACCGGCTGATCGCCCGGTGGACTTACGGATTGCTGGGCCGGTCGATGGACCATGTACCGTCATTCGTATCCGGGATGGTGATGAACCCTTCCCTTTTTGCCGGCAACCGGCCAGAATTTGCCGACAATATTGTCAATTATCACCGGGACATCGCGGCAAGGGATCTTTTTATCACCTATCTTGTCCTCACCCCGCAGGGATCGCGCAATCCCGAATTGTACAAGGCCGCAGGCCGGCGCAATCCGGCAATGCAAATTGTGTCCGAAGACGCACAAGGCGTGACCGTCAACGGCGTAAAGACACTTGGCACGTCGACCATCTTTTCAGACGAAGCGTTTATTGGCAGCATGATCCCGCTGGGGCCAGACCAGATCGACGAGGCTATTACGTTCTCGATACCCGTCAACACGCCGGGCGTTCAGTTCTGGGTGCGCGACTCCTACGAGGCGCGCGCCGCCAACCGGATCGACAATTATTTCTCCTCGCAATTCGACGAATCCGACGCCGTCATGGTGTTCGACAATGTCAAAATCCCGTGGGAACGGATTTTCGTCTATCGCGATGTACCGCTGATGCGGAATATCTATTTCCAGACGCCAGCCCATATCATGGGAAATCACCAGTCGAACTGGAGGTTTGCCGAAAAACTGAAACTGCTGACGGCGGTCGCGCACAAGGTGGCAGAATTGAACGGGGTTATCGGTATTCCCGCCATCCAGCAAAACCTCGGCAAACTGGCCGCCGGCGAGGCTTCGCTTCACGGCTTGCTCGCAGGACAGATCGGAAGCTGTGAAACCCTGGAAAACGGCATGGTGCACATCAACCGGCGCTATCTATATGCAGCGCTGCAATGGTGCGCCAAGAATTATTACGAAATTGCCGAGAGCGTGCGCGAAATGCTGGGTGCAGGACCGTTTCAATTGCCGGCCAATGCCTCAATCCTGAACGAGGGACCATTGAGGGACACCTACCTTGAAAACTGGTATTCTCCCGGATCGGATGCCGAGGAACGCTACAAGTTCGTCAAGATGGCGTGGGACCTTCTCGGATCGGATTACGCCGGACGCATGACGCAATACGAGAAGTTCTATGGCGGGCCTCCGCATATCATGGACATGTACAGCTTCTGGAATTGTCCGTGGGCGGAACGGCGCGAAATCGTCGACGAGATATTGACTGACATGGACACCGGCAACGAAAACTAGCGGCGCGGAAAGCCATCGCATTCGGACATCGATATTCTAACAGGAGGAAATTGCCGTGGACGACCACTTCTCCCCGCAGGAGATCGCCGCCATGGTGCAACCGGACAGGGTCCATCGCGACGCCTATGCCAGTCCGGTCATATTCGATCTCGAAATGGAGCGCATATTCGGGCGCACCTGGCTGCTACTGGGCCACGACAGCCAGATTCCAAATCCGGGCGATTATTTCACAACTGTCATGGGACGCCAGCCGGTGATCGCCGTGCGGCAGAACGATGGCGGCGTGCGCGTCCTATACAATCGCTGCGCCCATCGCGGGCCGATGCTGTGCAGCCTGGCGAAAGGCTCGGTCAGGGAATTCACCTGCCCCTATCATGGTTGGGTTTATGGGCTGGACGGAAACCTCGTGTCGGTGCCGGTGCCTGGGGGCTATGCCGGTGAAAACGATCCGCGATCAAAGAAAATGGGAATGATCCCGGTGCCGCGATTGGAATTATATCGCGGGTTCATCTTCGCTTCCCTGGCTGATACCGGACAAAGCCTGAAGCAGTTCCTTGGCCCCGTAATCAGCTCGTTCGACGATCTCGTCGACCGGGCCCCGGAGGGCGTGGTCGAGATTGCCGGCGGCATCGCGCGCCATGCCTATAACGGTAACTGGAAATTCATGCTGGAGAACCATCTCGACGGACTGCATCCGCGGTATGTTCACGCCTCATCCGTCGCAGCGGCAAATGCCCAGGACGACAACAAGGCGACCGATGGCGCAGGTGAAATTGCCGTGCGGCAAATGCGCCAGAACGGCGCACCAAACGAGTTGTGGGAAAACATCGGCCTTTGGGCCTCCGAAAACGGTCACGGCTTCCTGGCCGATTACCACGATGACGAGAAGCTGGTGAAATATTCGGACGACCCGGTTCATCTCGAATACCGCCGCCGGATGGAAGCGGTTCACGGCCCGGAACGGACCCGTGAAATCCTGACCCTGATGCGCTGGAACACGATCGTCTATCCCAATGTTTCCTTCATGAGCCAGTTCGGACAATTACGCATATTGCGGCCGGTATCCGTCGATCGCTCGGTTGTCGAAACCTACGTGTTTCGCCTGAAAGGTGCGCCGGAAGAGATGTTGCATCGTTCGGTCGCTTTCGCCAATGTCGTCAATGGATCAGGTTCGCCGGTGTTGACCGACGACCTTGAAGTCTATGAGCGAACCCAGACAGGGCTGCACACCGACGGCAATCCCTGGGTTGATTACGCGCGCGGCGCCGGCCGCGATATCGACGATGGAGCCATGCAGCGCGGCGCGACCGGCACCAGCGAAATTGCAATTCGCAACCAGTTTGCGGCCTGGCGCGAGTACATGGTTGCAGACCATGCACAAAGGCCGGGAGTCGCCGCACAATGAATATCGGCACACAAGATCCATCCGGCGCGGACGCCCGTGAAATCGAATTGTTTCTCATCCACGAGGCTGATCTGCTCGACCGCCGTTTGTACAATGACTGGCTCGGCCTGTTTACCGACAATTGCCGCTACTGGATTCCATTGGAGGAAGACCAGGCCGATCCAAAAACCACCGTGTCGATTGTATACGACGACCGGAAGTTGCTGGAGACCCGCGTACGGCGTCTTGGCGAAGCCAGCATGCACGCGCAGGCGCCGCATTCGCGCACGCTACACGTAATTGGCAATCTGGTGATCGTGAAACACGACGATGGCGGGGCAATCAGTGTTCGCAGCAACCAGGTCGTTACAGAGTACCGGTTGAACGAAATTCGTATTTTGGCCGGCCAGGTTTTTCACGAGCTTGAACGCCATGCCGGCGGTTTCCGCATCGCCAGCAAACGCTTCAACCTGATCGATTCAGAAGCCGAGCACCGCGGCATACCGATCATCATATGACGGCAATTGCTCGCGGTATATGCGACGGGGTCAAACTACACCGAATCCGGGAAAGCGGTTGCCGGTTTCTGTTCCATCAACCTGGTCCCGGTAGCGAACCTGTATTGTCTTCCCCTGACCGGCCTCGTTCATTACTTGGCCATTACCTGGTTCAATACTTGGCGACAACAGGCTCCGCACGCGGGCGAAAGCTGTAGCTGAGACCAATTCGGAACGTATGGGTCGCATATTTCCCGACGCGATCCACTATAGCCGGGAATGCGGTGGTTTTTCCCGGATATTGCGAGTATCGATACTCGCCACGAGCGCTCCAATTATTATTGATCGCGTATTCCAGTCCCGCGCCCAATGTCCACCCCCATGTACTGGCTGTGTGCGCGAAGACCGAAGGCGCTGCAACGGTGCCGAAGGTGTAACGCCGGTTATTGAAAGCAAGACCGCCGGTTGCACAAAGCAGCACACGATCAAACGCAACGCCAGCCCGCAACCGCAATGACCCTTGCCAGCGCTCCTGCGTTCTGTGCCGCATATTGACGACTGCGACGAGCGCGCCACCCAGCGGAAAGCCTTGCTGCTCATTCACGCCCGACCACTCCAGGTCTCCTTCGATACCAAGTACCTAGCCATTAAACTGATGATTGTACCCTGCGTGCACGCCGAATACGCCGCCGTCGGTATTATAGGCATAAGGGGTGACCGCGGCCGTCAGCAGCGACCCTTTTGTCCGGCCTGACTGATATCCACCCTGCAGGCCGACATATGCGCCCTGCCAGGTAAAAACCGGAGCGGCGGCAACGGGCGCCGGCGCCGGCGACCGGCGTGGCAAGTCCGCCGACAGCGCCGAACCGGCGGCGAATACCGAACAACATACCAGAAGCGTTTTGAAAACATTCGTCATGACGCCAACTCCAATTCGATAACGTGACGATGTGGCTGCAGACCGGAATATAAAATCCGAAGCAGCGCAGCTGAAACCACCCTCTAATGGCACACGGGCACATTTCCGGGGGTCAACGTTTCTTACCGCGAGTCGAACCTGTAACTGTCAATTGAACTCCGGCACGGTTCAGCAGCAAAGCGTAATTTTGTGCATAAACTCGCATTTTTGAAGGGATTTTTCGGCAACCCATCGCATTTGCGGTTACCGGCGCCACAGCGCGTTCGTTCGCAATTGCAGCAAATGCAACGGATGTGAAATTGCTCAGGCGGGACTGCAATGGGGATGCCATCGCTGACACAGCGCATTCCCCAAGTCTCAAGCGCTTTCGGACAGGATATTCGCCGCCATCTTTTCGCCGACCATCATCGTTGGCAGGTTGGTGTTGGCGCAAGGGACATTCGGGAAGATCGAGGCGTCGCACACTCTCAGCCCGGGCATGCCGATCACGCGCCCATGCGAATCCGTGACGGCCATCGGGTCATCGGGCGATCCCATCCGGTTGGTGCACGAGACGTGCCAGTGGCCAAGCACAGCGGACTTGATCCACTCCGCACAGGTCTCGTCGTCGTTGTTCAAGTCGTCCATCGAGGGCGCATCGGCAATCATGTATTTGATGATCGCCTTACGGGCGAGCGCCGAGGTCTCCATCACTGCCGCGCCGACCTTCGTTTGAATGTCGTTCCAGCGGCTGTAGATCGCCAGCGCGCGCGCCTTGTCGGAAAAACTGACCGGGAAAATCTCTTCCGTTGCAGCCTGAATATCCGGATGGGCCTGCAACTTGATAAGCCGGCGCGTACCGTCGATCAGCCGCGCCATGTCACGCGGGTCCGAACACATGTTGAAATCGATATTGGGGGAGATTGAGGGATCCGGTGAATCCAGCGTTATTGATCCTGTCGAAAAAGAACGGTTGACCCACATCATCATCAGGCCGATCCGCGCACCAATTGCGTGCCAGGCTGAGCGATCATGACTGTTCATATACATGTCGCCGGGCGGGCATCCTTCAACGCCTGACGAATAGCGCATGCCGGCAAGTATCTGGCGGCGGATATGCGCAGGCAACCTCGCCTCGCGCTTCAGGTACACACCCAGATTGACGCCTGGATGCTCCTGCAGGTTTTGACCGACTCCGGCCCGGTCCAGCACGATATCAATACCCAGTTGACGCAGATGATGTGCGGGGCCAATGCCATTGCGCATCAGAAAAACCGGCGAGTGGATGGCGCCCATGGATACGATCACCTCGCGCGCGCGCAGGTCCATGAAACCGTTCGCGCGGCTGATGCGCAGCCCGACAACCTGTCCGTCCCTGATCAGCAGTTTTTCGGCCCGGGTTTCGCCAAGAATTGTCAGGTTCTCTCGCGCCCGGGCCTCCCTGGTCAGATAACCGCGCGCCGCCGAGATGCGATCGCCATCGTTCGTATTGTTGATGACCAGCGGGAAATGGCCCTCAACATCGGTGCCATTCTGGTCTGCGATATCCTTGAAGCCAGCCTCCTCGATGGCCGTGATCATCGCCTCGGTGAACGGCGGCCATTTTTCACGCTTCCAGCGGATCATGTTGATCGGCCCGTCCTTGCCGTGAAGCGGCTCGCCGTAATCGTTGTCGTGTTCCAGCTTCTTGAAATAGGGAAGTACGCCCTCCCAGCCCCAACCGTTCGCACCACGCTCGGCCCAGGCGTCATAATCGGTGGGCAAACCCCGGTTGGCGCACATGCCGTTCACTGCAGACGTGCCTCCGATGACCCGGCCACCGGTATAGCGGCGGCGCGGACGCCGGTCTGGCTCGTTGCCTGGCCTGGGCGCAAAGGCCGCCTGAAGATTTGTCCATGTAAACAACGGGTTGGAATGGGCGTTGCCGGAAAATCCGTCGAGAATCTGCCACGGTTCGCTGCCCGGCTCATAATCGGCCCCGGCCTCCACCAGCAGCACCCTGTTGCCGGGCTTCTCGCTCAAGCGCGCCGCCATTGGCGAACCCGCCGACCCTGAACCAATGACGATATAGTCCCAGTCCTGAGCAATAGTCCCCGCCAAGCCTGCCTCCCATGCTGATTTTGGCCGATCTTAGGTCCAAACCTGCAGGCAGGTACAGCCAAATGTGAGACGCGCCTGCGCCGGGGCGAAAAGAAGCAGACCGGCGGCGCGATTAACCATAATTAGCTCAAAGCCTGCCATTGAAAATTCATAATCCATTCATAACTGGACGCGCGGGAGCTGGACGGCTATTCCCTGCCTACAGTTTCTGAACCGGTTTTGGCCGGATTCACAGGATTTTGGCAGTGCGACCCGGCGATCCGGGTGGTAAGGCCGGATCTGCTTCACAAGACCGCCCGGACGTTAACACGCCCGAACGCGGCTGGCGTATCAAGCGGGACCCGGAGCGCCGGAGCTTGCTGCCTAGATGCGCCAAAGATGAGGTCGATCAGATTTGGCGCGTCCCGGCGATTTCGCCGTAAGCCGGCTGGTCGAGGGCAGGAAGGGAGATTTCCATATGGTGCTCGTGGAAACGCGCGCCCTTGTGAAACGCTTTGGCAGTTTTACAGCGGTCGATGGCATTACGTTCTCCGTCGGCAGTGGCGAAGTTGTAGGGTTTCTGGGTCCGAACGGAGCCGGCAAATCCACCACCATGCGATTAATCGCAGGGTTCCTGGAACCTACGTCCGGCTCCGCCTTCATTGGCGGCCATGACAGCCAGAACGATCCGGTAGCCGCCCGCAAGCAGCTCGGATACCTGCCCGAGGGCGCCCCGCTCTATCCTGACATGAGCGTTGGCGCATTCCTGGAATTCGTCGCCGGCATGCGCGGTCTCAATCGCGCCCAAACCCGCGACCGCCTGGCCGAAGTGGTCGAAAGCATAGAACTCGAAGAGGTCTGGAACCGGCGCATCGATGCGCTGTCGAAAGGCTTCAAGCGCCGGGTCGGCATTGCCCAGGCGCTTGTGCACGACCCGGACGTGCTTATCCTCGATGAGCCGACAGACGGTCTTGATCCGAACCAGAAGCAAGAAGTGCGTGAACTGATCCATTCCATTGCCGCCAACAAGGCAATCATCATTTCGACCCATATCCTTGAGGAAGTCGAGGCCGTGTGCACACGCGCGATCATTATCGCGCGAGGCAAGATGCTTGCCGACGCAACCCCGGCCGAACTGATCGCCAAAACTCCGGACACGGGTCCGGACGGGAAGCCGCGCAGTGGATCGCTGCGGCTTGAGGATGTTTTCCGCGACATAACCCGCACCAAGGTGGAGGCCTGAGCCATGGACAAGATCCTGCGCGTATTCCGCCGCGAGTTTGCCGCCTATTTCGCGACACCGCTTGCGGCCGTGTTTTTGACGGTATTTCTGGCGATCATCGCCGGAATGACGTTTTTCGTCGCCAACTTCTTCGACCGGGGCCAGGCTGACCTGTCGGCATTCTTCATGTGGCATCCCTGGCTGTTCCTGGTCCTGATGCCCGCTATTGGGATGCGGCTCTGGGCGGAGGAGCGGCGTTCGGGAACAATCGAACTCTTGATGACACTGCCGGTTTCGGCGTGGACGCTGGTAGCTGGCAAATGGCTGGCGGGATGGGTATTCGCCGGACTGGCGTTGATACTGACGATGCCCCTGTGGGCGACCGTCAACTTCCTCGGTACTCCGGACAATGGCGTGATCATAGCGTCCTATCTCGGATCGTGGCTGATGGCAGGCGCATTTCTCGCCATCTCAACCTGTGTTTCGGCGCTGACAAAGAACCAGGTCCTCGCATTCATCGGTGCGGTGGTGATCGGCTTCCTGTTCGTCATGGCCGGTTTCGATCTCGTGCTGGCGGCAATGCAACCGTGGGCGCCGGCAATTATCATCGAGACGATCTCGTCGATGTCGTTCCTGTCGCATTTCCAGCGCATCGCGGGTGGCGTTCTTGAAGCGCCGGCCATCATCTTCTTTGTGACGCTGATCGCATTTGCGCTTTGGCTGAACGTTCAAATCCTGCAAGTCAGAAAGGCAGCCTGAGTTATGACCATGCCCGCTGACACCGATAATCAGACACAGACGAAGCCGTCAAAGGCGGCAAGCGGAAAATCCATCAGCAGCGGATGGCTTGCCATCGCAGGCGCTGTTCTCGCAGCGGTTATATTCGGCTGCGTCAATCTGATGAGCGCTTCGGTGTTCAAGAGCAACCGGATCGACTTGACCCAGCAGAAACTGTTCTCGCTGAGCCAGGGCACGAAGGATCTGGTCGGACAGATCAAGGAGCCGATACGTTTCCGGTTCTTCATGTCTTCGCAATTGACGAAGGAAGCGCCGCAATTGGCCGCATTCGCGCAGCGTTTGCGGACAATGCTGGATTCCTACGTCGCCGCGTCGAACGGGAAGATCCAGCTCCAAGTAGTCGACGCCAAGCCATTCTCGGAAGATGAAGATCGCGCGGTCGCATTTGGCATAACGCCGTTCCGGGCCTCCTCCGGCGACCAGGTTTTCTTTGGACTGGCGGCAACGGATTCCACCAACGGCAGCGCAACGATCAAGACGTTCTCGCCGGAACGGGAAGCCTTCCTGGAATACGATTTGACCCGGCTGGTTGCTGAACTTGGCAATCGCGGCAAACCGGTGGTTGCGCTGTTTGACGGCCTC
>Ga0181594_10004321_pt1 | contig 12658 bp, 12 predicted proteins | sample 071ome_18_FD_145603 | JGI IMG/M metagenome (GOLD analysis project Ga0181594, IMG submission 145603) | Coastal salt marsh microbial communities from the Groves Creek Marsh, Skidaway Island, Georgia - 071413BT metaG (spades assembly) | ecosystem: Environmental > Aquatic > Marine > Intertidal zone... | reverse complement strand
ATGATTGCGCGCTGGTTGCCTTTAAAATCCGAAAAGCCAAAATGGTGTTTGAGTTGATGCTCCCAATTGGTAGACATGCTGCTTGTACTTTGGTTCTTTAATATACGGGATTTTTCAGAGGTTTTCGAAGGTACTAAAGATTGTTTTTCGGATTTTTGACCTCGAAAATTTTATGAACAAGCACAAAGACAAGAACAGTATGAGCTTTATGGAGCACCTCGGTGAGCTCCGTTGGCATTTGATGCGATCCTCGATTGTGGTCGTGATTTTCTCTGTCGTTGCGTTCTTTGGTAAGGCGATCATTTTTGATCAAATCATCTTTGGTCCGAAACAGCCTGATTTTCCAACCTATACCTTCTTTTGTTGGTTATCCAGTTACATCGGCGGCGATGTTTTTTGCTTCGATAAGGTCCCGTTCGAATTGTTGAATATGCGCATGAGTGGCCAATTCCAAATGCACCTCTGGGTAAGTTTGGTGGCAGGTTTGATCATCGGTTTCCCTTATGTATTCTGGGAAATTTGGCGATTCATCAAGCCAGGTCTGCATCAGAATGAGCAGAAGAGCAGCCGCGGAGTCATCTTTTTCACTACGCTTTTGTTCTTGGCCGGCGTACTGTTCGGGTATTATGTGATTGTTCCATTGAGTGTCCAATTCTTGGGGACCTACGCAGTGAGTGCGGAGGTAGTGAACAGAATCGACCTGACCTCCTATATCAGCATGGTGAGTTCGGTGACCTTGGCGACAGGGATCTTGTTCCAATTACCTATTGCGGTATACTTTCTTTCCAAAGTGGGCGTTGTTACCCCTACACTGTTGAAGAATTACCGTCGACACGCTATCGTAGGTATTTTATTACTCAGTGCTATTATTACGCCACCGGACATTGCCTCACAAGTATTGGTCACTTTGCCAGTCTTAGTCCTGTACCAAATAAGCATCATGGTGAGCCGTAGAGTGTTGAAAAGAAAAAAGGCTGCCAAAGCTTGAAGTTAGAAGCAAGAAATATTGTCAAAAAGTACCGTTCTCGCACCGTGGTAAACGATGTGAGTTTCGAGGTAAACCAAGGCGAGATCGTGGGGCTGCTGGGTCCGAACGGCGCCGGTAAAACCACTAGTTTCTATACAGTGGTAGGACTTATTCGTCCCTACAGCGGCAACGTGCTTCTCAACGGTACACCTATAGAGAAACTTCCGATGTACAAGCGTGCGCAGATGGGCATTGGGTATTTGGCTCAAGAGGCTTCTGTGTTTCGCAAGCTTAGTGTGGAGGACAACATCAAGGGCGTACTTGAAATGACCTCGTTGAGAAAGGAGGAGCAGGCAGAGCGCTTGGAGGAGCTGCTCAATGAGTTCGGTTTACAGCACATTCGTCAGACGCGCGGTGATTTACTCAGCGGAGGAGAGCGCCGCAGGACGGAGATTGCTCGTGCCTTGGCGACAAAGCCGAAGTTTATTCTACTTGATGAGCCATTCGCAGGTGTGGATCCCATCGCCGTCGAGGACATTCAAAGCATTGTTGCGGGTCTAAAAGAGAAGAATATTGGGATTCTCATTACGGATCACAATGTTCAGGAGACCTTGGCTATTACTGATCGAACGTATTTGATGTTTGAAGGTAAGATCTTGAAGAGCGGTACTGCGGAGGAATTGGCTGCAGATGAGCAGGTAAGAAGAGTTTACTTAGGCCAAAACTTTGAATTAAGGGCGCGTAAGTAGCCTTTCAATCTGGTCCATAATGGTATGCGGTAGATGGGCAACTGCATCTTCTTGTAAGGCTCCAATATAGGGCCAAATCGTTCCCAAGCTTTTTCATAGACAATCAAATCTTTATCATTAAGGCTTTTCCAAAGTTCGAGATTACCATCGTCTTTTTTACTCCCCAAGTTATGGTGTTCTACATAGGTGTTACGCCAGTTAAACAACGTTCCAAAGTAAGCAATAGATGCCGCATATTCTTCAGTAAAGCCCACGGCGTCCAAGCGATCAAAGCTCTCTAAAGCTCGGGCTAATACATTTTGGTCTTCTAAAAACTTTCGCTGGTTGAGGTAGCCACTCAAAAAAGCAGTATGCCTATTGTTACTTTCTACAATCTTTGGAAAATCATATGGCGATTGTATATTTTTCATTAATCGCTTGTGGGTATCATTCAATCGCCGCTTGTAGTGATTATAGTGTGAGATGCTACGAGAAATAGGCTCGCGAAACATTGTAACCACAGTTGCATCACTTTTTACAATTACAGGCCTCAATGGAAAATGTCCGAAAATGCATTTGATTCTCGGATCTTCAAGAGCAGCTGCAAGTTCATTATCCAGATTTTCGTAGGTGTAAATGGATTTGCGTTCATGCGGCTCATAATTACTTTCGATCAAAGAACGTAAGGATGTCCCTGCTGTCTTTGGTATATGAATAAAAACGAGTTTCTTTGGATTTCTCATTGGCCCGAAATTACGTGTTAAAAAGCAAAGTACAACCCCCAGTTTTAATTCTAGGCATGCACCGCAGCGGTACGACTATGGTCGCTGAGGCGCTGAATAGTGCGGGGGTCTATGCAGGGGCCATCTGCGACCACAACAGAGAGCCGCTCTATGCGGTCGATTTGAACGAGAGAATGTTGGAGGCCGCAGGAGGAAATTGGTGGCAGCCGCCCGCGAGCGTTACCCTTGAAAAGGCCCTGGCCAATTTTCAACCAGAACTTGATTCCACACATCTGTATGCGGCACATCTCAAGGTAAAAAGCGGGAAAACTTGGCGCCAGAAAATGCACTACAACGGGCCGTGGCTCATCAAAGATCCACGACTATGTCTCACCCTGCCGTGGTGGCTCAAGCGCTTCCCAGAGGCGAAAGTCATTTGGGTGTTGCGCGACGAAACATCGGTGATGAGCAGTTTGCTGCGTCGACAGGAAAAAAGCGACGAAGCGCAAAGCGAGCTCGATGCATCAAAAGCCCTCGAACTGCACCGTACATACAATGCACAAGCCTCCGCGACTTTGAAGGCGATGGGGGTGGATTACCGCGCTGTGCGCTATGAAGATTTGGTTTCCTCAGATGAAGCTGTTCAGCGAAAAAGCTGGTTTAGTTTGTACCAGTTCGCTTCTGTAAAACCCGGTCAGCTCCTCGGTTTCAAGGCGCGACACAAGGCCCAAGCTCGGACGAGCCAAACCGCGCCAATTACCACGCTGCCCACAGATGGTCCTTTAGTAAGTGTGATCGTCCCGAACTACAATCATGCGGCATTTTTGGATAAGCGAATAGCATCCATATTAAACCAAACCTATACCAACATCGAGGTCCTCTTGATGGACGACTGCTCGCCAGACAACAGCCGAGAGGTGCTGCAGCGATGGGCGGACAAAGACGAACGCATCAGAACACTGTTCAATGAGGCCAATTCCGGCAGCCCGTTCGCGCAATGGGAAAAAGGAGCGAATTGGGCCCAAGGCAAATACCTGTGGATCGCTGAAAGCGATGACTATGCCACGGAAGATATGCTCGCTCTGCACGTACATGCCCTCGAATCCAATGACCGTGCCGTCCTGGCCTACAGCCACAGCCACATGGTGGATGAACACGGAAAATTCATTCGCGATTTCAAGGAAGATTACGGGTTCATTTTCGGCGACGCTTCCAAATGGTCCCGCGACTTCACCTGCTCCGGCAAGGAAGAAGTGGCCCGCACCATGGTCTTTTCGAACACCATCCCCAACGCCAGCGGGGTGTTGATGCGCAAGAGTACGTTTGATGAAGTAGGCGCCCCCGCCACAACTTGGCGATTGAACGGGGATTGGCTTTTCTATGCCCAATTACTCCAACTCGGCGACCTCATCTTCTTCGCCACCCCTAGAAATTTCTTCCGGTTCCACACGCAAACCCAACGCAGCCGTGCCATCGCCAGCTACGAAGCCTTCGACGAGATTTTGGCCATGTACCAAATATTCGAAGACCGACAATGGACCACCCCAGAAATTCTTGCCTCCGCCCGGGGCCAAGTCGCCATGTGGTGGGCCGGTAACGTATTTTCCATGCGCTGGACCTTCAACGTCCTCCGCAACAACCTGCGCCTATACCGCACCTTCCGTAGCCACCGCGCAGGCCTTTCATTGTACCTTTTCAAGAGCGCCCTGATCAAAAGCACCGGCGGCTTCATCAAAACCCTCGGCCTAAAGAAACCGGTCAAGCAACTCGCGGCTAAATTGTTCCCTAAAACCTTCTTCCCGTACTAAATGAAGATTTCCATCATCATACCGGCCTACAATGCGGGGTCAACGCTTCGCGAAGCGTTGGATTCTGTGCAAGCCCAGAACCACGCCCCGCACGAAGTCATCGTGGTGGACGACGGTTCTACCGATGATACGGCGGACATTGCACGCACCTACGAGGAGGTGCTGCCCCTGGTGTTGGTGCAACAAGCGAATGTAGGTTTGGGCGCGGCGCGCAATGCGGGGATGGACAAAGCGACCGGGGAGGCTTGGGCGTTTTTGGATGCGGACGATGTATGGGGCGCGAACAAATTGGGCATTGCGGTGCGCTATTTAGAGAAATTCCCGGCGGCACAATGGTTCTACACGCCCATTTTTGAATGGAGTCCTGGAGAAGTTGGGGCGAGGATGCGTGAGCGCGCTTGTCCAAAGATTCGAACCGTGGAAGATTTCTTGGCCTTCAATCCCATTGTCCCGAGCACGGTGATTATGCGCTCTAACGTGGCGTTTCGTTGGGAGGAAGATCGGGAGTTGCAGGAGGACCCTGGCGCGTACCTGGCATTATTCGCTAAGGGTGTGATGCCCATGAAGATTCCGCATTGCACGACCAAATACAGATTGGATTTCGGGATGACAGCTGATGCCGAAGGGCATGTGTATAAAGTGATGCGAGCGGTGGAGAAGTCAAGAGAATTGGGCCACATTAACGACGCTCAATTTGCGCTCTATGAGGTTCGTAAGGCTTATGAGTTAGCTCGCACCTATAAGAAGCGTGGCGATCAGGCCATGCAAAAGCGTTGGAAGGAAGAAGCGTTGCGTAAGGCCGAAGGGGCAGAGGTACCTGCTCGACTTAAGTGGCGTTTGCGGTTTTTAATTTAACCAACAAACGAGCCCGACGGTCAAAAAGGAGAACGGGTAATCGTTCAGCCCGCGGGTCCAGCCCAATTGTGTTTGGCCAAAAGACAAATTATTGTTCCACTGCAGCTCCAGCAGTCGTGGCCAATCTCCATCTTGAAAGTATCCCGTGAAAGAGCGCACGCGAGCGCTAACAATAGTCTCGTCCTTTTGAAGCTGAAGTCCAATGTTTCCTAAGAATCCGTCGTTCTGAGGATAATCCACCCAATGGGTCTGGTAGACTTGGAACCCGGCATCTGTTGTGATTGTCGGTGTCCAGTGGCCTATGTCGCCCAAGCTCTTCTGATGCGAAAAGAAAAAGGCATAACCGGGTGCATCGGTAAACCGCGCTTGAGGAAGCGGTCCGGCGGCCGTTTTAGTGTGAAACGTAAACCAAATGGCGTCAAAATTTCTTTCCCACAGCTTCGTACTGATATCAATCAATACATCACCAGCAATCACTCCTTCGCTGTCTTCATCTCTAGATATGCGATAGTCTCGCAGCTCGGTGGAGGTGCGGTAATACTCTATACTCTGATGTGTGATGTGAATCTGCGAGTGGCCTCTGTCCCAATGTAACTCGTTGTGCAAGCTCAAGAAGCTATCGTCCTCGATTAGACTCATCTGTGAACTGCTTTTGAAATAACTCATGGCCGGGCGTCGACCAGTAATAGGGCGCTGCAGTGTAGGAATAGGAATGGCATTCGGCCCCAAATACGCATGAGAATATTTCATGTATTGCGTCCAAGGCGTCGCTCCGTCCCAGTTATGTATTTGATTCCACCAATCGAATTGGGCCTGTGCGCTGAATGATAACAGCACCAGTGCTATGAGCAGGACCCGACGCATTACTCGAGATCCGTTTGAATTTTCTGGCGTAGGTAAACCAAATTCGGGTTCTTTTCTGCCATGTATTTGAACTTTTCCTCCGGCAAATACAGCTTACGCGTTTGTTCGCGTTCAACCATTTTTACCTCGAAGCGAATGTGTGCGTTCTTGAGTTTGGTGCGCAGGTATGGGACCAATTTCTGTTGCTCCTCATTGAAATAGCCCATCTCGATGTTGTTGTCCACCTCCATCTCTAGGGTGTTCTTGTCGAGAATCTTTGGCATTTGACCCATGAGCAGACTACGTACCGCCGTCTTTACATCGCGTCTCTTGGCATATTCCGTGATGGCCGATTCTAGCTCTTTCTTAGAATATACTTCTGCAGGTCCACCTGCAACCACTGGAATATCCGGTACAGCTCCGTCTTGAACTTCTGCTTGTTCTGGAACAGCACCTTCTTGTTTTTCAATGTTGTTGAGGGTGTCCATGACCGATAATCCGCCTGTCGTGGGTCGTGCCTCTCGTTGAACCACACGTCTGCCGGTGGCGCGTCGCGGCGTGGAGGCCGGAGCAGGTGCGGGCGTTGGCGCCTGGGTTGGCGTAGGATCTGTGTCGAAGGCTGCTGCGGGATCGACCACAGGAGGAGCCGAAACGGGCTCGTCCGGTAATGTTTCTGGCCCTTCCAAAGGATCTATAGTGGGTGCTGGTGCAATAGCTGCGGGCTCAGAAGGTTCAGCAGGTGCGGCATCGACTTGAGCAGGGGGCTCTTGTGCGGCCGGTATAGGGGCGGCAGGTGCAGAAGTTGGCGCAGCTGGAGCTGCAGGTACACTTTGATCGCGTTTGGGAAGTGCATCGGGCAAAAAGCCGTCTGTGGAATCAGTAGTGGCGCTATTTACCTGGGGCTGCTGCTTTTTTTTTTCTTGCGAGATGAACTCGACTAGTTTCAAAAGACCCAATTCTACTAAGATTCTTGGCTGGCTCGAATTCTTGTATTGTCCGTCAAGCTCGTTGAAGACCTTGAGGCCGTGAAGTAAGAAGCGGGTAGAAGAGGCAGCGCTTTGTTGCAAATAGCGTTCTTTGATGGCGGGGCCTACTTCGAGTAGTTCTACGGTTTTAGCCTCGCGTGCCACCAATAGATCTCTAAAGTGTTTGGCCATGCCTACAACAAACTCGTGTCCGTTGAAGCCCTTGTCCAATACTTCATTATATAGTAGCAGAAGATCAGGGTAGTTCACACTCTGAGCGAGCTCTACACCTTTGAAATAGTAGTTGTAATCGAGGATGTCGAGGACTTCAACCACCTGAGTGTAGGTCAGGGTGTTGCCGCTGAAACTAATCATGCGGTCGAACAAACTCAACGCATCGCGCAAGGCTCCGTCCGCCTTTTCTGCAATCATGTGCAGGGCCTCTGGTTCGGCATTGATGCCTTCCTGACCCGCAACGTAGGCGAGGTGGTTGGCAATGTCCTCAACGGTAATGCGCTTGAAGTCGAAAATTTGACAGCGGGAGAGGATGGTCGGAATGATCTTGTGCTTCTCTGTGGTGGCCAAGATGAAGATGGCGTGGGCCGGCGGCTCTTCCAATGTTTTAAGGAAGGCGTTGAAGGCTTGTTGAGAGAGCATGTGGACCTCATCAATGATGTAGACCTTGAACTTTCCGGTTTGTGGTGCGAAGCGCACTTGGTCAATCAAACGTCGAATATCGTCCACCGAGTTGTTCGAGGCGGCATCGAGTTCGAAAATGTTCAAGGCTAATTCGTCGTCGCTGAGGTTGGCGCCTGCATTGATGACTTTCGCGAGAATCCGCGCACAAGTAGTTTTTCCAACCCCGCGCGGGCCGCAGAACAGCAGTGCCTGCGCCAGGTGATCGTTCTCCACGCTTTTGAGCAACGTATCTGTAATGTGTGACTGACCCACCACGGCTTCGAAGGCCTGGGGACGGTACTTTCTTGCTGATACTACGAATTGCTCCATACCACAAATATAAGCGGATGATTGGGCTATTTTTGCCCTCCACAAAAAAGAGCTGTAAACACGTTGCTAACAGGCTTGGTCCGTATTAAAAAGTCGCGTACATTTGCACTCCTAAATTTTTAGTTCAAATAATTATGAATCAGTACGAAACCGTTTTCATTTTGAATCCCGTTTTATCTGAAGATCAGGTAAAGGAAGCGGTAGATAAGTACGTAGGCTTCTTGAAAGAGAAGGGTGCGAACATTATCAACAAAGAGAATTGGGGCCTCAAAAAGATGGCTTACCCAATCCAAAAGAAGAAAAGTGGCTTTTACCACTTTATTGAATACACTGTAGGTGGCGATGCGATCGCTCCTCTAGAAGTGGAATTCAAACGCGATGAGCGCGTGATGCGCTTTTTGACTGTTAAGATGGACAAATACGGCATCGAGTACGCTGCAAAGCGTCGTGCTAAAGTAAACGCATAAAAGACTAGACTATGGCAACTAAAGGAAAAGGTGATGTGCGTTACTTGCAGCCCATCAACGTAGACAGCGGCAACCAGAAGAAGTACTGTCGTTTTAAGAAAGCCGGTATTAAATACATCGACTACAAGGATCCAGATTACTTGTTGCGTTTTGTAAACCCACAAGGTAAAATCTTACCTCGTCGTTTGACCGGTACTTCATTGAAATACCAAAGAAAATTGGCTACTGCAATCAAGCGTTCACGCCACATTGCATTGATGCCTTACGTAGCAGATAACCTAAAATAATAGAGTACCATGGAAATCATTCTAAAGAAAGACGTAGAGAACCTAGGTTTTGCGGATGACGTGGTCACTGTAAAAGATGGTTACGGACGCAACTTCCTAATCCCACAAGGATTCGGTGTGTTGGCTACAGAGAGCGCTAAGAAAGTATTGGCTGAGAACTTGCGTCAACGTGCGCACAAAGAAGCTCAAGCCATTGCTGATGCAAAAGCTACTGCTGAGAAATTGGCAGGTGTTGAGTTGAAAATGGCCGCTAAATTGGGTCAGGGTAATAAACTCTTCGGTTCAATCAACAACGCAAACGTTGCGGATGAATTGGCTGCTGCAGGTGTTGCTATTGATAAGAAATTCATTTCTATCACTGGTGGTACTATTAAAGCTTTGGGTCACTACAGCGCAACAGTACGTTTGCACCGCGAGGTAGTAGTGAACTTCGAATTTGACGTTGTTGCGGAAGCTTAAACTTCGGCACCTCAAGAATACTAGAAAGCCATCCTTCGGGGTGGCTTTTTTTATTTTACCTTGCCCACATGGAGAAGAAAGAAGATAAGATCATTGCCCAGTTCACCAGTTATGGCCTCATGGCCGGCGTGGTCTTTGGCGTGCTGAACGATAACCTTGGATTATGGATTGCTATTGGCGTGGCCATAGGAGCCGGTGTAGGTTATGTGAAGCTGGAAAAGCGCAAGGACGGCTTGGAATAACCTACTCGTAGCGCAATGCTTCCACTGGATCGAGTTCTGCAGCTTTCTTGGCAGGATACCATCCCGAAATCAATCCAACCCCAACTGACATGAGGAAGGCGACGGCAATCCATCCCCAAGGGATGAAAAAGTGTCCGCCAATTTGCTGTGCCACTACGTTTCCGATGGCAATGCCGAACAGGATTCCTGTCCATCCGCCCAATTGTGTAATAATCAGCGCTTCTGCTAAGAATTGCTGGGTAATGCTTCGGCGTGTTGCCCCAATGGCCTTACGCGTCCCAATCTCTCTGGTACGTTCGGTAACACTCACCAACATAATATTCATCAAGGCGATTGATGCTCCTAATAAGGTGATAATACCGATGATAAAGGCCACGACGGTGACCATACTGAGGTTTTCTATCAAGCTTTTGGCGATGCTGTCGCTGCGCATAATGCTGAAGTTGTCGCGCTCTCTCGGGGAGAGTTTGCGTACGCTGCGCATGATGGCCATCGCACGTCCTTCCACGGCGGTCAAAAGGGGTGCGCTCGGGCTCATGGTGCTGATGGTATAATTTGGAACGCCGCCGCTAAAGTGGGAGCGCGCATAGGTGAGGGTCACCCAAGCTCCGCGGTCGCCCGAAAACAAGCCCGAATTTCCTTTCTCCGCCAATACACCCACGACCAAATACGGTTGGCCTTGGATCTTGATCACTTTCCCCACCGCAGGGCCTTCGCCAAAAAGGTCGCGACGCGTCTCATTGCCCAATATGGTGTAGTTCCGTCCAGCATATACATCGTCGGCGGTGAAGTTTCGGCCTTCCGCTAATTCGAATCCTCCCGTGATGAGGTAATTTTCGTCGGTGGCCGTGATCATGTTGTTCGGATTCGTAGCAATGTTTTCATAGGCCAATTTCGCCGTGCCGCTCGCCACATATGTAAGCGAGGTGATCGATCCAGGGAAATCCATTCGCTTTTTAAAGGCCTCCGCCTGGCGGTAGGTGATCTTTGGGTTTTCGCGGTAATCGGCCCCTCCGACAAAAAAGCCGCCCTGCGAACTACGAACAGTCAAGGTATTGGCCCCTAAACTAGTGAAATTTGATTCTAAGCTTTGTTTAAGCGCATCCGTAGCGCTCAAAATGCCCACGAGGGCCATGATGCCAAAGGAGATAATCAGTGAGGTCAGGATGGTTCTGAGCGGTGCCGCAGTAATGGCTCTCCAAGAAAGGAAGGCGGTTTCTAAGTATTTGCGGTGCTTCATCATCAAGATCTTGGGGCCAAGCCAAAATTAGCAATTACTTTTACGCTGTGCAGCAAGATTTCAAACATACCTTGGGATTTCTAGCCGGTGGCTACCAAAACATTGCCAAATTAAAAGGTGTTTCCCTTGCGCCGTACCAAAAACTGCTGGTGCCTAGAAGATTCCACTCGGTACTCATAGGGTGGGATGCAGCGGATTGGGCGGTGGCCATGCCATTGCTCGAAAAAGGCGCGTTGCCAAATCTTGCTGCCCTTATGGAAGGTGGGCTGCATGCCCCGCTTGCTTCGATGGATCCGCCTATTTCTCCGATGTTGTGGACCAGCATAGCCACCTCGAGATGGCCCATTGACCATGGCATTCACGGATTCACAGAATGGCACGAAGATCACATGCGTGCGGTGCGCGGCACCTCTATTCTAGTGCCCACCTTTTGGGAAGTATTGGAAAGTGGTGGAATCCCGGCCTCCTCTGTGGCGTGGTGGCCCTCGCATCCTGCACGACCTTCTGTGCATGGTGCAGTTCGTATTTCGAATCTCGCCGTTGCAGAAGAATCTAATTGGCTCGAGGAGGGGGTGTTGCCCAGTGCCTTGCAGCCGTTGTTTGACGCATTAAGGATTCGTCCGGAGGAGGTACCCGCCGAAGCGTTGGCGTCGTTCTTCCCCGGTCGGGAATTGGACAGTACGGACGACGTGGTGCGCAGCGTGTTGAAAATTCTCGTACACGCCTTGAATGTGCACCTTGCTGCGAGTCTAGCGATGGCGGCGGCTCCTGGTGGACACCTGAGCATCTATTTCGACGCACTCGATCATTTCAAGCACCTGGCCATGAAATACCATCCGCCCCAATTATCTGCGGTCACGGATGAAGAATTTGCGAAGTACCATTTCATTGTGGAAGCCGCCTACAGGCTACATGATCTGTTCTTAGGAACCTACACCGAAGCTCAACCTCAGGCCAATACCTTTTTGATCAGCGACCATGGATTTAGGTCCGGGCAGGAGCGTTGGACCGCCTTACCAAACCATGCCGGAGCGCCAGCCTTGGAACACCAATTCTATGGCATGTTCGTCGCTAAAGGTCCCCAGATTCCTGCACTCGAACAGCTCAGCGGACTCACGCTGCTCGATATCGCCCCTATGCTGTTGGCGACCCACAACCTCAAGGCCTTGCCGGAGATGGCTGGCCACTTGCCCGCCTATTGGCCCGCACCTACCCGGGAGGTGGTGCTGAGGTCAGCGCCACAAGTAGCCGAGCAGGGGGCCGAGCAAGGCCGGTCGCCGCAGATGGAAGCCGAGTTGCTCGATACCCTAGTCAAACTGGGCTACCTAGATGCGCAGGATAGGGCGCAGGGCGGAGCGCGTTTGGTGGAAAACGGGTACTACCTCGCCCGGAGCCTACGGGCGCAACAGCGCCCGCGGGAGGCTTGGCAAGTGCTGCAATCTTTAGAGTTGGGGCCCGGGAGCCCAAGCCGGTATTTGTTGCTGGGGGCGGCTTTGTTGGCAGAGTCGAAGCAGTTCGAGGCCTTGGCGGAATTTGTGGATTGGATCCAGGAGGATGCTTTGGCGGGGGTAAAGGAGTATTATTTGAGGTTGGTGAAGTTGTCCCGAGGTGGGGACTTGGAGCTGCCAGAAGGGTTGTTGGAGCCGATGGACGGTGGGGTGTTGCCGAAGGAGAAGGTAGTGCTCTGGGGCCGATTGTTGGCGAAGGCAGGACGCTGGGAGGAATTGGACCTGTTGCTTCAAAAAACCGATTCCAATGCAGTGGATGTTTTGAATCTGCGTTTGATGCTTGCCCTGGAGCGAGAGGATTGGCAAGGCGCAATGGAAGCGGCTTTAGCCAGTACGGAGCAGGTCTTTCATCAGCCCAAAGTGCACGGGGCTTTGGCTTTTGTGTTTGGGAAGTTGGGGATGTCTCGCGAGGCCAATTTTGCTCGCGGGGTCTACCAAAATATGATGGGTGAGGCCGTGGCGCCGCATATTATCGTAACTGGGCCGCCAAGGAGTGGCACATCGCTAGCTATGCAATTGTTGCAGGCGGGTGGAATAGAAATGGTCACAGATGAAAAAC
>Ga0181594_10004320_pt1 | contig 12659 bp, 9 predicted proteins | sample 071ome_18_FD_145603 | JGI IMG/M metagenome (GOLD analysis project Ga0181594, IMG submission 145603) | Coastal salt marsh microbial communities from the Groves Creek Marsh, Skidaway Island, Georgia - 071413BT metaG (spades assembly) | ecosystem: Environmental > Aquatic > Marine > Intertidal zone... | reverse complement strand
CGATAAGATCGAGGAGGCGAAGCGGAAGCGAAACCTGCTGATCGCGAAGCAGAAGCGTGCGCAGGCGCAGCGCCGGATCCACGAGACGATGTCGGGGCTCTCGGACACGTCTGCGTTCGAGGCGTTCAATCGCATGGCGGACAAGATCGAGGAGGAAGAGCGCCGCAGCGTGGCTCAGGCCGAAGTCAATGCCGAGCTGGGCGGAGACACACTGGAGTCGGAATTTCTTCGTCTCGAGGCGGGGCCGGGTTCTCCGGGTGTCGAGGACCAGCTCCTGGCGCTCAAAGCAGAGATGGGTCTGATCTCTGCGCCGGCCGCGGACGCGCCCAGGCAACTCGAGGCTGGCGACGACGAGGGCGAGACCGAGGGTGGTGAGGGTGTAACCGAGGTCGAGGCGCTCGAAGTGGATGCGCAGCCGGTTTCAGACGCCGAAGCAGATGCGATTCCGGAGGCGGAGTTGCTGTCCGAGTTCGACAAGCTGGAGCGGTCGTCGGAGAGCTAGGCTCACTGGAACGTGGGTGTGAGTGAGGGGAGGTCCAACCGGACCTCCCCTTTCGTTTGCGGGACCCGTGCGCATCTTTCCGGCAGAGGTGCCGCGAGGGGCTGCACCGGTAGTGTGGAGTCCACTCAATCCCTTGACCTGAACCGAGCTTTCAATGGACACCGTTTACTTGAACGGCGAGTACATGCCGAAGTCCGAAGCGAAGATCTCTCCGGACGACCGGGGGTTCCTTCTGGGAGATGGCCTGTATGAGGTCACGCCGTTTTACGACGGTGTCCCGTTCGGACTGGAGGAACACCTCCAGCGGCTCATGCGGGGACTCTGCTGGCTGAGAATCGACTATGACACGTCAGGTCTTGAATCGATGCATCGCCAGCTGATTGAGCGCAATGGGCTGGAGAAGGCCGAGCGTTCCATGGTCTACATGCAGCTGACACGGGGGGCAGCGCCCCGCACGCATTACTTCCCGGAGGGGGATGTCACTCCGACGATTTACGCCTACACCAAGGAGTGGAGCCGGCCATCGGACGAGTCGTGGAGCCGAGGCTTTACGGCTCGGACTGTCCCGGATCGACGTTGGAGTCGTGTAGACATCAAGACGATCTGCCTGCTTCCGAACGCCCTCGCTTTTCAGGCCGCAAAGGATGCGGGCGCGGACGATGCGATCCTCGTACGCGATGGCGTTGCGATCGAGGGAGCTCATCAGAACTTCTGGGCGGTATTTCGGGGGACGGTCGTGACGCATCCGACCACCGGACACATTCTGCCGGGAATCACTCGAGCCGTGGTCCTGGAAGAGGCTCGGGCGGCCGGGATGGTGGTGGAAGAACGACCGATTCAGATCGAAGAGCTGGCTCTGGCAGACGAACTCTTCTTCACGGGAACGACGGGTGAAGTCCGGCCAATCCGTGAAGTAGACGGTCGCCCGGTCGGCCATGGGAGGGCTGGAGACGTCACCCGCCACCTCTCCGACCTGTTTCTGGAGCGTGTCGCTCAGGCCAAGGCGTCAGAGGGGGTGGAAGCACGCTGAGCATCTCCGGATGTCCGGCATCCGCTCGGACGGGATGCCTGCTCGCGTGGTTGGTCGTGGCGTCGGCTTGCTCCGTCTTTGGCGGGCCCGCCCTGTCACTGCAGGCTCAGGAGCTCCCGCGCATCCTCGTTATCGCGACCGGCGGGACCATCGCCGGTCAGTCGACGGGCGGACAGCTCACCGGAGCGCAGATCGTTACGGCGGTACCCGAACTCGGGTCTGTCGCGCGCATCGAAGTGGAGGAGTTCAGTCGCGTAGGCTCGTCGGCCATCGGACCGGACCATTGGGTCCGCCTGACGCGTCGAATCAACGAAGTGTTCGCCACTGACGCAGGCCTGGCGGGCATCATCGTCACGCACGGCACCGACACGATGGAGGAGACGGCTTACTTCCTCCATTTGACGGTCAGCGACGACCGACCTGTGGTCATGGTGGGTTCGATGCGAAACTCGAGCGCCGTATCCGCGGACGGGCCTGCGAATCTGCTGTCGGCCGCTCGTGTGATACGACACCCCGAGGCAGGTGGTCATGGGGTCCTCGTCGTCCTGAATGACGAGATCCACTCCGCTCGCGACGTACGCAAGATGGACAACAACCGGGTGGACACATTCGTCTCGCGTGAGTTTGGAGCACTGGGTGTCGTGGATACGGATGAGGTCGTGTTTCGGCGCACGGGGATGACGCGCCATACGACATCTTCGGAGCTGCCGCTCCTGCCCCAGACGGATGAGTTGCCGCGGGTGCCTCTGGTGGCCGATTTCGCAGGGAATGACGCAACGCTACTCAGGGCCGCCTACGAGGAGGGGGCATCCGCCATCGTGCTCCAGGCGTTCGGGGGTGGACGGGCCAGTCCGGCCGCGCGGCGGGTCTACGCGGAGATCGCGGCCGCGGGCGTTCCGGTGGTGATCGCGTCGCGCGTGCCCGAGGGCCGGGTCATGGGAACCGCTCGTGGGAACGAGGAAGGCCTGGCGTATGCCGGAGACCTTCCCCCTCACAAGGCGCGTGTGCTGGTCATGCTGGCTCTTCAGACTCCGAGGACGGCGGCCGACCTCCAGCGCCTTCTAAGCAGTCATTAGGGCTCGTTGCATGGTCCCCCGCCTCGTTGGCGTGCGCGGGTTCCTCGTGCTGATTGGTGTGACATTCGTACTGGCGTGTGCTTCGAGGCTTGGCCCGGGGGTTCAGGGGACGACCGACCTGAGTGGAGGCGGCGCTGCAGTCGAGATGACCTATCTGGGCGCGGGGGGCTGGGTCATGGACCTCGACGGTGAGCAGGTTCTGGCCGCTCCCTTCTTCAGTAATCCGTCGCTCCTCCAAACTGGTCTCCAGGCGATCGAAGCGGATACTGCCGCAGTCGATCGGTTCATGGCCCCGTATGACGTCTCGGCAGCCCGGGTCATTCTGATCGGACACGGACACTATGATCATGCCATGGACGTGCCCCGTGTGGCGGGGAGCCATGCGGCAGAGGCCCGAATCCTCGCGAACCGCACGACGGCGAACCTCTTCGGCACCTGGTCCGGCCTCGCCGACCGCCTTGATGTTACGAACGGTTTCGAAGGGGATGAGGAGCGTGCGGGTGAATGGTTCCTTTACGGACCCCGGGTTCGGGTGATGCCCCTGAAGTCTCGGCATGGGCCCCATTTCGAGGGGCTGACCCTCTTTCAGGGGACCGCTGATGCGATGCGACAGACGCCGCCAGGGCATGCCGGGGAATGGTTGGACGGGGAGACGGTCGCATTCCTTATCGACTTTCTCGACGACGAGAGCCGCGTTCGCTATCGCATCTACTACCAGGATGCCGTGGCTGCCGCGCCGTGGGGTCTGGCTCCGAGGTCGCTGGTCGACGCCGACCCCGTTGATCTTGCGATTCTGGTGCCCGCCACGTTCGATCAGGTGGAGTGGCACCCGGAGGCCCTCATCGACAACCTGCGGCCTGCACGCGTGTTACTCGGTCACTGGGAGGACTTCTTCGTTCCCTTCGACGCCCCGAAGCACTCCGTACTCCTCTCGGACATGCGTCACTTCGAGCGCCGCCTCGGGCAGGTCTTCGAGGGCCCATGGTGGCGTCCGGACATTGGCTCGGTCTTCCGCTTCCCCGTGAACCGTCCGGGGGGGTGACCGACCTCAGGGCGACGCGTTCGTAATCTCTTACGAAGATCCCGGGCGAGGTTCTGCCTCCTTCCGACCCAGTCGATGCCGCTGGGCCTGCCCGGCCGACACGGCGCCCACGATGACGCTGAGGACCGCGGTTGCGGGGATACCGAAGAATCCGCAAACGCCCATCGCGAGGATGGTTGCAGCTCCGAAGTCGGTCCAGAATCGCTCGCTCAGGTAGACGGCCGGTACGTGAGGTTCGCGCATCAGGGGACCTCGGGGAGTGAGTCAGGGGCGGGAAGTTCACATCGGTGCCAGTGATCGTCCGCAGTGACCACGTAGTACGCCTGCTCCGAGGGCAGCCAGGCCAGATGCATCGCATTGAAGGGAACCGTCATGGCAGACATCACGTCGAGCTCATGGTCGAGGCGTACAATGACCTTCTCGAGGTGCTCTCCTCTGTCGTGTCCCGTCCTCGTGAGTACGGAAATTTCCCCCGCATGCGGGCCGCCCGTCGCGGACATCGCAGGGGTGATGATCTGCTCCATTTCATCGGCTCGGTACGGTGGCCGGGGTGTCCACCATGCTTGGTGCGCCGTAGCCGTGGCAATCGGCATCGGGACCTGCGCTGGCTCGGATCGGCCCCCCAGTTCGATTACGCTGGCCACCGGTGCAATGAACTGTCGAGGGGCGATCATCCTGCTCGTGCCCAGGGCAAGCGTGGGAGAGACCAGATTCGCGAGCGTGCGCATCTGAGGATCGAGGATCGGCTCGGGCGCGATCGCGAGATCATCCACAGCACCGTTCCGCACGAGGTAGGGTCCACTGCTCGGCACGCCCGCCAGGTGGAGTGGAAATACGACGATCCCGGCGGGCGTGGGCAGGATTCTGTCGGGGACAGCGGGTAAGGGCAGGACCCAAGCCGGGTCGCCGTCGGATGTGAAGGCGCGCAAATGTCGGCGAGGCCCGTCGGCCACGACGAACAGGGAGTCGCCAAGCGAGATCGCATCCTGCAGTGCGACGACTCCGGTGGGCCCCTCGGACTCGAGCTGAAGGGCTCGGAGCGGAGAGAGCGCCCCGTCCACGACGAGGACTTCTCGTGCGTCCGCGTACAGGAGCAGCAGCGAGGAGTCCGATGCAGCGGTCACCCGCTCGATACCGGATGCCGGTTCGAAGTCCACGAGTCGGGGTTCGCACACCAGCAGATCCGAATCTCGCGCGGGGTCGAAAGTCTTGACCTCGCTACGCTGTGCAATCGGTTCACAGGCCAGGGTGAGTGCGGCACACAGGGCGATGGGATGTCGCATGTCAGTTCAGTTGCGGGGTGGTCACGAGGGGTCCATCAGCTCCATTCAGATTCCGAGCAACTTCCTGCGTATGCAGCCGGTCCATTCAGCGCCGCATTCGAGGTATGCGACGTCGTCCACGATGTCGAAGTGCTGCTGACCCCATGCATCGTACTTGGCGGCGGCGGAGTTCAGGCACAGGAGATATCCGTCCGTGCACTCGGTACCGGCACGCGCACCTTCAGGTAGCACGGCCAACAGAGTGACGGCAGTGAGCACCGACAGGATGAGAGTGGATTTGGGTTTCATGTTGCCTCCTTCGACATACGACATCCCAACGTCCCGTGAGAGGAGGAAAAGAGATCCTCGGCGTGCCGCGTTGATCGATCGGCCACGAGATCATGGGCTTCGGCCTCTTTCCCCCAGCCGCCACGAAGCTCGGTTGGGTCGCTTCGGGGGCCCATGACCTCCTGAGACAGGTGGCTGAGTAACGGGGACGGTCAGCTCGCCACGTCGGGGCGGGGACACGTGCGTGTGGCGCGTCCCTATCGCTCTCGGCGTGCCTCCGGAAGGCTTCCTTCAACCAGGAAGACCACGTTTCGCCCGTCCGGGTCTTCGGCGACAATGAAGTGTGCCGGTGCGCCGACGTTCAGGCCCCCGTCGATGTCCAGCGCGTCCCCCGACGGAATGAGGAAGAGCCCCTCGACATCGAGCGTGTCCTGCGCTTCCGATACGCCCATATCTCCGATGTCCGCAATCTCGCCTCCCCGGCGCATCAGCGGGAAGTCGTAGTTGACGAGCAGGTCAGCCGCGAGGGGGGGTAGGCCCGGAACGGCGATCGTGCCGCCCGAGATCAGCAGATCGGTTACGCGCCGACCGTTGTACTCCAGAGACTCGTAGACGCTTGGATCGTACCGGGCGTAGCGGCCGGTCGCGATCCCGTCGAGGGCGCTCAGGATTCCGACGAAGTTCGTCTTCCTCAGGTATTGCTTCTGCGGGTCGTTTTCCCACGCCCCGGACTCGATGAGAACCGTGCTCGCACCCCACGCGCCCATCAGGTCGCCAAAGGCACGTGGGTTGAAGGTGTCGTCGTACTTCGCAACGTGATCACCCACGAGCGGTGTGACCGCATCAATCAGGAGAGTTGCAACCTGCATCGCACGTCGCCGTTTTTCGTCGACGTCGCGGGCTGCATTGAACGCGGGTGCCAGCAAGGCGATCGCGACACCCCGGTCGCTGCGCCCGACCCTGACGGCCGCGCTCTGATCGTGAAGATTGAATCCGAAGGCCGGATCCACTTCGTCACGAACGGCCTTCAGCACCTGACCTTCGGGTGTCTGGAGGCGTCGAGCATCTCGGTTCACATCGATGCCCTGCGCGTTCCGCCGCTGAAAGCGTTCGGCACCGTCAGGGTTCAGCATCGGAATCATGTGAACCGTTGCGCCGTCGGCGATCCGCCGGGCCAGAGGGTGATCGGGCTGCTCATGGAAGAACCGGATGATGTCTGCCAGGGCCATCGACGCGGTGCTCTCGTTGCCGTGCATCTGGGACCAGAACAGAACGGTCGTGGGCCCCTCTCCGAAGGACAGGTGCCGGATGTCTCGACCCTCGGCGCTTTCGCCTGCGACTCTCGAGGTCACGGCGCCACCCAGATAAGGTTCGACCGAGGTCCAGAACGTCCGGTGGGTGAAGCGTCGATCCTCCAGCCCTGGAACGCGCACGGCCGCATGGACGGCGGCCAGCTCCTCGGGAGACGTCGGGGCCGGAGGTGTCGGGCCGTACGCGTTGACACCCCCGCAGGCGACGACCGCCAGCACGCCGAGGAGGAGGCCGCGGCGAGCGTCCGGCGAGTACCGACTTCGTCTCATCGTGCCGAGATCAGCCGAGCGTCAATAGAGGAGATAGGGCGCCCGTACAGACTCGAAGGCGGTCAACTCCGCATTCCAGCCTTCGACGAGGGCGTCGAAAGAAGCTCCAGAGTCGAGCCCCAGGCGAAGGGCATCGGTCCCGGACAGTCGATCGAAGTGTGCCTCGTACCAGACCCATGCTTCGCCGGACATTCGGCGTGTTTCGATGAGCATCGCGATGCCGGCTCTTGACGCATCGTAATCGGTACGTTCGGCGACCAGCTCCACTCCCGTGACCTCCACACCCTCGAATTTCCCGTCGCCGGCATTGGTCGGGGTGAAGCTGGCGGGCTCGAAGCGCACCCCGGGAATCCCGTACCCGTTCAGCGCATCCGCGAGCTCCATGGCATCAAGCCAGGGCGCTCCGATCCAACGGAAAGCACGGTCTGTGCCGCGCCCTACGGAGATGGGTGTGCCCTCGAACAGGCAGGTGCCCGGATACGCGAGGGCGCTCGCAACATCCGGCATGTTCGGTGACGGCGGAACCCAGGGTAGGCCGGTGTCGTCGAACCCCATGTCGCGTCGCCACCCGGAGGCAGGAATCACCGTCAGATCCACGCGTACGCCGAACTCGCCCACATACATACGGGCGAGCTCCCCGGGGGTCATGCCGTGACGCATCGGTACTTCGTACAGGCCAACAAAGGTGCTGTAGGCGGAATCGAGGACATTGCCCTGAACGACATCACCACGAATGGGGTTGGGTCGATCAAGGACGAGGAACGGGATCCCGGTTTCCCCCGCGGCCTCCATGGCGAGCGCCATGGTCGATACGTAGGTGTAGTAGCGGGCCCCGACGTCCTGCATGTCGAAGATCAGCACGTCGACGTCCTGAAGCATCTCCGGCGTGGGCTTCCGTGTCTCTCCGTAGAGCGAGTAGATGGGGAGACCGGTTCGCTCGTCCAAACCACTGTCGATCGCTGCACCGGCTCGCTCCTCACCGCGGATACCGTGCTCCGGCGAAAACAGTGCGATTAGATCGATCTCCGGATGATCTGCGAGTATGTCGATGTCCGAGCGACGATTTCGATCGATACCGGTGTGGTTCGTCACGAGTCCGACCCTCCTGCCCGCCACGAGGTGCAGACTGTCCTGGATCAGAACCTCGATACCGGGTCGCACGATCGAGTCGGCACCGGCGGTGGCGGTCGTGTCCGCCGACTCACGTTCGGCGAGGCACCCGAGGACTGAAAGGGCACCCAGAATGGCGAATGTACGCAATTGTCGTCGCATGCTCTTACGGATACTTTCGGCGATCAGTGTCGCGGGATGCCCCGGGGGGCGTCGATCGGCAGATCGACTCTTCCGGCAAGCTTCGGGCACGCATTCGGGTTCGTCAACGCGCGGTGACGCGATCAGAGCCGTCCCCCAGGAATGTCGAGGGTATTCAATTGAATCCGCATCGTGCGCGCGCCGACGCCGGCGGATCGGTCTCCCCGCTGCCTGCACTGAGCCTTCTGCTCGTGCTCGGCGGTTGCTCGGGGGTCGTCGGCTCGGCAACGCCCGCGCTCGACCTGCCGGACGCCACGTACGACGCCTCGTCCGCACCGGCCGGTCAGGCTCCGCAGCTCGAGGTGGTGTTCGACAGCCTCGCGCAGGCCGAGGTGAGCGCCCCGGTCGTCCAGGACGCGCGCTCGTGGGCCGAGCGAACCCTGGCCGAATTGACCCTCGAGGAAAAAGCCGGGCAGATCCTGATGCCCTGGGTGCTGGGCGACTTCGCCCCCGAGGGGTCGGAGAGTCATGATCGCGTATTCTCGTTTATCGAGGAGTACAAGATCGGCGGTGTGATCATGTCCGTCGGTACGCCCTTCGAGGTCGCAGCGAAACTCAACGACCTGCAGGCCCACGCAGAGCTTCCACTGCTCGTCGCCGCGGATCTGGAGACGGGTGCCGGCTTCCGGATGCGTGGCGCGATTCACATGCCGGGCGCGATCGATCTGGGAGGGGCGACGAACTTTCCGAGCCTGATGGCCGTCGGGGCGACAGGGCGTGAGGACCTCGCCTACGAAATGGGCCGAATCACGGCGCTGGAGGCGCGAGCGGTTGGCGTACACGTGCCGTTTGCTCCGGTTCTGGATGTGAACAACAATCCGGACAATCCCATCATCAACGTTCGGTCCTTCGGTGAGGACCCCGACAGGGTTGCTGAACTCGGTATCGCATTCATTCGGGGGGTCCAGGAGAACGGTGCGATCGCGACCGGAAAGCACTTCCCCGGGCATGGGGACACGAACGTGGACTCGCATGTGGGGCTCCCGGTCATCACCCACGATCGGGCGCGCATGGATTCGGTCGAGCTGCGCCCGTTTCAGCGCGCGATCGACTCGGGTATGGGTGCGATCATGACGGCTCACATATCCGTTCCGTCCTTGAATGGGGGCGTTCGGGAGCCTTCGACCCTCTCCCCGGAGGTCCTGACCAATCTGCTCCGGGAGGACATGGGATTCGACGGCATCATCTTCACGGATGCCATGGACATGAGCGCCATCGCACGGCAGCATCGCTCGGGAGAGGCTGCGGTCCGGGCGCTCGAGGCCGGAGCCGATGTGATCCTGATGCCGGCGTCCGTGAGCGGTGCGATCGAGGGGATCGTGACCGCTGTCAGAGAAGGACGGCTCAGTGAGGAGCGACTGGACCGATCGGTCATGCACGTACTTCAGACCAAGGAGAGTCTGGGCCTCCACGAGAACCGATACGTCGCGATGGAGCAGATTCCGCAGACAGTCGGGATTCCCGATCACACCGGTATCGCCGGGGACATTGCCGAAAAGGCCATCACGCTCCTCCGCAACGAGAAGGATCTTCTCCCGCTTGCGGGCACCAGGTCGGCCAGGGTCATGTCGGTTTCCTATCGCCGAAGTTCCGACGTACTGGCCGGCCGGTATTTCAACCGAGCGCTTCGCGAGACCTACCCCCGCCTCCGGGCTGAGGAAGTGGATGGCGACAGCGATGAGGATGATTATCGGGAGCTGCGCCGCCGCGCCCGAGAGCAGGCGTTGGTGATCGTCAGCACCTACGTCACCTCGGTGAACGTGTCGGGGTCGTTCACGTTACCGGAAGAACTCGTCGACTTCGTTCGTTACCTCGAAGAGATCGGCGTCCCGCATACCGTGGTTTCGTTCGGCAATCCGTACCTGATCTCCGATTTCCCGAACGTACAGTCGTATCTGCTCGCCTGGAGTGGATCCGAAGCCAGCCAGCGAGCTGCCGCTGCGGCGATGCTGGGTCAGAACGGGATTACCGGTCGATCACCGACGCGCATCCCGCCATTGTACGAGATCGGTGATGGTCTGCTGATTCCTCGCCGAGGATCGTCCACCGGTGCGCGCTGATCGGCGCGCGGCACTCTGTGCCGCGCTCGTGGCAGCGGCCTGCTCGTCGGCAGGGTCCGAGTTCGAACCTCCGGTCGCGGTCGGCGATCTCTCCGTGGAACGCCGCACCCTGGAGCATGAGATTGCCGACCAGCTGGGTGCCGAGGACCAAGCGTGGGTCGAGACGACGCTCGAGGGTTTTTCGCTTCGAGAGCTGATCGGACAGGTCATCATCGAGTGGATACCTGGAGGATACGTCACGGCGACCAGCCCGGAGTTTGAGCCTTTGCGCGCGTGGGTCGAAGACGACCGGATCGGAGGCGTTTCGCCTTCGATCGGGACGCCGCATGCCTATGTCGCCAAGCTCAACGAATTGCAGTCGCGCGCCGAGGTCCCACTGATCGTGACCGCCGACTTCGAGAACGGCGGCCCCGGCATGAGGATCAACGGATCCTTCGCGCTCCCCTCCATGCTGCCTCAGGGCGGGGGTACGGACTTTCCGCCGACGATGGCGTTCGGTGCGATCGGGGACGAGCGTTTCGCGTACGAGTACGGCCGCATCACGGCGCGTGAAGCGCGGGCGAGTGGCGTGCACCTGCTCTTCTCGCCGGTGCTCGATGTGAACTCGAATCCGGACAATCCGGTCATCGCGACCCGATCCTTCGGAGGGGATCCCGATCTCGTCTCTCGCCTCGGAACCGCGTTCATCCGTGGTGCGCGAGAGGGTGGGGCGTTCACCACGGGCAAGCACTTCCCGGGTCACGGGGATACGTCGACTGACTCCCACATCGGGATTCCGGTGGTGGACGCGGCCCGTCCTCGGCTTGACGAACTCGAACTGGCCCCGTTCGAGGCGGCAATCGACGGGGGTGTCGATGCCATCATGACGGCCCACGTGCAGTTGCCCGAGATCCTCGGGCCAGGAGCGCCTCCTGCGACGCTCGCCCCCGAGGTCATGACGGACATGCTCAGGAATGATCTGGGTTTCGAGGGCATCGTGTTCACGGATGCGATGACGATGCGGGGTATCACCGACATGTACGGTCTCGGGGAGGCGTCGATCCGTGCCCTCGAGGCGGGATCGGACGTGGTGCTGTCCCCGAAGGCCGTGTCCGAGGTGATCGACGCGATCGTCGAGGCGGTGAGCAGCGGGCGGATGACTCGTGATCGACTGGAGGAGTCGGCGCGACGGATCCTCACGCTTAAGGCCCGACTGGGACTGCACCGCAATCGCTTCGTTTCGCTCGACGAGGTGGACCGCGTCGTGGGCATCGGAGCGCACAACGCCTTCGCCGATACGGCGGCCACGCGCTCAATCACGCTGGTGCGGGACGAGGATCGACTCCTCCCGATGGATGGGCTCTCCACGGCCCCGACGCTGCACATTCGCTATGCCGGCTCGACTCGACTGTGGGCCAACCGTGCATTCGCGTCCGAGCTCCAGGACCGTGTCGTCGACCTGGTGAATGTTCGCCTCGATGAGCGAAGCGACTCTGCGGCCTACGCCGCTGCGCTCTCCGCGGTCGATCAGGTCGATCGGGTGATCGTCACGGCCTACGTCTCGGCCTCAGCGGGGTCGACGGAGGAGGCGCTCCCCGAACCCTTCCGCGAACTCATTGCGTCGGCCGTGGGGAGGAAGCCGACCGTGATGGTGTCGTTCGGCAATCCCTATCTCCTTGCAGCCGTCCCGGACGTAGGGAGCTACATGCTCGCGTGGGGCGACCGGGATCGTTCGCAGAGGGCCGCGGTCGCGGCTCTCTTCGGTGAGGAAGCGATCAGTGGCCGGCTGCCCATCCCACTTCCACCATTCCATGATCTCGGGGAAGGCCTCGACCGACCGAAGGTCACCGACCGACTCGCGACGCTCGAACTCGAGGATCCGGTCGTGGCGGCGGGCATTCTCGCCGCTCGCGGAGGTGGCCCACGAGGCAGCAATCAGACCGTCGCCGAGCCCGAGTCAGTCGGCATGTCGTCGGCGCGGCTTGCCGTCGTCGACTCGGTCATCGTCGCGGGGATCGCGGACTCTGCTTTTTCCGGAGCTGCCGTCGCCATCGGCCGGCATGGTCGGCTCGTCTCACTGAAGGGTTTCGGTGAACTCCAGTATGGGACGAGACGGCCGGCGACCCCCACGTCGATCTTCGATCTGGCTTCCGTATCCAAGGTGGTCGGGACGACGACGGCTGCTATGATGCTGGTCGGAGATGGGTCGCTCGACCTCGATGCCCCGGTCGTGGAGTATCTGCCCTGGTGGGCGGCGGGAGACGAGCGAAAGAACTCGGTGACTGTGCGGCACCTCCTGACGCATCGAACCGGACTGATCCCGTTCCGAACATGGTACTTCGAATTCAGTGGAATGGACGCCTACAAGCAGGCGGCCGCGAACGAAGCCCTCGAGTCGGATCCCGGGTCGCGCACGGCGTACTCGGATATCGGGATCATGACCCTCGCGTGGGTCATCGAGGAGATCAGCGGGCAGACACTCGACGCGTTTCTGCAAGAGCGCCTATGGAATCCTCTGGGCATGCTGGA
>Ga0181594_10004317_pt1 | contig 12662 bp, 8 predicted proteins | sample 071ome_18_FD_145603 | JGI IMG/M metagenome (GOLD analysis project Ga0181594, IMG submission 145603) | Coastal salt marsh microbial communities from the Groves Creek Marsh, Skidaway Island, Georgia - 071413BT metaG (spades assembly) | ecosystem: Environmental > Aquatic > Marine > Intertidal zone... | reverse complement strand
CGGCACTTAACGCCGAACGTTCGCAATGGCAGGCCACCAAGACCGCTCCCTTCTCCGTCGCCTCATTGCTGGGGGAGGGACCTCTGCCGGTGGCATCAAATCTCGACGCACTTCCGATTCCTCGAACCCCAAGCGTCGTCGAGTCCGGGCACAAAACGCGGCAACCCCGCGCCGGTCGTTAGGCACTGATCCCCCGGCAGCGCGTGGCTGGCCGGGCTATCGGCGCATCATCGCGGTCCCAGCACCGCCGGCACTGTCGACCAGCCCCAGACCAGCCCCTTCGAATGGTATGTGACCAGGCGATCGCGGACCACGAGGAATTGCGGGTGCCGGCGCAGGAGCGACTGCAGCGCGATCCGCGTCATCAGACGCGCAAGCTCCATACCGAGGCAGCGGTGTGGACCGATGCCGAACGTGAGGTTGTCCTTCGCGTTGGGCCGGTCGAGTTTGAGCGTGTGAGGATCGGGAAAAACCTGCGGGTCGCGGTTCGCCGCCGCCCATGACATGAATACGCGGTCGCCCCGCTTCATATCCTGCCCGTCCAGAACCGTATCGGCGACCAGATTGCGCGCGCCGCCGCGTGAAGGCGGCCACATTCGGCAGAACTCGTGCACCGCATTGGCCGCCAGCGCGTGGTCGTTCACCAGATCGGCATGGCAGTCGCGATTTTCATCGAGCCAGATCAGCGCGTTGGTGATGAGCGAGGAAGTCGTGTCGAAGCCGCCCAGCACCAGCGCCGAAAGCATCGAGACGACCTCGTCATCGCGCAGCTTTTCTCCCATGACCTCGCCGGTCACCAGCGCCGAGGCAATGTCGCCTTGCGGATTGCGGCGCCGGTCCTTCGCCATTTCGAGCAGCATGGCGTGAACTCGCTCGCTGTCCTGCGAAATGTCGAGGCTCGACGAGGGGCCGCCCCGGAAAGCGGCGAGCGTGTAGTCCTGCCACTTGGCAATATCGATGCCGACCAGCGCCATTGAAGTAAGCGAGACCAGCGGCATCGCATAGTCGCGGAACAGGTCGACCTCGTCGCGGCCAGCCATGGCGTCGAGACAGGAATCGACATGGCCTTGCACGACCTCGATTTGCGCGCGGATCTTGGAGGGTTGGAAGAACGGGATTTCGAGCAGTCGCAGCTTCTGCTGACGCGGCGGATCGCTTTCGGACAGGATGAGCGGAAATTCGTAGGGCGGGATTGAGATGCCGCGCGCATAGGGGGCCTTGCCGGTGGTGTCGTGGCGCGCGGAGAAAATCTCCCAGTTCTTCGCTACCTCTTCGACGGTCCTGTAATTGACCAGGATCCAGTAGCCGTCGTTCGCGTCGGTCCAGCCGACGCCCCCGTTCGCGCGGATTTCATCGGTCTGAGCAACCCACACATCCATATGGTCTGGAGCATGGATGTCGAACATCAGGCCTTGCTCACGGCGTCGCAGGCGGAGAGCACCTCGTCCATGATCGGCACCAGAGCTTCGCACAGCAATTCCGGATCGTCCGAAGGCGCGAAATGGCCAAGGTCTTTCAACAGCCGGTATTGCGCGCCCTGAACATGTTTGGGCACGGCGATTGCGCCGTCCTCGTCGGACAGAGACGTGCGATCGAACTCACCCGCCAGAACGAACAGCGGCCTTGCCGACGTGTCGATCAGATCGCCGTCGCGCGCGAGATCGTGGGCGTTCATGAAATAGTCGTTGTCGCCCGCATAGGCACCTTTAGCGTTGGACACATAGATCCATGCGGTTTCCTGTCGCCGGTCTTCGGGCGCAATGGGGGAGGTCGTGCCGATGACTCGGCCCATCAGATAATCGAGCGGGGTCGCCGGATCGCGGTAGGGCCAGTTGTCGAAGGTCTGCATCGAGGGCGGCGAGCGCAGCCAGCCGTTCAATGAGACGAAGGCCCTGAACGGCTCGGGCCGAAACGCAGCAAGGCTCAAGGCAAGTTGCCCGCCGACCGAGCATCCCATGAACACCGGCCGGTCGAGCCCGAGCGCTTCGACAAGCCCGGTCACCCAGCCCATCAGCTCGTCGCGGCTTGCCGAATAGGTCTGCTCCCACCACTTCTCGCCCAGTGGCATCAGCGATTTGCCGTGGCCTGGCGGATCGATTGCGATCATGGTGAAGCGCTCGCGCAGGGCGGGATAGGTCAGCAGGTGCCGCCACTGGCGCGTGTCGGCCCCCGCAGTGGGGTAAAGGATGAGCGGCACCGCGCCCGATCCGGCCTGCTCGTAGAATATGCGCGCCTCACGTTCTCCGCTCCGCACATAGGCATAGCGCCCGACCGCATCGTCGGTTTCGCGCCGATCGGGAACCGGCGGATGCTGTTTGACCGACTTGCAGGCCGCCTGCCGCATCAGTACCAGCAGCTTTTCCCAGGCGGGCATGAACGGTGCGCCGAACCGCGCGAAGTCGCCTTCGAACGTCGCCCCGCCAGCAGTCAGTGAGGCATGGCCATAGCCGGGGCGGAGAACGAGACTGCCTTGCCAGAATGAGTCTGGAGCGGCCACGACGAGGTCGGCGGCCGCGCCGCTAGCTGCTGCAACGGAGACGACTTCGCCTCCGGCAATCGTCAGATCGACGGCTTGGGCATCCGGTCCGAACCGCACCTGCGCATCGAGCCGGCCCAGCCGCACGCGGACCTCGCGGTCGGCAATCGCCAGGGACCTGAATTCTTCGAGATCGAACATCGGCACAGACTCGGTTAGGGCGTCGAAACGGTTACATCGTCGATTGAGCCGCCGGAAAACGGGAACCCGAGGCGGCCCGATTTCGGATAGAAGCCCGCAGGGGCGCCGCGATCGATCCCGACATCGAACGTCTCGTCGATGGAGTAAAGCGCTGGCGAAGCGCGCTCGGTTTCACCCTGAGCAATGAGCGTGCCGTCAATCGAGAGGCTGAGCGTCGACGGTTTGGCCCCGCCATGATCGAGCGAAGCCACAATCCGGTGCTGGCCTGCCGCCAGCGGTGCCTTGCACTTCAGCGTCAACGGCTCCAGCGAATAGAGCCGGTGCACGAAGGTCGGGCACGACATCTCGTCGAGATAGAGCGACCAGCCCGAGTTGTTGCCCCCTACAGCTGCGACCACGCCTTGCGCACCCGCGCGGATCTTCAGGTTGGCGCTGACCGTCCACGACCGGTTGAAGGTCCTGGGCAGGGAGGATTCCGGAATGCCGATCGCGCCTTCGCGATAGGTGATGCTGGTCCGGCCATTGGCAAGCCGCGGCAGGCCAGCCTGCCCCTCATAGGAGTAGTTCTGGAGCGGAAGCACCTGGTTCTTTGCCACCTCGCTCTCGAACAGCGCGATCATGTCCTTCAGCTTTTCCGGGTGCGACGCCGAGAGATCCACGGCTTGTGTCGGATCGTTCGACAGGTCGAACAGCTCCCAATGATCCTCGCTGAAGGGTTTGTCGGATTGCAGGCGCATTTGCCAGGGCAGGCGCTCGTGAAAGGCCGAGGCCATCCAGCCCTCGTGATAGATTGCACGGTGCCCGAAGACTTCGAAGTATTGGGTGGGATGGTACTCCGGCGCTTTGGTCGACGTGATCGTCGCCAGCATACTGGAGCCATCGAACGGCTTTTGTGCAATCCCGTCGACTTCCGGCGGCAGCGCAAGGCCTGCCGCCTCGAGGATGGTCGGAGCCACGTCGTTGACATGGCCGAACTGCGAACGGATCGAGCCGGCGCCAGCGACCTGGCCGGGCCAGCTCAGGACCATTGCGTTGCGAGTGCCCCCAAAATGCGATGCCACCGCCTTGGTCCAGCGAAACGGTGCGTTTGTGGCCCAGGCCCAACCGACGTTGAAATGGGTGTAGCTTTCTTCGCTCCCCAGCGCTTCGATATGGCGGGAGCGATAGTCATCACTCTCCGGCTTGCCGTGGTTCTCGGCAAAGTAGTTGACCGATCCCAGCAGGCCGCCCTCTGCGCTGCCGCCATTATCGCCGAAGACATAGATGATCAGCGTGTTGTCGGCCTCTCCCGACGCCTCGACCGCCTCGAACAGCTTGCCGACCTGCACGTCGGTGTGTTCGAGGAAACCGGCAAAGACCTCCATGGTTCGGGAGGAGAAGCGCTGCTGATCGGGAGTCAGCGAATCCCACGCCGGGATGCTGTCCGCGCGCGGCGTCAGCCGGGCATTCTTCGCGATCAGACCGGCCTTTTTCTGGCGCGCGAAGATTTCCTCGCGCAGCTTGTCCCAGCCCTGGTCGAATTTGCCCTTGTACCTGTCGCTCCATTCCTTGCGGACGTGCAGGGGCGCATGGGCGCCGCCGGTCGAGAAATAGAGAAAATAGGGCCGGTCCGGGGCAAGTGAATTCTGCATGTTCATCCACTTGACCGCGCGGTCGGCCATGTCCTCGGTCAGGTGATAGCCCTCGCCCGGCTTGCGCATGACCGGCGTCGTGCCTTCGACCAGGGTCGGCTCGTACTGGCTGGTCTCCCCGCCGATGAATCCGAAGAAGTGGTCGAAACCCTCACCCGTTGGCCAGCGGTCGAACGGACCGATCGGCGAGGCTTCCCAGTCGGGCACCTGGTGCCACTTGCCGAACGCCGCGGTGCTGTAACCGTTCTGCTGCAGGATGGTCGCGACAGTTGCCGTGTCCTTGCGGTGGAAACCAGTGTAACCGGGCCGGGTATCGGGTGTGTTCATCACCGCGCCGATCCCGGTATTGTGTGGATTGCGGCCAGTGAGAAGCGAGGACCGCGTCGGCGAACAAATGCCGGTGGTGTGGAAGCGGCTATAGCGCAGCCCCTGGTCGGACAGCGCTTGCAGCGCCGGCGTGTTCACCGGGCCTCCGAAGGTGCTCGCGGCCCCAAAGCCGACATCGTCGAGCAGGATGACAATGACGTTTGGCGCATTGGCCGGAGCCTGGCGCATCAACGGTTCGGGAGCGGCCGCGCGCTCAGCCATTGTCTGGCCGAATGCGGGCATCGATAACAGCGAAGTGGCCAGCAAGGCCAGGCGAAGCGCCCTGTTCGGCATCATCACAATCTCCCGGTTGTTGGCTGGCCTCACTCATGGACCTGATGCGATCCGGTGACTATCGAGCACCGGGCCTCGATTTTCCAGCACAATTGGCAACGACAATCGGCATCGGCACCGTGGTCCACCTGTAAGGAAGAAGGCTGCAGTGCCGACCTGTCAGCGCTTTGGATTGGCCAGCTTTTTCTCGATCGCCTGCCACAGGCGCGCGAAAGCCTGCGAGGCTGCACTTGAGGGCGCAAGCGCGCCGACCGGCTTCTGTCTAACTGCGCCCTGCTCGACCACGCTGGCATAGGGGATGACCGGCCAACCCGGGTTTGCCTCGTGGGCTTCGCGGTGCAGCTTCCGGCGCATATCGACCATCGAAAGGACCGGAAGGATCGGGGGGTGGCCCTTGCCGCCTTCGGACACTTCGCGAACGACCAGATCGAAGGCGCGGGTCGATAGCGGCGAGGGCGGCAAGGGGACGATCACAAGGTCGGCCGCGCGCATGACCTGCGCGGAAATTTCATTGAGCACCGGCGGACAATCGAGGATTATCCGCTGGTATTGCTTGCCCAGCGCCGTTGCGAGTTTGGCCAGACGCTTGCGCTTGCCCAGCGCGACAAGCGTATCATCGAGTGCGCATATCGATTCGTCGGCGGGCAGCAGGTCCAGGTTGTCGTAGCCGGTGCTGCGGATCAGCTTGGCCGGGCTGCGGTCGCGCGAGAACACGGTTTCGGCGGGTTTGGCCTCTTTCGCGTCGATCCCGAACAGGAAACCGGCACCGCCTGCCGCTTCGAGATCCCAGAGCAGGGTATTTCGTCCTGCCCGTGCGGCGCACCATGCGAGGTTTGCCGAGAGCGTTGTCTTTCCGACACCGCCCTTGACGCTGTAAATCGCGATTGTGGCCGAAGCCGATTTGCCCCCTGCGGCGACGCGATTGCCAACGCCCGGGATTTTCGGGAGGGTGCGGACTTTTCTTGCCAACGATCCCGTCAGCCGTCGTAGTCAGCGCCAATCGAGGTATTGCGCGTCGGCGCGGATGCGGTGACGCGAAGGGCCTCCGCCGACTGGCTGAGCGAGCCAATTTCGTCCATGTCGTCGTCGTCCTCGGGAAGGACTCGGCGCAACGAAGTGACGAGCGTTTCTTCCAGCTCTTTCGGCTTTACGGTTTGTTCGGCAATTTCGCGCAGGGCGACCACCGGGTTCTTGTCCCGGTCACGGTCGATCGTGATTTCGGCGCCGCCCGAAATCTCGCGTGCGCGCTGCGCGGCAAGCAGGACGAGATCGAAACGGTTGGGAACCTTGTCGACACAATCTTCGACGGTAACGCGCGCCATGGGCACTCCGTAGGTTTGGGTGTTGCGGGAAAGACCGGTCCCTAAGCGCGAACTCGCCGAAAGTCAAGGAAATCGGCGTGTGGCCCGGCAAAAGGAAAAGGGGCCGGATTGCTCCGACCCCCTCTCGTAACGCCCTCGGTGGAGGCGTAACTCGTAAGCGATTATCCGCGTTCCGGCTCAGGCCCCGGTGGGGGCGAAGCCGGCGCTACGTAAGGCTAGTCTTCCCTGCCGAACTTGACCGTCACTTCGAGGCCGTACTTGCGTGCTTCCTCGTACTGCGTGGTCATCAGGAAGTAGGGATACTGGAACGGGTAGATCGGCTTCCTGGTGTTCAGGATGTTCTTGCCCCACAGAGCGAACTCCCAATCCGCGCCGCCGATGTTCACGTCGCGCAGGGCGATGCGGCCATTGACGAGCTGCTTGCTGGGAATGAACTCGTAGGGAGCGAAGGCCGGGTGATCGATGACCGACTGATGGTCGCCGATGACCCTGGACTTGTTCTGGAACGTCATGTCGGCGCGCAGCATTAAGGTGGCATCGCCGACGATCGGTCCGCTGACGTACTGTCCGTAGACCGAACCGACCCATTTGGGCTGACCGGTCGGTTTGGGATCGTAGCCATCGGCCAGTGCCGGATCGACAGACGTTTTGTACTTGTTCTTGGTGTAACCCAATGTGCCACCGACCATGAATCCGTTGACCGGGGTGACGGTCATATCAAGCTCGATGCCCTTGGCAGAAAGCGTGCCCAGCTCGACAACCGCGATCGGCAGATCCGGACGACGAATGGCCCGGCCGCTCGTCGTGGACTGCGCGTTCTTGTAATCGACCTTGTAGGCAGACAGATTGAAACGCACCCGCCGGTCGAGCAAGTCGAGCTTCATGCCCGCATCCCAGCTCTTGGCATATTCCGGAGAGAACGGAATGTCGGCGTAGATACCGCCGGACAGGAAGCCGGTCGAATACTTGCCATAAAACAGCATGTCGTCGTTGGGCTCGAAGTTGACGCCCACCGAGTAGGTGAACTTGTCCTTATTGAATTCGCCGCTGAATTCCCGGCCCCATTCAATGGTACCGTCGGAACTACGATTGCCGACGAACAGGCCCTGATCGCGGAATATGCCGCTCTTTTCGTCCTTGGTCCAGCGGCCACCGGCGACCACGCCGAACATATCGGACAGCTGGTATTCGATCTGGGCATAGGCGGCATAGCTCTTTTGCGAGCCATCGGCCCGTTGCGCGCCGTTCTGAGTCCCTCCGCCAAGCGAGATCACCGTCGTTGTCGGCGCGAAAGCGATGTTCGGCTGGAAGCCGAGCAGACCGGAGTCCCTCGTTTTCGCTTCAAAATACAACAGACCCGCGGTCAGGTTCAGCCTGTCGGTCGTATAGTTGAGCTGCAATTCGTCGCTAAGCTGGCGGTGACGGCCATAGCTCTGCCCTTCGTAAGGCGCGAAGTAGTATTGACCCGTGCCCGCGATGAATTGCAGACCGGGCAGGAACGTCGGGCCAAGAGCCCCGGCGAGCGCCGCATCTCGCGCAGCTTGGTCGGGCAATGCGGCGAAACTGGCGCCAAGCACCGACAATCCGACGAAATTGGCGTAAGGCGTAACTGCTCCCGGCGTGAATTCTAAGCCGCTCAGGCCTGCGATCGTCGCACCACCGGAGAATACCGCGTTACGGCGATAGCCGAAGGTGTTCTTGAGCGTTACGCTGTCGCTCGCCTGCCATTCGAGCACGAGGCTGTGGCCTTCGACACGCTGGAAACCGCGCGTGTTGAACGACTGGTTGGCAACGTCGGGCCGCCGGTCGCCGGGATTGAGGATAATCGGTCCGAACGCGCCACCGCCTGCCGGCTGCGCGTCGATAAGTCCTTGCAACAGATTGCCGAGCGTATTGCCCGGAATGTTGATCCGCGTTCCGTTAGCCAAGGCAATACGATCAGTCGACGTATTGATAATCGGGGTGACGCGCGCGTCTCCGGAGAACCAGCCCTTCGACCAGTCGAACTTGTAGGTCGCAGTGACAGAGCCGCCGTTGTCAAAGCGCAGCGCCGCGAACACGTTCTCGTAATTGCGGCCACCGACCCATTTGGGCGACTTCTGCCGCCCCACGCCGCCGAACGGATTGGTACGATCCCAGATCACGCCCGTATCGGCGGTCGAGCCGATATTGCGCACGTCGCCGCGGCTTTCGTCGTGAAGATAGGTGACATAGGCGCTGAACGGACCGAACTGCGGTGTGTCGATCGTCGTTCTGGTGCGCAGCTGCCCTTCGTTGCCGACACCTACCATCTGGGTGAACGCCATGTCTCCGGTCGGGTCGCGGGTTACGACGTTGATCGCGCCCGCCGTGGAGTTGCGACCGAACAGGGTGCCCTGCGGTCCGCGCAGCACCTCGATCCGCTCGACTTCCATGAGTTCGCCCAGCGTACCGCGGCTGCCGCCGATGTAGACGCCGTCGATGTTCAGCGCGATCTGCTTGTCCTGCAGCGGTGCGGACGGGTTGGAGTTGACGCCGCGCATTGCGAAGGAGATGGCGGCCAACGAACCGGCGGTGTTGCGCATGACGAGGCCCGGAACGAGGCCGGTGAGGTTTGCCACGTTCTCGATCTTGTTGGCCGCCAATGCATCGCCGCCAAGCGCGGTAACCGCGATAGGAACGTCCTGAATGGACTGCTCGCGCTTTTGCGCGGTAACGATAATTTCGTTGCTGAAGCTTTCGTCCGCCTCTTGAGCATGCGCGGTCGCCGCAAGCGCTCCGGCAGCGACAATGGCTGAGCCTGCGAGCAGCCGCGAGGTGTGTTTTGAGTATCGCATAAGGCTGTTTCCTCCCAAGTGTCCAGTTGGTGCGTCACTATGCATCAATTCGTGCTTTGACTACGCGGACACCCATAATCGAAACTGCATCATTTCAACAAGTGTCGTCAAGCAGATTGCAACAATTGGTGTTGCCTGCAGGCCACACCTGCATGACCTGTTGGACCTGGGTCTCCGATTGGCCTATGAATGAAGCAATAGGGCTTGGTCGATGCGCAGCGCTGGACCAAACCCGTATGCGGGAAAAGGACAAGGCAGGCATGGAACACGATCTGGTCATTCGCGGCGGTACGATTGTCGACGGCAGCGGCGAGCCGCGGTTCGTTGGCGATGTTGCAATCGACGGTGAATGGATCACCGCGGTCGGCACGGTACGCGACAAGGGTAAGCGCGAGGTCGATGCCACCGGCCTGCTTGTCACGCCGGGCTTCACCGACATCCATACCCATTACGATGGCCAATTGATCTGGTCGGAGTTTCTGGTCCCGTCCTCGAACCATGGCGTAACCACAGTCGTGACAGGCAACTGCGGTATCGGCTTTGCCCCCTGCCGTCCCGCCGATCACGCCAAGCTGATCGAGCTGATGGAAGGCGTCGAGGACATTCCCGAGCCGGTCACCTCCGCCGGGCTCGACTGGTCATGGGAGACCTTCCCCGAATACATGGATGCCGTGGAACGGCGCGGCCACGACATCGACCATGCCGTGATGGTCCCGCACTCGGCTCTGCGCGTCTATGTCATGGGCGACCGGGCAATCCGCCACGAAGCGGCGACGCCCGAAGACCTTCAGACGATGAAGGCGCTTATGAAGGAAGCGCTGCATGCCGGCGCGGCGGGCATCGGCACCTCGCGCGCCTATGTCCATAAGAGCACTTCGGGAGAACTGGTGCCGACCTATGACGTGGTCGAGCAGGAATTGCACACACTCGCCGAGGCGATGAAGGAAGCTGATCGCGGCGTGTTCCAGATGATCCCTGCCGTCACCGGTGAGCCGCCGGTCGGCGATTTCGACATCATGCGCAGGATTTCCGAGAAGTCAGGCCGTCGTATCACTTTCACCAGCGCGCAGGCATCGCGCGATCCCTACGAGTATCGCCAGCTGCTGGCTGCGCTGGGCGAGGCCAATCAGGCCGGTGCGAAGATGACCGCGCAGATGTTCCCGCGCCCGATCGGGCTGATGATCGGGCTTTCGGCGACCGCCAATCCGTTCTGCATGACCGAGGCCTGGCGCGAGATCGAGGACCTGCCGCTCGACGAAAAGGTCGCGCGGATGCGCGAGCCTGAGATGAGAGAGCGCCTGATGCATGGCGACAATCTCGATCCCAAGCATCCGCTGTTCCCGCTGGCGCGCAATTTCGGCCAGATTTTCCCGCTCGATCCGGACAAGCCGAACTACGAGCCCGACCCGGCGACCAGCATGGAGGCGCTTGCCGAGGCGGCGGGCGTGCCGGTCGAAGACTACGTGTACGACCAGTTGCTCGCCGACGAAGGCCGCAACCTGATGATCTGCGCGCTCGGCAACTATTGCCTCTACAATCTCGACCATGTCGTCGAGATGTTGAACGATCCTAACGTGGCGGTCGGGCTTGGCGATGGCGGCGCGCACTACGGCATGATCTGCGACGCCAGCTTCACCACCACGGCGATGACCCACTGGGTGCGCGACCGCCAGGGCGACAAGTTCTCCGTGGAAAAGATGGTCAAGACCCTGGCGCGCGATCCCGCAGAGGTCTTCGGCCTCACCGATCGCGGCCTGCTCCAGCCGGGGTGCCGCGCTCATGTCAATGTCATCGATCACGACAAGCTGAAGCTCTTCCGGCCCGAGATCGTCAACGATCTGCCCGGCGGCGGCAGGCGGCTGCACCAGCGCGCCGAGGGCTATGTCATGACCGTGGTCAACGGCCAGGTAATCCGCGAGAATGACCAGCCAGTGGCGGGTGCCCTGCCCGGTCGGCTGCTGCGTGGCCCGCAGTCGCCGCAGGCTGCCATGGCCGAAGCAGCGGAGTAATCGCGCCAGCGAACCGATTGAGCTAACTTTATCTTGTCTTTCGTTCACGCTGCGGCAGTTTGAGCCGCAGCAGCAAAACGAGTGGCAGGAGACTTCATGGCGTATCGCGTCGTTCATTGGGGAACCGGGGCAACCGGGCGGCACGCGCTTGGCGGTGTGCTAGACCGCGCGGATTTCGAGCTGGTCGGGCACTATGTCTGGAATGAGGAAAAGGCCGGGCGGGATTCGGGCGAACTGATCGGTCGCGATCCGGTTGGAGTCGCCGCGTCGCACGATCTCGATGCGCTGATCGCGCTGAGACCCGATGTCGTCACCTATTTCGGCAACGGCGTGCGCGACCGGGAACAGACCACCGCCGAAATCGCGCGCTTCCTGAAGGCCGGGATCAATGTCGTCACCAGTTCGCTGGGCTCGGCAATCCACCCTGCTGCGCATAGCGACGAGAGCATCGAAGCCTTGCGCACGGCGTGCAAGGAAGGCGGGGCAACCCTCTACGTCAGCGGCGTCGATCCCGGCTTTGCCACCGGCATGCTATCGGTCACCGCCTTCTCCGCCGCGCACCGGATCGACCGGGTGCGGCTTCAGGAGTTCGCCAATTACGGCAACTACCCCGACGAGCAGACCGGGCGCGGCATCTGGGGCTTTGGCCTGCCGCTCGATGCCGAGACGCTTGTTTCGACAGGAGTCATGCTGCGCTCGACCTGGTCGGGCACGGTCGTCGCCAATGCCCATGCGCTCGGCTGGACGATCGAAGACTGGAAGACGACCTGCGTCACCGCGCCCGCCCGGCAGGACTACGATACCGCGATCGGACGGATCGCCGAGGGTACGACCAGCGCCGTCTGGTTCAAGCTGATCGGCGTTGTCGGCGGCGTGGAGAAAATCGTGCTCGAACACATCAACTGGATCGACGCGGGCGATATTCCCGAGGGCTGGCCGGTACCGCCGCAATATCGCGGCGACCTTGCGGAAACGTCCTACCGCATCTGCGTCGAAGGCCAGCCCGCCTACGACATCGAGCTTGCCATGGCCGATGGCGATGCTGACGGCCTTGGCATCACGGCGATGCATTGCGTCAACGCGATCCCGATGGTTGTCGCTGCGGAGCCGGGGATCATCGACCAGTGCCGGATCGTGCCCTACGGCCCGGGCGGATAGGCTGTTTGCGAAGGTGATGCGGTTGAAGGGAGGCGATCGTGTGGTGCGGTTGAAGGGAGGCGATCCCTCTATCTTCGGTCGCGCAACCGAAGAACTCGAAGCCTGCCGTGCCGCTGGAATCGCCGTTTCGATTTGCCCCGGGTTCACTGCCGCGAGCGCGGCGGCAGCGTCGCTTGGCGCATCGCTCACGCTGCGTGGTTTGGCTCGCAAGCTGACCTTCGTGACAGCTCACGCCCACGCCGGCGATACGCTCGACCTCGACTGGAAGTCGCTCGCTGACCCACAGGCGACGCTGGCAGTTTACATGGGCAAGGCGGCGGCAGGCGAAGTCTCGGCGCAGCTCATTGCCAGTGGCCTGCCCGCCAATACGCCGGTTGCGCTGGTGGAGA